>Ga0247611_10000460_pt1 | contig 82799 bp, 93 predicted proteins | sample 177DNAGHGhighgp2_FD_192422 | JGI IMG/M metagenome (GOLD analysis project Ga0247611, IMG submission 192422) | Sheep rumen microbial communities from Palmerston North, Manawatu-Wanganui, New Zealand - 1770 DNA GHGhigh gp2 | ecosystem: Host-associated > Mammals > Digestive system > Stomach > Rumen... | reverse complement strand
AATTCATCCGTGCGCCTTTAGAAAAGTTGATGGGAAAGATATTCCTATCATTTTCGACATTAAAGGCATCACAGAATGCAAGCCTGCATTTAAAAAAGATGTTGATATCGACACAAACGTTTCAACAATTCTTGGTGAATCAGAAGATTTCCTTTATGATAATATAAACAAGCTAAAATTTGAAGTTGCGCAAGCAATTGATTCCGAGGCTTATTTAAAGCATCTTGCTATGGAAACAAAGATTCCAAAGAAATATATCAAAAAAGAAATCATACATGGAACGACAATAAAGGATATTGTGTCGTCTATATGCAATGAGTGCTACAATCTACTATACAACGTTAGAGATGATGTTGATGACGAAACACTGAAAAAAAATTATGCAGTGTTTGAAAAGCTGTCGAAAGCTGCTGGATATGCAACGTTTTATCAGAATAGATTTTGCGATTGTTGCTTTAAAGCTAAGACGCTTGCAGAAGATGAAGTCTGATTATTGTCAAACATATAAAATTTGAGCCGCATTATCGCGGCTCTTTTTTTTCACTCATATTCATTTCTGTTATCGACAACGTAAAGCCAGAATCCATTTTCTTCGTAATATTTGTTAATATCAGAAGTGTCAATATCTTCCAAATTATAAGGTGGCAGTGTCTTTGCAATAGAGAAATATTTTTCTGGATATTCTAAATACTTATCCCTGCTTGCTCCAATCGGAAAAACAAAATCAAAGCCAACATGAGCCATCATTCTGTTTCCAATCTTTACAATCTTAACGGTTCTATCTTTTACATCAAAATCGTAATATTGGCGACCAACCTTTTCATTATCGCCATCAGTAACCGTTTCACCACGAATTACGAGATAAACCGTATTACCTTCATAAGTTCCACTGCCATTATAAACAGGCTTTGTTACATAATTTCCAGAACCATCCTTGACTGCGAGTACAACATTAAACCTACATTTATTTCTATCAAATTCTGATTCACTTTCTACATCAAAGTTTCCATATTGGCCACGCAACGAAACAGTTCCATTTAGATCTTTCAATTTTGCAAGACCATTACTTTGCGTCTTTCCCCAAAGTTCAATATAAGGCATGTCGTCATCTGTTGGCGACCATTCTGCGACAGGTGATTCAACTGACTTAAATTCAACAAGTGGCGCACCATTGTTTGCCATTTCTATATAAGCATCATTGAGCTTTGAAGTCGATTCTAAAGTGTCTTTTACTGTTTCGATATTTTTTTTAAATTCTTCTGCTTTTGTTTTCGGCGATTCATCTTCATGGTCTGGTTCTGGGTCTGGCATTTGGTTAATCCAGTAGTCAAGTTCTTTTATTGCTTTCTCTAATGCAAATATGGTTTTCTCATCGTCGATATAACCATCATATGTCTTTTTGCCAGCAACAGTTACAACGTTTCCTTTTATTGCTTTTTTGAGCAATCCTGTTATACTATCTAAAGTTGCAACAGAGGCAGTCTTAGCTTCTGAAAAATTATGTGTTTCTGGATTATAGTCAGCCATAATTCAATGCCATGTGTGAAAACAAACAATTAAATTTCTATGATGTCATTTTTAATGTTATAAATGACAAGTTAATATTAGATAAGAACAGCGAACCTTGCAATAAAAAAATTGAAGATTTAAGAGGAATAGTAAGCCTCAGAAGTTCAATCAAAAGAAAACGAAAAGAAAATATACAAAATGGATTGAGTGATGAAAACATAAAAATGATAAAAGATGAAACACGAAACAAAAACATTCGAGATCTTTCTGAATATATAGAACATAAAAAAGAGCAAATAGAAAAATTGGAAAAAGCATTTCAAATGTGTGATAACATCAATAAATATATGAAAAATAACAAATGTATTGAGCGCATAAATTATTATGAAATATTACCAAGAAGCATTACTGCTGAAGAAGATGATATTATTTATGAAAGCCTTATAAACACAAAAAATCATGTGTTTGACAGTCAAGATATTTTCTTTCTAAAAAAGACATTAAATAGACAAAGAGAGATTTTAGATACATATGAAAAGTACAGACTTTCAGTTGCCGATCAATATTGTTAGCAAATTCAGATTCACTGAATCAAATTATGAGAATATAAAAAAGAATTTTTATAAAATCATTGCAACACGACTGTCTTTTTTTCGTGTATATGGTGTGATGTGCCCGCTTCTCAAGAAGTATATACCAACGAAAACACTGCTTACTTTTTTTGAAGTATCAATATCAAAAGATAAAAAATCAATAATTATTGATTATAAAAAAGGAACATATAAAGACATTCCATACAGTACACTTATTCGTTCAATTGACTATGGAACTCTTTATACACCACCAAAACGGATTTTCTATCCACTATACAGATATTTCCGTAAAAATTATGGAAAATTTCTTAATCATTGACCGCCCTATCTAATATAGATCGTCTTTTTGGCAACAACTTATTCTTCTAGGAGAGAATGATATGTCAGTATTACCACAAGTCAGTATATATGCAGAAATCACAGCCGCCCAACTTCTACGTCCACGCGTCGAACTATTAGCTAAAGATGGTGGTTTGGATTATAAAGAATTGAACAATCGCATTTGCGCTGAAAACAGAACCGAGAATATCCCTGTTGACCATAATCCTGTTTATGGTGGAATCAGTAAAGAGGTTTGCGGCGTTGAACGTCAAGAATCTTATACAATCAGCGACAGGCTTTTATCATTCGATAAACTCGGATATAAGATTTCACCACGAAAAGTTGTTGTGAAAACGTCTGATTCTACTATCGTAAGTTTCGACAGTTCAAGCACTGCTGAGAAATTCAAAGGCGATCCAATCACTATAAATGTTAATGCGCTGCTCGACGCATTAGACATGAAAGCACACAAAGCCGACGGAGAAGAAGTCGCAGGAACTCTGTCAATTGATGATGTTAAACTTATTATCGACGAAAGCATTAAGAATCCATTCAGTATTGATTTTTCTGATATGGATGCAATTACACTAAAAATCAACCCTCGTGCGAATAATGTTATTCCACTTATTTTTAGACCAGAAGACAAATCTTTGAACGCATCTTTTACAAGCGTTCAGATTCTTGTTGTCGATGAGCGTGTTGAAGCGGTCATTCCTGTTGTTGAAGATGGAACAAACCTTGAAGTCACAGAATTAAATGGCGACAATGCCACTTCATGTAAAGGGCTTAATGGTGAAATTAAAGATAATGATCCTGCCAAACTTGAAGTCACAGTTGTTGGTGGACTGATTGATCCAAGAACACATGAAGCATTTACAGTTGATCCTACTTGCACCGTTGCCGTCGGAACTGCATTTCCTGAGAATCCAACTGCTTATGTTGGACAGGGCGAAGACACCGCAATAAAACTCCATAATACACTATTTGCCTCTGTGACATTTGAACATGCAGATATCAGACCTCTTACAATCGTTCTGCCAATCGTTTATAAAGCGGATGAACGTGATGCAGCCACCGAAGTTTCTGACTTTACTTTCACACAGTCTGCACCACTCGAACTTACTTACTCAGATGCTGGATTCACATTTAAAGGCGATTCTGCTGTTGTCGCAGCAACAGGCATTACAGCTACAGCTACAGGCACAACACCTGTCATTGGTGATGTTGTCGTCGAAAAATCACTCAATTTAAATCAGTCATCATCAAAGGCTCACGTTACTGTGTCATTTACAGAAGACACTGCAATAAGCCCAATGACGTTTGATGTCGAAGTTGTTGACAGCAGGCCATTTAAAGCTAAAGAAAATTGGACTGTAAAAACAGGCGATCTTAAAGCAACAATTGATGATACGGCTGAAATGGCAGGCGCAAGTGGATCTGAATGGAACGGAAACACACTATCTGTGACTGGTGCTATCACCGAAATACAGAATCAATTCGGGCGAGTTATCAAAGATGAGATCGTTCTTGTCTCTGGCACACCAATAGACACCACTGAAAGTTCTCTAACAATTGGAAATTATCAGCTTCACGTTATCGCTAAAGATGGTGGTAGCGAAAAAGCTGAGACTGTCGCTTATGTTTTGCTAAATGATATGACGCAAATTGAAGTAAAGGCAGAAGTTGCCATAACGGATAGCAGAAGCTAACCTCAAAATTTTGCTCATATCGCTTATTGTGATATTTGGGATGCGTGCCTTGCAAAAAGCTCGGCACGCATTTCTTTGATTAGCCATCCAAACAGGTATGCAATGTCGCGTGCTGGTAAACTAAAGACTAATCGTTTTCGAGGAAAAACAATGTTAATTTTAAGAAAGGTTTTATTTGTAACGGTCGCAATCTTATTTCTTGTTCTTTTGGGCACATTCAACAAATCAGAAGCAAAGCCAAAATGCCAAGCATTAACTGATTTCTGTCCCACATGTGATTACAACGAAATGATTGACCTAATATCAGAATGGAATTATCCATCATCGCTCAATTCCTATCTTGAACAGATCGAGCCGATAAGAGATGAGGTCGAATCCATCTTAGAAAAACACAACATTTCAAAATACTGGATTTATTTAGCGCTCGCAGAATCAGGCGGAATAACAAACAACGTTTCAAGCAAACAAGCAAAAGGATTGTGGCAGCTCATGCCTTACATATCAAGACACTATGGTCTTGTCATAAATTCAAAAGTCGATGAACGCAATGATTACCGAAAAGCTACCGAAGCCGCAGCGCAATACATTAAACGTAACGTAGATGCTTTCAATGGTAATGCTCTTTGGGGAATTGCCGCCTATAACGCTGGCGGCTCTAACTTGAAACGCAAAACAAATTATCGCTACAATGATTCAATAAAAAAAGTTCGGTCAAAATCTTATCAAAGTTACGCACTAGCCATAACAGTGATTAAGATGATTTATGTGGCAGAGTGCAAAGATTAATTTTTCAGGTTGGTGTCAACAAAAGTTGACGCCATTTTTTTTGTGCCATATAATATATATGCTATTCTACTCTCTAAAAAACATAGAAAGTAGATTTTTAGAATATTATTCTAAAAAACAAAAAACATACAGCATTTAGCACATTGTCAAGTTTTTAGTCAAATATCTATGGCAGATGTGCGACTGAACACACCATTTTTTTTTGGAGATCATTATGTCTATCGAAACGACTCATAACGCAAAAGAAATCAATAGCATTTTTAATGATATAAGAGTTTGTATAGACAACAATACTAACATTAACTGTGAGAATCACAACGAGAATAAAAAGGAATTAAGTAAAGCTGAAAAATGTAGAATCATTCGTGAGCATTTTTATAATACAGAATATGCGCACTTATATCCAGAATCATATAAAAGCATCATCCATTCAGACACACCGATGTTATGCTTGAGAATGAAATCATTAGAGAACAAAGATCAAATAGAGCTTTGGAAATCAGATGAATATATTGCAGACGAAAAAATTGATGGCATAAGATGTTATCTCGCATTTAATTACGCATACGACAAAAACAATGGATATGAATTGTTTGGTCGTGAAAATAATGAAGACACTTTGTTGCCGAAAAATATAACGAATAGCTTCATAAAACTTAGTCTTAAAAGTCCAGACAAATTTTATAAAACATTTCTATTGGACTGCGAACTCGTGATTTCAGAAAACAAATATAAACTTTATGCTTTCGACTGCATATATTTTAATGATAATTATATTACAGAAGAACCTTGGTATTTCAGACGATATATAACAGAACATATCGTTGAATCAATCTCGGATAGAAAAATAACAGTTACAAAATATTCAAAAATCAAAAAAATTGACTTTTATAACCACATAAAAAGCAAAGGTGGCGAGGGCGTTGTTATCAAAAATTTCTCATCTAAATATTCAACGAAAGGAACTCGCTCAAAATATAACTGGGTTAAAGTAAAAGGAAATGCTTTCGATTACTCAATTATAGAAGATACACTTGAGGGCTTTGTTTCTGATGTTGTAAAGACAGATCAAAAGATAATATCTTTATCAGCATTTGTTGACAGCGACATATCAAAGCCAGTTGCAGATATACCAACATCTTATTTAAACGTGCTTTGTTCACGTGCATTTAATCCTAGGCAAATATTGAACATTGGTTCTGTCGTCGAATTTTCATCTTCATTTTTCTCATTTAATGAAGATCGTTTTATGAACGCAGTCCCTATTAAAATCCGTATGGATAAATCCATTAAGGATTGCTTCTATACAAAAAATGATATTGAACGTTGGACTGCATAAACTAAATTGTTGAAGATCAACCGCTTTGTTGATTTGAAATAACAAACAAATATCGAAAACGAGTTGACAATTATATCTATATTAAATTTAGTTGAAACAGATTGTCAACTCTAAAATTTTAAATTTTATAAAAAATATAAGAGGTCACTCATGGAACTAAATTATTCATCAGATGACACATTCATATCAATAAATGATGGTCTTTATGCGCCATTCGGATTCTTGGATGTAATCCAGACGGCATCTTTGCTATCCATATCACCTATGGACGTACTTGAAAAGCTGTCCATGCTTAAAATCATCTGTATGCTTACTTCACACTATACGAAGTATGCAGTTGTAAGAATAAACCAACAAGCACTAATGGACAATGTAATCAGGTTAAGACCAACATTTAATGATACAAAAGAATGTCCGTTTCAGCAGATATTGTTATGTGCTGATTTGATTGAATTTATCAAAAATCTCTAATTGGTAATTGTTATGTCTAAATATGATGAGCTAGTCAGAATGCAACTTCAAAAACGTTTTAAATCCCCCGTTGGGGTTAGAGAAAACGATGAGACGATCTATGCGAACGTTGCGTGCGAACCACTCATGCTCGATCTTGTTAGACAGATCCATGTTTTACAGATTTACGATTGCAACAAACACAATATAGACACAATCGAACCACAACCATCTGACACAAAACATACTTATCTCTATATCATTGATAAAAGAGAAAAATTTATTTATTCATCTGATGGCAGACTTTATTATAAAGGCAATTTTTATACAGAACAAGAATTACAGGATAATTTCGGCATAACACAGACGCCTTCTATTGTTTATTATGCACGCGATGGCGAAGTAAAATGCTGGTATAATCCTTATTTAAAATTATATTGGGATGTCGATACAGCACAATGGTATGAAATTGCTCCAATATATGATGATACTCCGATGGAAGATGTCACCGATATGGATGAAATCGGAGCAATGGCTATGTTCTTATATTACAATGAAAATGGTCAACCTGCTAAATATGCTTCGTTGGTAAAAGGATCTGACCTCCATCCGATGTGCTTTAACGCGCCTAATTCTGGATGTTTTAGCATTTCTGATTTAAGAGAAAGCAAAGTAACTGGCACATGGAAATTATTAACAGAAACAAAAAATACAAATCCTACTTCACCTTGTGTTGTTCTTGCAATCAAAGTTTCTGACGATCCTGTTATTGACGTTGGAGAAAATGGAAATACCAATAGCGAAAACAATAACGACAATTCCAATAACAATATAGATACACCGTACACTGAAATAATAGAGTATAATTTATAATTTGTTTTAACCTATAACCATAGCATTTGCTATTGGAGGCGACATGATAAAATTTACAGCTACAACAGCAGGTCAATCTGCATTAAACAGTGCAACTGAAGGTTCCAATCCTGTATTAATTGATTCTATTGTTTTATATAATGAATCGACTTCGATTAAAACGATTACAGAATTTTCTGGAAGTGTTGTCGCAGATGATTCAGGAATTGGTGATTATGTCGTAATTGATTTTGACGATAATTCTTCAAGTGCTTACACAATCACTCAAATTAGATTAAAGTCAGGCGAAACTGAACTTGCAACATCTGAAAATGTTTCTGTTGTAAAAGAAGCGAATAAAAAGTTAAAATTAAGAATAACTGCTCAATTTGATGATGCAGAAAAATGTTCATTTATTACAACACATATAAATTTACCGTATGCAACAACATTTCGAGATGGTGTAGTAAGGTTTGCTGCCGCAACTGGTGAGACACAAAAGAGTTCAACAGTATATTCAGCATCTGTAGTTGAATCTGTTATTGACTCAAAAATATCTGGATCACCTAAATATGTTCCGTGGAACACAACAGCAGGAACTCCTGATACTGGGTCAGTAAACATTTCTTCTCTTAACATCGTTAATGATTATAATTCACCGACACAAACAGTAGAAATAGCTGTAACTGGAAGTGCTGTTAGTGGTGTTTCAAGTATATCAGTAGATGGTTATGTAACAGGTACTGCGGTTGCCTCTTCACCAACGATTACAAGCGGTGCAATTACAGATACTTCAAAACTTGTAAATGGTTCTTATATCGCAGCTTTGTATTCAAATGCAGTAGACACTAATGATACAGAAACAGACGCGGCTAAAAAATTAGTTACATCTCATGCTGTCAGAGCTTACGTTGAAACAAAACTAAGTCAAATTGATGGAAATTATGTTCATTTAGTTGGAAATGAAACTATCAATGGAGTTAAAACATTTTCTGACGGTGTTGTTGCATCTTCTTACACAGGCGATGGCGTTTATTCAACTTATGATGCTGCTTCATGGGACAATTCTGCAAACAATGCAAAATTACCAACACTAGGAACTATTAGATCCGCGATAAATGCAGGTGATGCTTCTGTTACGAGTGCGTTCCAACTGGCAGACCAGAATTTGCAGTCTCAAATTGATGGTATTAACGCTGGTCAAAATTTAGCAGATATTGTCGATTTACGCTCTGATTTAGCAACATTAGATGCTTCAAATTTAAATGCTAATGATAAAGTACAGCTATTGCATGATAAATCAAATCCAGACGGAACAATTGATACATCTTCCGAAGGAATTTCAACTGTCTATACTTTGCTTTCAGGAACACCTACGTCTGGTACGAGAGATATTGCTGCATACAATAAGTCAGGGTTTTATTGGCACTATGTCGGCGAGTATGGTGTAGACGCTTATACAAAATCTGAAACAAGTTCTTTGTTTGTTGCCAAAGCAAGCTTAGATCAAACAATAGAGTCAACTTCTTCAACAACGAATGCTCCTTCAACAAAAGCTGTTTATGATCATGTTGATTCTGCTATATCCGATTTGTCTAGTGTTTTTGTAAAATTAACTTCTGCGACATCACAGACAATCGCATCTCCACTTGTTATAAAACAATCGACAGCATCTACTAATACACTCTCAATTCCAGACGGTCAGCATATCACTACAAATAATACATTAACAATTCTTGCTGACGGTTCTTCAAAAGATGTTTCGACAGAATATGACACAACAAACGGTGCTTTTACTGTAAAATTAGATAATGTTAGTGCATTAGATTTAAGAAAGACAGCAGGAACTTCCACAAGCATACCCGATGCTTCTGGTGATTTTGTCGCATCTTATCGTGATGTAAGTGGTGGAACATTGTCAGATGGTCGATTGGTTACTGTCGATTATTTAAATTCTTTTACTGGAGACATGTCTGCTTATGCGAAGGTTGCAGCCAGTAATACATTCGCAGCAGGATATACAAACACGTTCAATGGTGGTGTTATCTTAAATGGCAGTGTAACAGGCACTAGCATTTATTCTTCGTATAGTGATTCATCATGGGCTGATACAACAAATAATTCTAAATTACCGACGCTTGGTACGGTTCGTTCAGCGATTGATGATGCAAAAGATGATGTATTAGATGCTTTATCGACAGCTGATGCTATTGGTTCTATTGGCTTATTTATATATTCTGAAGTCGGTGCAGAAAAAGCTTATGGTCAAACCGTTAGTGGTACATATCTAAAACCAGTAGGAATTTCATTGCCAATGTCAGGTCAAATATCTTATAAATCAGTAGCACCTGCCATGACAGGCACATGGAAGCTTTTGTCAGTAGCGGTTAAGCGTACAGCAACAGAACCTTGCTTGGTATTGGCACAAAAAATTAGTAATTAGTAATAACGAATAATCGACACAAACGATAAAATGCCGCAGTTCGTTAATACAGCGTTCTGCGGCAAATTTTTATATAAGAAAAAAAATCCAAATACTGTGTAACAAATATAAGGGGCTGATATGTTTCAAGTTAAATTAACAAATTATGGTCAAACATTGATTTCTTCACAAGTAATTTTTGACGGAATCATTTTGTTATATGATTATATAGAAGAAATATCATCCTTGTCAGATATATCTTCTTACACAGTAAATTTAGATGAAGAAGCATGTGGTAATTTAAATAAAAATGTCGGAAATGTTAGAATACGAGATTTAAGCATATCTGAATATCAATCAAAAACTATTTTATTTTACATAAATGATAATAATGAAAAGAAAATTGTTGCTGGTTATTCACAAACAACACCAATAGTTCAAAAAAATGGTCAACCGCTAACTTTATTTTTATCTTTAGATTTTTCTGTGTTTACAAATGGATTTTTATTTTCATCAATACAAGCGGGAATGCCTAATGCTTCTCATAACAATGATGGTATTGTACATATTGAAAATCCAGAAATTTCATCTGATGATACTTATTCTGTTTATTCTAAGCCTCAAGTAGATGAATTATTAAAAAATAAAGATACAGAATTAATTAGAGGTACACAATCTGTTTCAACGGCTTCTTGGACTGGTAATACTATTAGAGATAGTTTGTATGAAGGAATGTGTATAAACTACTTTTTACCTTTTGCAGGCAAAGCTAGTTCTACTCTTACCTTAACTTTATCAAATGGAAATGAAACAGATGCTATACCTATTTATTTTAGAGGTGCGACTGCTGTAGGTACACATTTTCCAGTAGGTTCTGTTATTCAATTAACATATATGGAAAATGTTGTCATAGGTTCAACAACTATTGCTAAAGGATGGTTCGCAGATTCAGATTATGTTGATGGCAATACAACAAGTTATATTTCCACAGCACAACCTTTAAAAGCTGGTACTAATGGTATTTATGGTAGATGCCTTGTTATGCGCACAGGTGTAGATACATGGGAATCAATCATGTTATCTTATTCTACTAACGTAGCTAGTCATGTTTTAAATACTAATGGGTTTTATCCTGATGTAATCTTTTATACTTCAGGAACTACTAAAGTAAATTCTGGATCTAGCACTACCGCAACTCATTATAATATTTATAATACCTTATCTTATACAAATTATTTTGCTGATGTAACAACAACCCCTCTAGTCATAGGAAAGCCATTTTATTTTGTTGGTACATTCCATAATGATGGGAAATTCTATTTTAACAATCCTAATTATCATGCACAAGAAGTTACAACAGATGATATTTATGTTCTAGTTGGTATAGCTTATTCAGCTACAACAATTTCATTATTACCAGAACATCCTATGTACACCTTGAAAAATGGTGTCGTCACTCAAATAACACATCAATCATTTATAAACTCAGCAAAGATTGATGACTTAGAGGATTCAATACCAACAAATACTTCAGATTTGACAAATGATTCTGGTTTTATTACTTCATCTGATATCCCAACAAATGTTAGTTCATTTACTAATGACGCAGGATATTTAACTTCTTATACAGAAACAGATCCAACCGTTCCATCTTGGGCAAAACAGCCAAATAAACCTTCATATACAGCCTCTGAAGTTCATGCATTGCCAGATACTACTGTTATTCCTACTGTTAATGATACAACAATAACAATAAAGAAAAACAATTCTGATATTGGTGACTCGTTTACTACAAATACAGATACAGAAAAAACGATTAATTTGGGTTTAGCTACTGTCGCAACAAGCGGTAGTTATAATGATTTGTTAAACAAACCAACTATTCCAACAGTAAACGACACGACAATTACAATAAAGAAAAATACTTCTGATACTGGCGATTCATTTACAACAAACACGGATACAGAAAAAACAATAAATCTAGGTTTGCATTCTGTGGCTACGTCTGGTTCTTATAATGATTTATCAAATAAACCAACTATACCAACAAAGACATCAGATTTAACAAATGATTCTGGATTTATTACTTCATCAGATATCCCAGAAGATGTTTCTGCATTCAATAATGATGCTGGGTATTTAACATCATTTACAGAAACAGATCCGACTGTTCCTTCATGGGCTAAGCAATCCACTAAACCATCTTATACTTTAGATGAAGTTACAGATGGGTCAACAAGAAAGTTACCAACTAAAACTTCTCAACTCACAAATGATTCAAACTTTTTAACATCTCATCAGTCTATTAAAACAATTAATAATCAGTCTTTAATAGGAACTGGTAATGTTACGATAGCAACTGGTGAAAATAATGTAATAGAGTCTATATCTGTTAATAATATAGCACAAACAGTAACAAATAAAAATGTAAATATCACTGTTCCAACAAAGACATCAGATTTAACAAATGATTCTGGATTTATTACTTCAGCTAGTATTCCATCTGATATTAGTGCATTTAATAATGATGCTGGATATATTACAACAGAGGCAGATCCTACAGTTCCAAATTGGGCTAAACAAGCTAATAAACCATCATACAATTTAGATGAAGTTACAGATGGATCAACACGAAAACTATCAAACTATGTTCCTACTTCAAGAAAAGTAAATAATAAAGCACTTTCATCTGATATTACATTAAATTTAGATGATGTATTAGATGGTTCTACTAGAAAATTAAATAATTATATCCCTTATAGTGAAGTTATCTCAACTATAAATGGTTTTGATAATAGAAGATTATGGCAGTATGAGATTCATAACACATTGTGGGCAGCAAATAAACGATATGATGTCACATTAACTGGATTTAGCAATAACAATGCTTCAGCTTCATTATTTGATGGCTCATTTGAAACAAATGTTGTAGTACCTAAAAATGGCACTGGTGTTATACTTATATCTGGTAAGAATAATACAAAAATGTGGAGCGGAGGGTATCCTTATGGTTATCTTGAGGTAGCTTTTTACTATACTAATGTACCTGAATCTGTTACATGTCGCGTTTATTCTGACTGGGCGCAGAATCCAGGGTGGCATAGTATTACTTTAACTAATGTATGTAAAAATAGTAATCAGGCTTTATATCGTGGTGTAAACACTGGCTTTTATGGCGTAACTCAAATGGAAATTACGATAAATGCCAAAGACAGTGTTACTGCTAACGTAACAGAGGTGGCATTTTATCAGACACGTGGTACATTACAACAAATGTCTGTATTTAATAAAACTGTTGCTCAGACGTTATACCACGATTTAACAGCACCTAGATTCAGAACAACCGATGGTACATCATCTCAGTTTGTTAAAGGTGATGGTTCATTAGATTCAAGTACGTATATAACATCAGCATCACTCCCAACAAAAGTTTCTCAACTTACTAATGATGCAGGTTATATTACATCAAGTGCATTAACGCCTTATGAATTGAAAACTAATTTAAAAGAAGGTGCTTATATAGACGTAGATGAGACAACCATGACATCTACATCTACAAATTTACCTACGGGAAAAGCTATTGCCTCTTATATATCAGGTTTAAATTATGCTACAGTTTCACAAGTACCTACAAATGTCTCTCAACTTAATAATGATAGTGGATACTTAACTGATGAGGATTTGCCAGACTTTGAATTAAAATCAAATTTAAAAGATGGTGCTTATAAAGATGTTAATACTTCTATAACATCTTCTACTAAAACTTCTACAAATTTAGCTACAGTTAATGCTATAACATCTTATATTGAGCCACTTATTCCAACAAAAACATCGGAAATAACAAATGATAGTGGATTTATTACTAGTGCTTCTATTCCTACTAATGTTAGTGCTTTTAATAATGATGCTGGATATTTAACATCACATCAATCTTTAGCAGGTGTAGTTGCTTCTGCACAATATAATGCTACAACAAAGAAAATAGAATTTTATAATTCCTCTAGTACTAAATTAAATACAGACATAGATGCATCTGCTTTTATTAAAGATGGTATGATAGATACTGTAGAAATTTCTAATGATAAATTAGTTATCTCTTTTAATACAGATGCTGGTAAAGAGGATATAGAGATCCCTATTTCTGATATATTCGATGCCTCTAATTATTATACTAAAACAGAAACTAATACACAAATTAGTTCAGCAATAACTAATTTAAATCTTGGAACAGCTTCAACAAAGAACTATTCCACAGATATGAATACAGATGCTAATTTACCAACTACCTCTGCTATTAAATCTTATATATCAGATCAAGGTTTTGCTTTAGCTTCAAGTGTACCTACTAAAACTTCTGAATTAACAAATGATTCTAACTTTATTACTTCATCCTCTTTAGATGATTATGTTTTAAAAGTTTCATCTACAGACAACGCAATAGTTAGATTTAACGGTACATCTGGGGAAGTTCAAAATAGCAATGTTATTATTGATGACTCTAATAATTTAATTTTACCTATTGCAACATCAGCAACCTTTGCTAATAATGCTAAATTAGTTCTTGGTAATGCTTGGTTTGGTTCAAATCCTTCTGGTGGTTTAGCTTATGGTACTAGATCAGGATCAACTTATGCAGGTAAATATACTTTTGAAGCAACAACATTTAGACCTGTTTCAGGTTTGGATAATTCAATAGACATTGGTACTTCATCATATAGATGGAAAGATTTATATATTGCTGGGAAAATATGTAAGAGTAGTTCTTATCAGATTACAGTGCCTTCAAACTCAGGTACAATGGCACTTACATCAGATATACCAACAAATATATCTGCATTAAATAATGATTCTGGATTCATTACAAGTAGTGAACTACCAACTAATGTCAGTGAGCTAAATAACGATTCAGGTTATATAACCTCTGCTGCTTTAACTCCATACGAGTTAAAGACTAACCTAAAAGAGGGTGCTTATGTAGATGTTGATGAAACTACTATGACATCTTCATCAACAAACTTACCTACTTCTAAAGCAGTAGCATCTTATATATCAAGCCAGGGATTTGCAACAGTCTCACAAATACCAGACAGCACTTCAGATTTAACAAATAATTCTGGATTTATTACTTCAGCAGATATTCCAACAAATGTAAGTTCATTTATAAACGATGCTGGTTACTTGGTGTCTTCAGATCTTCCAACTAATCATGCAACTACAGACACAGCACAAGAAATAACTGGTGCTAAAACAATAGCTGAAAATAAGTTAAAGATTGGAAGCACTTCATCAAGTGAAGATATCGACAACTTTGTATTTAAACGTGGTCAAGAGTTTATTGTCGGTACACAAACTTCATCAACATCTTTATGGAAAGGTAATACCATACAAGATTCAATATATGAAGGTATGTGCGTGAACTACTTTGTACCAGTAGCATGTACTTCTACAGCTATAACATTAGAATTAACTTTACCAGACGGCACAACAACAGGTGCTATTCCTGTTAGAAGAAACGCTGGAAGTACGGCTACAAGTACTCATATTGGTATTGGCTCAGTAGTTCAATTAACATTATTATTAAATCGTACAGTAGGATCAACTTCATACGAAAAAGTATGGAGAATGAATGAATGGTACGATTCAAACTCAAATACCGTTGGTTATCAGTTAAGAACTAATTCCACAGTAATGAATGTATCTGATACAGCAAGATACTATAAATTATACTTTACATCAGCGAACGGTAACTTATGGGTACCTGCGTCTGTAAACTCTACTAACGATGCTACTACAGCGAGAGCAGTAAATCAAAGACCGATTAATCCATTCGGTAGAATTGTTTATACTTCTGCAAGTACAAACTATGCAACTGGCGCTAATTTAGCAGCTGCAACTATATGGGATCAGTATAATTTATCATTAGGTTACTCGTTTAATGTAAATGGTGGAACTCTCGCATTAACAGCTGAAAAACCAGTATATGTAAAATGTGCCCCACAAGCAGATGGGTCTGCTATAATTGACTCAACAACACCAACTGTTCAAGATTTACCAACATCAAATGATGGCAAGATTTATATCTTTTTAGGGACAGCCACATCTGCAACAGCAGTAGAACTTTTCCAAAACCATCCTGTGTATTATCATGATGGCAATGGTATTAAATTATGGTCAGGCGTTGTTTTACCATCTAAAACATCAGATTTAACAAATGACTCTGGATTTATTACATCTTCTGATGTCCCAACAAATGTAAGTGCATTTAATAATGACGCTGGCTATTTAACTTCATATACAGAAACTGATCCTACAGTTCCATCATGGGCTAAGACTACAAATAAGCCTTCTTATAATTTAGACGAAGTAGCTGATGGGTCTACACGTAAATTAAGTAATTACGTTCCAACTTCAAGAAAAGTAAATAGTAAAGCACTCTCAAGTGATATTACTTTAAACTTGGATGATGTCGCCGATGGAACAAATCGTAAGATCCCAACAAATACAAACCAGCTAACAAATGGTGCAGGTTTTATTACCTCGTCCGATTTACCAACAAATCATGTAACAACCGATACAGCTCAAACCATTACTGGAAATAAAACGTTTTCTGGCACACTAACAGGTACACTCACAGGAAATGCTGATACAGCTACTACTGCCACAAATGCAGACAATGTAGGCTTACTTGGAAACTCATCAGCTAGTTATATTTGTCCTATTGTTTTTGCAGGAAGTGTAAATTCAAGTACAACAGATCGTGCTAATAAAACTTTATATACACCAACGGCTATTGATGAGACAGGTAATGGCGCGTCTTATGTACCAAGCACAAGCACTTTTATTTGTAAAAATCAAAAATTTAATAGAATTGATTATGTTACAAATAAAAATGGCATGGAAACCGTGACATTTATTACAGAAGATGCAGATTCTACTGCATATCCTGCTATATGTACAAGATTTAGATCAAACAATTCTACTAATGGGCAAGCTCAATTTATAGTTTCACCATTTAGTTTAAAAATGCAAGTTCTTAATAAAATAGCATCAAATGATGATATAGCGGGAACTTGGTTCAATGTAAAAAGAACAATTTTAGATGTAAATATTGATCATTCTAGCACAAATAGTAGTTTTTCTTTTGGTTGTAAAGTTTTACCATTATCTGATGGTAGCTTTAGTTTAGGATCTAGCAATAATAGATGGAACGCTTTATATGCTCAATATATAGGAGATGGTTCAAGTTATGTAACTTCTGCATTTATAACAACAATAAATGGCACAACATTCACAGGAAATGCAAACACCGCTACTACGGCAACAAACGCAATAAATGCAACAAATGCAACTAACTTATCATATACAGCAAATTCAACTACAACAGCAAAATTAACAGCTACCGATACACAAGTAACAGCAAAAGATGATATTATTCCAGACACTTATAACGCATACGATTTAGGTAGTTCTTCTAAATATTGGAAGAATATATATGCTTATAGCTTTATAAAGAAAAATGGTACTTCATCTCAATTCTTAAAAGCAGACGGTTCTGTTGATTCAAGTTCATATATAACATCATCAGACATTCCACTCACATCTATTTCCGTCGATGGTACAACGCAAACTATTACAAATAAAAATGTAGATTTACACATCCCAGATGACATTTATAGTTCTGATTTTATATGTAGCATGACTAGAACAAACGTGTCTGGTAGTGGTAATCTTACACTAAGTGGTATTTCTGGCCCGTTCCCTGTATCTGGCACTCCAATGCCCGCTGGAACATATATTGTAAGAACAAGAATGCAATCAACAACTGCATCTTATTCACTAACTGTAAATTTTGGCGGTAGCTATACTCTTACAACAACTAATGGTGTTATAGACGATACTCGCACAATAACACTTTCATCAGCATCTACTTACAGTGCATCTATAACTCAGGTAAATTCTAATACCTTTATTAAGGTTTCAATGTTTGAGCCTGACGTTATTGTTGAAACAGTCGGTGCTGCTGCTGTAACAAATGATTATAATGATTTAGACAATACACCAACAATCGGTAATGGAACATTAACCATTCAAAAGAATGGATCAAATGTAGCTACTTTTAATGCAAATAATGTTTCTAATGTCACAGCAAACATTACCGTTCCAACAAATACAAATCAATTAACCAATGGTGCTGGATTTATAACTTCTTCTGATTTACCTACAAACCATGTTACTACAGATACTGTACAAACAATATCTGGTAATAAAACATTTACTGGTACTTTGACTGGTACTTTAACAGGAAATGCTGATACAGCAACGACAGCAATCTTAGCATCTGAATCTTTTATGTTGAGTACGATCAATGCTTACTTGTCTACACCAGTAAGAAAAGAGGTTGTTGGAGTACAGGCTACTAGTTCAGTAATTTATAATTTAATTCCTGCAATCAAGCTATCAGAAAATAATGTAACTACAAATTTAGGAAGTTCTTCATATAAATGGGATCGTTTATATTGCAACTATATAGGTGATGATTCTAATAAAGTTATACTTTATGGTCATGCTACACAAGCTAAATATTTATCTTCTGATAGTAGTAATAGTTTAGCAAATGCAGCTTTAGGTGCAACATCAACTACACAAGCATGGTCAAAGAACTTAGTTCCATATTCAGGTAATACTTATAATTTAGGTGGATCTGCTGCAAAATGGAATAATGTATATGCGAATTTCTATAATGGTTTCCCAATTATACCTATGGGGGAAGCTTCATGGAATAGTACTAACAGTTATTGGCGTGTAACTTTATCTCCAGCACCAACTTCTATTACAGCAGGAATGATAATCTGTGTTAGATTTGATGATACAAATACACATTCAAGTCCTAAATTAAATGTGAATGGCCTTGGTTCAGGTTATATTTACAGAACAAATACCTCTTTTGCAGGAACAACTGTTGCGGAATCATGGCCAGCAAATTGTTATATTCTTTTAAGAGCAGCCTCTGATTCAAATTCATCAAATTGGGTACTTGTTTCGACAAACTCTTATCCAACTTCTACGGCTAGTGGAACAACAAATATAATACCTAGTGTTAATTCATCAGGTTCTAGTACAGGGTATGATTTAGGATCAACCTCTTATAAATGGAGATATCTCTATGCGTATGGTGTAAATGATGGGGTTTCATTTTCTAATAGAATAGGGTCTAACACTTATACTACTTTATTTGGCTTGATGTATAGTCTTAGAAATTCAGGTAGAGGCTCTTTCTATTTATTATATATCAATTACACAAACTCAGCTACATCTGAACAGAAATTAACAAGAGGTCAGACTTTAACAGCAAACTCGAATTTAACTTTAAATAGTGTATATGAATCACGCTTTTATTTATCTGGCACTAATGATCTTAGAACAATTAATAATGATACAACCTCTTTATCTAGCGGTTCTTTCTATTTATTAACACCTATTAGCATTGCGGCATCAACAACAGCCAATACAATAGCATTAGCTCTACGCTATAGTTAGGAGATACTAATATGATAGAAATAATATCTGCAAGAATGATGGCAAATAATAAGCAGTGTTTAGTAAAACTCTTAAAAGATAATGAGGAGATAGAGTTCATTTACTCTTTAGATGATGAAGATGAATCAGAGATATACACAGCTATTACAGAAGAAATAAATTCTGGTAAACTGAAAATAGAACCTGCAAATCCAGATCAAATAAATGCTTTTAATCAATTCACTGTTCGAGAAACAAGAAATGAACTATTATCAGAAACTGATAAATATTTTTCTATATCTGATTATCCAATATCAGAAGAAAAGAAAAATGAGATTAGAATTTATCGTCAAGCACTAAGGGATATTTCGCAACAAGATGGATTCCCAAACAATGTTGTTTGGCCTGAAAAGCCAGCTATCTAATAATTGCTGATTCTATATTTGTTTGAGGTTTTACTATGTCATCAAAAACAATAAAATTGAAGCTCACGCTCACAAAAATAAAAGATGGTTACAATGCAGACGAATTGCTAAATCAAATAAAAAATTGCAGTTTAGTTCTTAGCAATGATTCAAACGGATATTGTTTGACTGCATCTTATAAGCATGAGTGGGATGCGGCAACGGATTATGCTGAAAGAATCAATCAGCTAACGCAGCTTAGATTGTTTCAACACTATAAATCAGTGGATGATAACATAGCAATTTTAAAAATTTCATTCTTAAATACAGATGATAGTGAATATCAAATACCTGATTCTGCTTCAATAGACGGTAGCGAAATCATCATTGATTTTCTTTATACTCTGGAATTCACGAATGAAACATATCCAAGTATTGACGTTGATTTACCTGATGAAATCAAAGCTAACGCAGGAGATCAAATAACATTACCAACTATTGATGGTGAATATGAAGATAATGATAACATTTATACACCTGTATCTTGGAATATTGGTGAATTCGGTGAATCAATAACATTAAATGAAAATATGACAGCTAATTTAATTTGTACAATAACGCCAAAATATATAGACGTTAAATTACAAATGTATAACAACAATACATGCTCTCAATTATCATCTAATGGTAAATATGGTTCTTTTATTTTAGCAGCAGAATTACAAAAAATTAAAAATTTTGGATTGCCAGTAATAACTTATCATCCAACATTAAACCCAAGCAATGGCATAATTGGTTATTCTAGTGAATACACATATACACTAACAGGTTTTGTTACCGAACGTGACACAACAGGAAACAACAACTGGGTTGAATATAATAAATCATTAGAATCATCACCATTTAATATGTTTACATGCGGATATATAGAAAGCATAATAAACTACAACGATTATTCTTATTTCGGTTTGATATATAGTGGTAGTTTTTACACCTTTGGATCGCGAGAAAGAATAAAATACTGGAAATGTAGAATCAGAAAAAATTAAGATATATTAAATTTTATAAACGATAAATATATTAGAATTTTTAACAAACACAAAGCAATGTTTGCGTTTTATATTCTAATATAACAGTTTTATTCAACAAAATAATATTGTTTTTGAATAATATTCGCATAACAAATGTAACTCAAACTATCTAATAGCTACATAGCGCACATATAATGCCGCAAACATTTTTGTATATATTCTAAAACGAAAAAGTGGTATTAGTGTCTCTACGCCTAGCCAAAACGCTAGGCATTTTTGTCATTTTAAGGAGTTCTCACCATGATTATTAAAAAAGACGGGTCTTTACAAAATTTCGATGAAACAAAAATTATAAATGCTATTGAAAAAAGCGCAAAAAGGTGCTGCGTAAATCTAACTGATAATGAAAAGAATGAAGTAGTCAGACGCGTTAAAGAAGATATTGATAGACGTAATACAAATGTAAGCGTAAATGAAGTGCATAACATGGTTGAATGCGCACTCGACTTCGTAAATGGTATGGTTGCAAAATCATATCGTGAATATAGAAATTACAAAAAAGACTTTTCTGCCATCCTTGATAAAGTCTGGAATAAAAAATTATCACTCAAAAATGAATCTGACAGAAGCAACGCCAATGCTGATAGTTCACTCGTTACCACACAAAAAGCTATTGTTTATAATGAACTCAATTCTTTGTTGTATGACAAATTCTTTTTAAACGATGAAGAACGCAAGGCTTCTGAGGATGGTTATATTTATATACATGATAAAGGTAGTAGGCTGGACACGACAAACTGTTTTGAAAGAAGTACACGTTTTATAACAAGTAATGGTGTAAAATCTTTTTATGATTTTACTGAAGGTGATGAGATCGAAGTTATTTCACATAAAGGTATATGGAGAAAAGCACACGTCATAAAATTACCTTGGCATAAAATACAAAGAGTTTGGTTTAAAAGAGGTTCTGGTGACGAAACTTATGTTGATTGCACACCAGACCATCGTTGGATTTTAAAAGACGGGACAGTAACTACTACGTTAAAAGTAGGCGATATGCTAACACAAACGCCTGACATAACCATGAAAGATTTTGATTCATTATCACTGTCTGATAAAAAAATATGGTGTCTTGGTTTTGGTTTTGCTGATGGTTCGGTTACAGGTAATGGCGGAAATGGTGAAAACTGGAAACTTTGTCGTACAATGAAAATAAGATTGTGTGGTAGAAAAATAGAATATGCTCAAAGATTTGAGCAATCAGGTTATTCTGTTAAAAACGTAAAAAATAGTCAGGATAAGCTTGTATATATGAATGATATACACGAAAAGAAATTACCTTATAAAATGGATGTTCAAAAAATATCTGTTTTTATGGATGGGTATTTAAGCGCAGATGGTAATAGGAATACATGTTATAACGCTTCATCTACATTTGGTGGTGTATATGTATCTGGTGATAACAATGATTGGATGTATGATTTTTTAAACATATCAGGTTATTATGTTACTCGTATAAAAGATTTAAGCGGTCAAAAAACAAACTATGGAACTAGGAAAGAACGATCCATTGATTATGGTTTATATAGTAATTCTGGAAGAAATAATTGGTTCGTTTCTCGTATTGAAGAAATAAAATTAAATCCAAAAGCAAACGTATGGTGTTTAGATGTAGAAGAAGATCATTCTTTTCTTTTAGAGAAAGGCATTCCTACTGGAAACTGTAGCTTATTTGACATAGAATCTGTCTTAAAAGGTGGATTTTTAATGGGTAATATTGAATATACAGAACCAAAATCATTAGATGTTGCTTTCGGTGTAATAGCAGATGTTATGCTTAACGCAGGATCTTTCCAATATGGCGGACTTACTGTATGTGAATTTGATAAATTGATTTCACCATATGCAGAAAAATCATATCAAAACTATTTAAAAGAATATAATGAAATAAAAGAAAGTGATGGAGAACAAGTTGATGACAAAAAAGCCGATAAATATGCGTACAACAAAGTAAAAAGAGACATGGAGCAAGGTGTTCAACAATTAGAATGTCGCTTTAATAGCGTAAATAGCGCCAGAGGCGATTATCCATTTACTTCTATTACGTTTGGGCTAGGCACTGGCCGATGGGAAACTTTATTCAGTTCAACTTGTATGAAAGTCAGAAAAGAAGGTCAGGGCGGAAAAGTAAAAGTACCTGTGCTTTTCCCAAAACTCTCTTTTTTCTATGATGAAGAATTGCATGGCGAAGGCAAACCATTAGAGTGGCTGTTCGATGAAGCTATTGATTGTTCGTCTAAATCAATGTATCCTGATTTTATTTCATTAGTCAGCGGTTATCAGGGTGAAATATATAAAAAATACAAAAAACCTATATCTCGCATGGGATGTCGCGCCCAATTATCACCTTGGTTTGTAAAAGGTGGAATAACACCAGCCGATGACAATGATGAGCCTGTTTATGTTGGACGTATAAATCTTGGTGCAATTGCTTTGCATTTTCCAATGATCGTTGCAAAAGCAAAAGAAGAAAATAGAGATTTTTTTGAAGTGTTAGAATATTATATGGATATTGTTCGCGGTATTCATAAGAAAACATTTGAATATTTGTCGCACAAAAAAGCAGGCATCAATCCGTTGGGATTCTGTCAGGGTGGATTCTTAAATGGCCACCTAGATCCAGACCAAGAAATTGGAGAAGATTTCCTAAGACCGATGACGATTAGCTTTGGTGTAATTGCATTAAATGAAGCGAGTGTATTACAGACTGGGAAATCAATCTCAGAAGACAATTCATTTGCTATATCAATTCTAAAATTTATGAATGATTATATAGCGAAGTATAAAAAGATTGATAATATTCTTTATGCGCTGTATGGCGTGCCTGGTGAGAGCTTGGTCATAAAGCAAGTCCAACAATTCCGTAAAAAATACGGAATCGTAAAAGATGTTTCCGACCATGAATACACAACAAATTCATTCCATTGCTGCGTCCGAGACGACATCACCCCTATCGAAAAGCAAGACATAGAATATCCCATGTATCATCTTTGCACTGGTGGAAACATTCAATATTGCCGCTATCCATTGCAGTATAATTTCGATGCAATAAAAACATTGGTAAAAAGAGGCATGGAACTAGGCTTCTATGAGGGCGTAAACTTCCAACTCGACTTTTGCCCGCATTGCGGAGAAAGATTTATTGACAGCGATGTTTGCCCTAAATGCGGTTCTAGTGATATAATAAGAATTGAGCGTATGAATGGTTATACTGGTCTAAGCAAGATTCGCGGTAAATCATTCTTTTCAGATGGAAAATTGTCTGAATTTAAAGAACGTGTAAGCATGTAACTCAAGAACATTATGGCAACCATAATAAAATGGTTGCCATTAAAACAAAGGAATACAACATGAATTATGTAAAACTAAAGACTTGTGACTTTCTCAATGGCGATGGAATAAGAGTTACAATTTGGCTTTCTGGATGCAGTCACGCTTGCCCGTCATGCTTCAACCCTGAGACGCACAATCAAAACGCAGGGATACCATTTACAGATGAAACAAAGCAAGAATTATTTGATGCACTAAGCAAAAACTGGTGTTCAGGAATAACATTCAGCGGCGGCGACCCTTTGTTTTGTAGCAATAGGCAGCCTGTGTCAGAATTGATAAAAGAAATAAAAAACAAATTTCCTACAAAAAGTATTTGGCTTTATACAGGCTATACGTATGAGGAATTAAAAGAATTTAATGAAATAAAGCCAATTCTATCTAATATTGATGTCATAGTAGATGGTGAGTTTGTTGAATCACTCAAAGATGTCAATTATCACTGGGCTGGGTCAACAAATCAAAGAGTTTTAAGAAAGAATGATCCTATCAGAATTGGAGAAAGCCAATGATCAAAAAAAACGACAGACATCTTGTTAGAAGCCGTTTTGTTGAAGCCGAAAAAGAGAGAACAGATGTTATTGTTAAAGTAGGGAATAAGTGGAGAATAAAAGGCAAAAAACAAAAATACTGGGATGCTGAGTATGATACGAAATCAGATGCGCAAGCAGCACTTCGTGCGTATTGGGCAAACAAAAAAGGTGAAAGCACTATGAGAAATATTAGAAGTCTAAAAAATAGAAAATTAGAAAAGAAAAATATTAAAGAGATGGGCGGACGCATTGATACAAAAACCCGTGATGGCGAGCGCATAAACATCCTATATACAGGTGGTGATATCGAATTATTGCTCGGTGGTGGCAATTATGGTGCTTATAATGTTAAGACAAAAATCACTGATAAAGAATCATTAAGAAAAGCCATTGATAAAGTTATGAAAAAAGCAGGTCATAATCTGATGCCAGCAGAGCGTGATGCTATCGAAACAGAAGCAGAAAAACATCTAAGCGGCATGAGGGAATCTTGCATTAAACTTAGTGCAAATAAAAGAATGATTACAGAATCAGCAGAACGATTAATGCTAAAACCAATTGCTAAATTGGCATATAAGCATAGAGGTGAGGATCTAAAATCTTTTGAAGAATTTCTTTTAAATGAACCTCTAGGAATTACTGAAGATGAGGCAGCTCTCGCTCTTGCTTTAAAAGCAAAATTAGATGGTGATACTAGACTCAATACTTGGGATACAGTTTTTCATTTAATAACAGATAAAAATGCTTATAAAAGAATACTGGATTCTTATTATAAAAGACCATCATCATTTGAAACAATGAACGATCTTATTCAGGAAGCATTGTATATGTATTGGCATGATAATCTTGGTATGTTAATTCGTGCTTTAAACACAGCTAAAACCGCAGATCATGAGTATGCACTTGCGTTGATGCTTCCTGATGCTAAAATAAATGGGAATGGTGATGTAGAAAGCGAAATGTGGGAACGTAGAAAGAAATCTAAGAAAAAATCTGATAATATTGAAAAGAAAGAATCACTCAAATCACTTCGGCATGGTGATATGATGCTATCTTATGATGGCGATGATATTGACTGGGATGAGTTTGAGGAAGATGTGTTTCATTGTTTCAAAATCAGAAACGCCGATAATCTTGTTTTAAGATATGCAGATGAGGCTTGTTCTGATGAGGAAATGGAAGAAGAAATCCTTGCAAAAGGCGACGATGCTCTCGAAGAATTTTATGATTCTTGCGTTATGCGTCTTCAAGATGAAGATAATGGTGATATCGCTATCTTTTTGTATGATGCCGATGAAATCACAAATTTCGACTATAAACTTTGCTTGGAATAATATTTAGGAGATTACTATGATTAAAAGTAAATACGAAGCATCATATAGAGTTGCTAATAATATCATTAAAGCTATTGATGAATTATTTGATATGAATAAATCACCATTTGAATATGATGATGTTGATACAGCTATGCGTCATTTTCTAACGGACTATGAACTTGATTATGATGGTTTTAATGGTAATATTGATGATAAAATGGATGCTTTAGCTGAAATTATCATAACAAAAAGAATAGATGATGATGATATTATTGATTTAGCATCCTATATCAATGGTTTTTTAGAAACAAAAAAAATTCTTGATGAACTTTATGGAAAACTGAATCGTAGAAATGCTGAATATAAGGATGGAGCATTAAGTGCGATTGACAGTTTTAACAAAGTAATAAATCACATATAAGGTTTTTGCATTATGGCAGATAATTCAACCATATCACGATATTATAGACAGCCAATCAATGTCATTGGTGATGACACTTTTATGCTTGAGGATGATTTTGTCCTCATGCCATCAAACGATGACTTAACAACTTATGTACAAGAAGATGAAGTGCATAGATTGGATAAGATTGCAAATCGTGTTTATAACAATCCGTTATATGCTTGGGTTATTGCCAGACGAAACCGTCTTGAGAATATGGATGATTTATGGTTCGGACGAGAATTGAAATATCCACCTATTTCAAAAATATTTAAAGATGGTTATATTATCTACAACTAATTTGGTTTGTTCTGTCATTATATTTTTTTGGAGAAAATTATGAGAAAAATCCCTCACAGAATTACTCGTAAATACGAGACAGTTAAGACAGATTTTAGTGGTGGTTTTACAGACATCATGGAAAATGTCGATAAGATGCTTGAAAAATATTATGAAGGTGGACAAGTTGAAACACTTGTTACCGACAACGGCGTTGCTGTTGTCACCGTATTCCCGAAAAAAGGTGATACAGAAAGCATCTCAATCCAGCTTAACTACAAAAAAGACAGCGCTGAATTGACAGATGATAACGGCAAAAAGAAAACTGTTAATGTCGAAGTCGATAAACACGAATTTGACAAACTCGGCGAAAGCATCATTGATATGATCGATGCCCAGCTCAAATCAAACAAAAAAGAAAGCCTGCGTCGTTATGTAAGCAGAATGAAACGCCGCATATAATATTATGCTCTGACAAGCAGGTGGGCATATATAAAAAAAGAGAGGCTACCATGCCTCTCTTTTTTTATCTTTCCAAAGCTAAATTATTTTGCAAGGTCTTTGAAAGATTTAGCTGGCTTAAAGCTAACACTTTTCATTTCAGGAATATCAATGGCTTCACCAGTCTTAGGATTGTGACCCTTGCGGGCGGCACGCGTTTTGACGACGAATGATCCTAAATCAGCAATAGCAAGTTTACCTTCGGTGACAGTCCCTTTACGCACGCATTCGACAACAGCGTTGAACAACTTTTCTGTCTGTTTTCCACTGACATTTGCACCATTACTGTTTGCTAAGTCTTCGATCTGCTTTAACAATTCTTTCTTTGTCATTTTTTTTGCTCCACAAAAGCGTTGTATTTTCTACGAATCGCACTATGCTGATTCGATAATGCTTTGTTTAAGCATGTGTCGTGCGGTTGTCAACAAAAAAGTGCTATTTGCTTATATTTTTTTTGCTTTTTGTTGCTTTTGTTGTCGGAGTTTTTGCTTGTTTAGTTTTGGACGATTTCGATTTTTTCTTTGTGTCTTCTATGTTTTCGATTTCATCCGCAATTTTTACAAGCTCGGCTGCTTCCTGTTCGGCTGCATACTCCATCCATTCTTTCTCATATGCTTTAGATACAGAGCGAGCCATAACGTTTGTATATCGTGATATATTCTGTAATATATATCTTATGTGTTTACACAAAAGACTGCGTTTTGCGAGTTTCCACGGCTGCGGTGGCCTTGTTTCTTCTTCAATTCCACTTCCGTTTTTATAATTCCAATACTTTGTGCCTGAATATAGGAAATCTTCACACGAACAATATACCTTGATACTAAGCGTCATAGCATAAGTTATGACTGACTTGATCAAGGCAATGTCCGTGATGCCTTTCACATCAACCAAATCTAACATGGCTTCATAAAGCTCGGTCAATTCTAGCTTGATGTGATGGAACGTGTGTTCCCGCGTCTCTGATTTAATCGAAAAAGAAAAAGTGTTTACACCGTCAAACCCTAGGTAACGGACGCCCTTTTGCCTTTCAGCTTTATCTTTTTTGACTAATGAATTTGTCAACAGAGACTTTCTATTTGGCATAATAGCACCTATTAATCAGCAATAGATAGAACTGGCTCATCATCAACGAATTGATCCTCGTCTGGGTCAAGATCTTGCTTTAATGTATCGTTCACATCATCAATAAGTTCTTGTGCTTCCTGACATCCATCAATGAATTTTGATGCCATTTCTGGATCAATTTCGAGTGCAAGATACATGAGTTCGCCAATATGAACGCGTTCCTCATCCCTGATTGATTTCAAAACTTCAATAACATGCGCATCACTGGATTGTTCTATTGCGTTGTCATAAAGTTTTATTGCGTCTATTTCACCAATAATATTTTCAAGAATAACTGAAATTTCAGACATAATAAACTCTCCAAAAATGAAAAGAATAACCGTAGCGGCATTTCTATCTATAGATAGAAATAGTTGAATTTGCTTTATAGCATTTTTATTCTTTGTTGAAATTCATTATTTGTTCAAGCCATAAGGAGTTACCGTTATGCAAGATAAGTATAATTCTCTAAAAAAAGATTTATTTAAAGATAGCACATATCAGATGCTAGTAGAAGGCCGCAACAAGGAGTGCGCTAAAAAAGGTGCTACTCAATATACTGTTGTTGACACAAAAACTGTCGAATGTGATGGAAAAAAGAAAGATTGCCCATTATTCTTTGATACCGATGAGTTCTATTGCTTAAATGATCCAACTGACAATGATACTTGGGGTGGCGTCACAACAACTGGTATTTTTACACTCAACACACTTGAAACACCTGAATCTTTAAAAAAGATTGTAGATGAGAACAAACTCAAAGCACAGCTCCAGCACGCCATTGATGCTTTAGAAGAAAGTGAAGATGGCGGCGACGACAGCGGTGATGATGATGAAAAAGAAATCTCTATAACAGGTGTTACATATGCTATTGATGCAGAACAAAAAATAACACTTTCATTGACTGGTGAAAATCTTGATGAAACAAAAGAATATCAATGGTCAATAAAGGTTGACGAGGAAGCACCAGTAACAAGAACAAGCACTGGCTCTACACTCGAAATCTTAGCAACAGGTGATGATGAATTGCTTAATACAAGCATTCAAGCTGGCACAGATATAACAGCAACTATTTCTGTTGATGAATATACCAGTGAAGAATTAACAATTTCAAAATCATAATTTAATAGCCACGGGAAACCGTGGCTTTCTAAACAAAGCAAACAACAATTCTTTTCCTAGGTCACAACTATGTATATAGATCCAAATGTAAATTTAACAAAAAGCAGATTCTTCGATGAGGACGAATCAATTTTTGAATCATACGACCTCGTTTCATTCTTTTTGATTGAAAAGCTCGAACAAGATTTGCCGTTTGCAAAGATAGATTATTATGTCAATATAAGAGGGCTGCGTGTTATCACAATTCTATGTGGTGAATTGATGCTGACACTTGAACTTGAACTCGGTTATATTGATTTTTGTGGCATTGAATACGATTATAGCTTATATGATCTTGTCTGTTTGGTTAAAGCAATACAGCATTATTTGATGAAATATGCAAAGGATGTTGTTGACGCTTATGTATATATCGACAATCCTTGGGGGTGGTAGACAGGAGTTCTTATGGCAGATGGCGTTGTTTATAGCCTGAATATGAAAAATAAATTCAGGTCTGACACAGACAAAGCAGCTTATAATATCAGAAATGTTCTTCTTACAAAAGCTGGCACACGGCCAAATCTACCTCATTTCGGCTCGAAACTTCATAAACTTGAATACTATCCACTTGATCAAATTTTGATTGATTTGGCGTCACTATATATACGAGAAGCTATCGCAAATAGCATGGATGGTGTTATTGTGTCATCCATTAAAGCTATCGTCGATAAAACCGCAAGACAAATCACATTCCAAATTGTATTCACTTTGCAAAACGGAATTACATCATCTGTGTCATTGAATTATAACGGTGAAAAATTCGGTTAAGGCATTAAAGTATGAGCAAACTATATGTATGCGAATATGCAGATGGGAAAATCACCTGCAAAAAAATAATGACAGAAAACAACGAGCAAGTTGCAAATAAATTTGCACAAAAGAAAGCTGGCGGAATGTCTGCGAAAATCGACACGCATGTTGTAAAAGACGGAAGTAAAATATATACTTTAACTGTCTTTTCTGGTAAAGATAAAGAGGGTTACTTTGTTTTACAAAGCAATAAGCCTTTAACTTTAAACAAAAGCAATATCGAAAAAGATTTAGCCAAAGCACCAAATGAATTAAAGCAAATTATCGAAAAACTGGTTGGTAAAAAACTCGGCGAAGATAACAACAATAATTCAGAAGAAAATGCAGAACAAAGCGATGACGAAAATGCAGAAGGTGATGAAACCAAACAAGAATCAATCTTGCGATATTGCCTAGGATGTGTCGATTAGTAGGGAGAGCTTATGACAGCCATTGAAGAATTGGATAGAGTTTTGAGTTTATCTTTGAATATGTGGATTCAAAAAAAAACAGCCGACCTTAAATCAACGGTTGATTTCTGCTTAAAAGAAATATGCAAATCACAAGACAAAATAAATGAAATAAAGAATCTATTGGATTCAACACTTGAGGATTGGTATTTCATAACTGGTTCTGTCGGACTCAGACTGTCATATAAAAACACTCACGTTCCAAACCAGACAAAGATTAGAAAATTAAATGAGATTTTTTATTTAACTTTTATAGAAGCTAAGAATCAATCATTACTATGAAAAAAGCCACCGTTTTGGTGGCTTTTTTTTAGTCGCAAATTTTGTTTAGAATTTTTATTTGTTCAGTCAATATATCTCCGAAACTACCTTTGAATGTATTTTTAGTTCGGATGAGAAAAAACATGAATTCAAACAGCCAGTCTTTTAGCGAAGTGTAATTAATTTCAACACCATCGTTATTCTTTACCTCTGACAGTTTAACGTTTTTGTCTTGAATATTCATGCCATCAATTATTTTTTGCATATTGTCTTTTTTAGATCGCAAAGATTCAAAGAACAACCTTGATTTCTTGTCTATATAAGAAGATTTGTGTTTCAAGATTTCAGACACACAAAACTCGACTGCGCTTTCTATTTCTAATATTGTTTTGTTTCCGAAATTCTCTAGCATAACGATCTCCTAAATGGGGCTTTTAACCTCAAGAATGCCGCCGAACATATAGCAAGCAGAATTATAAAATTGCAGTTGCTTATCGACTCCCTCTTTAAATGATTTTGTTGCCAAGATAACACCATCTATGGATTCAATGAGTGCATCTAAATCCATTTTATATTGATTTATCAGCTTCGTTGGCGTTGCGCTGTCTTTTGCTACTTTATATTTTGCCTTGCTGACTGCCTCTTTTGTAAAATAAGAATTCGATAATAACTGACATACACGCATATTTATATCAGTTGCTTTTTTGTATGCCTTATATCTTTTGTCTGCGTTCTTTATTTCATTTAATGAAGGAAGTTCGTCAATTGATGTTATAATTATATCTTCGAGTTCCCTCTTTATTTCTTCGTTTTTCTGATAAAGAATATCAAAGAATTCAGAAAAAGACATTGGATTTTGTTTCGTCATAGAGCCTCCTAGCCGACGCCGTGTGTCAGCATGGATATTGAAAAATCACTAAGGTTTATTGCTGTTCCCCTAGTTTTTTCAAAACATCCAGTGCTTATAAAGTGCTTTCCTGCATATACGTCAAGAATAGAATTTGACATAACAACATTAAATCCTGTTTGTTCAAATATGCTTTCTGCTTCTAATTCTTGAAGTTTTCTGCTTTCAATATTATTTGCATGAATGTCTGATTCTGTTTGTTCCTTAAATGGCAAATTGTTATGTCCATGAATAAACAAGGCATCGCCAATAATAACAGCATTGCAAATTTTGATTGCGCCACGAAGATCCGATGTTAAATTTGGTATAGACATGTAACAATCTTCATTTCCGCGAACATAATAAATTGGAACTGGCTTCTCACCACAATGGACTGTTCCCGCTGTCATATAAATGGCACGCAAAAAAGAACAACTCCACATTGTTGAATCAAAAATCTGTGTATTATTCTTTGATGACATATTCCTAAACATATTGCCATTCAGAACAATAGCTTCAACATTATTATGAACTCGCACTTGTCTGCCAAGTTTTTCTATAAACGATTTCGCTGACGCAAAAAAATCTTGTGAAACTTCGTTGTTGTTATTTGTAAACAAAGTATCGGAAACAACAAATACAATTCCATTGTTTTTTGTTGTTTCATGAGTTAGCACGTCTGGAATTGAACTGATATTCTTATAGTCGTTTACTTTATAAGCTCCGAAGTAAAGCATATTGATTCCTTTTAGTCGTTTGCTGTTATAGAAACATTTCCACATTCAGTTGTATCTGTGTCAGACATTCCAAGCATACTTTTACAAACGCCTCCCTTGTTATAATCACAATATGGGCAATAATAATCATTGAAAGCGAGAGGACTATCGCTGGTTCTGTCTCGTACAAAGCATTTTAATTTATTGATAAGCTGTGTTTCCGATTTCAGAAAATACTCATCTTCCATTTCAAACGAATGTGTTATTGCAGCTTTATAACGATTAAAGAATTCAGATGGTGTTTCACCTAATTGCTTTTGTGCTTTTGAAGTGCCTGTCTTTGATTTCTTTATAAGTTCAGCACGGCGGGCTTCAAATTCCTCATCCGTTTCTGCCTTTTTCATTTTCAATGAGGCCGTCTTAATAATTCTTATTGCAATTTTAACATCTTTTGCCTCTACATCGCAGCTTAAATTATTAAACGCATCAACTAAAGCCATACGTTGAAAGTGTGCAAGCGTATTCTGTGTAGGCTTGCTCGTAGATGAACTTGTTATTATTGTCGTCAATATAATTTTTTCTTTGTTGTTATTCTTTTTACAATACACTTCTGGAATAGGAAGTGTCATCTCTGCCTCTCCGTCAATGAATGATAATTTATTATTTTCAAGCAAAGACATAACACTGTCATCTTTAACATAGAAATTTCCTAATACAAATATAGTATCACTTTTAATCTCATCCATGTATTGACGAATTGCCATAGCTTTCGCATAAACGTCTTCATATCCAACGACGTTAATGTCCATGCTTTTATATTTAAAAGCGAGTTCACGGTAACTTATTGGTTTGGTTACTGTGTTCTTTTTGCGATAAACATTATCCCAAAGAAGTGGGCATTTGTTGTAAGCATTGAATTCCGAAAAAGAAAATGATGATGTCGTTGCCATGTGATTTTCTCCTTTTTTGTGTGTTGTGTGTTCACAAGCAAACATGCTTGTTCTGAAATGTTTTGGTTGCGTTGCCAAAACAATGGTGATATTTACCACGATTAGCATAAACTGGCAAGCAAAAAATTGCCATAACAAAGCGAGAAAGCACAATGTCAAAAGATTATTCAGAACTCAAGCAAGACTATATACCTTTAACTCGAACAATCGACACAACAAATTTTACCTTATCAAAAGAACTGGTTTACCTAGCTGACTACATTCAATTGGAGCAAAGATACAATCTACTGTTAGACTATGTAAAAGAAAAAACTGGTGCGTGCGATGAAGAATTAAAGCGATTCACTATTGATAAATGGCAGCGAGCAAATTCATACTGGTGCAGATATAACTTTGATTATGTCTTTGCATCTGACAAAGAAATAGACGAATCATATAATTATGAGCCACCAGAAAAAGAAAAAAACGAACTAATAGATAAATTAAAAAAAATTAGAGCTGAATATCTAAATAAATATAAGTTCTCAATTTGGTATGAACAAAACAGAACTGATTACAAACCGACAAAACAAAAAACAGATATAAATACAAATTCCAATAATAATCAGGAATTAAATGAACTGTCGAACGAATTGAAAAAAGCAAAAAAAACAATTGTAGATTTAAAGACTGTCGCTGAATATTACAAGGACAGATACTTCAATGTTAAGTCAATTGTTGATTATCTATTAAATAATAAGATTCTATCTAAACAAATATTGGCACAAAGCAAGCCTAAGAAACTTGCAGAAGAAATTGAGAAAAGAGTTAAAGGTTTACCAAAATACATTATCGACAAATGGGAAATTAAAATATAATTTCCCTATATTGGAGAGGGTTTTTATGGAAGGATTTGATTGTGATGTGATTGGCAGTCTTTTTGATTCTGCATCTACAACAAACGGTTTAATTAACAACGCCAAAACAGAATCAGAATCTTTTTCGCTGGATGATGCTACTGCATTTCTTATGAGAAGCAGCTTTAATGAAGCGGAAGGTGATGACATTGATTGGGGCGTAGGCGGCGGCGATGACGCAGAGGCAGATGACGCTGATGTCGATGCACCAGAGGATGTTGATGCCGAGGCAGATGCAGAAGATGCTGGTGATGATGATGCAGAAGCAGATGATGCTGGTGAAGCAGACGCAGATGAAGAACCTGCCGAAGAAGAAGCTGTTTCCGAAGGCGAAACAATGGGTGCTTACGCAGCCATAAAAGAAGAATTGGATGCAGAACGTGAAACATTAAGTGGCGTTTATGAGCGCTTCTTTAAAGAAGTTGTCGAACCTCTTTTTAGAAAACTTGAGGATTCAAATATAAATGTGGCTTTCGACACAACTGCTCTACTTTCTAGCGGTATAATTAAGATTGAATTGTCACATCGCAATTCAGACGCTTCCGCAGAAATGGAAATAAATATTTTTGCAAACACCGTTAATGGTGAATTTTTAGGCATGGAAAATTCTGATGGTGAAGCTGTCGCCACATCGCTTGAGGATGTTTCACTTGACGATCTTATCGGTATTCTTATCAAAGTTTTAGGTTAATTCCTTTTTACCATAACCATATAGGAGTTCATTATGGATACACTCGGCACTATTATCAATATTATGAAAGAAAGCACAAAGACCGAAAGCAAATCTTTCCGTCAGGCACTCAAAGAAAGCAAAGAGACTAAACTTTCAGATAAGCAAACTGAAATCAAAGATAACCGTTTGCAGAAAGTTACCGAAGCTCTAAAGGCTAAAAAAGAAGCTAACAAGCCTGTTAATGAGGCTACTAACACTCAGAAACTTAAAACATTAAAAGAAAATTTCAATATGAAACCTGAGAAAAGAAATGAACGTCTTGAGAATATTCTCAAGAAAGCAGAAGCTGCCCGTGCAGAAAAGAAATCCTGTGAAGGTGATGAGTGCAAAGATGGCGAAGATTGCAAGAAAAAAGAATGTGACAAACGTCGTGAAGAAGCTCATCGTATGATTATGCAGAAAGCAAAAGAGCGCCGTGAAGCAATGCGTCGTGGTGAGTGCGGCAAACGCGAATGTGGTAAAGGCAGAATCGGAAATCTCCGTCGCAAAGAGAATCGTTCAGAAGAATGTGATGGCAGAGATTGCGACCGTCGTGCAGAAATGAAACGTGCTGAAGCTCGCCGTGAAGCCATTCGTAACGCCCGTGAACGTGCAGAAGCTAAACGTAGAATGGAACGTCTTGCTGCTCGTCGTGAAGCCATGAAAGAATCCAGAGAACGTCGTGATGCAATCCGTCGTAAGATTGAAGAACGTCGTGAGAATGCAAAGAAACAGATTAAACATGAAAGCTTAGTTGATCGCATTCGTCGTTCACGCCGCGCTCGCTAATAATAGATGGAGGGATCTATGATTAAGCATGTAAGAAAAACTAATCGTAAGTTTGATTCAAAAAAAATTGAATCACGCAGACCAGCAAGATTAATTCGTCCATCTCGCAAATTTGAGGGTATGTCATCTGATGACCGTGAAATTGGCGAGCGTTTAGATGACATTTGCAGAAAGCATCAAGACCTTGAACTCGAAAGAATGAGCGATGTACGCAAAGTTCTTAAAGAGATCGAAAAAGATGCAAGGAAACTTGGTTTTGCACTTGAGGTAAATAACCATAGTGTTGATGAGTTCTGTGATATGTACGATCTTGAGGATGATGAGTATCTTGAAATCTTTTGGATCGATGGCGAGCCTGGTGACGAGTGGGCTTTAGTATCTCGTTCATGGGATGACGAAGACAAACTTGAACTCGCTGGTGATTTCTATTTCGACGAAATGTAATCACAATTTTTCGTTGCAACAAAACGGAAAGCACAAACACAAAAAGCCTAGCAATTATGCTAGGCTTTTTTTTTTGAATAAAAAAATAATTATTATTTTAGTTCATGGCGTATTAAGCATGTTTTTCGGGAACAGTTTTTCAATTGCTTTCCGCGAATCTTTTGCTGACATCATTTTACCTTTATAGAAATTATCATAAATGAACTGCATTACCTCTCGCTGGTCTTGTGTGAAATAAATAGAGTTTGCAGGTGCTTTAGAGTTTTCAACTTCTTCATTTAATGATTTTTTTAACGGCTGTATAACTTTATTTATAATTATACTAGCACCTTTTTGGAACAAATCGACAGTAGCATTACGCTTATCCAAAGCATGAACGCAAATATCAACTTCTTCTGGTGTCAACAAACCAAATTCAAGAAATGTATTTATATTTTCTTTTGTGAAAAAATCTGCTGTCGCAGCTATATTTCTTTTAAAGAAAATAGTGCTTCTTGACAAATAATCCACCAAACCTTTTTTAAGGTTTTGTAAGATTGCTGGTGTGCCCATTGATTTGCCAAAGTTTTTTATACATACAGAACCAACAGGGGATAATATTGTTTTGTTAATCTTGTTTTGTATAATAAAAACAGTAGCTAAATCTTCTTTTCCGCAGATGCACTGTGCTTGACTTGCATAACATCCGACATATTCCCATTCGTCTTGCCAATTATTTTCATTTTCAGAAAACCATTTAACAACAAAGAATAAGAAATCCTGATTCGACTTTGCTTCAAATAGTCTTAATGATTCCAATATCTTTTTACGATTTATAATCATAGTTGCCACCATTTATTATTTTTATTTCTTTCTTGATCTCGATGCTTTTGGTTTTGGATCTTTCGGCAATTGGCTTTTAGGCGCATTCTTTGTATGCTTGTCTAAATACATAAAATATGTCGCATCAAAGCTGTTTTCATCAATCTTATGAATCTTTAAGCCAAAAGTGAATGTATTATATGCAGCACCTTTCTGAAGTCTGAATCCAGAAGTCACAGTCCAAAGATTTTTATTTGTATCTTCTGTTGCTTCTGCCTGATTTATTTTTACAAGATCGCTCAATAGCAATTCGCGTGTAATATCCTCAACTTCTTTATCGTCATCATCAATATAGAACGCTTCTTCTGGATTTAGCACGACCTCATCCTTAAATACTTTTTTTATTTTTGTTTGAAGTCTTTCACTGACACCAAAAGTTGCTTTCCTACCTTGCTTTTTATCACGCTCTTTGCGCTTAATTTCCATTGTATAAACGTCAGGTGTTTTTGCAGTATATTGACCGATTTGATTAATCAATGCTTCACAAACATAATATGAGTTGTCGCGAATCATCACATTGACACCTAGTTCTGGATCTTCATAACCAAGTATTTCAAATATGCTGATAAGCCTGTTTGAGAAAGCAACAAGAATGTCACCAAATTCTCTTTTAATATTTGTTATGAAATTGCGCGTTATTTCACAAAGTAAATCCTGAACTTGATCGCTGTCAAGCAAATCATCAGTGTTATCTTTTAACACAGAAGCCTTTAATGCACTTATATTTGAATCAACTTGAGTGCCAGACAACGCCTCTGCTGTTTTTAAATCATTAAGGCTTTCACGCCAATCAATCCATGCAGGTGTATTTACTTCAAGTCCTCTGAGAGCGTCTGTCGATAAATATTGAACTAATTGCTGCGGTTTTTTTGTCTTTAGCAAATTTATTAGAGCTTCTTTATCTACTGGCTGCCCCTCAAAGAATAAATTTCTACATTCAAAATAATTAGGCTTAACTACAATGTGCCCATCTTCATTAGTGAATATCATAGCGGCCACCACCTATTATTATAAATTATTTAGATTCATCTTCTCCAAATAATTCTTTCATATTAAACTGTTTGTCAAATTCTTCTTTGTCTTGAACCATGCGGCGAAGTGCTTTGTAAGCGAACTGGCAGAACTCTTTTTCAGTCATTGGCCGCGCACCAGGCACTTCCCCCGTCTCAGGATTCCCACCAAACACTTTACCAAACAAAACCTCTGCCAATTCAGACCCAACCTCTGGTGTTGAGTCCGAAACATCTTCATTCTTTAACGTTCTACTTTTTGCACAAATGCGTTTTACATCTTCATTCGCTTTCACGCGAGATTCAGACTGTTTCTTTGGTGACTGTTTCCCAGTCATATATCGTTCTATCATCGTTGTTTTCCTTATTGAAACAATAACAAAAGAAAATTTCTAAAGTTATTATTAGATAGAAATGTGGCGATAGTTCAAGTTCGAGAATGGAACAATGTACTATCGCAAAAAAAATAATTAAGCGCTCAAAACCTCAATAAGTGCTTTCCTTTCTTCTTTTGAAAGTGATTTTAATTTATATCTGATAATGTAATCAATATCAGAATACTTTAAATCCTTAAACCTAGCCTGTTTAATATCAACAGGATCGCCGTTAAAGAATGTTTCTTCGTTGTACCCCAATGCAGTCATCAAAGCCTTTTGATTGCTTTCAGACGGTGAACGCTCACCATTTAAATATCGACATATTGATGCTTCTGAAATATTTGCTTTAATGGCTAATTCTCTTTGAGATATTCCCGATGCGATAAATCTCAACTTAAAATTTTCACAAAAATCAGACATAACAGACATAATTTTATCCTCCGAAATATTATCAACATCATTATCATGACAAATGGACAGTCATTTTTTAGAGAAAATTTGCGTATGAGTTAGACTTCCTTGTCAGCTACTCAAAACGATAACACAAAACTGCCATCATGTCAACTACAAATTGACATAATAGTGCGATACGGCAAACAAACTGTGTCAAGATGTTTGCCGCCGACACAAACATCGGAAATTTGACGACGAAAAAAACTGTGTTAGTGTGGGCACATAAGCCAGCAATGACGTTGGCTGTCACATAATAAGGATTTATGACATGAAAATTAATGCTAACACTATTGCTTTCGCCATCATGTTTGCCGTCGCCGCATTTGTGCTGTTTACACAGACTGGATTCGATGCCGCACTCTCAATCGTCTCGGTCTGCTTAGACACGCTTTTTGAGACTGTCAAAAAAATTTGACGCATGTGTCAATTTTTTATTGACAACAAGTTTTCTGTGTGCTAAGTAATACGCATAAAGCAGTTGCAATGTCGCAACTGCACAGCTAACGGAGGCTAACATGGCACGCTTAACGAAAGAACAAATCGTCGAAAAAATCAATCAGCTCAATGAAAAGCTGAACAGGCTTGATGCCGCTTATGCTCGAAAGCTCGAAAAAATTGAGAAAGACTTGCAGAAGGAATTGAAAAAAGTCCCATACGAAGTCGTCTCTATGGTAGGTATCCCATACATGGTCACAGAAGAAGTCGCTCGTAAACACAGTAACTTTGACCGCGAATTTGCAGATAAGAATTATGAAGAAAGCGTTCAGCGATGCAAAGATGACATTGCATCTCTCGAAAGCAGATTGCCTGTCATTGCGTTAAAAGAGTGCGAGATAAACGCATATGAGGAAATGCGCCAGCCACCGAAGGAATTGGTTGAAGCTTTTAGGAAAATTGTCAATGAATGGATCGCTGACGAGCTTACAAAACCAGAAGAAATGCGTTATTACGCAACGTTTACAGAAGAAGAACTAGAAAAATGGGTAATCTGCGAGATGGCAAAAGAAGTTGCGTTCAGGGTTTTCCCAGTTATTGGCAAAATCCACCATTTTACGACACCAAACTTCATTTATGGGAAAATCGACATCTACTGCTCAAATGAAGCTGGTGATGCCTGCCACCTGACCGCAACAATCGTTCATGGACATTACCGAACAAACCAGCACAACACAACATTTAAAGTCCGTCCGCACATAAGATCATATGTTGGTGTCAATTAAATATTGACAATTCAAATTAAACATGATATGACATAAACACACGGCTGATTGCAATGTCGCAGTCAGCCAACAAAAGGAGACATAGAGATGTTTGCCAAATCAATTGCCGAAGTAAAAAAAGAGCTAAACCTAAAGACAGTGCGTGTAGAATGGAATGATCCATTTCCTGCAAAAGAGTTATTGAACGTAAATAAATCAGACAACATCTTGCATCCACGTCTTGAGGCTTTCTGCGAACAGATGATTCAGCATGGACTTGATCGAAGCAAAGTAACGCGTAAAGATCTCGTTAAACTTTGCGCGCTTGCAGATGCAAATGATCTGATCATGGCTTACATTGTGACAGAACCAACAGCAATAGAGATCTTCTGCCATGAAAAGGTCAGGACTGATGCTTATTTGGCAGAGTTTAAACCGCTCATGGCTCGCAGACTTTTCTTCAACATGTTCCAATCGTTGAGAAACGTTAAGGATGTCAACGATGATTTTTCGCTATCTCAGTATTATCAACTTGCAAGCCCTAATCTACCATTTGGTTATGATGCCTATATCAAAAAGATTGACAACGATTATATTCTTGTATCGTATCGACATGATGTGCTGCCACCAATACACAGAATCGTTAAAGTGACGAAACGTGGATTCGAGTCATTTACGCCAGAGGTATCATTTAATCCAGAAGTCTTTGACTCAATAACGATGAAATTTGATGGCAAGACTTATACTGGTGATTCGTTGAGAACACTTTGGGACGGAACGGAGAGAGAAAGCAAAGATGATGAGAGAACACTTTGCTACACATACAAGAACGAATTTTATATCTTGGACTCAGAAAAAGCGACTGTTCAAGTACAATCACTCACAAGCGATCATTCGTTCGACGACTTTTTTGATGATTTAGACCATTTCAGGAAAACAGCAAAGATAGACATCATCCTTGAAGTCAGCAGGAATGACAAACGGGCGCTATTACTCAGTAACGCTTGCATTTGGTTCGTCGATGATTGCTCTTTTGTAAATCTTCTGTCTCTCGAAGGGCTAAAAACATTAAATACGGAACTTTTCACAATGTCATCCAAAGAAAAAGGAATTGTCATCTCACGAGATAATAACGGAATTGAATTAGTGCCCAGCACAATATTCGAGAATCTAATTTATCGCATGATGTGAAACATGAAAACAGTCAAAGAAATAGCCAGCCTTCATGCTGGCTAAACTCGCATAAAGTCTTTGCAAAAAAAGCAAAATCGTGTTAGCTTAACAAAGATGCTCGTTGTTGGACAGCGAACTAACCTACGATGACACATGGAGTGTATCAATGCTCATTGACACAAAGATCGTCAAACGTCTCAATTTCCCGTTCTGCAAAAATAATGCAATCTACCTGCTAGTCGATTACATGGAACGGCACACAGAAATCCAGTTCTTGCAGCAGCGCATTCCATCGCTCATTGAATTTATGGAATGGCAATTTGCACATGATTGTCGGATTTTAGATCAAGACAGCATGAATGAGTATATCGCACATTTATATGCGAAAAAACCATTTAACACTGCCGAATCTGTATGTTCGTATGTTAAATCTTTTTGCAAGTACCTTGTAGATGAGGGGTTCTGCGGATTCGTTAGTTTCTCAGCAAAACCTCGGAAGTCATCACAAACACAAGATACTGCCAATGCAGAAGAATGTTCTGATGTTGGCGGAAATGCCAAAGAACAGCCAAAGTGTAAGCGTGGCAGACCTAAAAAATCACAAGAAACATGCAACGAATGCGAATCGCATGAGAACGAATCCTGTGACAGCGATCAACCAAAGCGCAAGCGCGGGCGGCCTCGAAAGTCTGAACAACAACAAACTCAAGATGAGTCTGTGAATACAGATGCAGAAGAAAACTGTGAATCTGAATCTGATAACGCAGAACAGCAAAAACGCAGGCGTGGACGGCCTCGAAAAGAACAATCACAGCAATGTGATGTTGAAAATCAGCAGGCAGAAGCAACAACAGAAGATAGTGATGCCAAAGCCGAAGAACAGCCAAAAAAGCGCCGTGGCAGACCTCGCAAAGATCAGCAGCAGACTACACAAGACACAGCAGAAAATTGCAATACAGATGATTCTGCGTCAAAAGAAAGCACCAAAAAACGTCGTGGGCGTCCACCAAAGGGAACAAGCTCACAGCCGAAATTAAAGCGAGTGACCAACTATTACGATGCACTCGGTGTCACCCCCGATGCTGACATATCCGAGATCAAAAAAGCATATCGAAAGCTCGCGATGGAAATGCACCCAGACTTACACAAGGATGATCCTGATGCAGAAAAGCGCATCACGTCGCTTAATGTAATCATGGCTGTGCTTAAAGATGAGGTAGAGCGAATGGTTTACGACGTTGCCATGGGCTTCCTTGAATATGATGAGCGCATGGAGAATGTGACACACAAAGAAATTAAGTGGTACACAAAGCGTCATTACACCGTCTGGATGTGAGAGAAAAAATCATGAAAATATCAGTAAAAAATTATGGAATTGTTCACAAAGCGAACATCGAATTTCTGTCAGGATTAAACGTTATTCGCGGCGAAAGCGGTTCTGGCAAATCAACTGTCTTACGAGGAATTGAGGGGGCAATATTTAATACGTCTGGTGATGCTGTCATCACTCAGGGCGAGAACGCAGCAGAAATAAATATTGAATATGGTGGACATGAATTAAAGCGCATCCGCAACATTAAATCATCATTCAAGACACTCTATCAAGTTGACGGCGACACAATCCAGAAAGTCGGGCAAACACCTGTACAAAAGGTATTAGATGCCTTTGGTATAAAAGAGATTAAAGCTGGCGGCATATCAATACGTCCAAATTTTTTGCCACAATTTGCAAAGCCTTTTCTCATTGATGAATCGCCATCTAAGATTTTTGAATTTCTTACTGTGACTCAGAATGCAGTTAATCTAAAAGACGTGGAATCTGCAATCACTGATGATTTAAAGGAATTGCAGACCCAGCGCAAATCAAAAGAAGAAACAGTCAATTCGCTCAAAAAAATGATATTGACATCTTCACAAATTCTTGAACATGAAAAAGAAATAGCTGATTTGAGCGAAACACTTAATAAATTCAATAAAAAAGAAGAATGTATTTCTAATCTTGAAACATTACTAAATAAAATAACAGAAAAGCAAAATGCTGTCGAAGTAATGTCAAAGAAAATAAATGCACTTGAAACGACGCTTTCGGATATTGAAAAATTAAATTTCAATTATGAATTATTAGATGAATACTTGAGAAAAATATCATTGCTTGACTTAACCATAAGAAAAATTGAGGCTTTGCAATCGCAGGCTGATAATATTAACATTGTCTTAGAACAAACAAAAAACGTCTGTATATCGGATGCAGACAAATCAAGAATTTCTGAATTGATTGAAAAGCACAACACGCTCGAACAGTGCTTAAATAATATCGAACAAAAGCAACTTGCTTTTAACAATATAGATGACGAAGGCAAAACACTAAAAAAAGAAAAGCTAAAACTTGAAAAAGACATCAAATCTTTCTATACAGAAAACATCCCTATTGTTATTATGAATACAAACGATGAACTTTGTGAATCACTGAATGTCACAAAGAATACTGTTGTAGAAGTTCTTAATACAAAGTGGATTGCTGAATAATAATATATCTGCTTGATCTAAAAAAAGAATTGTTGTATTGAAAACAAGCATCTAAAAAGCCAGAAGGTGTCTGGCTTATTTTGTATCGGAGCAAACAATGGATAAAGAAAAAGCAGCCGTCACCAATAGTGACAATGTGGAAGTCAAAAAGCCTAAAGCAAAAGCACAACAAAAAACAATAGATTCTCTTACAGAACAACAAAAGTTGAGCTGTAAAAAGTTTGTCGGACACTATCTTGAATTATTTCCTATTACTGGCAGTGAACTTACAGCCAACGAAATAAAAAAGATTGAAAAATTATTAGACTGGAAAAATCTTACATTCGATGATATGCGCGGCAAAGTGATGACGCTGGTCGGAAAAAACGATGCAGTCAAATCTTGCTTTGTTTATATACTAAAGAAATTACCATTCCTTAGTTCAGCAAGATATGTTTCGCTTTATGATATACTCGATATTCAATTTGGAAAGCATCCTAAATATACATCAATAAGAGAAGTCCGAGCGCCAATAATCCTTATTTATGTAGAGAATGTAACAAATAGACTTAAAGATGAATATTTGTTACGAGCAATTGATTTCTGGTGCAAAAAGGGATCAACTGTCTGGATATACTTCAAGGGTTTGTCTAGCGTTGAATGGACAAGCAATTTTCCAAAGACAAGAGAATTTGCAGTGTCAAACAGACTTACATCACAAGATCTGATAGCGACAGCGAAAGCAAAAACAATAGCAACAACAACAAAATCCACACAAGAACACACAGAAGAACAATAAGGGTTATATCATGGACAACATGCTTTTTTGGAAGATCCTAAAATCATTATTTGATTCTGACAGCGCCGATATAAAAAAGAAAATTGATTTAATGCTGTCTTGGGATCGCGGTGTCATATACAATGACAACTGGGTAAAAATGCTTAAATATTGTTCTACCACGTTTGATACTACTGGCAGAACACCTACGCAGCAAGTCTTTGTTTCAAAGTTTCCAGAAACAGACTGGTTTTTTAGCAACGCCGAATGTGTGTCTGATTCTGCGTCTATTTCGCAGTTAATAAGACTATTTGAAGAAACGTGTCACAATCTTATTGCATCAAAAAAAGTTCAAGAATACGCCAATTCTGTTGCCGTAAACGGCATGACTTTCGATGGTCTGAACGAACTCAAGAAATACGCGAAACAAAGCACCGAAAAAGTAAGAGAATTGACACGCGAAGAAGAATATGATCTTCGCATAATGAATCGGTCTAACATGAAGACTGGCATCTCTGAAATTGATGAGCTTGTGTCAATTCCTAAAGGTGCTGTCGTGACTGTCGCTGGATTTACTGGCTCATTTAAATGCGTTGCCGCAGACACAAGAATAAACACGAATCGCGGATTAATGACAATTGAAAGCATAGTAAATGATCCAGAACCTAAATCTATCAAAGTGCTTTCTGAAATTGGTTATAAAAATGTTTATAGCGTTCACAACGACGGATTTAAGCCAAGCATAAAAGTTTATATCGGTGGTCGAAAAGTTGAGACATCACCCGTTCACAGATTTAGAGTTCTTCGGCATGGTAAACCAAGCTGGATAACTGCGACAGAACTTGCACTAACAGATAAAGTGCTGATAAAACGAGAGTGGATAAAGAAAGATTATAACGAATACCATAATATTACTTATTATCAGTACAAGCAGATGATGCTTGAAAAATTTAATAATGACATCACAAATGAAATCTTGGACAAAAAATGGGCGGTGATGCCTTATTCAAAAGACATCTATAAAGACAGAATTAAAACTTCTGTAATGGAAAGCTATAAAGATGGTTGCCAACTTAAAGTAAATGACAAAAGTGCTACAATTCCAAGTTACATTTTTAGCGCAACTCCCGATGCACAAGTTGCATTTATTCATGGATTGATTCAAACAAGTGGAACACTATCATGTAGTGACAAGCATATTGGCTTAACTTCAACAAATTATGATTTATTAAACGACCTAGCGACATTATTGCTAAGTCTGGAAACACTTGTTGTCATTATTGAAATTGAAGAAAATAAATGGAGACTTGCAACAGAAAATCTTTATGCGCGATACGATCTTCAACGCGTAACAATGTTTAAAGATCCTGAGACTGGCATTATAAAAAGAATGTTTCCACGACGTGAAACAGATAAACGAATCAATAAATTAGAAAAACAAATAGGAATATACAAACAAGGCCGCGTTCATGCTGATGAAGAATTAAGGTATCACTTAAATATCCAGCGCGTAACAAAAATCGAAGCGAACAAAAACGGTGTTAATCTATATGATTTAAGTATATCTGAACATCCATCTTACATTGCAAATGGATGCGTCACACACAACACAACGACAACAGCAAATATCGTTTATCGAAATGTTTATGAATATGGATATAACTTTGCTTATATCTCACTCGAAATCACACGGCTTGAGTTGTTACTTGGTTTCTGGTGTTTGCATTCACTAAATGAGAAATTTGATAAATCAATGCGATTAAATACACGCGATGTGCGAAATGGCACACTGACAGAAGAACAAAAGCGATATTTATTCGATGTTATTGTTCCTGACTTTGAAAATAATTCAAAAGGAAAATTAAAAATTATTGACGAAGGAGATTTTCACAATTTTTCAGAGGGCGAAATTATACAAAAACTCGAAGAAATAGATGATGAATTTGACAGGAAACTTGACGGCGTTGTCTTAGACCATGCCAATCTTTGTAAGTTTTACGAGAAATCAAGTGATAACGTTGGTGAAGCCACAAACAGATTCGTTTCACTTTTCCGCCGCCTATCTAATGCTTTCAGACTTGATCCTGAGACTGGCAACATGCGAGGATTAACAACTATTCTGCTTGCACAAACAAACAGAATGGGATGGCATGAAGCTGCAAAAAAAGGTGGAGCTTATGATTTGTCTGCACTTGCAGAAGCTAATGAGTTGGAGCGTTGTTCTTCTGTCGTTATGACTGTTTTCCATGACAAAAATTCAAGCAAACTAAATGAGCTAAAGGTTTGCTTGCTCAAAAACAGATATGGTGCTGCTCACGAAGAACCAATCATTACTTCTGTTATCCCAGAGCATTATTATGTCGGCGACAATTTAGATGGCTATGAATATAATGATAATGATGTATTCTCTACGGACAATGAAATATTAAATCAAATGGGAAATGATTTCTATAAAGAGGATGACGTTTATGAAATTCCTTATTGATTTAATTATAATTTTATTATAAAAAATCTTTTCGTGTCTAAGACACGATAATATACAATTTTTGCACATAGGAGCTAATTATTATGGCAAAAAAGAAAACCGAACAAACTGCAAAAGAGCAGACAACAAACAACACAGAAGCTACTGATTTTTCGTCAATCTACAAACAATTCAAAAAGAATACGATTGATCCTGCATCAAGAAAATATTTAACAACTGGTCATTCTGTTATTGATGCTTTGTTGTCTGAAGGTAAAGGATTACCACAAGGATGTTATATTGAATTGTCGTCCAGTTCTGGTTGTGGAAAATGTGTAACTGGTGATTCTATAGTTTTTGTCGATGGACAATTTAAACGAATTGAAGATGATATTGAACATGTCGGCTTCACAGAATCAAACGAAAAAGAAATGATAATGTCACGTCATGGCGCTATTCATTTCTCACATCGTTACAAAGAACATGTCAGCAGTGTTGTCACAATTTCAGATGTACACGGAAATAAAATAACATGTACGCCTATTCATCCGCTTCTTGTCAAACGTGATGATGGTCAAAAAGAGTGGGTGAAAGCTCAAGATATAAAGCTAAAAGACAAAGTTATAATGGCTACACCCTATGTGCGTCAAAAAGAAATAAAGAAAACAAAAGAAACATTGCTGTCTTATCTTGAGGGATATGATCTCTTAAAGTCAAAGCAGTATTGGAAATATGGATTCATGCTTGACATATCACAACAAAACTTAGATGTGATTTGTGCAGAGCTTGAATCTTATGGAATTACAAAGAGCGACAATTGGGGTGAATACGAATACACAGAACGAAATCTTGATCAATATAAACTTTATGTACACCAAAAAGATGGTAAAGAAGATAAAGTTTACGTTCGCATTGACCTCGACGATGCCGCACTTCAAAAGCATGTTCACTGCGTTACAAAAGATGAGGACAAAAAATGCTTTTATCGCAGCATGGAGTTAGAGGAACTTATTGCAAAGATAGCAGGTATTGTTGATTCTGTTGGCAATATTACATTCAACTCTAAAGAAGTTATCAATAAAAAGATTTCATTGTTTGCCACTGAGAAACAAGATATTTGCGACATACAGGCAATGCTCGCAATATTGGGTATTGTCGGCCATCAAAGCATTGTAAATAATTGCAAATATCCACACTGTTTAAATCTTACACTAACAAGCAGTGTTATACTTGCTAATCTTATAGAACCATATATCATTATTAAAAAAAATGATCTTAGAACTTTCATTGAAGAAACAAAAAACGAACAGCTTTATATGACAAATCATTTGAAAGTATCTGAGATTTGTACAGAAGCACGCGATTGTTTCGTCTATGATTATTCTATTCCTGACAGCCATGAATTTCTCGTTAATGGTATTGTCTCTCACAACACGACACTTGTTTTGGACATAGCAAAACATATATGCGAACAAGGTTATAAATGTGCATATATTGACACTGAGACAGCACTTTCAGAAAATCTATTAGGCAAGATGGGGTTAATGCCTTATTATGATGATTTGTTCTGGGTATTCAATCCAACAACATTTAATGCTGTTGGCTCATATCTTGACACTCTCGTAAAAGACCCTGCAATCAAACTTATAGTAGTTGATTCTGTAACTGCTTTAACACCAGACGAACTTACTCAAGAAGGCAAGCTGATTTCAGATGGTCAAATCGGCATCCAGTCACGATATACTGGAAACCTACTAAAGCGTTATCGTGAACGTATAAACAACAATGAAAAAATTGTTGTGTTTATCAATCAAATGAGAACGAAAATTCCAACTGGATATGGACATGCGTATGATGCACCAGCAGGCGGAAATGCTCAACAATTCACAATGGATATTCGCTTGCTAATGAAATGTATTGAAACGATCAAAGCACCAGACGGGCATCAAATAGGTGCAATCAATAAAATTTGGGCAATTAAAAATCGCTATGGTGAACCTTTTAAAGAATATAACGTCAAACTTATGTTTGGTAAAGGCGTCGATGAATTGCGAGAATATGCCCAATGGCTTATTGATAACGGTGTCGCAGAAAAAAGAGGTGGCGGCAATTATACAGTCATGTGGGAAGGCAAAGAAATTAAATTTAAAGGACAGCCAGCATACGAAGATTGGATTGCTGATAATGCAGACGAAATCAAAGCATTCATTGATAAGAACGGTGGCTTAGTTCCACTGCCTGACGATGGACTCACAGACGAACCAGAAGCCGATACTGATGAGGTAAACTTCTAAACCTAGCGCACAAGGTTGTGCGCATTAAAAGATAATGCAAAAGCACAATTCTGAGTTTTATCTCAAGATGCTCAAACCTATATACAAAGGAACAAACACAATGGCAGAAGAAAAAAAGTATCCAGAAAAGGCAGCAACCCTCGCAGACGGTCACTATTCAGCAGTTCTTAAACGTGTTTCTCGATATGATCTAAAAGATGGTCGTGGATGGTTTATGAATTTCAGACTGGATATTGATGGTCAAGAATTCGAACATGGTCAATTCGTTTCGGAAAAAACAGAATTTATTTTATATAATAATTTTTTAATCCCACTTGGTTGTTATGCAAGCCAAAAGGGTATTGACGAGGCGCTGGCTATCAAAGATTTATATGTCGAATTTGACAAAGAAATGAGAGGGCAATATGCAAATATAAAAATGACACCACTTTTTGAGTGCAAAAATAATGCACCTGTTGGATCAAAAAATACTTGCCTTGAGCCTCAACCTGCGGTAGAAGAAAATAATGATGATTTCGATGACATTCCATATTAAGGATTTGTCGAAAATCTAAAAAGCTAATATAGCAGGTGGCAAACACCACCTGCCCAAAACATACAGCAACCAATTACCTTATAACGAACGGAGATAATTATGCAGACATCACAAGAAGTTTCAAATCTTTTCAAGGCTTTGTGCGAATGTAAAAAAGATTTCGTACCACTGTCAAAAAACAAAAAAGGGTATGGATATAATTATACACCATTAGATTCTGTCATTGATATGCTTAACACTGTTTTGCCAAAGCATGGAATCAATTTTGTGCAGTTTCCTTCTACTATTGAAGATAATTATGCACTAACGACAAGAATATTCCATGAGTCTGGTGAATGGATGGAAGATACTATCATATTCAACATGACTGAAATATCCAAAGCGAACGATACACAAAAGCTAGGAGCATCCATTACATATTTTCGTCGATATGCTTTGAGCGCAATATTTGGAATCGCATCCGATGAGGATATTGATGGCAATATAGAAATGAATATTGCAGCAAAACAAAGTCAGAGTCTAACACAGCCGCAGCGAAAGACTTTCAACGAAAACAAACCACAACCTCAACCACAACCTCAACAACAGTCTAAACCTGCACCGCAACCAGTATCGACTACAAATCCTGAGAAGCAATCAGAACCACCAAAGCCGCAACCTCAACAGCAGCAACAACAACAAGAACAAACTTCTGCCAATATCTTTACAAACGAGTATAACGGCATTCCACTTGTCGATGATGAAAACATAAATGCAGAAATTAAGAAACTTGTCGATGAGGTCTATTTAGAAAAGCAAGTTATAAACGATAATACAAAAAATTGGATTCTCAAAAAGAAAGCTGAGAATACAAAAGACTTTTCAACAAAAGAAGCATACCTTACTTTCTTAAAGAGAATAAGCAATGCAAATAAAAAGAAAATCGTTGATAGCTCTGTCAAAGAAGAAAACTAAACAACAAAAATAATAATAACTTAGCCATGGAATTATATATTCCATGGCTTATCGTGTTTGATATTGGAGAAACAAAACATGCGTCAAGCAACACTAAAACAAGTGCAACTATTGGAAAAAATTGAATCATCATGCGGTGTTAAATATACTGGCACAAAATGGGTTCTCGAAGAAGTGTCTGCATATTTAGATGCTCACATGAAGAAAAAAGAAAACAGCAATAGCGATAAAGCCGATAACACACAGCGACAAGGAGGTCAAAAACATCCAATTACAGACAAACAAAAACAGTACATTAAGGTGCTGGAAAATAAAACAGGCGTATTCTTCAATGGTAAAACATTTGAAGATGCAAAGGCTTATATTGAAAAGAATCGTGGACAGTAATTTCTTTGGTGTGTGACTAACAAACAATTTAGGAGTTAAACATGGACGAAGTAACCGCTTTGACAACCGTAAACGACAGCCCCTTTATCTTTGATCTGCATTCTGCTTTCAGACCAAGAACGACAGCTAAGTGCCACAATCCTTATGGTCTAAAAAAAGATTATCGCACTTTCGCAAAAAAAGTTTCTGAAATGGTAGAATATCTGTCTGGCATTGAATTCATGCACTCAATTCCAGACCATGTAGAATCAAATGTCAGAACTTTCCTTGAGCAGACAGAAGAATTTACAGATATTCTTTCTACATCATTAAACGGCATACTTTGTTCTGATAGAGAAGAAATCGAAGAAGGCATCAGACACAAAACCCGCAATATGAATGCAGAAAAGAAAAAAGAACTGGCAACAGCATTAAATACCGATGAAATTTTTGTTGAAGCACTATGCAATTCATTCAATAATATCATTGAAAAAATGAATAATTCAATGAATGAAATTGATGAGTGGCTTGACGAACAAAAGGTAACAAAACAAGTTCTTGACGGAATCATCAGCGAAATCAAAACAATTGCATCATTATCAATCGGAAATCATTGCGTGCTTTATAATCTTATTGCTGCAATGAGCAAATATAAAATGAATTACAAAGATGGCAAACTTGTTATTTGCTGCACTGGTTCTAAAAAAGATGAAAAAGTTTTTGAAAAAGTGTAGTTGGCTATCACAATGAGCAATAATTCAGCCCGCAAAATTGCGGGCTTTTTTTTGTCAATTATATTAACAAAATTTCTAATTTTACTAAGAGCATCAATAATTAACAACAATAAAAAAATTGAAACAAACATATCTATAGAAGTGTGATTATTCAGTTAGCCACAAAAGTGGCTTTTATTTTTTTATATTAAATTCAATCAAACAAAGAGGTAAATAGATGATAGATTCATATACAGCGACTTGTGTATTAGTTGGATTCTTGATAATATTTGGTATTATACTTCCAATATTCGACAAACTGCCAAAAATAAAAGATTTCATAAGTTTAAGATGGACTATCATCGTTATTTACTCAGCAATGTGTATAGGAGTTATCCTTGATTTCAATCATTTGGATACATCAGTGCGTTTTGCAGTGGTTGTTGGCGGCATTGTGCTTTCTGCTATTTTTCTTTTGGTCAGATCGTTAGAAAAAGCCGCAGTCAATAAATGGAAATACCCTCGTATTCGTGGTACTATAAAACGTGGTGATACTCAAGCCGAAATTTCATTGGCAGAAAAAAGCCAAATCGGTATTTCTCCAGCAGAGAAAATCGAAATCAAAAATAAAAATGAAGAATACGAACGAAAACATGAAGAAAGTATGAAAGAGTTATCTAAGTTTGTATTATCTCAAGATCAGTCTGGTATTGATTTTGATGAAAAGATGAATCAGGCAATGTCTATTGGCATCGCTAAACAACAACAAAAGAAATAGAAAATATTTCGTTTTCTATGTTTTATTTTTTTTAGGAGTAATTTATTATGGCTACACCAAATTTAGCTTTATTGATCTTATCAGGTCTTGCAATCGTTCTCGCAGTTGTTATTCCATTATTGAATGCCATTCCTAAACTTTCAAGTCTCATTTCAATGAGATGGACTTGTATTGCTGTTGTATTGCTAATTATGGTAGGGGTTGTTGTTGATTTTGAGCCTCTAGCAGACAGTACACGCGATATAGCATTGACTGGTGGATTTGTAATTGTTGGAGCTTATCTTTTGTTTAGAACAGTTGAAAAGATAATGGCGAATGGATGGCTTTCAAATGTTAATGTCAAAGGGACGGTTTCTAAAGGTGATATCACAGCATCGGTAGAAGTGAAAAACGTTGATAAGCCGAAGGATAAAAAAAAAGAAGAGGCAGTTAAACAAGAACTAAAAGAATTAGCCGATCTTCCAGAATCACCAGAAGCAGATGAAAAAGGTGATGACGAGAAAACAAAAGAATAATTTTTTGATTGATAATAATTATAAAGCCTAGCATAATTGCTAGGCTTTTTTTTTGTTTTTGTGTGAATAGAAATATGGAAACAAATATTATTCATAACGAAGATTGCATTACTGGATTATCAAAAATAGACAACGAATCAGTACATCTTATTCTGTCTGATATTCCTTATGGCATTGGTGTCGATGACTGGGATGTTTTGCACGATAACACTAATTCAGCTTATTTAGGAAGCTCACCAGCGCAAAAAAAGGCTGGTGCTATTTTTAAAAAACGCGGCAAACCATTGAATGGATGGTCGGAGGCGGATAAACAAATACCTGTGCAATATTATCAGTGGTGTTTGTCATGGACAAAGCAATGGTTTGACAAGTTAGTTCCATGCGGAAATGTATTTATATTTGCTGGTAGACGGCTTGCTCATCGTTGCATTTGTGCAATGGAAGATAGCGGCTTTATCTTCAAAGATATGATTGCATGGAATAAATGCAAAGCACCGTTGAGAGCGCAGCATATAAGCGCTGTTTATGACCGTAGGAATGATAAAGAATCATCTAAATTATGGAATGGATGGCGTGTTGGCAACCTACGTCCAATATTTGAGCCTATATTGTGGTTTACAAAACCATATCCTATTGGCACAACGATAGCTGATAACATTCTAAAACATGGCGTAGGTGCATATAACGAAACTGCATTAAAGAAATATGGATTCGATTGCAATAATATTCTATCAATCAAAGCAAACAGTTCTGACACTGGTTTGCATCCGACACAAAAGCCAGTTGAACTTATGAGGATATTGATAGATCTGACGACGGTTGAAAATCAGATCGTTTTAGACCCGTTCGCAGGCAGCGGAACTACTTTGTTAGCCGCAAAACAATTAAATAGACAATATATTGGTTTCGAGACTAACAAAGAATATTATGATATTGCAAGACAGCGATTAAGCATGAATTAGTGGCTGCCAATCAATAACGCCTTTTGCATTTGTATTTAGCATTTCAGATGCACATTTAAAATCGTCAACACCATATTTAATTAGCGTTGTTACTGCATACAAAAAAGCCTCAGACTCATCCGATGTTATTGCATATTCACCAGTGCGCGTTAGCTTATTTCCAAACATATCTTTTTTGTCTTTTTTATTCTCTGATAAATTATTTATATATTTGTAATCAGACAATAACGATAAAACCTTTAAAGCAAGATTCTTTGAGTCTGTCTTGGTGTATTTCCCGCCATGAATTTTTCTAAGAATAGTCGGATGATAGGTGTGCAGAATCATAGTTTGAAATGTTTGAAAGATTGCACTGTCAAGACCATAGAGAGCGGGGGAGAACATCTGACCTGGGAACGGTTCTTCATGCACCAAAGAATCTACATCATGCTTTTTCATTTCCTGCTCAAGCTCGTACACAATCAGCGTTATTGATTGCTGCATCCCGAAAAAGCTTTTGTCTGGACATCCAATCTGAATCGGTCTTGTATAAATCGTTTTATTATTCAAATCTACAATAGCTAATCCAGTGCTTGTAAAACTTGGATCGATTGATGCCAAAACCTTAATCTGTTTTTCTTTCTTTTCCATATTCCATCCTAAACAAACAAAACGAAATAATTATATTATAAATTTATTTGTTTAGATAGAAAAAAAAAGCCGCACAATGGCGGCTTTTCTATATTTTAGCATAACTGATATTACTTTGCAGCTTCGGCAGGTTTAGCTTCTTCGGCTGGCTTTGCAGCATCCGCAGGCTGTTCAGCGGGCTTTGCAGCATCCGCAGGCTGTTCAGCGGGTTTTGTGTCTGCGACTTTAGGCTGCTCGGCTGGTTGTTCAGCAGGCTTCGCTTCTTCGGCAGGTTTGGCTACATCTGCTTTGGGAGCTTCTTCGGCGGGATTTGCGGCGTCCGCAGGCTGCTCGGCTGGTTTAGCTTCTTCGGCTTTAGCTTCTGCACCATCCTGTTTCTGTTCATCAGCTTTGGCTTCTGGCTGTTGCGCCGCTTCTGCATTAGCATCTACCTTTGCATGTTCACTTTCCTTATCGACCTGACAAGGACAGCATGACGTGCAAACAAGGACAAATGCTGAAATGATAATTGATATAAGAGTTGTCTTTTTCATTTTTTAATCTCCAAAATATGATTGCGAAATTGCATACATATATGATAAACCAACATCCGTGGTGTTTGTAACAATAACAAATCCATTGTCGCATAACGAACTACATTATAGATAGAAAGTTGAAAATGCAACCAATTATTAAATGGTCTGGGTCAAAAAGATCGCAGATGATGCAGATATTATCTCATTTTCCAACAAATATAGAGACATATTACGAGCCTTTTGTTGGCGGTGGTTCTGTCTTATATGGCGTTCTAAAAAATAAGCTATGTCAAAAAGCTATTGCATCTGACTTGTGCGAACCACTCATTGATATGTGGAACGCAATCAAAGAAAATTCAGATGCTTTATTATATGATTATACGGATAAATGGAATAAGCTACAAGTAGAAGGCATACAAGTCTATTATAATGTACGAGAACGATTTAACGGAACGCATAATCCAGAGGATTTCTTTTTTTTGAATCGAACATGCTTCAACGGGCTAATGCGTTTCACAAAAGACGGAAAATTCAATACAGCTTTTCATTTGAATCGTAAAGGCATCGAACCCAAAAAGTTAAAAGAAATTATAAAAGACTGGTGCAAACTATTCGATAGTTACGCTCCATTTTTGGAATTCAAAAATTGTGATTATGCTGAATCAATTTCAAAGGCAACAGAAAAAGATTTTGTTTATCTCGATCCCCCTTATGCGAACACAAAAGGGATGTACCTCGGAAACTTTGATGCTCGCAGGTTGTTTGAAAACTTAGAAACACTCAACAATAAAAATATTAAGTGGTTATTGTCATACGATGGAAACCGTTTTCCAGACACAATGATTCCAGAATCATTATATAAAAATCATTATCTTTTGGATTCAGGTGTTTCATCGTTTTCACGCATCAAAAGCAAAGACCGTGTGTGGATTAAAGAATCATTATATGCAAATTTTTGACATGGAAAATATAATAACAGATAAATACAGCTTATATCATGGTGATTGCTTAGAGGTAATGCAGTCACTACCAGAAAACAGTATTGATATGGTTCTTTGCGATTTGCCTTATGGCACGACTGCGTGTAGCTGGGATAGAGTCATCCATTTTGATAAATTATGGAAATCTTATAAAAGAATTGTAAAACCTAATTGTGCTATATGTTTGTTTGGTACAGAACCGTTCAGCAGTGCGCTTAGAATGTCAAATTTAAAAGATTTTAAATATGATTGGATATGGGAAAAGTCGAAATCAGGATTTGCTTTCACAGCAAAATATCGACCTGTCTGCAAGCATGAAACAATAAGTGTATTCAGTCTAAACGGTAAACGAACGCAGTATTATCCCATAATGGAATCAGGCGAACCATATCACCGAACTCATAAAATAAGTGAATGTGACATAAACAACCACGGAATCGGATTTAATCGCCGTGAAGTTGAAAGCACCAATGATGGGTATCGTTATCCAACGACGATACTCAGATTTCAACAGAAATGGCGACGGCAAGATCAACTGCATCCGACACAAAAACCAGTTGCTCTTTTAGAATATCTGATTAAAACATATAGCAATGAAAGCGATGTTGTGTTAGACAACTGCATGGGGTCTGGCAGCACTGGCATTGCTTGCCTTAACACTAATCGTAAATTTATCGGCATCGAACTTGACGATAATTATTTCAATGTCGCAAAGCAACGCATTGAAACACACGTTCCGCAAAAGTGTTTATTCTAATGACAGCAGGACGAACAAATACAAATCAAATATCGACAGAATGGTGTACACCACCAAAATATGTTGAAGCAATAACAGAATTTTTTAACGGATGTATTGAACTCGATCCATGTTCAAATAAATTTTCGATTGTTCCTGCAAAAATAAAATATTGTTTGCCTGATAAAGATGGTCTAAAAGAACAATGGAATTATAAAACAATATTTGTTAATCCGCCTTATGGCAAAAACAAAGAAAACAAAACATCAATCAAAGACTGGATAAAAAAATGTTCAGAAGCGTATATAAAAAATGAATCAGAAGTTATTGCTTTAATACCAGTTGCAACAAACACTTCACATTGGAAATAAAGAAGCCCACTCCCTTTAGGGAGTGGGATAAACAATTAGCATGATAACTTGAACTTTGCAAGCATTCTATCTATAATAAATTTAGGAGATTGTTATGGATGTTACGAAAACTTTAAAAATTCAGATTAAACCGACGGTTGAGCAAATCGAACTGCTCAAGAAGACGGCGGAAGTTTATCGTAATGCCTGCAATTTCGTCTCCGAGAAGGCTTTTAAATTCAAGCTGAAAAGCAAATTTGACATGCAGAGGATTTATTATCACGATGTCAGGGATTCTTTCGGTTTGATGTCGCAGATGGCTATCAGCGTTTTCGGAACGGTAGCCGCCAAATATAAAACAAAAGCAAAGCAAGATAAGCAAAAGAAGAAGTTTGAAAAAGCTAACAAGTCTAAAAAGAAACCAAATTCTGATAAAGCAATTCAGTTTAAAGTTCCTGAATATGACTTGGTTTATAACAAAGATTATTCAATAAACAAACAGCATTTCTCTGTTAGCGTGCTAAATTCTGACAAGAGAATTAAGGTTGCATATATAAGCAAACCATTTGACGAATATTTTGAAAGCCTGTTTAACAAGGATAAGCGTTATCACTTTGGAACTGCTAAATATAAACAAATAACAATTGGCAAGAAAACTAAGCATTATCTGTTTATTCCAATTACCTATAAAGTTGCTGAACCTGTTATTGACGAATCTACCAATGTTATCGGCGTTGACCGTGGTCTGAACTTTACTGCTGTCGCTTATAACTCCGATAAGCACACGGATTATTATAATGGCAAACAGTTAAAACAAAAGCGTGCTAAATTTAAAGCACTGCGAACACAACTCCAAACCAAGCACACACCCTCATCTCGAAGACGGCTAAAGCTCATTGGAAATAGAGAAAACCGTTGGATGCGCGATGTCAACCATTGCGTGTCGAAGGCACTCTGCAATAACGCTAAATCGTCATCTCTGTTCGTTTTGGAAGATCTATCCAATGTCAGAAGTGCAACTGAAAGCGTCAAACGAAAAGATCGTTATGTGCAAGTCAGTTGGGCTTATTATGATTTGGAAATGAAACTGAAATATAAGGCAGAGCGCGATGGACATTGTGTAATAAAAGTGTCACCCGAATATAGCAGTCAGCGTTGCCCCATTTGTGGACATGTGCATCATCTAAACCGAAACAAACGCAAGCATATTTTTATGTGCAAGCATTGTGGCTATCGGTCTAATGATGACAGAATTGGTGCAATGAATCTGCATTATTTAGGTGAGGTTTATAAAACTGCTGATGCAGAAGGTCGCAAGCAAGTTTGTGATCTTGGGCTGTTATCAACCAGCCCCAAATGCAACGTCACTTTCGATTCTAAGCCAAAAGCTAAGAGACGAAAGAAAAAAGGTGCAGTGGCGCAAGCCGCTGTCACTGGACAGTTGCAAACCAATTCCCTTTAGGGGGTTGGTAGTTGATATTGGAAAGAATACATTTATCCATTTTGTGCATGTGTTTGCTTTTTATTTGATACACGGCTAAAGTTTATGATAAATGGTAATATTGATAATAAGGGCGCACCTATGGCTTGTGCTATAGTTTATTGGGGAAACAACTCAGAAAAGTTTATAAAAGCATTTAACAAATTTGGTGCTTGTGCAAAATTTTCTTAGAGAGAATATGATGGAAAACAAAAAAATATCTTGGGATCATTACTTTATGTCAATTGCTGTCATAGCATCGCTTCGTTCTGTCGATCCAAACAGCAAAGTCGGTTCTGTTATCGTATCACCAGAAAATAAAATATTAGGTGTCGGATATAACGGATTTATAACAGGAATTGACGAATCAAAAATATCATTATCTCGCGACGGGTCTTGGTTGGATTCCAAATATCCATACGTTGTGCATTCGGAAGTTAATGCTATTGTTAATTCCGTTGTACAATCGCTTAAAAATTCAAGGTTATTCTGTACTCTTTTCCCTTGCAATGATTGCACTAAAATTCTTGCTCAAGCTGGCATTAAAGAAATCGTCTATCTATCAAACAAACACAAAGATTCAGACATGTATATAGCTTCACAACGATTGCTCGATATGTCTGGAATAACTTATCGCCAACTAACTGATTTCAATATAAAAGAAATTATTGCAAACATTCAGGTTTAACATGCGCATCACGGCCATATCAGATATTCACGGTAGTCTCATTCCAATAGAACCAACTGACTTGCTAATTATTGCAGGGGATTGGAGTCCGTTAGAGATACAGCAAAAGATTTATTATATGCGCAGATGGCTTGACGAATGCTTAATGGAATGGTTTTCAGAAATAGAAGCAGATAAAATCATATTTATTGCAGGAAATCATGACTTCATTTGTGATTCTAATTTCTTATACATACCGTCAATGTCTGATTTACCTCAAGTTAAATTTGAAAAAGATTTTTTAAAACCATTACTAAAAAAACATAATCTACAAAACAAAGTAAAATATCTTGAAAATAATTCAACAAAATATAATGGGTTAAAAATATATGGTTGTCCGTATGTTGACGGATGCAGAGGTTGGGCGTTCTGTCAAGGTGAATATAGAGGAATGTATAATTTGATTCCTAAATGTGACATACTGATTACGCATCAGCCACCACTCGTTGATGGTGTTGGCAGAACTGTTGTAAACAACCAAGAATGTGAATTCGGTTCGTGGGCGCTATTAGAAGCAATGCAAAATCGCAAACCTAAATATGTTTTTTGCGGCCACATTCATGATGGCAACCACGAAAGACAAGTCTATAATCATCCAGACGGCAAACAAACTGTAATTCATAATGTTTCAATAAAAAATGAAATGTACAATTTAGCATATAGACCAACTATAATAAAAATCGGAGATAACAATGATTAATCATAAAACACAAAAGCGTGAACTAGCATATATAGCAGAAGTTACTAAAACAGAAGCAATAAACGGATATGATAGGGTGCATCTCGTCACTGTGCTGGCATGGAAGTGCGTTGCACCTGTAAGCATAAATGTTGGCGATAAAGTGATTTATTTTGAAGTTGATTCTTTATTGCCTAAAGATGATAAACGTTTTGATTTTATGGAGAAAAGAAAACATCGTGTCAAAACTATCAAAATTTGTGGTACGATCAGTCAGGGACTTGTTTTACCTATTTGTGATTTTCCAGAATTTAAAAACGCGAAAGTAGGTGACTTCGTTACTGACAAACTTAATGTTACTTTATACGAGCCTGATGATGGTGACAAAAAGCTGATGCCTAAATCGAAGGTTGACGCATTCACTAAAGCCATGGATCGTCATAAAAAATTCTTTGGAAATCCTGTTGTCAAATGGATGATGAAATATAGCTTGTTTAGAAAGCTAATTAAAAAATTATTCATCCATAAAAAAGACAAGATTGCATGGCCAACGTGGTTGCCGAAGACTGGGGCTGAACGCATTCAGAATATGCCTGAGTTATTTGAGACATCATCAATAATGGCAACTGTTGGTGAGAATGAAGTCAGTATCGCGCAGCATAATCCAGAAAAGTTTATTACAGAAGAAAAGGTTGACGGATGCTCCTCTTCTTTTTGGTTGGATGAAAAGAATACATATTATGTTGGCAGTCATAATGTCGTCGTCTATTCATCTAAAATAAAAGGTTCTGAAAAAATTGCAGACGGAAACAACTATATTAAAACGAATGTATGGCTGGAAATGTCAGAAAAGTATTCAATGTTAGAAAAGCTAACTGAATTAAAGAAAAAATATAAGTTGAAAACAATTGCCATTCAGGGCGAGGCTTATGGTTCGCACATTCAACGACGTGATTATTCGTTAAAACATGATAAGCATGATCTTGCTGTTTTCCACATTTATTTCAATGGTGAAATATTACCAGTAAAGCGCATGGTTGAAATATGCGATGAAGTCAAATTGCCACATGTTCATGTATTTGAATGGGAATACGTTTTGCCGTTTTCTGTCGAAGAAGTTATTAAAGATGTTGATTCTAAAAAATCAGCTATTGATGGTGGTGACATTGAGGGTTTTGTTATCTATTCTCAAGATGGAAAAAAACATTTTAAATGTGTTTCGCCATCTTATCTAATGAAGTATCATGGATAATTAATTATTATTGTATGAGGTTTTATTATGAAAAACGATATTTTTTGGTTATGCTTTGTTTCTGATGGTTTTGAATCATCATACTCAATATGTAATAGCCAAGAACAATTAGAAAAAAAGAAACAGTCTTTTATTTTGTCTGTAAAAGATAGAATAGATTCTGCTATCAATCAATATAAACATTCAGAAAGTGATACAGATGTAATATTGTATGAAGTAATTGATTATAAAGATAATCATTATGTTAATTCTGAACTTGTTCCAGATACTTTTATGGATATATTTGAACTGACAGATGACATTATTAAAGATTGTTTGCAAGACGAAGATTATGATGTAAATGATTATAAACGAAATAAAAAATATATAGACATTGCATTATATGACTGCGGATTATATGAATCTAATAAATTTGAATCATTTAAAATTGAAACTATTTCTGCAATCAAAGAAATAGTCGATAACGATAAAAACATCATAAGAAAAATAGAAAACCTTTCTCTAAATGAGAACAAAAAACGTATTTCAAAGACTAAAAAATTTGAAACTAAAAAAAGGAGTGTACTTATGGAAGTAAAACGTGAATTAGATTTTGACGATCTCGATAGATTTTTCTGGTCTGGTGCAAAAGACCGTTGGGATGATGCAACCGATGATCAAAAAGAAAGAGTTTGGGAACGTCTGAATGAATGGTTTAGTGATGAAATTCCAACTGAGACTGAAATCAATGATACAGTCTGGTTTGAGTGCGATGACATCTTTAACGAAAAAGATGACGAGGATGATGATGAATTTGAATCAGTCCGTCGTCGCCGCAATCTACGACGCGTAATTGAAAGTCGCCGCGCCCGCTCTAAAAAAGAAAGCCTGCGTCGCCGTATCGCTCGTAAATAAAAAAAATCCCATGCAAGCAAAAAAGCCGATCAAAATGATCGGCTTTTTTTTTGTCTGCAAAACATCGAAATTTTGACAACAAAAAAATCTGTGTTAGTGTGGGCACATAAGCCAGCAATGACGTTGGCTGTCACATAATAAGGATTTATGACATGAAAATTAATGCTAACACTATCGCTTTCGCCATCATGTTTGCCGTCGCAGCATTTGTGCTGTTTACACAGACTGGATTCGATGCCGCACTCTCAATCGTCTCGGTCTGCTTAGACACGCTTTTTGAGACTGTCAAAAAAATTTGACGCATGTGTCAATTTTTTATTGACACACAGTTTCCCATGTGCTAAAGCAAATCCATAAGCTGACGGCAAGGTCGCTGCCAGCACTAACATGATTGCTAGTCGCAGTCATCACTAATGGAGACAACCATGAATCATTACGATCTTTCCAAAACAGACAACCACCCAAACGTCGTTCGCTATTACACTCTGAATGCCATGCACGAATGCGGCATCTTGGATTGCTACATAAGACAGTATGCTAACTTGAACTTCGACGACGAAAGATTTCCTAAAGAAACCGAGTATTTCATAAAGAAATGCAACAAAATCTACGAGCAGAAATGCTTGGACGAATCCAGAACATCCAAATACAGACAGACAGCCATCGCAAGACAAGCTGACATTCTTTACGATCTCCGAGGATTGCTTTGCAGATGCGTCGATGAACAAGCATACAAAGAACTGAAAAAAGCGATGAGACTAATCGAAGGCATTGACTCTGAGGCGTTCGCAGAAGACAAAGACGGAAACACGATACATGAATTAGTGCCTGCTTACAAACCTTACTGGAAAGACTAACGCACAGCCGCCACGATTGTGGTGGCTTACACAAGGAGAAAACAATGGAAATTTTAGATGCACTTATGGAATCAGAAAACTTCTTTGAAATGGCCAACCTTGAAATGCAGGAATCAGGGCTGCCTTATGACATTTGGCTTGATTCTGCTGGATGCAAACGCAATGTTCCGCATAATACACCAAGAATTAAAGTGAATGTCGATGGTCATCTTATCCCAGTACTTTTTTCTGAAACGGACATTACCCCAACAAAAGAATTTAGGCATAAAAACGAAATTATAGACTGGATAAACCAAAACAGGGAAATACTGCTAAAACACTGGAATAAAGAACTTACTGACAGAGAAGTTTTAAACCTTTTGGCAAAAAAATAATCAAAATGTCAAATTTTTGTTTGACAAACTTTTCGTCTTGTGCTAATCAATCACCATAAGCTGGTTGCGAGGTTGCAACCAGCGCTTAAACAAGCTTCAATGTCGAAGCCTGTTGGGAGAAAAAAAAATGAAAGATTCATTCGGAACAGAAATCGAAATTGGTCAGATCGTCGAAATCAAAAACGCTTACTTCAAGACTGACAATGCTCGATATGTCGTTGACAACATCTGGAATGACAAACAGATTTGCCTTTATAAACTCAACAAAAACAACACAAAGAGCAAGTCAAAGTACAACATTTGCCATTGGCCGATTGAGTGCTGCGTCAGCGATTGGCGCAAATCGTGTGAAGCAAACGCACACAACAAAGCTCATGCGACAATCGAAGTGCTGGGCGTTTGGTCTGAGCCTGAAGCAAAGCCAGTAAGCAACAACATTGTTTTCACTGCAAAAGGCATCAAAAAAGGCGAAGATTATTGCTCATGCTTCTATGAACTCGAAATTGTCGATGGTCAAAAAGTCATCTGCATCAATGCCAGACACTATGATCAGCACATCCCAAGGGAAATCGGAAATGTCCGCAACGATTCTGACTGCATGACTGATTATTTCGAGACAGACAGATGCAGGATTTATCCTGACAGCAAGTATTATGCACAGGCTTACGAGGCTTGCAAAAAACAGAATTGCGGATATCACGAAAAGCAGATCAAAAAACTCGAAGAAAACCTCAACCACACCTGCGGTTCTGAACGAATCAAAAACACACTCAATGACATGATCGCTGGGCATAAGGCTCAAATCGACAAGTTTTATAATCCTGATTTAAAATTTGTCTAAGATGTCAATTTTTTTTGACGCAAAACAAAACACATGGTAACATCACAACGGCTGACAGCAATTCCGCTGTCAGCATAACGAACAGCACAACGGAGAAATCACCATGGCTAGAACATACCGACTCGACATCTTATCTGAGCTTTATTCATCAAAGGAATTCAGAACAATTGTAGATGCCATAAGAGAAGCCAAAAGCATCTCAAACGAGAATTGCTGCGATGTAAGGGTCATCCGAAACAATGATGATGAGCTGATCGCTCGCATACATCATGCTTTTATTGACAGCAATAACAAATTCCACCGTCAGAAAGTCGAAAGATTTTAAAAAATGTCAATTTTTTGTTTGACACACAATCAAAATTGTGCTACACCATAATCATAAGCTGGCAATGAGGTTGTTGCCAGCACCTAACAAGAATGCTAGGTCGCATTCTTAAACACGGAGAAAAATTATGAAACACTTCGATCTCGTTGGTATTGATGGCAATGCGTTTAACGTCATGGGTTATGTGAGAAATGCCATGAAAAAATCTGGATATTCTCAAGACGAAATCAACGCATATCAGCAGAAATGCATGAACAACGACTACGATCATCTGTTGTATGAAAGCGTTGGTATCATCAATGAATGCAATCGCCGCATGGATGAGCAAAAAGAAGCCGAACACATGTCGAAGAAAAAGCCGATTTCCAAAGTCAGAACGCAGGAAGAAATTGATGCTTATATCGACGAGTGGTTTGATAAACTGATTCCTAATTGTGGAAGAGCTAACACCGTAGCTGGTGAAATTCTTCGTGCGATGTGCAGAATCAATTACCGTTGGTACAACGATGGTGATTATGCTGGATATGGTTACGGTATGGAAACGGCTGGTTCTGCTTGCACATACCTGATCGGAATTAACGATCTCGAATGGCACGTCGAAAATCTTTTAGACATCACACCAGACCATGATGAAGATTACGAAAAAGCGTTGATAAATCTGTGCAGTGCAACCATTGATTACCTTGAGACTCACAAAGAACTGTTCGACGAAGCTAATGATGAGGATTATCAGGATTGCGATGAATGGTGCGGCGACAGCGATGAAAAATTTGAACGTGAACACTGGGGTGAAGATTATGATGATGATGATGAAGATGACTGGAATGATGATGACGATGAAGACTACGATGAATCCGAAGATGAGGATGATGAGTGGTAATCACAAGGAACAACAACCATAACAACGAAATTACAGCACGCAAAGGAGAGTATTTCATGTTTAATTACGAGAAAACAATTAAGACCGTTGACGCCATCATCAATACCATTGATTTCAGCAAAGCGAAATACAGCAGCAGAGACAGCATCAATTTCAACGAACTGAATCTTACAGACATTCCAAGTGCTGATTTTGGTGAAGTCGATTCTATAATAAACAGAATCGAATCCAGTGTTGACGGCTGGGCAACTGCCATTCAAAAAAGTCGTATGGGGGAAAATAAAAAAGCTCTCGGACAGCAACGGATCGATTATATTAAAGCAAATATTGACTTTTACAAAAACATAGAAACCGTTGGTGACACCGAAGATAAGCAATATCAAAAGGCTTACGACATTAAGAACAGAGTCATCGATCTTGCTGATTATATGCCGTCATCTGAAAAAGAAAATGTTAAGCATGTCGGCAAACTCTTAGAGATCTGTGTAAGAAAAATCAGTTCAACAGTCGGAGATAGAAGTTTCATTCTTCGTCATGTCGCAGAAAAATTAGTCAATCAGTCAGAAGAATTCCGCATCAATGCTCATCTCGAAAGAATCAATCAAAATGGACTAACGGTTAAAGACATTCAGGAAGCCCCTTCAGAAGATTTCCTGTGTGCAGCAAGAATGTTCGCTTGCAATAAATTTGGCAGAGGCGCGGGCGACCTAATTTCTTCGATTTTTTATGCAAAAAAACTCGAAAATAGTATCCCTGAGATCACTTGGGTTTTCAACAGTGAAGTTGAAAACATTGTCAATTTCGCGAAATATCTTGAGCTTAAAGAATTTGCGTTCAAGGGTGACAGTACAGCAGCACTGGCCGATTTGAACACCATCGTTAAACTTGGATTGAAATTTAGAATTGAGGAAATAACACGGAATGAGATGTATGATGAACAGATTACATCACCTGTCGCAATCGTGACGTTATAATCATTAAGGCTGGCAGATAGCCAGCCAATTCTTAAAGGAATTGGCCATGGAAATATCAAATACACTCTTTGAAAAATCTCATCTCTATGAGATGGCAACTCTAAAGAAAAGACGTTCTGGATTACCTGTCAACATTTATCTCGACGATTCTGGTTCTTATATCGCTGGCGGCCATGCTCCACGAATAAAATTCCAACCAAATAAAAATGATTCTTCTGACACTCGGACAATGATTCCAATGACTATTTCTGATAATCCAGAAATTCCTATTGATTATAAAAGCCAACTGGATGGGATAACAGAAAAAGACATTTCAGAAATAAAAAATTTCGTAATCAGCAACAAATCAAACCTTCTTAGATTGTGCAATAAAGACGATGATTACGACATTCAGGACTTCTTAAATGACATCATCCTTTAAAGGGAAAGAAACCATGCACGACACAAGATATTATGGTGGTGACATCATCAACACAATCAATCGAACACTTGAATGCAGACCTCTAATTGACCGAGGAAATCTTCGCATTTGGGCAACAAGTGACGGTATGAGAGCAGTCCTGCTTGATCTGGATGGTCATGATAACGGCGGCGACCTTGAGATTCACGACGATGGTTATTATCGTGATTCGCTCAAAGATGGTGTGCTTGTCTGGGATGACGACAAAGATGATTTCACTTTCGATGCAGAAAGAATAAAAACTTTTCTGAACAAATATAAAGGTTTTGAGTGATGTCAATTTTTTGTTGACATAAATAAACCATTCGTATTAAACTTAAAAAGAAGCTGATTGCGAGGTTGCAATCAGAATGAACAATGCCACTTATGTTAGTGGCATATCGCAACGGAGCGCACAATGTATTACGACAAGTCTGATAGTTTGATCAAAAACATCGCTGGCATCATCGCTAATGGCGATTTCCTGCAAGAATGCAAATATGCTTTCGAGGATGAGGCCGAGAATGCAGCAGAACACACGAACAGCGATTTTTCTGATTTCTTTGATGATCTCACGATCAATCTTATGGAAAGCAAATGCTATGGTTATTATTCAAACGGCACAATACCGATTGAAGGTTGTCCAGTCGAAGCGATTGCTTTCAATGGAAAGCCTATCTGCATAGGTAGAGATGGCGATGATGGAGAAGTTCTTAGAGAATCCATAAGTTATCATATCGGTGCGCTTATGGCTGTACTAAAGAATAATATAGCATATCTGCATAGACTCCTACAAATGGATGCAGACGGCGATGAGTTCTCAAATCAGACAGTTTATTATCACACAGAAGTATCACGGAATCATTTTTCGTTTAGTTTTGATGATGATGGTGTTTGCGGAGAAATTGAGCAAACAATTCCTTTCTCAGTCGTTCACGGCAACAAATATTATTATACTAATGTTGCTGTCGTAAAAAAAGAAGACTACGAAAAAGAACGATCAAAGCTAAGTGGAATCATTGGTGCAAAGGACAATGCCTATGCTCAATATGCCCGCGAATCAAAGATCTTCAATGATTTTTCTGAACTTGTCGTGACAGATTTGCAAAATGTAAGTAAATATGGCGTCGAAATAAAAATGATTCGCACTATTCTTTTTGCCATTGACACCGAGAATCCAGAACGGTCAATTATTGACTGCATCACCATTTATGGCAACGACATCCTGATGCCGATCATAAAATCAAAGCAAAGAGAAATGATCGACCGAAAGTTAAGTGCGATTCGAGATGCTTTCATGGAAGATAACGAAATATGCTAAATAGTGGCGCTGTAATGCGCCACAATCGACTTATCAGCACAATTCAATCAAACACATATTCACAAAGGAAACGCCATGAAACGGCTCTTAAACAAGCAAAAAAGGGCACTGTATATCATAGACGATGGAACAGATGACCCATACATCTCAACAGAACGCGAACTCGATCAAGACCTTAAATCGGTGTTCAAGCTGTGCGCCGACACAGCCGAAAACGATCTTTTGTCTGACGATGAAAGTTCACCATCAAATTGGCGAAATCACTTGAACGATGTACTTAATGATGAGTTTCCAGACAGGAATGACGATTGGTGGATTAAGGTCTATCTGTTGGATGATGAAATTGTTGATAGCTGGAATGCTTATGTGCAGGATGATGGCTTTGACGAGGATATGGTTGATATTGACAGACTCAGCACTATCCGCAACGCATTATGGTCAAGGAAACATCGCGGTCTGATAGAATTTATCGACAAATACAACGGATATGAAAAAGCATATTACATTCCAGAAGAAGTTGTTTCATATCCGAGAATCAAACGCTTGCTATAATAAGGAAAAAGGCTATGAAGGTTATACTTGACAAGATAGAGCGGCTTCAAAACGGTGCTGCACACATTGTTTTCTTCACAGATATAAACACTCATTTTGTTGGTACTTTTTCATTCACTGTTCCAAAAGCATTTGCTTCAACGGCGTGCCGATTTATTGTGGAAAACACATTTGGTTATGGATTGGATTTGGATATTAGCATTATTCCATTAAGCAATGGTAAAGAGATGATGGAAATGACAAGCTATATACCGAATGATTCTAAATCTAATAAGGTGCTGCGTATAACAGAATATAGTCGTTAAAACGAGGATTTGAAATGAGGTCAAGGAATGGCAAAAGAAACTAAAGAATACCGTATTGCAGTTCAACATTGTGAAAAATTACAGCAAAAGATTTATCAGTCAATGCTTGAGGCAATGAGCGGTGCAAGGGAATTGTCAATTGATTTGCAAAAGAATGTATGCGTGTATAAGATAACGAACGGAGAACGCATACTACTGGCAACATTCAGTGTGCAATAACACACAGCAAAAGGAGAATCACTATGAGTACACGAGCAAACTTTTTAATCATAACGCCTGATAGCAAAGTGCAGCAGTATTATAATCACTGCGACGGTTATCCATGCGGACTTGGAAATAAACTTAGAAAAGCAATCGTTCTCGCAATCGGCATGAAATCAATTTCTGACAATGAGAACGCAAAACTTTATGATTTATTTATGGACGAAATAAAATACAATACACGTCCAGAAGGTGAATATGGCTGTTTATTTGGTGATTATGAAAAAGAAGAACTCATGGAATTGGATGAGGAAAACCAGTTACATGGTGATATCGAATTTATTTATATCATCGTATTCAACAAATTAAATGTTGAATTATATTGCGATGGTGCATGGCGCATGTGTGAACGATTGAATACAAATAAAGAAGTCATTGATGAAGTCTGCAAGCCAGAAAACCTTATTCCGTTAAATAAAAATATTGTAGAAAAGAAAGATGTTGATGAATAACTGACAAAACAATATAACGAAGCACGGTCTATTGCCGTGCTTTTTTTGTATAATAAAGCGATTATTCATGCGGGTACGAGGCATTCTATGAAAGAGAAAACAGGAAAAATAAAACTGACTTATGGCGAATATATCGAACTAATGCGGCATGTCCTCATGCTATCCAGAGTTGCCATTGTTTTATGCAACATAACAAATAGTGAATATGTTTTAAACATTCTGGATGAAACAATCAAAGACAAGTCGTTGCAAACAAACTGGGACAACAAAGACGAGGCGTGGCTGTTTCTGGATGAGCATTTGTCGCCGATGTTTGATACTATATTCGAGAAATTAAGACACACTCTAAGACGATATGCAAAAAAGCAATTCAGATATATTGCTTTGTGTGACCTGCCAGACATCCTTGAAAACATGCTATCCACTGCAATCAAAACGCACGAACAACGAGAAATCAAACACAAGCAAAAGGTTATGCCATGACAACATACTTTATTGCAGACCTGCATTTTAACGATGCTAACATAATTCGATTTTGCAATCGGCCATTTCAATCTGTCGATGAGATGAATCAGACTATTATTGCAAACTGGAATAATGTCGTGTCTCGCGACGATACCGTCTTTGTGCTGGGCGATGTTTATACGTTCAAAGATTTCGATGCAAACGACTATAAGAATTTAGATGCAGACAGGATCAACTATTATAATTTGGTCAGCAAATTAAAAGGGCACAAAAAGCTGATTAAAGGCAATCATGATACAGAACCAGACGATCTGTATCTGTCATGCAATTGCTTTGAATTTGTATCGCCATATCCGATTGTGTTTCACAATTTCTTTTTGCTCTCGCATGAACCAGCAATGCTTTCAGAAACAACACCATACTTTAACATATATGGACATATACACAACAATAATAAATTTGTTGACAATATGACATCGAAATGCGTATCTGCTGAACGAATCAACTATACGCCAATATCTTTAGACTCGATCAAAAAAGGAATTTCGTCATGCTAGAAAAACTCATTAAGATGATTGAAGATGCTCATTGTGGTATGTGCATCAACGTCGAATATTATCATGTTTGCGGCCATGTCATTACGATATACAAGACGCCTGCATTGATCGAAGATAACAGACCGCTAATATTAGTAGAAGGTGATTTGGAAACAGCAACGGCACAAGCATATTTGCTTTTAGACCAATATTTAAACATGACAGAAGAAGAACGTAGCGAAATCGAACGAATGTATGTCAGATATACATATAGGAAGGTCGGAGAACAAAAAGATGAGACTGAACTTTAAAAAAGCAAAAATACACAGAAAACTTTTCTATGATGTATTAGAAAGCATTAAGCATTACAAAGACTGGATGTTTTTGAACAATGATTTAACACATATAGAAATATTAAAACCTGAGATTTCAACGCTTGACATGATGAAACAATATGGAATGTGTTTTGTCGTTAAGGGATTTAAATCGCCGTTTGAATTTTCAATCTATGACAGAATCAGGTTTAAGCATGGGTTTTATTCGATGATGTATGCGAGCAGATGTGTCGGTTCTGATATTATGATGCAGGCGTTCAATGCACTTGCAAACAACAAACCAATGCCATCACACGAAGATGTTTGCGATGCAATTGAGGATAACAGGCTTGTTGACATAAAGAGCGACAAAGAAGAACAGCGCATAAAAGAACGCATAAAATATAAGCATCTGTCTGAAAAATATTCTGTCATTCTACACAGAAAAATATATCGACTAATAAAGCAAAAAAGAGTAGAATTGTTAGAGTTATTCGTTTAGCAATAACATCGGTGGATAACATGGCAGACAAAAATTTCTTGAAAGAAACATTAGAATCATTACGAGAATTTGGACTTACAGAAGCAGATGTCATTTCTGTCGGTAATGATGATTATCGAATAACGTGGGATTGCTTCAAACGCAACGCAGATTTTGAATATGATTCAGGATTCGGCGGTCAGATAATTTGTTGCGATCTAAAAATCTACGGAAAAGACTGGATAATGTATCGCGGCGAATACGACGGTTCGGAATGGTGGAATATAATATATATTCCAAAAGACATATCACCAAACTTTGATGCAGATAGGATAGAATTTAGAAACTGCGATGTTAAGTTTGCATTCTTCGAAAAGGTAAAAGAATCTGAATCTTTTTCCAACAATATTAGTGGAAAAACAAAACCTTTTGAGGAATATTAATTAATAGCTACCTACGTTCTAAAGCCGCGTATGTTTCGGAGATGTAGCATGAAAGTACAAGATCTAATACAGGCATTATTGCCATTTAAAGACGAAAATTGTGAAGTTGTTATTGTCGATAATGACGAAACACTTGTATCACGAAATATTGAAGTATGCCTAATGCCTGACAATTTAATCGACAATCCAGATAACAAATATGTCTCAGCAATAGCAGACGACAATGATAATGTTGTCGGACAAGTCGTTTATATTGGACTAAAGGACTTCTATATGGAAGAAGATTATTGGAAAAATCACAATGACGACGATTAATCTTAATAACGACATTAATAAATTAAATGACTGTATCATTTATACATTGCTAAAAGACAAAACTACAAATAATAACATATTGGACACAGTGACTTATGCTGCATACGAATCTATGCCTGAATTAACGCCTAGAAGTTTACGCAGCAAAGATGAGAATCAGAAGCGTTCAAAAGATAAGGCTGAAATTTTCACGCCAATTAAAATTGTTAAACAAATGAATGATATGGTCATTGAAGAATATAACAAAGAAAATCATTCATTTGACGAATACATTGATTCTACGCAGCTAGAAATCACATGCGGCGAGGGCGTATTTTTGACCACACGTTATGATTCAGAGACAGGTGAAATAATCAATATACCTGAACGTGTTGGTTTATTAGACCGCAAATTATGGCGTCTATGCAGCGAAATTTCAGACAAAGAATTGTTTTTGAAATACCTGACTAGAATAGCGAAATCTATGTATGGATATGAATATCAGGGCGATTCACTATTGATGGCAAGGTTGAATGTTTTATATTCATTTATTGAATATTATCAATTTAAGTTCAATGATGATTTACCTAGTTACTGTCTGTCAGAATTTGCTAACATCATAGTTTGGAATATTTTTCAGATGGATGGTCTGACTATGTGCATCCCTCAAAAAGATGTCATTAAAACGAAAGATAATAAATTCAAAGCTGTTGATGGCATTGCAGTAAAAGTGAATAATTGGAAAGAAAATAAAACTGAATTTTTCGACAACGAACTTAATAATAATTCAGAATTAAAGCAATTGAAACTTTTTTAAATTGGCTTATTATGACAAAAATTAACACACCTTGGTCTGTTTATAATTCTAAAATGAATCGTATAGCTAAATGTCATAATATAACATACCCATGTTATAATGATGTTATAAATTACATTGGTGATAAGCCAAAAGATTCTACATATTTTACATGGATAATGTGTCATACTCGTGATTATTCAAAAAATCTAAAGCCATCCGATTTTTTTTGGAATAGACAACTAAATACATATACATTAAACAAGGTACATGCTCTTTATCCAAATGTCAGAAGACAGCAAATAAAGAAGGCTCTTCAGAAATTATCAGAACAAGAAATAAAAAATGTATTAGATGAATCAAAAACTTTACAATTCAAACGACCATACTCAAAAACAGAGGCTTTTTATCGCTCATTTATTGGCAAGGTTTTCGGAAGTTACACAATTAAAGATTTATGGAAATTACACAAATCAAACAAACCAACAAGAACTGAATACCGATATATTGTTGAGTGTAATAGATGTCATAAAATTATAACAAAAAGAAGTGAGAGATTCATAAAAAAAATAGGAAATTTATGCCTTAACTGTACACATGGTTTGTATAGACATCACAGAAATTCTGCTTTGCTAGGCATCAGAATAAATCATGATGAAGACATAGTATGCTTGTCAGAATATTCTCGTTATTCTTCACAAGGAATGACTCCTATTATTGACACTTTATTGGATTCTGAATATGATATACAAGACGTTATAGATGTCTTTGGTATTTATTATTTTTAAATTAATCAACACACCATAGCAAATGCGATCAATAATCAAATATTACGGCGGAAAGCATTATATAGCAAAATATTTGATAGAGATAATTCCAAAACACAATCTCTATATCGAACCATTCTTCGGCGGTGGAAATATGTTTTTCTCAAAACCTCCTTCGAAAATGGAAATTATAAATGATCTTTCTGATAACATCTTTTCTCTCTATAAAGTTATAGCAGACGAAAACAAATATAAACAATTACAACATAGACTTGAACTAACACCATATCATGCTAAATTCCGTGATGATTACAAACAAAAACTAAACGAAAAACTGACTATCGAAGACAGAGCTTTCTATTACCTGTATGTCAACAGAACATCATTCAACGGCGTCGGTGGTTTCTCATGCACAAAACTAATCAGAAATAACATGATACGTTCTGTATCTGATTATTTATCTCTTATTCCACACCTTGAAGAAATACACAACCGCCTGCGTAATGCTGTCGTAGAAAACAAAGACGCACTCGAACTCATTCAGAAATATGATGATAACGACGTTTTCTTTTATCTCGACCCACCTTATGTTCAATCCACCAGAAGATCAAATCAGAAATATATGATTGAAATGTCTGATGAAGATCATGAAAGAATGATTAATCTAATTCTGAAATCAAAAGCTAAGATAATGTTATCAGGTTATGACAACGAAATATATAACAATCTTGTCGAAAACGGATGGAATAGGCTTGAGTTAAAATCACCAAATTCATGCAGTGATGCGACTGAATATGTGTGGATAAACTATGAGATCCCACATAAAACAAAAGACATTAAAGAAATTTTCGAGACAAATAATAACTTTATTTCTGAAAACAATTCAAAACAACTTTCGCTTTTTTAGCATCCTGAAAAAATCCAATATTGTCTTTAGACAGTTAGTAGTTCACCTATCTAGTAATATAAGTTTTGTTTTTTTATTTCCTCTTCTTTTATTCAATTAATCATAAGGATTATCAATGTCAAAAGACGATTGCATTGTGCTTAAAGGCACGGTTTTAGAAGCACTCAAAAATGCCATGTTTCAAGTTAAGTTGGAAACAGGGCAAATAATATTGGCACACATATCTGGCAGACTGAGAAAATTCTCAATCAGGATTCTGCCAGGTGACGACGTAACCGTCGAAATCTCCCCCTATGATCTAACAAAAGGCAGAATTACTCATCGAAATTAATTTGAGGTTATCATGCTTATCTCTGAATATATAAAAAATTACAAAAAAAATGAAGCTCAAGTCCGTTATAACCAGTCTGGATATATTGGACAAAGCATGAGCGTTCGTGCAAAACAAGCCTATGATTCAGGCGAAATGCCTAAATCCAAATGGACGAAATCTGCAATCATAGAAGAACTTGAAAATATGTTCGGAGAAGAAGAAGCCGCTGGTTTCAAGAAATTCTCAAGACAAGCGCTGTTCGATGGCGTATGCTCTTATTCTTCTTGGCATCACACTGGAAAATTCGCTAATGTAACTGATTTTTATTCTATCAATCGAAACAACGCACTGTTATTCGCAGAAGAAAACAACATCACTTCGATGAAAGAAACAATAGAGAATGATGAAGATTACAATCAGATGTTAGCTGAAAAAGAAAAACAAATAGAAAAACGAAAACAAGAAGAAGATAAAGAAAAACAATTAGAGCAACGACGCATTGAATATATAAAAACAATCTATCCAAAGCTGCCAAAACTTGTAGCTGATTCTTTGTCAGAAATTGAACAAATAGAGCATCGTGGAGAAAATGCTTATCAGTTCGATTTTATGATGCCAAATAATATGATAACAAGATTTCATGCTTACAAAAAAGATTTGGATGAGTTAGAATCATTATATAATGATCTTAAAAATATGAAACAAAACAAAGCAACAGAAGATATTTATAAATATATATGTGAAACAACATCTTATTCAATAATGGATGGGTATGATGATTGGAAAGAAAATGAATACGGATTAAAAATCGGTAATGGAGATATTTGGAAAGATTGGAATGTGAAACAATTGCCGTTATATTCTTATTCAAAAAATGTTGAATCAGCATTAAGCTAAATAATATTTGAAAAACAATAATAGCTACCATGAAATCGCGAATAAGCCTGATAGAAATAAATGCTATCAGGCTTTTTTTTGTTGACATAATTAAATCATAATGCTATATACTGCTTTGTGCTGAACGACAAGTTGATCTGTCTTCTGCATCTCCTGTGTAGCGTCGTTGGTTTCTGACATAATCCTGCGACGCCTTTTTTGTCTCTAAACCCAATCAAACAGCAATGCTATGAAGCCACTCAAACTTGCAATGGATTATCGCCAAATTTCATCGCATTTGTTACACAAAAGATTCTTAGGTTCGATATTACCTCAATCTGAAAAATTATCTGCACGACAAATTGGTTCTGCGTGCGCTGGCAAAAAGAAGCTGACTGCGACACAAAAAGAATTTATTGCAAACGAGTTAGACTTTCCGATCCAATTTATTGATGATGATTCAAAGCAATTTGACACTTCATTCTCGTCTGCACTAAAAACTCAACTATTATCAAATTACATAACCGATAGCACAAAACTGACAACGTATTTTAATGCAGTTGCAACACTAACTGTAAACACATTATATTTATTCTTAAAAGACCATTATACATTGCCAAAACTAAACAAGCAACAACTGATAAACTTGACAAATAACATCGAATTTCAATATTCTGAATTTGATAAAAATCACATCTATGTTTGCGACAAAAACAATCAACAAATAAAGAAGTTGTCCGATAATGTATTAGAATGGCTCGGTATCAAAAATGCGATGTCGTCAAAATTATGTTCAATGTTTGAAAACAGAGGAATCATACTATGCTCATTCATACCGCAATCATGGTATAATAACACTCTTAGCTTTTCTGTCGTTCTGGATGATAATGCTATCATTTTTCTTAGAAAAGATATGACAGAAAATGGAATAAGAGATTGTTTGTTCTATGAGTTGTTGAACATCATCATAACTTGCAAATATGGCGAAAATACTTCGATGCAGACACAGCTAAACGATATGTTTGCTCGGTGGTGTGTATTGCAGGATTTTCTCAAAGATTATATTAGCGCATCATTATCAAACGATATTCGATGCTATTCCGATGTCTGCAAAGTTATGAATAAATTGAAAGTTACACCTGATAATTTAATCAAACGAATGATTGAATTTGACTTGCTAAATTATAAAAATTTACCATCAAAAATTTTCAAAATATGTGAAGATATTCAACAGTTTTATAAAAATGTATATATGAAGACTTGCGACTATGATCAAAATGCAGAACAAGACATGCCACGATTGTGGAACAAAATAAAAGAGTTAAGCTATTCAGTAGAATATCTGTCGAATGTATGCAATATCGGAAATGATATAATAAACGATTTAACATTTAATATGGATGCCGATTGTGCAGACACTGTTGAAAGCAAATTGTTATTTGTGTGAAAATCGACTTTCTATCTATATATTTGTGGCGCGTCCCTGTTTCGTATTTGTGGCGCGTCCCTGTTTCGTATTTGTGGCGCGTCTTCCTATATTACATTTTTTATTTGGAGCGCGTTATGATTAGAAGATTCAGAAACAAAAGAGTTTTTGAAGCAAGATTCAAGAAAGGTATCAAATCAGTTTTTGATGGTTATGATAAAACAATTGGATCAGGTGTTTCGCCTTATTTGATTTATGATATTAATAATCGAGAAAATAGTCTCAGTCTTCCGAATTTTTCTGCAAAAGAAATTCGTTCAGTGCAAGATGCTGTTGACAATGCAGACATATCACTGTGCATGGACGTTGTTGATAAAATTGATGATTATTTAGAAGAATATAAACGCAGAAAAAGACAGGTTGAACCAATCGACAACCAGTTGCAGGAACTATGGGAACAATATTTAGACAACGTTAAAGCTGTCGGTAAAGATGTTATCTTTTCTCATGATGGTGATTGGCTGTCACCCGCTGAAGGAAAAGAGTTTAACCCAATGTTCTATGCTATTGAATGGAATCCTGATGCAGAAGAACATCTCATGAATCTGAGAAATTCAATCTTAGATTTATTCTAATATAAATCTTGCACAAACTCTGAATTAAAAGTATTATAAAGCCAGTGCTAATCACACTGGCTTTTTTTTTATTGGAGAATAGCTTTGAAAATCATAGAACCATATTACGAAATACTAACACCGATTAACGGAAAAGAAGCATTGCAGACAATCGAATATTGCGCACGCACTTGCTATCAGTCTTATGAAAAGCAGACAGACGATTCGTGCTATAAGTTCGTCAAAATGCTTATGAGCAGAAATCACGAATCATGTCTTGAGCATTATTCATTCTCTGTCAAATTTGTCGTTGACCGCGCAATCCAAAATGAAATTGTGCGGCATAGACTCAGTTCATTTTGCTGCGAATCAACACGCTATTGCTCATATTCAAAAGAAAAATTCGGAAACGAAATAACCGTAATCAAACCACCGTTTTACAAAATTGGTACGGCTGAATTTGAGTATTGGCGCAAATCAATGATTATGGCAGAACAAGCATATATGTTTCTTGTTTCAAATTCAAAGCCAGAAGAAGCAAGGTGTGTTCTACCGCTATCGCTCAAAACCGAACTTGTGATGACTGCAAACATCCGTGAATGGCGTCATTTCTTTAGTTTGCGCACAACACCATTTTGCCACCCGCAGATGCGACAAATTACAATACCGCTATTGCAAGAATTAAAATCTTTAATTCCAATTGTTTTCGACGACATCAATGTTGGAGAACAAAACGATGGCAACGAACAATAATTTCGATATAATACCGCAAGATATAATTGACATAATCAACGCCTGCGATCCTGTCACTTATGGTGTGCTATCATCAGAAGATGGCAAAACAATAGCAATCACAACTAATTTCTTAGACACAAGAAATGATCTAATCGACGTGCTATTATGGAAAGTCAATGATGATATATTCTTGTCAGACGATTTCTTGATCAATAATGAATTCACTTTATTCTTCGATGAAAAAAAAGATAATGATATTTTTAAATCAATACACAATTCAACAATAGGATTTCCAATAACACAATATTTTACTGATGATCCAATATTCAAAATAGCAGGAAAACAACTCATCTGTAAAACAAATATAAAAGATTTGAAACAAGACTATTTTTATTTTTGCCAATCAATCATAACACACATGATTGTTATCCATTCTATTTTAAACACACAACCATGACAGAAATAAAAGACTTAACAAACCAAAAGTTTGGAAAGCTAACCGTTATAAGTCGTGCAGAAAACTCAAAATATGGTCGTGCGCAATGGTTGTGCAAATGTGAGTGCGGAAAGACAAAAGTCATTAATGGTAAATATCTGCTCAATGGCGAAACAAAGTCATGCGGATGTCTTAAACACGTCGAACATGTTATAAAAGAAATAAAGATAGGAACAAAAGTTGGCAGCTTCACTGTCATAAAAGAAGCAGAACAAACTCAAAAAGGTCTTCCACAATGGCTGTGCCAATGCGAGTGTGGAAACACAAAGATCATCCCTGAGACTTCACTAAAGAACAAAAGAATACAATCATGCGGATGTTCACGGAAAGCATCGCAGATAAAAGTTGGCGACAAATTCGGTCGTCTGACTGTTATTAAATTCACAGGATTAACAAAGCATCAAAGCAGACAATATTTATGCAAATGTGAGTGTGGAAAAGAAAAAGTCATTTCAGGCAGCAAACTTATAAACGGAACAATAATTTCATGCGGTTGCATCAGATGGACAAAGAACAAAGAAATAAAAGCTGGTGATACTTTTGGAAAGCTGACTGCAATCAAACGTGCTAAAGATAAATTCACTGGAAAAGATAAACACATTGTTAAAATGTGGAAATGTCAATGTCGCTGCGGCAAGACAAAAACATTTTCAGAAAGATCTTTGTTGAATGGTGACGCACGTTCATGTGGATGCGCTCAATATACACAACCAATTAAATCCATAAAATATGGAACGCGCTTTGGTAATCTAACTGTTATCAAAGATTTGGGAATGATTGAAAAAAAATATAAAAACAAAACAAAGAGAATTCACTATTGTTTATGCCAGTGTGATTGCGGAAACACAAAAGAAGTTCCATTAAAAGGTTTAAAAGATGGAACTACAAAAACATGTGGATGCAAGGTATTTAACCAATATAAAAAGAATAGAAGAACAAAAACTGTCACTGAAATAAACATTGACTATCAATACAAAAAATCAGGCAGCGCTCGGTTACGAAGAATTTTCCAAAACAATGAATTTGACCTGCCAAGAATAAACGACCCATTCTATAAGGATTTTGTCATCGAACATGAAAATTATGAAATGGTTATGGTTCGACAATTGACAGATCTTGTAAAAGAACTTGTTGACGCCGTGACAAAAATAAAAGACTTTATCATTGATGTCTTACTTATCGCTTATTCAAATGATGACATAATTTATTTCAATGTAATGCTAAATAAAAATTATAATCTAAACAAAGATGATATTAAATTCCCAGCAAACCATCAATCTTATACTCAACATTTTTTGAATGGTTTAATGGGGAGTTACTGCGATTTCTGTAATGTTATCTCTTATCCTATATATTTCAAACCAATAGAAAATATGAGAAAATTTTTCTAAAAAAAAGACTTTATATCTATTTATATCGTTAGTACCTTTGTCTTACTAATAACAGTAACAATATCGCTCATAAACTTTGGAGGGATTATGAAACGCAAAAACATAAATGAATCTTTGGCTGATTTCGACAATGAAGTTGTTCAATGGGCAAAAGACCATATTGAAGATAGACTTGCTGATATGGAAGATATGGATGTCGAACTTGATGAACTTGCTTATGAACTAACTGATCGTGAAAACGTTGATGGCACTGTGTTTTACAATACGGCTAAATCATGGCAGTGGATTTCTGAACACAGATTAGATGCTGGCGAAATATTTGAACATGTTAATAATGAACTCGGCTCTTGTCCAAATCCACTGTTAGATCCAGAAGCATTCTGCGTTGTCTGGCTCACTGAACTCGTTCGTGAAATTCTTGCCGAAAGCGACACTGTGAATAATGGCGGTCATGTAACGCTCACACAGGAAGTCATTGATAATATTCTTAGCGAGATCGCATAATTATTATTATCGTTATTCACAAAAAAAAAGCCTAGTCACTTCCATGTGCTAGGCTTTTTGCTTTTTTGGAGAGAACATGACCAAAGAAAATCTATATTATTATGCTTGTGGTGTCTCAGACGGTCTGTTTTCTATCTCATAAATAATTGTAGCAATCATTCCTGCAATCTTTTTGACACTTGAATCAGCAGGCAAATTTCGCGTAACCTGATTGCCATCTTTTAATGAACCTACAATAGCAATCCCATCACCGCTTGGCGATACTTTAATAACAAGATGCTTATCAGCAAATTTCATGTCTGATATAATCAGTCCGCTTTTCTTGTGTGGATCGATAACAAAAGCATCTGACTTCACACCTAAAATCCTTGAAAGATTTTTGTCAATGGCATCTGCATTTACGATAAGAGATGCCAGAATATCTTTTTGTGCATTTGAACGTTCGACGCGTTCAAAACGTTTCTGCAATGACATACCATTATTCCTTCTCATACTTTCGTTATAGAATCCTTTACTTATCTTATATTCATGGTCTGCTTCTAATTCATCGTTTATTTCTTTTGCCATCACTAAAACATCAACTGGTTCTGCTTTACCTGTTTCTTCATTCGTTTCAACAAAAGATGTTAATGATTTCTTTATGTTCGCATAAAATTCGACATCACTTGTATGTTTCCATATTGTGACATACTTACTGTTCAAAGCAATTGGCTCACCCTTATATAATCCGCGCTTGTTCATTAAAACCATTGCTTTTTGTTCTATAAATTTTACACCACTTTCAAGCGATGAAACTGTCTTTGAGTATAGCGAACCTCGCTCGTATTCGTCAAAAATATCAATCTCGTATCTATCTTTGCTTTTAGCTTCGTTCAATATGTTATTTCTCATTTTTATCCCCTATCTTCATAAAGAAAATAAACTTTCTATTAAGTAATATGTTATAGATAGATCGGCGAAACCGACATAGACACATAGCACATAACTGCTGATAACAGCAACCAAACTTTCTATCTAAACAAATAGTGTCTTATATCATCATTTACCGCTGACAACAGCAACCAAACTTTCTATCTAAACAAATAGTGTCTTATATCATCATTTACCGC
>Ga0247611_10000459_pt1 | contig 82869 bp, 69 predicted proteins | sample 177DNAGHGhighgp2_FD_192422 | JGI IMG/M metagenome (GOLD analysis project Ga0247611, IMG submission 192422) | Sheep rumen microbial communities from Palmerston North, Manawatu-Wanganui, New Zealand - 1770 DNA GHGhigh gp2 | ecosystem: Host-associated > Mammals > Digestive system > Stomach > Rumen... | reverse complement strand
GGCAACACCCACCCTTATCCTACGGGCGTAGCTCAGTTGGTAGAGCATCGGTCTCCAAAACCGAGTGTCGAGAGTTCGAGCCTTTCCGCCCGTGCTTTTTATTAAGGTTCAATAGAAGATGAAAATTATAAACTACATTAAAGAGTGCTATACTGAGCTCACTGAGAAGGTCACCTGGCCAACTTGGGAAGAGCTCAGAAGCAGCGTGATTGTTGTGTCCATTGCTTCCCTATTAATCGCCTTGGTGGTTTTTTTGATGGACATCTCTTTCAAGAATCTGTTAGAAGCGTTTTATGGACTGTTCTGATAGATTGTACGTTGAATCTTGATGAGCATTTTCGGCTAACTTAGTAATTTTTTCTGGAAGATGAGCGAAAAGAACGAGATGAGGTGGTATGTGGTCAAGGCTATCTCTGGTAAGGAGAAGAAGGTAAAGGAATACCTTGAATCCGAAATCAAGAGACTTAACCTGCAAGACCTTATTGCTACTGTCTTGATTCCTACTGAGAAGTATTTTGAAGTCAAGAACGGTAAGAAAGTGTGCAAAGAGCGCAACTACTTGCCGGGTTATGTGCTTGTGGAGGCTGTTCTCGTTGGTGAGGTCGTTCATGTGATTAAGGATGTTCCTAATGTGCTCGGATTCTTGGGCACAAATGGCGAACCTGACCCGCTCCGCCCGCAAGAGGTGAAGCGGATTCTCGGCAAGGTGGACGAGCTCCAAGGCATGGGCGCTGGCAGCGATGTCACATTCATGGTTGGGCAGTCCGTAATCGTTAACGATGGTCCTTTCAGTACTTTCAATGGCATCATCGAAGAAGTGAACGAGGAGAAGAAGAAACTGAAGGTCGCCGTTAAGATCTTTGGCCGCAAGACGCCTTTGGAACTGAGCTTTTTCCAGGTCAAGTTGGAAAGCTAAGCTGATTTATGCGAGTTAATTGTTGCCTAATTACACTTAATTAAGGATTTAGAAATGGCAAAAGAAGTAAGCGGATTAATTAAACTGCAAATTAAAGGAGGAGCCGCGAATCCCGCTCCGCCCGTCGGTCCCGCTTTGGGTTCGAAGGGCGTGAACATCATGGAATTCTGCAAGCAGTTCAACGCCCGTACACAGGATCAGGCTGGCAAGGTGTTGCCCGTCATTATCACTGTGTATAAGGACAAGTCTTTCGATTTCGTCGTTAAGGCTTCGCCCGTGGCTGTTTCCATCATCGAGGCTGCGAAGATCAAAGGCGGTTCCAAGGAGCCTAACCGTACGAAAGTCGGTTCGCTGACTTGGGATCAAGTGAGAGAAATCGCCACCAACAAGATGAAGGACATGAATTGCTTCACCGTCGAGTCAGCCATGTCAATGGTTGCCGGAACGGCACGCAGCATGGGAGTGAAGATAACCGGCGAATCACCTTTAAAGAAAGACTAAGATCTTTCATGCATTTGTAGAACAAAAAAAGTTAGTTAAATGTCAAAAGTTAGTAAACAAAGGAAAGAGGCTTTGGCTAAGTTCGACAAAAGCAAGAGTTACTCCTTGAGTGAAGCGGTTAATATCGTAAAACAAATCACTTACACCAAATTCGATGCTTCGGTTGACTTGAACATCCGTTTGGGCGTTGACCCCCGTAAGGCCAATCAGATGGTGCGCGGCTCGGTGACGCTTCCTCACGGAACAGGTAAAGTCGTCCGTGTTCTGGTTCTTTGCAACCCGGACAAGGCTCAAGAAGCTATAGACGCTGGTGCTGATTACGTCGGTCTGGATGAATACATCCAAAAGATCAAGGACGGTTGGACCGATATTGACATCGTGATCACTACTCCTAACATCATGCCTAAGGTGGGTGCCCTGGGCCGTATCCTCGGTCCTCGCGGCTTGATGCCGAACCCCAAGACTGGCACTGTTACGATGGATGTAGCTAAGGCTGTGCAAGAAGTGAAGGCTGGTAAGATCGACTTCAAGGTCGACAAGTACGGCATCATCAATGCAGGAGTCGCGAAAGTCAGTTTCTCTCCCGAAAAGATTTTTGATAACGCCAAGGAACTGATCCAAACCGTTATCAAGTTGAAACCAGCAGCTGCTAAAGGTACGTATGTGAAGAGCATCTATATCTCTAGCACGATGAGCCCGGGTGTGCAGATCGATGTCAAATCAGTAGCAAACTAAATGAAAGGAAGTTATTGAAATGAGAAAAGAAGATAAACAAGTCCTCATCGACTCCATCCTGAGTGAATTGAAAGCCTGCCCCAACTTCTACCTGACCGATGTCTCCGACCTCAATGCCGAGAAGACGAGCCAGCTGAGAAGACAGTGCTTCAATAGTGGTGTGAAAATGATCGTTGTGAAGAACGCGTTGCTCCATAAGGCTATGTTGCAGATGGAGAAGGACTATGAGGGCCTTTACGATGTTCTGAAAGGATCAACTGCGCTGATGCTTTGCGAGACCGGTAACGCTCCCGCCAAGCTGATTAAGAATTTCCGTAAGACCAATGACCGTCCCATCCTGAAGGGTGCTTTCATTGAGGAGTGCTGCTACATTGGCGACGACATGATTGACGCTTTGTGCAACATCAAGTCGAAGAACGACCTCATCGCCGATGTCATTGCTCTGTTGCAATCGCCGATGAAGAACGTCATCAGCGGCCTGCAGTCGGGTGGCCACAAACTGAGCGGTATTCTCGAAACTTTGTCTGAAAGACCAGAATAAATATCGAATGTATATCATTCAAACCATTAAAGCAAGTATTAACAATTAAAAATAGAATTAAAAATGGCAGATCTTAAAGCTTTTGCTGAACAATTAGTCAATCTCACCGTGAAGGAAGTGAACGAACTCGCTAACATCCTGAAGGAAGAGTACGGTATTGAACCTGCAGCCGCCGCTGTTGCTGTTGCTGCTCCTGCTGCTGGTGGCGCCGCTGCCGCTGCTGAAGAGAAGACTTCTTTCGATGTCATCCTGAAGAGCGCTGGTGCTCAGAAGTTGGCAGTCGTGAAGTTGGTGAAGGAACTCACCAGCCTCGGCCTGAAGGAAGCCAAGGAACTCGTTGATGCAGCTCCCAAGCCCATCAAGGAAGGCGTGAGCAAAGACGAAGCTAATGCACTGAAGAGCCAACTCGAAGAGGCCGGTGCAGAAGTGGAAGTGAAATAAGGATTCAACCCCGTAAATAACGGCATTCAACCTCAGTCCCAATAGGGGGCTGAGGTTTGTGCCGATTTTTCGCTTTATGCGAATTTCCTCTTTTCGTTTGTTCGTCTTTCTCTTTACATCACCTAAAAAACAATACTACCTTGGCAACAAAATCACCAGAAAGAATAAGCTTCGCGTCCATAAAGAAATCTTTCGAATACCCTGATTTCCTGGATATTCAACTTCAATCGTTTCAGGATTTCTTTCAATTGGAGACCAATCCTGACAACAGAAAAAACGAAGGCCTCTACAAGGTCTTCGCTGAGAATTTTCCCATCACCGACGCAAGAGGCAATTTTACTTTAGAATTTCTTGACTACTACATCGACGCTCCCCGCTATAGCATCGAGGAGTGCATCGAACGTGGACTTACTTATAGCGTTCCCCTCAAGGCAAAGCTGAGACTTTCCTGCAACGATGAGGAACACGAAGACTTTGAGACCGTCGTCCAGGATGTTTACTTGGGCATGATTCCGTATATGACCCCCCGCGGTACCTTCGTAATCAATGGCGCTGAACGTGTCGTGGTCTCTCAGTTGCACCGTTCCCCCGGTGTTTTCTTCGGCCAAAGCCAACATGCCAATGGCACGATGTTGTATTCGGCTCGTATCATCCCCTTCAAGGGCTCTTGGATGGAGTTCTCGACCGACATCAACAATGTCATGTATGCCTATATCGACCGTAAGAAGAAATTGCCTATCACCACATTGCTGCGTGCTATCGGCTATGAAAGCGATAAAGACATCCTCGATATCTTCAACCTGGCTGAGGAAGTGAAGGTGTCGAAGGCCGGTTTGAAGCGTGTCCTGGGGCGTAAGCTTGCTGCCCGTGTGCTTCATTCCTACACGGAAGACTTCGTCAATGAGGATACTGGCGAATGTGTCTCCATCGAGCGTAACGTGGTTATCATCGACCGTGATGTGGTACTTGAGGAAGAACATATTCAGCCCATCTTGGATAGCGGCGTGAAGACCATCCTGCTGCATTGTGAGGCTGAACGTGATGAAAATGACCGTGTATCTGACTATTCCGTCATTTTCAAAACTTTGGAAAAAGACACCTGTAATTCTGAGAAAGAAGCTGTCGAATATATCTATCGCCAATTGCGTAACGCCGAGCCGCCCGATGAGGAAACGGCACGTGGCATCATCGACAAGCTGTTCTTCTCAGATAAGAGATATGATTTGGGTTTGGTGGGCCGTTACCGTATCAACCGTAAGCTTGGCCTTTCCATCCCTGACGATGTCAAAGTCCTGACCAAGGAAGACATCATCGCCATCATCAAATATTTGGTCGAGTTGCTGAGTAGCAAGGCCGAAATCGACGATATCGACCACTTGAGCAACCGTCGTATCCGTACCGTGGGCGAGCAGCTGCAAGCCCAGTTCGGTGTCGGTCTGGCTCGTATGGCCCGTACCATCCGTGAGCGCATGAACGTGCGCGACAACGAGGTGTTCACGCCCATCGACCTGATCAATGCCAAGACCCTGTCGTCGGTCATCAATTCGTTCTTCGGCACCAACCAGCTGTCGCAATTCATGGACCAGACCAACCCGCTGTCGGAAATCACGCACAAACGTCGTATCTCCGCCTTGGGTCCTGGCGGTCTGTCGCGCGACCGTGCCGGTTTCGAAGTTCGTGACGTGCACTACACCCACTATGGTCGTCTGTGTACGATTGAGACCCCTGAAGGTCCTAACATCGGTCTGATTTCCTCACTCTGCGTGTTCGCTAAGATCAACAACTTGGGCTTCATCGAGACACCTTACCGTGAGGTGAAAGATGGTGTGGTCGACTTCAAGAATGAGCCGGTTTATTTGACCGCCGAACTTGAGGAAGACAAGATTATCGCCCAGGCCACAACACCTGTTGATGATGAAGGCAGGTTTACCGATAAAGAAATCAAAGCTCGTTATATTGCTGACTATCCTATCGTTGCCCCTGAAGAAATCAACTTGATGGATGTGGGTCCCAACCAGATTGCCTCCATCGCCGCTTCGTTGATCCCGTTCCTGGAGCACGACGACGCCAACCGTGCCTTGATGGGTTCGAACATGATGCGTCAGGCTGTACCTTTGATGAATCCCGAAAGTCCTATCGTGGGCACCGGTATTGAACGCTCTGTTGCCAAGGATTCACGCGTTCTTATCACTGCCGAAGGCGAGGGCGAGGTCATCTTTGTTGACTCCAAGAAGATCACAATCAGGTATGACCGCACGGATGAGCAACGTTTGGTCAGCTTCGACGACGATGTGAAGACCTATTATCTCACCAAGTACGCCCGTACCAACCAGAACACGAGCATCAACATCAAGCCTATCGTGCGTCGTGGCGACCATGTGACCTTCGGCCAGATTTTGACGGAAGGCTATGCCACGCAGAATGGTGACCTGGCTTTGGGCCGTAACCTGAAAGTGGCCTTCATGCCTTGGAAGGGTTACAACTACGAGGACGCCATCGTGATTTCGGAGCGCATCGTGAAGGAAGACCTGTTTACCTCCATCCATATCGAGGAGTTCACCCTCGAGGTGCGCGACACGAAACGTGGTTTGGAAGAGTTGACCAACGACATCCCGAACGTGAGCACCGATGCCACCAAGGACTTGGACGAGCACGGTATCATCCGCGTGGGTGCTGAAGTCAAGGAAGGCGACATCCTCGTGGGTAAGATTACGCCTAAGGGCGAATCGGATCCCACTCCTGAGGAGAAGCTGCTCCGTGCTATTTTCGGCGACAAGGCTGGCGATGTGAAGAATGCCTCCCTGAAGGCTGGTCCTTCGATGAAGGGCGTGGTCATTGGCAAGCGTTTGTTCTCACGTCTGCAAAAGGACCGTAAAGCACGCGCCAAGGACAAGGAGGACATCGCTAAGATCGATGCCGCCTGCAACAAAGAGTTGGCTGCCCTGAAGGACGTTTTGGTGGAGAAACTGATGACCTTGCTGAACGGTCGCGTTTCTTCCGGTGTTCAGAACAACTTCAAGGAGACCCTCATTCCCAAGAAAGCCAAGTTTACGGCCAAAGCACTTTACGACATCGACTATCTGTCGGTTAATCCTGGCAAGTGGACTTCTGACGAAAAGACCAACAAGCTGATTGGCGCCATCATCGACAATTACACGGTGAGACACAAGGAAATTGAAGGTAAATTCAACCGCGAGAAGTACGTGGCCAGTGTTGGCGACGAACTGCCGAACGGCATCGTTCAGATGGCTAAGGTGTATGTGGCCAAGAAGCGCAAGCTGATGATTGGTGACAAGATGGCCGGTCGTCACGGTAACAAGGGTATCGTTTCGAAGATCGTCCGTGCTGAGGATATGCCATTCCTCGCCGATGGTACTCCGGTCGACATCGTGCTGAACCCGTTGGGTGTGCCTTCGCGTATGAACCTCGGTCAGATTTACGAGACTGTGCTCGGTTGGGCTGGCCACGAACTCGGACTGAAGTTCGCCACGCCTATCTTCGACGGTGCTACATTGGAGGAGATTAACCAGTACATGCGTAAGGCTGGATTGCCTGATAACGGACGTATGCAACTCTATGACGGTGAGACGGGTGAGCCCTTCGACCAACCTGCCACTGTGGGTTACATCTACATGCTGAAGTTGCACCATATGGTTGACGACAAGATGCATGCCCGTTCGATTGGACCATACTCATTGATCACGCAGCAGCCTCTGGGCGGTAAGGCTCAGTTTGGTGGCCAGCGTTTCGGTGAAATGGAGGTCTGGGCACTCGAAGCCTTCGGAGCCAGCAATGTGCTGCAAGAGATTCTGACCGTGAAGTCGGATGATGTGAACGGTCGCGCCAAGGCTTACGAATCCATCGTTAAGGGTGACAACATGCCTACTCCTGGCATTCCTGAGTCCTTCAACGTGTTGATTCACGAACTCCGTGGCTTAGGCCTCGAAATCACCTTTAAGGATAAAGATGGTAAAGTCTTGAATTGAGTTTAATAATGCTAGGATAAAACAAACAGAAATATGGCAACTAACAATATAGTCAATAGCAACTTCGCTAGCATAACGGTGAGTTTGGCTTCGCCGGAATCGATTCTTGCCCGTTCACACGGTGAGGTGTTGAAACCTGAAACCATCAACTACCGTACTTATAAACCCGAACGCGACGGCTTGTTCTGCGAGCGTATTTTCGGTCCTGTGAAGGACTGGGAGTGCCACTGCGGTAAGTACAAGCGCATCCGTTACAAGAACATCATCTGCGACCACTGCGGTGTGGAGGTGACGGAGAAGAAGGTCAGACGTGAACGTATGGGTCACATCTCATTGGTGGTGCCCGTCGCCCATATCTGGTATTTCCGTTCGCTGCCCAACAAGATTGGTGCCCTGCTTGGTATCCCAACCAAGAAACTTGACGCTATCATCTATTATGAACGCTATGTGGTGATTCAAGGAGGCGTCTTGGAAGGCCAAGCCATCCCGAATGACAACGAAGGCCGTAAGGTGTCGAAGCTCGAATTCCTCACCGAGGAAGAATACCTCGACCTTATGGAAATGGTTCCGATTGAGAACCAATATCTCCCTGAGGACGACCCGAACAAGTTCATCGCCAAGATGGGTGCTGAGGCCATTTATGACCTCCTTTCCCGCCTGAATATCGATGAAGAGGCCAACCGCCTGCGTGCCGAAGCCAATGAGGTGAAGGCACAACAGCGTAAGCAGGACCTGCTGAAGCGCTTGCAGGTGTTCGAGGCTTTCCGCGAGGCCAACACGCACATTGAGAACCGTCCCGAGTGGATGATTGTGAAGGTGGTGCCCGTGATTCCTCCAGAGTTGCGCCCGCTCGTCCCGTTGGATGGCGGCCGTTTCGCCACTTCCGACTTGAACGACCTCTATCGTCGTGTCATTATCCGTAACAACCGTCTGAAGCGTTTGATTGAAATCAACGCTCCTGACGTCATTATGCGTAACGAGAAGCGTATGTTGCAGGAGGCCGTCGACTCGTTGTTCGACAACTCACGTAAGTCGAGCGCGGTGAAGACCGACTCGAACCGTCCGCTGAAGTCGTTGAGCGATAGCCTGAAAGGTAAGCAAGGTCGTTTCCGTCAGAACCTGCTCGGTAAACGTGTCGACTACTCTGGTCGTTCCGTTATCGTGGTCGGTCCCGACCTGAATATGAACGAATGCGGTCTGCCTAAGGACATGGCCGCTGAGCTGTTCAAGCCGTTTGTGATTCGCAAGCTCATCGAGCGCGGCATCGTTAAGACCGTGAAGTCGGCCAAGAAGATTGTCGACCGCAAGGATCCCGTCGTTTGGGACATCCTCGAAAACATCCTGAAGGGTCACCCGATTCTGCTGAACCGTGCTCCTACGCTGCACCGTCTGGGTATCCAGGCCTTCCAGCCGAAGCTCATCGAAGGTAAGGCAATCCGTCTGCACCCCTTGGTGTGTACGGCTTTTAACGCTGACTTCGACGGTGACCAGATGGCTGTCCACGTACCGTTGGGCAACGCCGCTGTGCTTGAGGCTCAGATACTGATGCTGGCTTCTCACAACATCCTGAACCCCTCGAATGGTGCACCTATCACGCTGCCTTCGCAGGACATGGTTTTGGGTCTGTACTACATCACCAAACCTCGTAAGAGCACGCCTGATCATCCCGTGAAGGGCGAAGGCATGTCGTTCTACTCGCCAGAAGAGGTAATCATCGCCCACAACGAAGGCCGTGCCGACATGCACGCCGTCATCAAGGTGCGCGTCAAGGTGCGTGAGGAGGACAAACTCGTCACGAAGCTGGTCGAGACCACCGTGGGTCGTGTCATCTTCAACCAAGTGGTTCCCGATGACTTTGGCTTCATCAACGAGCTGTTGACTAAGAAGTCACTTCGTAGCATCGTCGGCGACATGGTGCGTATGGAAGGCACTGCCGTCACAACCAAGTTCCTTGACGATATCAAGAACATGGGTTACTATCAGGCTTATAAAGGTGGCTTGTCGTTCAACTTGGGTAACGTCCTTGTTCCCCAGATGAAGAGCAACCTCATTTCCGATGCTAACTCGAAGGCCGCTGAGATCCGTGAGTTCGAAAAGATGGGCTTCATGGGTCCCAACGAGCGTTATAACCAAATCGTTGACCTTTGGACCGATGTCAACGCCAAGCTCACCCAAGAGGTGATGAAGGTGTTGTCGAGCGACGACCAGGGCTTCAACCCGGTGTATATGATGCTGCACTCTGGTGCTCGTGGTTCCGAGGCTCAGGTGTCACAGCTTTGTGGTATGAGAGGTCTGATGGCCAAGCCTATGAAGGCTGGTTCAGGCGGCTCCGAAATCATTGAGAACCCGATTCTGTCGAACTTCCAGGAAGGTCTGTCCGTGTTGGAGTACTTCATCTCCACTCACGGTGCCCGTAAGGGTTTGGCCGATACCGCTCTGAAGACCGCTGACGCTGGTTACTTGACCCGTCGTCTGGTCGACGTGGCTCACGATGTCATCATTACCGAGAAGGACTGCGGCACACTCCGTGGTATGACTATCTCACGTGGTGAGGAAATCAAAGAACCTGGCAAGCATTCCTTGTTATATGACCGTATCCTTGGTCGTGTGGCCTTGCACGATGTGTTCCATCCTCAGACGGGCGAACTCATCGCTGCCAGTGGCCAAGAGCTTAACGAAGCCCTCGCCGAGGCCATCGACGAATCGCCGTTGGAGAGCGTTGAAATCCGTTCCGTGCTGACATGCGAGTCGAAGCGCGGCGTGTGTGCCAACTGCTACGGTCGTAACCTGTCGTCGAGCAAGCTGGTGCAGAAAGGTGAGGCTGTGGGCGTCATCGCCGCTCAGTCCATCGGTGAGCCTGGCACCCAGCTGACCCTGCGTACCTTCCACTCTGGTGGTAAGGCTTCGAAGGGCCTGGTGGCCAACAGCACTGAAGCCAAGTATGATGGCTATCTCGAAATCGATGAGCTCCGTTCCGTTGAAGTCGACAAGGAAGGTGACAAGTATCAGATTGTCATCGGTCGTTCGGCTGAATTGAAGCTGCATGACAACCATACCGATGTCGTTTTGATGACGACGATCATCCCATACGGTGCCAAGTTGTTCTTTAAGTCTGGCGATCAGGTGAAGAAAGGCGACAAGATTTGCGAATGGGATCCTTACAATGCCACCATCATTTCTGAGCACAGTGGTAAGGTTCGCTTCGAGAACGTGATTGAAGGCGTGACCTATCGTAATGAGACCATCGCTGAGACTGGCTTCATTGAGCGAGTCATCATCGAAGGTAAGAGAGGCGCCAAGAACCCGCTCATCGATATCGTTGATGAAAATGGCGAGATTTTGGTTTCTTACGACTTGCCTGTCGATGCCCACGTTATCGTTGGCGAAGGCGATGCCATCACCGCTGGTGACCAATTGGTGCGTATCCCGCGTAACGTTTCTGGTGGCGGTGATATCACGGGTGGTCTGCCGCGTGTGCAAGAGCTGTTTGAAGCCCGTAACTCCATCGACCCAGCCATCGTTTCCGAAATCGACGGTATCGTCCACCTTGAGAAGAAACTGAAGCGTGGCAACCGTGAGGTTGTGGTCACTGCCAAGACGGGCGAAGAGAAGCGTTACCTCATCCCGACCTCGAAGCAGATTTTGGCTCAAGAGAATGACTTCGTGAAGGCTGGTCAGCCGCTTTCGGAAGGTGTCATCACACCGGCCAGCATCTTGGCCATCATGGGCCCGATGAAGGTGCAGGAATACATCGTCAACGAGGCTCAGAGCGTGTACCGTCAACAAGGTGTGGTCATCAACGACAAGCACTTTGAGGTCATCGTGCGTCAGATGATGCGTAAGGTCGAAATCCTCGATCCAGGCGACACCCGCTTCTTGCAAGGCGAGCTGGTCAATAAGCTGACCTTCCAAGAGGAGAACGACGACATCTACGGTAAGTTCTTTGTTGAGGACAATGGCGCTTCCGAAAAGTTGCAGAAGGGCGAAATTGTTTCGGCCATGAAGCTGCGCGAGGAAGAGTCAGCCTTGAAGCGTAAGGACTTGACCCTGCCGACGGTGCGTCCTGCTCGTCCGGCAACGGCTACTCAGGTGCTGCAAGGTATCACTCGTGCTGCTTTGGCTACCGACAGCTTCATCTCGGCTGCCTCCTTCCAGGAGACCACCAAGGTGCTGACCAATGCCGCCATCGCAGCCAAGAGCGACTTCCTGCTCGGCATGAAGGAGAATGTGATCGTCGGTCACAAGATTCCTGCCGGCACAGGTCTGCGTGAGTATGAGGACTTGATTGTGGGTTCTCGTGAAGAATACGAGGAGATGCAAGAAAAGGCCGCTCTCTAACAAGTGTTGAACTGAGCGGGGACGGCCAATGGTTGTCCCCGCTTTTTAATAAAATAACATTATGGAAAACAACAATCAGAAAAACCAACTGAATATTGAAATCAGCGACGAAGTGGCCGAGGGCAAATACTCCAATCTCGCCATCATCACCCACTCGCCCAATGAATTTATCGTCGACTTCGCCCAGATGATGCCTGGCACACCTAAGGCGAAAGTCCGCTCAAGAGTAATTTTGAACCCCTTGAACGCCAAGCGTCTCTACAAGGCTTTGGCCGACAATATCGCCAAATACGAGCAGCAGTTTGGCACCATTCAGGATGTGGGCAGCAATGTCGCCCAGTTCCCGATGGGCACGCCTACTGCACAGGCTTGATCAACATCACGTGTCATTATGAAATCGGCCGTCTATGTCATTCCCTTTGGGAATCTATAGGCGGTCGATTTCGTAAACATAAGCATCTGTAATGCAATGAAACATAACCTCTTTTTACTGCTAACGTTGATGGTCGGCCCTCTTTTGTTGGCTCAAGAAAACGAAAATCAATTGCCCGATACAAGCCTGTTTGAAGCCCATCATCATATCGAAGGCAATGACACGCTTCCGTATCGTTTCTATCGCTCAGAGAAAGCCGATACGATGACTGAAGCCTTGCCTTTGGTCATCTTCCTGCATGGTGCAGGAGAACGCGGCAATGACAATTGTATGCAGTTGAAGCATTGCATCAAATATTTCCTTGATGACACTGTGACAAGCCGTTATCCCTTCCTGTTGATGGTTCCTCAATGCCCAAATGACAGACGCTGGGTGAATACCGATTGGAGCCTGCCTGAGCACACGATGGACAGCATGCCCACGGCAGAGCTGCGTGGCGTGATGGCCGTGCTTGACAACCTTGTTGGTGTTGGTGTCGTGGATTCAACGCAAGTTTACATTTGTGGCATTTCCATGGGAGGCTTTGGCACTTGGGATGCCTTGCAGCGTTGGCCGAAGAGATTTGCGGCAGCTATTGCCATCTGTGGTGGGGGAGACCCGGCATACGCCGAGGCTATGAAAGATTTGCCCGTTTATATCTTTCATGGTTTGCTCGATGAGGTGGTCATGCCTTCGCGGAGCATACAGATGTATAATGTATTGAAAGAAGTCGGAAGCAAAGAGGCCATTCTGGTCACTTATCCCGAAATGGGTCATGTATGTTGGGATGCGGCTTTTTCTACACCGGGGTTGTTTGGGTGGTTGTTTGGGAAGAGGAAAGAATTGTATTAAGGTTGCATTCATCTAAATAATTTGTATTTTTGCAATCTAATTATCCTTGAAAATGGAATACAATCAGAATGATAATGTGATAACCAAGGCATCGGAGCCTGCCGTTGCTTATGAGGTATTAACACCTCAAGTGGACTCTGTGGAAATCGAAAGGGAATGCCTTTCTTTGGAAGAGTCAAAGCGGTTGTTACTTGAGAAGGTTCACAAACATTATCATTCGAAATCATGAAAGTCTTTATTGACAAGGCCGTACATGAAGAAATTGTGTCTGCATATCGCATATATGTGTTAGAAGATGGTGAGAGGATTGTCCGTGTGCATGATGCGGTTCATAGTTTATTGTATCATTGAGGTGTTGATAACTATTTGTTTTGCAATGTATTGATTATGTGTATTTTATGTTGTAATTAACAAAATTCTTTGTTGATTTGGTCTGAATATCAGACCTTTTGTGTACTTTTGACGTCTCGTTTGTACACAACAAGGCACCGAAACCTTGGTGACATCCCGTAATGACGGTCGATTGAACTTAAGGTTAAAGGTCCGGTGCCCTGTGGTAAAACGTTTACTTACAAAGATGCGTCACCTGGTTTATTCTGTGGTAGGGATTTCAGGTGACGTTTCTTTTCTGCCCTTACGGCGACGCACCTTGGCATTGTCGGTTCTGATTTGTGAATCGACAAGTTTGGCAAACGCGTCGTAAGTGGCGGCATCCTCGTTGCATTTGGCTTCAAGATGCACCACCAATTTCTGGTTGATGAGCTCAAGAATGGCTTCTTTCAGATCGGTGGCCGATTCGGTCTTGTCTTCCAGTAGCTGGTGTTGATACTCCACCAGCATGTTCTCGAAGGCCGTTTCTGCCTCGCGAAGCCGATCCACAGCTGTCTTCATGGTTTCCAAGCCCTCCAGATGAGAGGCCAGGTCTTTGTCGGACAAGCGCAGGAGCAACGCTTGGATGAGAGCAGTCTTGCTCTGGTAGTTGCCTGCCTGTATCGCGGGGAGATAATTCTCGAACACAGGCCTTAAATCAGTCCAATGGGACTGGAATTTCTCGTCGGACAACTTGTCATATCCTTTCTTGAGGTTGACCAAGGCACTAACGCATCTCATGCGGTGCGCGTCGTAGGTCTCAAGCGAGGAGATGAGGCGGTTGTTACGAAGAGCGTCGAGGATACGATCCGACAGGTCTTTCAGGTCTGCCATCACGTTACGCAGATAGACATCCGCACTGAGTGCGGTTTCGCAACTTTGGTGTAAGCTACACAGTGTATGGGCAAGGCCCGCCACTTCGGCGACCCTCAGCCCTTGTAAAAGACGATTACATTTAATTGTTGTCATGATACAATTGTTTGTGACCGTCCTACAGGATATCCAATAATTGGGAATACTCGGTGCCAAAGCGCCAAGCAAAACGCAGGTTGACCTTCCGTCGTCGGAAAATGGTCGACCAAAACTTTTTTCCGACAGTTTTCCGTCGTCAAAAGGCGAAGCAGGAAAAAAGTCGGTGATGCTCCGTCGCCCAAAGCCCAAGCCAAGCTCAGGTTGGCCTTGCGGCGTGCGCCAAAAGGCGGAGCTGGCCATTTGTCTCCCTGTGCGCGATCCGGGAGCGCACGAGGGTGTGTGGCCTTGGGCAGGCTGAGAGGTGATGTCAAAATGTAGTATCATCGTCTATAGGTTGTTGATCGGGTTCTTCTTCAGGTAGGCATTTGCTCTCTTGCCTTGAGAAATGCGACTGCAAGCGTTCCTTGCGGTTGCGCACTTGCCGTTGTCGTCGTTCGCAGTAGCGGTCAAGTTCGTCGAGGCTTATGGCCTCTACGCCGTTGCTCTCTGCATATCGGCCCAGACAGCCGGAGTTGGTTAGCAGCATGTAGCCATTGCTTTTGGCCAAGGTCACCGCGATGTAGTCTTCGATGGTGAGGCGTCGGCTTTCTTCGCACTGCGTGAACTCTTGATGGTAGGTCTCCCATTCCTTCAAGGGAAGTGTGATTTCGGCAAGGGTTTCTTTGTGTTGTTGGAGACGCTCCAAGATGCCACGACTCAGCATGGCACTCTTGTAGAGGTCGGGATAGTGGAGGGTGATGCCAATGGTCTTGCAAATTCTTGGCAAGTACGATGCCGTCAGTTGCGGAAGTAAATCAATAGCGATGATACAGTTCATTGCGTTATACAAATATTAATTGTTGTTGAATGGAATCCACCTCAATGCCGAGCAGCGAGGCTGCCTTGGCGGGGGTGATGAGTTCGTTGCTAAGGGCTTGCAGCACGAGGCGACGCAAGTAAGTGGTTGCTTCAGGTTGCCAAAGGCTTTCGCGCACCTGATCGCGGTAGTCTACGTTGGTTTTCTTGTTTAACTTAATGTTGAAGTGTTTGAAATAGGCATCGTCGATAATGCCGTGTTGATGGGCTTTGTACATCAGCGCCTCTACGGAGATGCCGTAGTCGCGTTGCAGGCCTTTCAGTTCTTCGAGGGTGAGGATTTTGCGATGGTTGCCCAACCGAGTGTACAGCACCGAGACGGGGATGAGCATCTCGCTGGCGAAGGTGTTGCAGAGGTGTTCGACGTCGGCCCCGATTTCGAAATGGAGGATGAGGTGCGCCAGTTCGTGGAATAGGGTGAAGCGTTTGCGCTCGGGGGTGTAGGTGGCGTTGAGGACGATCAAAGGGGTGTTGTCGGCCTTGGTACTGGTGCCGTCGAATTTCTCGTCGGCCTCCACCTCGACGATGCGGACGCCGAGTGACTCGAGCAGTTCGATGGGGGCGAAGATGGGCGCGTTGCCCAGACCGAGTTCGCGGCGCAGGCGTCGGGCCATGGCGTCGGCTTGCAGGTAGGTGGCGACGGTGGTGTCGCTGTAATCAAGTTGGAAAGGTTGGCTGATGTTGCACACCTGTTCGATGTCGTTGATACGTTCCATCTGGTCGGTGGCGGATTGTTGGATGGCGGCGATTTGTTTGTTGCCAAGGGATTTGCGTTTGCGGAACTCCCAGGCGTTGGCAGGGATGCTGACGGTGAAGGGGTGGTGGAAATAATCGACGTCCACTCCCAGGGCGATGGCGAGGGCCGCCTGAACCTCGCTTGTCGGCATCATCTTACCCGTTTCGTACTTGGCGATGGCGTTGGCCGACAGCTGGATGTCGAGCCTCTCGCTCAGCTCACGTTGCGAGAGGCATCGCATCTTCCGGGCGTTGACCAGGCGTTGCGCAAATACCGTGTTCGTTCCTTCATTCATTTTTTTCATTTTGTTGTTGTTGAACTTGTCTTTTCTTTTTACTTTTGCATTTATGCTTGTTCTTTTATGTACATTATTCTTGTTTGTGATTATTTTCATATTATTTACAGTTTGCAAAAATACAAAAAATTTGAAATAGTGTAAACATTTGAAAGAAAAAATGAAAAAATGTTGTTTACGATACTGAGATATCCCATTTTATTGGATAGGGTAGGTTAGAGGCTGCAATAGCTTGGTCTCTGGCAAGTCTACAATAGGTAAAGGTATGCTTCAGCAGCCATGTCATGCCGACGTGGGTTTGTGCGATGGCCGGTATTTATGGCTGCGGTTTATTGTATTTAGCTCTTTTTCAACACTATATCCGAAAGCAAACGACAGCAAACGACTACAGTCGACAACAAACGTTTAATCAACGTCTTTATCTTGACAGAGTTTTCATCTTTGCAGCGAGAACGATAATTCATATCTATTATGGAAGCGCAAGACAACAAAACTATTGAGATTCCGTCAGGTGATGGCAAAGAAGATTTCAAGATCAGGAAACAAATCATTTGGCAATTTTATCAAGATTGGAAAAAGAAGAACCCGTCACTGAAAAGGTACAACCTGTCTCTGAAGGACTTCATCAATATTAGATTTGTCTCTATAGATGAGACCAGTCATCAAGCAGCGAAAAGCTATCTTTCCACCTTGGCAGTACTCCAATTGGATTCCATCTTAACAATGGCAAAGAAGTATCGAACAGTAAAAGCCAAGATTAAAGACAAAAACCAAAAGCAATTCAACAAACTATTGTGGATGAAATATGATCTCCCTGGTGTTGGTGAAGTCAAACTGATGGTCGGTATAGTAAGACGAACCAAAGACAAAGTACAATACTGTATTACTGTCATCCAGACATGACAATAGAAAACGGATGGAATCTAAAGAGTCCTGTTCCGGTGTTCTCTCATCCTAATTCCATCCGTATGGTTTGCCGCAGAATGCAGGAGGTAAGTCGTACTGAAACGATAGGCCACCGCGCGGACTTTCGGAAAGTCATACCTGATTCCTGACTTATTTCTGCCTGCAAAATTACAACTTTTCCATGAACCCGCAAGAGGATAGGCTTTTTTCTTTTTCGGGGGTGTTGCAGCTGCCATGTCATCGCTCCGAGTCACCAGCCAGCAGCCATGTCATGCCGACGTGGGTTTGTGCGATGGCGGGCATCTATGGCTGCGGTTTATTGTATTTATCTCTTTTTCAACACTATATCCGACGGCAAACGACAACAAACGACTACAGCCTTATTCCTATGATTATTGCTGGCGCAGACGAAATCGTACAAGGGAAATATCCCGACACAATTGTCTATCGTAGGTCATTAGAAAAAGAATACTATTATGTGGAATGCACTCGCATGGGAAGGAAAAGGTTGGCCATGAAGACTTTCTATAAAACAAAAATTGGCGGTTAACAACCTGCTTAGGCCCTAACCGCTAATGTTTTTCGTCTTCCGGTGCTATCTGCTGCCCTTTCAGGTCGTGACGCTGTACGTCCTTAACGTGCCGGAACAACACCGCAAAAATACATCTTTTCCATGAACCCGCAAGAGGATAGACTATTTTTCTTTTTCGGGGGTGTTGCAGCAGCCATGTCATCGCTCCGAGTCGCCAGCCAGCAGCCATGTCATGCCGACGTGGGTTTGTGCGATGGCGGGCATCTATGGCTGCGGCATACAGGAATCCGCCCATCTCAATATGAAACCCCGACATTGCATATCGGGGTGGGGTGGGGTCGTCCTTTCAGGACTTGGCCTGATGCATTGTCATCGTCTGCGTCCCGCAGACGGCGGTGGGTGGTGTCTGATGGGGATGCACACAAATGGGTTTTTTAAGTGCTAATGATGTATTATTAGAAAACATTCACTATTTTTGCACCAATCTAAATGATGGTGAAAAATGCCCAAGACTAAGAGCGCAGAACTGAGGATTAAGGTCATCGACCGTTGTTTGAGCGACCGCAAACGGAAGTATTCAACAGCGATGATTTTCGATGCCTGCAACGAGGAACTGTTGAAGCGGGATTTCGTGCCTATCACGGCGATGAATTCTGTAAGGGATGATATTGAGCAGATTCAACGAATCTATCCTGGAGCGGAAGTGGAATCGTACAGGGAAGGCAGGAATATCTACTACAAGTATGCCGACCCAGAGTTTTCAATCTATAAGACCCCGATGAAAGCGGATGAGATTATCCAGCTGACTCAGACACTGAGGCTGCTCAGACGCTTTAAAGGGATGCCTCAATTCAATTGGGTGGACGAGATAGCGGAGCGTCTCGGCGCTTCGCTGAAGCTCGATGAGACTACGGATGAAATTGTAGGTTTCGACGAGAACCTGGACTTGGAAGGCATGGATAATTTCACCCCGCTCTTCAATGCCATCGTTGAGAAACAGCCCCTGAAGCTGACTTACCAAAGCTTCAAACAGGACAGCAAAGAGACTGTCATCGTGCATCCATACTATCTGAAACAGTACAACAAGCGTTGGTTCCTGATTGCGTGGAACGATGAAAAGGACTTTATGGCCAACTATGCGTTTGACCGCATCAAGGGCATAGAGAACGCGGATGTGGCATATAAGCCTACGGATGTGAACTGGTTGGACTACTTCGATGAAATGATAGGCGTGTCGAAGGACACGAGGACTGAGCCGCAAAAGGTGCTTCTGTGGGTGTCGAATGCCTCATGGCCATACGTGAAGACCAAGCCACTGCACGGTGTGACTCAACGACTGGTGAATATGGACGAGACTGGAGCCTATATCACCATCGAAGTGTATCTGAACTATGAACTGGAACAACAGATTTTGAGCTTTGGTGAAAACATGAAAGTGCTGGAACCAGTGGAGCTGAAGGAGCGGATTAAGAAACGCCTTGGCGGTGCGATTTTGAATTATGTGGAAAAGGTTCAGAATGGGTGAACTAATGGGATGTACTTTTGCAATCATAAACTAAATAGAATAGTATTATGGCTGAGTTTAAAGAAGGTGATGCGGTAACTGATATCAATACCGGACAAAGAGGAAGGATTGATAAAGTATTACCATTTACTAGAGGAGACCAGAACTATAAAGTGTTCTTTAGTCAGGATGACATTCGGAATGTAGCGGAGTCTGAGCTTGAAAGGATTATCGAAGTGAAAGATCTGTTTGACAGATGTATTCTTGGCGATTTTAAAGGCTATAATGATTTTCAGGTGTATAACACCACCTTCAAAATTGAGAACTCAAGCAACAACACTTTGTCGTCCATCAAAGCATCAAGGACGATGTTCAAAACCTATCAGTATATTCCGCTGATGAAGTTTTTGAACTCAGATCTTCAAAGGCTTCTGATTGCTGACGAGGTGGGTTTGGGTAAGACGATTGAAGCAGGACATATCATGCTTGAACTCAAAGCAAGAAATGAGCTGAAGAATGTTTTGGTGGTGTGTCCTTCAGGATTAAGAAACAAATGGCAAGGTGAACTAGAAGAAAGATTCGGCTTGACTTTCAGGATTTTTGACAAAAAAGATGAGCTACGTGACGAGTTAAGGAGCCATAACGGTCTTGCCCGTGGTATTATTTCTTACGACTCGTTAAGAGATACTAGAGGTAAAAGCGTCCTTAGAGAGATAGAGGCTATGGCATACCAATTCAGCCTGGTTGTTTGTGACGAGGCACACAGAGTACGTAATGCATCTACAAAACAACACGAAGCCATAGAACGTTTGTTGCGACATGCCCAGTCAGCGATTTTCCTTACCGCAACTCCTATAATGCTTGGACGTGAGAACCTTTTCCATTTGCTCAATTTGCTCAATAGCCAGCGTTATGACAGTAAGACTTCTTTTGAGGATGAGTCGAGACATAATGAGCCTTTCGTTTGGGCGCTCAATAAACTTAACGGAAATGCCTCATTGGGTGAGATAAGAAGTGGGTTGGACAAGCGGATACCCAAAGATGATTATGTTAGGGGCTTGCCGCTCTTTGAGCCGCTAATGGAAAAGCTGAAAGGGGAAGATACCCCGAAACAGCGGACGTTGATCCAAAGCGATTTGTATGACATAAATCCATTAAGTTCCATATTGTCGAGGACAAGGAAGGTGGATGTTACGACCGACCTGTCACAGGCAAAAAGAGATACAATAACACTTTCTATTGAGTTGAACACGGCTGAACAGCAAATGTTCGACCAATTCATGGAAGAACTAGAGGATAAAGACCCTATTGCTCGTTCAACACCGCAACAAAGAATTGCCAGCAGTCTTTATGCCTATGAAAGAAAGGCTTTGTATGATGATTTAAGGGAGGATTCGAAATTCAATTCGTTGATGAGAATCATTAAAGAAAACAGAGCAAAAGGTAATGGAAAGGTCATTGTTTTTGCACATTTTCATGACACAATAAAATATTTGGCCTATAAGCTTGAAAAAAATGGTATTGAGTATCGAGTCATTAGTGGTCAGATGAATGATAGAGAAAGTCGTATTACAGCAGTTGAGGAGTTTAGGGTATTTGATGACGTGACCGTGTTGTTGTCGACAGAGGTTGGTGGCGAAGGTCTTGATATGCAGTTCTGCGATACCATCGTCAATTATGATTTGCCATGGAATCCAATGGTTGTGGAGCAACGTATTGGTAGAATCGATAGAATTGGCCAGAAGTCAGAGGTTATCCATATATACAACATGCTTGTGAAAGGAACTGTTCAGGAAAAGATTCACAAGAGGTTGCAAAGTAGGATAGAAGAGTTTAGAAACACCATTGGAGACCTGGAGCCAATTTTGAGCCAAAAGTTAGATGATGAAGACACAACCATCGGTAAAGAAATTGAGAGTAATTTGTTCCGCACAGATTTGACTGATCAAGAGCGAGAAGAAAAGCTAAGGAAGATTGAAAGAGCAATTGAGCGAAATCTAGAGGATTCAAAAAAAGTGGAAAGGGAGTTGTCAACTTCTTTCACTAGCGATTCGTATTTGCGTAATCACTTGAATTCTATCATATATAACAAAGCATACGTTACTGAGCAGGAGTTGGAAAACTATGTAAGAATGTTGTTTAGTAAGGATCTTCCAACATGTACGATAAGCGAAGTTGATGATAATGGAATCGCTGTTGTCTCGGTGCCTCAAAGTCAGCCGAATACAATTGTCAACATGCTTTATCGCTATACTAATCTGCGGGGTGAAAATCGTGGATTGATTTCTAGTTTTATCAACACCATTCGTGATAAAATATCGTTTAAGGTGACGTTTAGTCAGGATGTTGCTGAAACAAATAGGTCTGTGCCTTATTTGAGTTTGTATCATCCTTTTGTTATTGTGGCAAAAGAACGAATGAAAGAGGTGGTTGAGAAAGAGGATTTGTTCCGATATCAGATAAAAGAGCAGGATGTTGAAACGGCGAGTGGGCGGAAGTTGAATAAAGGCTATTATGTATTGGCGATTTATAACATTACAACGGAAACCTTCAGGTATGGCCAGTCGAGAAAAATTCAGGAAGTGCATCCAGTTATGTATGATGTTCAAACAATGGAGATAGAGAATGACGAGGAACTTGTTGATGCCATGTACAGGGCTGTCCAAACATCGGGTCAACATTGGGATTCAAAAGACTTTTATCGCCTTGATGAGGAAGCAGTAGATGATATGAGAAATTGTTTTGTTGAAGCAATTGGTGATTATAGAAGGGAATATAAAGAGGTCATTTCACGTAAACAAAGGAATGATATTGAGCATCAACGAAACAGTGTTGAAGTAAGGTATAATAAACAGATTGCTGAAGAGAATGAAACCATAAACAGGTTTGAATCTTATATTAGAATTTATGATGATTTGATTGCACATGGGGAGGGTGATTCGACGTTTGATTTCTTTGGCGAAGGTGGTAAAGGTACTGTTGAGGACAAGAAAGCGAATTTGGAGAGAGTGCTGCCTGCTAGAAGAGGTCAGCTCAGAAAATTGGAGGATGAATATCGGTTAAAGATAGAAGCTTTGGATTCGGTTGGTGCCCCAGTTGTTTCCGAAAAATTAAAGATGTTGAACCTTATAAAAGTGAGTTGATATGGCTGGTGTAAAAATAGGACTGGATTTTGGGACGCATTTCACAAAGATTTGTGTTGAGAACAGCTCTGAAAAGAGGAATAGGAGGTATTCGTTCCATAATTTCTCTGATTTGAATGAAGAGCCAAGCTTTGTTTTCCCATCTGTTGTGCAGCTTAATAAGGACAACACGCTTTCATACGGTTTCGTCGATACTAATAACGCGAAATTGGTTGAAGGCTTGCCAGAGAAGGATGCACCGCAAAGGCCATCAGAGCCTGAATACCACAGCTACATGCAATTTCCTGAGATTGTTAAACCGGAAAGAGACCAGTTTTTTAGCGTTGAAGATACAGAAGAGAAAAATAAAGAAGAGTCTAATATCAATATAGAAGGCATACGATCACAGTGCGTTGGGTTGTTTATATCATTGTTTAATAAACACGTTTGGAAGAATGTGTACCCAGCTTATGTATTAGCCGTAATTAACAACTTTACAACGGAAGATATCAAGGGCATAATTCCAGAAAGTGGAGAACCAGATATTCGCGCTCTAGTTGAGAAAGCCGTTTCGTTAAGTTCTTCAAAAGGGCGGGAGCTATTTCTATTCGCGCCAACTTCTAAGAGTAAGTGGAAGAAAAAAAAGAGAAAGAAAAATGCAAATCAGCCGCAGAAATTGGATGCACAACAGTTGTTTGAAAGAGCTCTAGCTGATTACGAGAAAAAGTGTGTACAGCGCGAGAGAGAGATTGACTTGGATAAAAAGCAAGTTGATGCGTATAATGAGAGATTGCGAATTGAGTATGAGCGTCAAATGGAATTGTGGAAGGAATATGAGCTGACAAAAGACGATTTGATTCCTGCTACATTCAGAAGCTTTAAACAAATGGTTTTTTCAGAAGGTTTTGATTGGCGGTATGAAATAGACCCGATGCTAGTTTCCATTTGGTATTTGTGTTATGTGTTTTTTGGTTTGGACCAAAAATATGAAACACGGAATCTTATTGTTTGTATGGGAACATCGAGTGGGCAGCATAACTGGAGGCAGAATAAGGAAAAGGCAACGCAAATTATTTTGACGGTCTATGATTTGATTGAAAATGTTTTCAATCATGATCGAGATAAGTTTCTTTCGTGTACGTTAGACGAGCTAATCAGCATTACCAAAATAAAAGAGTTTTCGCAAGAGGCTAAAGATGCGAACATGATATATGTTTTTCCTGAGGCGTTCGCCAATCTTAATCCATTGGCCAAACAAAAAAGGTTTGGAGCAGGAGTAAACGCTGTGGTGGATATTGGAGGAGGTACAACAGATATTAGCATCTTTATAGCCCCTCCAGGTAATGAGGTGAGGATATTTGACTATTCGTCAATACCCTATGGCGTTAATGCTATTGAAAAAAGAGGTTTGGAAGGTCACTTTGATTCCGTGAATGGTAAGATGAAGTTCTTTTCCAGAAAGATCATTTATCATGCTCAAAGTTTAGGTGTTAAACAGGTGGAGGCAGAAAAAATTGTAAAGCATAGACCAATAGTTTTTACAGGGGGTGGCTCCATGAGGCCGGAGCTTAGAAAGCCATATTGTGGATTCACGGATGTCAAGCATATTGGCTCTGCATTGTTGAAGAATTACTCTATAGATGATGCTATTGAATTGGCCAGTAAAATTCCACTCTTGTCTACGTCACTTGGATTGGCATTGTGTAGTAGAGATGACAGTAAGATACCGTTAATTTCATACAAAGAACTTTTTAAGTTTGTTGAAGAAGCTTATGTAATTGATTCCAACAAAATGGATGAAACAGAACATGCTGCAGATTATGGATTGGCTGATTATTGAAAAGATTAAGATAGGTTCGGAATGAGTGAACTAATAGGTTGTACTTTTGCAAGAGAAAACGGATGAGAAACGATAATTTTTGAGACTATGCCGAATATGATAAATGATATGAAGATGACTAAATTCATAGATCTCTATTGGTTTATGGGTGATTCGTTGCGCGGTATATATAAAGGTATGGATTTTGGTGTGTTGTTCGCTTTTTTGTTATATTTGAGGCAAATTGATTGCTTGGTCGTAAAGTATAAGGAAGAAGTACATGATGGCGAATATGTGATATGTTCAGATATGGGAGAATGTGTTTGTTGTAGCGCAAAGGTATTTAGTATGTCTAGTAATACTGAGTTCTTGCAGCTATTAAGACGGACATTAGCTCAATTAATGCATGTTGAAGCTCAACATATTCATGGATTGGTTGAAGTGGTGAAAAGGCTCAACGGGAATGAGCTTGAAATGGATGAGTGGTTGCATTATTTCGATATGACAATAACAGCAGGGAGTGGGAGTAAGTATTATTCTATGTATTCACAACCGCATGAATTGTCGGAAGTGGTTGGTTTTCTTTTAGATGATAATGTTCGTAGCATTTTTGACCCTTTTGGTGGATTTATGGATTTCGCTACAACAATTAACGCATCATTCACAGTTAATGAAATTAGCAATTCGGTAAGAGATATTGCCATGTTTAGATTGGCAATGGCCGGTGTTATTGATCATTGCAGGATAAACAACACAGATTCGACATACTGGACTCAGGATGTGTTTGATGCAATAGTAACCGTGCCGCCGTTTGGTGTTAAAATGCATATGAGAGGGGATGGTGAAGGTGTTATTGAAAATTCTGAAATTGTTGCTATCAGACGGTTTGAGGAAACTACCAATGAATATGGACAATTGATTACTGTTGTTCCTGTTTCATTCTTGTATGGTGAGGCCGCGAGGATGAGATTGTTAAGAGAAAAGCTTACAAAAAAGAACTTGCTAGATTGCGTTATTCAGTTGCCAGGAGGTATTTTCCCACATACAGGGTTGGTGACGGCTATTGTTGTGCTGAAGAAGCAAAGAGAGAAAGGACAGCGGATTAAATTCATTGACGCATCGACTTGTTATATTAAGGATGAGCAACGAAATGTGTTGGATGTTGAAGCTATCAAACGCCTTTATGAGGAGGGGCGTTTAGAGGTTACGACGGAGGAATTACTTAATCAAAATTGCTCTTGGGACGTTCAATGGTATTGGAACAGGTTGACGGCTGAATTTAGCCAGGGCTATACCGTTGTGAAGTTGTCTGATGTGCTTGAACCTGCTCGAGTAACGAGACGCTATTCTGAAAAAATGGGCCGTTTTGTGAGTATAGGAAGTTTGCCTTCTGATTATTTCTCCTGTGAGAAAAGCCCAGAGGATTTTTCTGAGAAGGAGAGCATTGCAAATGCTTATAAACTAACAGAGCCTGCAATACTGGTGTCGACGATGGGAGCACCTAGGCCAACTTATTGCAAAGCTTCTGAGGATTCTCCTGTTTTCGTCAAAACGGATGTCTGTGCTTTCAAAATAACGAATAAGACGATACATGAAGGGTATCTTTGCATGGAGTTGGCTAAAAGGCTTATTCCGACAGCGGGCGCGCTTTATCCCAGATTGTCGAGGACACAGATTTTGGAAACTTTTGTTGAGTTTCCATCGCTGGACGGAGAAAGAAGCTATGTTGAGCAGAAGAATATCTTCGACGAGGCAAGGCTGACAGCTGGCCTTAGTAAAGTGAAGGAAGAATGGCTTGAAGCCCTTTTGGAAAAGAGGAAGCATGAGTATATTGAAGAGGTGCGGAATCGTAAACACGATATGAAGACCCCGATGGGGCAAATGAGGAGTACATTAAAGCTATTGGATAGTCTGGCTAACCAAATCACTGGTGAGCCAGCTGAAAAGCTTAGGCTGTATGTCCAGCGACAAAAAAGAGCAATGGACACACTTTCGGAAATTGTTAGCCATATTGCGGATGAGGAAGTGTTTGCAACGCCTGAGCCAATAAACCTTGGTGATGTGCTATCTTCGTGCCAAACGGCTACAGAAAAATATGTTGTTGCATACTATCCTGATGAAGCCGTTCTTAAAGAAGCGGGATTAATTAAGCCGATGGTTATGATGGGGAAATCAGATTTGCTTCGTCTCGTTCAAAACATTATTGGGAATGCTATAGAACGTGGATTTGTGGATGATTATCCCGAATATTCGCTTAATATAAGCTTGACCATTAAGGAAGGTTTCTACGTTATTGATTTCGGCAATAATGGCCGACCTTTACCTGAAGGTATGACAAAGGAGCGCTATGGGATGAAAGGTGTGAAAGGCAAAGGCTCTGATGGAGAAGGTAAAGGTGGCTATATTGTGAAGAGCATTACGGAGCATTATGGTGGCGACTATGATGTCTATTCACAGCAATTTGCTGGAATGTGGTTCACGCATGTAATTGTCAAACTACCAATTTACCAAGACAATGAGTAAATATAAGATTCTTTGGATTGACGATAAATGGGAAGAGTTGGATTCTTTTAAGGATGTTTGTGAGCTTCCTGAAAATGGCTTTGAGGTGGTGACTTGCACCAACGCCGAGGAAGGCATGGAAATCTTTGAAGCCCATCTTGAAGAATGGTCGGGTGTTATTCTTGATGCGAAAGTGTTCAAGGGTAAAGGCGACGAGGTTGATAGGCTCGCGGGATTGACCTATAGTATAGATAAAATCAATGAGCTGAAGCACAAGAGGCAGGTGCCTTATTATATTTTTACTGGTCAGCCAGACACTGCATCAGGTACTGCATTTGCTGAACAATATGAAGGAAAGTATTATGAGAAGGACAAAGATGAGGATAAGCTCATCGCAGACATCAAGAAAAATGCTGATGAGATAGAGGAAACGCAAATCATCCATAGATACCAGGTTGTATTTGACAACTGGCCAGAGTCGAAGCATGACCTTTTGAGTGTTCTAAAAGCGGTTGAGCATGAAGATTGGCAGGATAATAGAGTTTTCAATTCAATAAGGAAGATTTTGAGTGATGTCATGACCCGCTTATATGATTGTGGCTATTGCTCTGTTGTGCATGACGGTTCTAACTTGGCGGATTGTAGCAGGGCACTTGGCGCGCCGAATATGTCGGAAATCATACCTGTGTATATTCAAAGAAGTATGCATACTTGTGTAGAGGTGACCAATCCGGGAAGCCATCGGACGGAATGTGACAGCGCGGTTAAAGATGGGAAGGCTCCTTATTTAGTTAGGAGTATGACGTATGATTTGCTTAACATACTTTATTGGTGCAAGGACTTGCCACCAGAGAGAGATAGAGATAAAACTGTTGAGAGGGTTAGACAATCCATGGAAGAGGTTGCTAGGAAAAAAGAAGAAGAAAAGAATAGAAAAAGACAAAGGTATAATCAATAGAGCAAATGATAATAGCTTCAACAAGACTGAACCTATAAACTGTAATTTTGCAACGAAAACAAAAAAGGATATATGACAGACACTCAAAACATACACCCCCAGCCTCGTGACATCATGCACTACGAGAGCGATATTTGGGCAATCGCCGATTTGCTACTGGCAGCCAGCGTGAAACAGAGCGACTTCCCGGCTTATATGATGCCGTTCTTCGCACTGATGATGCTCGAAGGACGTATGCTGAATGCCATGAAACGTGTGGAGGAAGAAGAAGGGTGGACAGTAAAGGATGACCCCGAGGATTTCAAGGAAGCTTTCATCGACATGGATTGCGGTTACAATGAGTATATCGTGATGAAAGGCAAGACGCTGAGCAGCATCTGTGGCAATGACACCACCTTTGAACAGGACTTCGACAGTTACCTGAAAGCCTTTGACGATGTGTTGAAGAAGTTGTTGGGCATTGAGCGTGGAAAGGACGAGAAGAAGTATCTGAACATGGATTACTATGTGGCCGAACTACGCAGCAAGAAGATCTTGTTGTCGGTCATCACGGCTTGGTCGAAGATTGACCTTTCGCCTTACGACAACTCCGCCATCACCACATTGGAGGAACACATCAAGCGCAAGTGGGCCGACATCAGCGCATCCACTGCCGGAGAACAATATACCCCTGACGATATTATCTCACTGATTGCTGACATCGTGGCCTCAAAGGTGACGAAGCCCAAGAATCAGAACATCCACGTCTATGACCCGACCTGTGGCGGTGCTAACCTGTTGTTTGGAGTGGCCGACCGGCTTCAGACGCAAGCGGGCTACAAGAGCATTCACACCTGGGGCAGCGAATACAACGATGCGCTCTATGCTCTAGCTGCCATCGAAAGCCGCTTCCGCAGCCATTCCCAAATCAGCTATGGCAACACGCTCACAACAGCCCCATTTGCAGGCAGAAGCTTTGATGTGATTGTCGCTAATCCTCCCTACGGCACCAAATGGAGCGGTTATGAAAGGGACATCAAGAACGACCAGAAAGGACAGTTCCCTGGTGGTCTGCCCGCTGTGAGCGACGGACAGCTGCTGTTCATGCAGCATATCCTCTGGCAACTTGATGAAAAAGGTATTGCCGTAGAGGTACACAATGGTTCCACGCTGTTCAGCGGTGATGCCGGAAGCGGGGAGAGCAACATCCGCAAATACATCTTTGACCATGACTGGGTTGAAGCAATCATCCAGATGCCTCAGAGTGAGTTCTTTAACACGGGGATATACACCTACTTGTGGATCATGAATAAGCAGAAACCCTTTGAGCGTAAGGACAAGGTGGCTCTCATTGACGGAAGCAAGCTTTGGACTCCATTAAAGAAGTCAAAGGGTGATAAGCGTCGGGAAATGAATAAAAACCAGCGCGCAAGCATCGTAGATGCTTTGACCGACTTCGCTCCCAGCGACATCTGCAAGATATTCGACCGCGAGCATTTCTACTATAACAAACAGTCGCTCACCCTGACCGACCTCGACGATGACGGACGCAGTGTGGCTGATACCATCTGCAAGGAAGGCAAGGTGAAGGTCAAAGAGGATGAATACCGCTTTGATGAAGAGCGCAACACCATGGTTCGCGTCGCCGACGGTGAAGCGGTAGGCAGTGGCCACTTTGTTACCAAGAACAAGAAAGACCGCAAGACGGGGGCGACCATTGTCGAAACCTTTATTGAGCCAACCTATATCAACGACTACGAAATTATTCCTCACCACTTCGATGGGCATGAGAACGAGCGCGAGATTAACGCATTCATGAAGAAGTACGTTTTCAAGCCCTACACTTTGGGCAGAAACGTCATTGGTGTTGAGCTGAATTTCAACAAAGAGTTCTACGTGCCAGAAAAGTTGGAAAGTGTGGAGGATATTATGAAGGAATTGGAAGGCATAAATAATGATATTAAAGGTATTGAGCTATGAGAATTAAGGAAATATGCGATTTTGTCTCTCGTGGTACAACACCTGAATATGTCGATGATAGTCCGTTTAAGGTGATGAATCAAGCTACGTTTAGTAAAGGATGGCTTGACGAAAGCAATATACGTTTTACATCCAAGCCCGCGTATGATGCTCAGATAACTAAAGGGGATTTGCTAATGGCATCCACTGGTGGAGGCGTTTTAGGGAAAGTGTTCTATTTCGATAAAGACGATACCTGTTTTTATGCTGATTCTCATGTTTCAATTTTACGTAATAGCAAAGGGAAACATTTGATGAAGTTTTTGTATTATTATTTCCTCATTAGATATGAAGAGATAAATGCAACTATGGTTAAAGGTTCTACGAATCAAACTGAGTTACAGCGCAATTATCTATTAGCGTATGAAATCAATATGCCGTCTCTTTCCGCCCAGCAAAAAATGGTCGATTATTTGGACGAAAAGACTTCTGCCATTGACACACAAGTTGAGTTGTTGGATAAGAAGAAGGATGCCTATACTCGCCTGAAGAAAGCAATGATCAACCGTACCGTTACCCATGGACTTGATGAACACGTGAAGTTGAAAGACTCAGGCGTGGAATGGATTGGAATGATTCCGGAGCATTGGGAGCGTTTTCGTCTTAAAGACCTTGGATATATGTACAGTGGCTTAACAGGAAAGTCCGGAGATGATTTTCGTTGTGATGATGAGACAAAGACGAAGCATTATGTACCATTTACAAACGTACTTAATAACACTGTTGTTGATAATGACAACTTCCATTATGTTGTGTTGGAAGAAAATGAGCAACAGAACCAGGTTAAAGCGGGCGATTTACTGTTTTTAATGAGTTCTGAAGACTATGAGAGTATTGCAAAATCAGCTGTAGTGTTAGGTGATCCTGGCGAGGTTTATTTGAATAGTTTTTGTAGAGGGTTAAGAATTACAAATCATAATTGCTACGCTCCATTTTTGAACTATCAGTTAAACTCTGAAATGTACAGAGATGCTTTACGTTTCGAAGCAAGAGGTTTTACTCGTATCAACATAAAGATTGATAGAGTGGCCAGTCATTTTGTTTCATTACCTCCTTTCTCGGAACAGCAAACCATTGCAGACTATCTTGATGAAAAATGCGCCAAGATAGATGCCGCCATCGCCAACATAGACAAACAGACGGACGCATTGAAGCGTTTGAAACGGTCACTGATAAACGAAGTAATAACCGGCCAACGTGCCGTATAAATACAACCGCGTATGAACGAACTGAAGATACAGCATGAATATGTGATGGAGTTCCTTTGCCGCCTCGAAGAGCAAGGGGGCTTGGGCTATCGCAGCGTGAGCAATATCGTCGTCAGCAACGATTTGTTTATCCCATCCGTTATGGGCGAGTTCGTTGAGAATAGTCAGCCTGAAACTTGGGCTCGTCTGCTAAAGAAGTTTGGTAATGACGAACAAGCCTTGCAAAATGCCTTGAAGGACAAGGTAAAAGAGACCCTTTTGGATGCTCAGAATGTGGCTATCTACATCAATGGCCACAAGTCCATCACCTTCGAGGGTGAAAAGGTTTGGCTGTTCTACGTCTCTGGAACAGAGCTGAAAGGAGACGAAGAGTTCAAGCAGAACATCTTCTGTGCTGTGGAGGAGTCGAGTCATACGCTCAAAGTTGGCGAAACAAAACTTTATACGATTCGCCCGGATATCATGTTCTTTGTCAATGGCATCTACATTGGCTACATGGAACTGAAATCGTCCACAAAAGGCCAGACGGCACGTGTCAATGGACGTCAGAAGGTGGCGAAAGACTATTTGGCTACGGTGAAGGCATTGACAGAGCAGGAGAAGCGTGACGCAAAGGCCATGAAACAACGCAAAGAGGTGATGGCCATCTACGAGAAAGCCATACACCTGACGGCCAGCGACTGCAACGAAACCTACGTGATGCGTGGCATCAGCCAGTTCTTCGACCTTGCTCATCAGGGATTTGCCAATGAACCGGCTAAGAGTGTGGAAGAATTGACCTCCGCTGTATTGGATCCGTTCAAGGTTTATCCTGTTACAGCTTCGGCACAGACGGAGAAGCAACGGTTTGAGGAAGTGATGCATGCTTTGTACGACAAGAAGATGATAGAGAAAGAGATCCTCTACTACAACTTCATCGAGTACAAATACGTAAAGAAGGAAGGCGTGAAAGAACGCACTTCCAATACAGGCCGCCTGATAGCACCGCGTCCCAAGCAAAAGTTCGGATGCGACAAGATTATGGGCCGCATTACGGAGATGCTGGACCATGAAAAGGAGCCTGGCTACTATATCAACAAACTCCGTAATTATTTGCAGACGCAGGGGATTACGCCACAAAAGATAGAGGAAATCATCCTGTTGCGCGAACGCTATTTCAACAACAAGTTTGTCTATTCGCTTTTGTTGCAGTATGCCGCAGGGTTCGGAAAGAGTAATATCATCGGATGGACGGCCTTGCAGCTGAAGGATTATCGCTACGAGGGCAAGTACGCCTACGACAAGGTGATGATTGTGGTGGACCGTTTGCAGTTGCGCGACCAGTTGGACACCATGATGATGAACATGAACATTGACAAGTCGATGTTTGTGGAGGCGACCGACCGAGACACATTTATCGAAGCTTTGGACGGAAAACTGCGTATTATCGTCGTGAACATCCAAAAGTTCCTGGATTTGCAAGATGCCTTGTCGGCAGCAGGTAAGAAACTAAAGAAAATGCGTGTGGCGTTCCTCATTGACGAAATTCACCGCAGCAATTCTGGAGAGAACAATCAGGAAATGATTGACCTTTTCGCCCGTCTGCAAGAAACGTTCAATGTGGGAAGTCAGACGGTGGTGAAGAAGAATCTGTTGATAGGTTTCACCGCCACGCCAAGTGAGGAAACGCTGGCAAAGTTCGGCGAGTTCCGCAGTGCGTTAACGAAACCGATGTGGATTCCGTTCGATTGCTACACCATGCGCGAAGCCATTGAGGATGGTTACATTCTTGACCCCACAAAGGCCATTATTCCTTACGCTGTACCTGTTGATTTCCAACTGCCAGAAGAACTGGAAGACAGCGATGAAGATGACATCGACATTGTTCTCCGCAAGGATAGAGTCTATTCCTTCGAGCCACGTATGCGCAAGATTGCGGAATTCATTGTGCATCGACTTGTGAGTCTGGTCTATAAGAAGATTCGTGGAGAAGGAAAGGCTATGTTGGCCGTGAGAAGTATTCCCAATGCCATCAAGTATTTCAACATCATCCGGTCGTTGTATGCCGAGAAATGCCAAGAACCAGCTTACGAGAAATACAAGGATGCACCTATCGTCATCATCTATAGCGATGACCAAAAGCACGAATCATGTTCCACACTGAATGGAGGCTTGAGCGAAGAGAAAGTACTCCAGAACTTCCGCCAAGCCAAGAATGGTTTGATTATCGTGGTGGATAAGTTGCAGACGGGATTCGACGAGCCTAAACTTCATACGCTTTTCCTCGACAAGGAAATCAGCGACATCAATGCCATTCAGACCATCAGCCGAGTGAATCGCATTTGCAAATACAAAGATGATTGCCATATTGTTGACTGTTCATGGCATAACGTGAATGTGGAAAACATCAGGCAGGCTTTCGAAAAGTTCTGCGATATGGCCATTTCTGATTTCAATCCGGAATTTGAAGCCAAGAGTGTGGCTCGCACATACAAACTGCTTCAAGGCAGTGAACCTTATCTGCAATGGTATTCACGCTATCAGCATGAACGCGAAGACACACATTTCGTGTTGGAAATGGAAGATGGGATCCGTCAGTGGATACAGCAATGCTTTTATCAAGAGGATCTTGCCAAGAAATACAACGAGGAAAATGGCTTGAAGCCATCGGATGCAGACTATCATGCAGAAATAAACCTCGCTCGCGACCTGCGGAATTTGGTGGGTCATTACTTCTCAGGCATTCGGTTGTTGGACGGAGTCTTTGTCATCGATAGAAAATACTATGACGAAGTGTTTTTGATGTTCTGGCAGATCTATTGCCATATCTATCGTGAAGTGACCTATCAAACGGAGGATGAGCCATACGAGTATGAGGTGATTGATAGTGACGAGGAGCCAGGCATTATCTTAGTGGAAGGCGAAGGAGAAGGTGGCGGCAGAGGGCACGGAGGCTCACGCGGCGGTTCTGGTCCACAACCACCTAAAGGTAAAAGCATGGACGAAGTGTTGGCTATTTTGCAAAGGCTGCATGATACCGAACAACTGACAGCCGAACAAGCGCAAATCTGGCTGAAAGAAATCGGTTTGATGTTCGATTTTATCAAGGAAGACGAACAGTTCTGCGCCTTTGCGAAGGATGACAACTACACCGAAGAGGAAAAGCTGGCAGAATACAAGAAAGTCCAAGGAAAATACCGTCGTAGCTTGAAAAACCGTACCGATTTTCCACAGGTTGAGCTGTTCAAGCAGATGATAGCCGAAAACATTGAGCAATTGTTTGCCATCTTCATGTCAGACCTGCGCAATGTTGAAAACGGTGATTCCGACTTTGACTATGATACCACAAATCAAGAGCAACCCAGGGAAGGGTTCTCCATGGAAGATTTGATGGAGATGGTGCGCCGCAAGATTCGTCCGGATTATAATGAGGCCAACCTAAAAGAACGGATTGTTGCTTCCTACGCATCACATTTCAATGGGGTGTCAAGGTATATGCCAGCATTCGATGATACAGTAAACACCATGTTTAGAGTATTGAATACGCCATCGTTGCCAGGACTGGATGGTATGGACTGTGTTGTGAAAGATTCCCTTAATATCGTATGCATGGCGGAAGGCCTTTCGCTGTCAGACAAGCGGACTCAACTGGATATGCTTTTGCTGCGTTACGAGGTGTATCTAAAGAAACTCTATTATCTCATTCATGGTGAGGAGCTGCCTTCGAGAGAGGAAGGACAAGGCGCTACGCTATCGAATGCTATTTTTGCCTTCCCCGCGCTTAGAGGATTGAAAAACAATCCGAAGCCTGAATATCAGGAATTTTCACAAAGATTGTCGTTGTTGCGTCAACTTCGCAATCAGGAATCACATGGCAGCATTGAAATATCAGAGCAAGAGGTTGATGCGGCTATTCGTATCGTCATCGACATGTATCTTTTTGTGACGGGCATGAATGTGGACAATTTGAGTGAAGAAAATGAAACGACCATCGGAGGCGACATAACTCCTTTGCATCCTGTCTGCTATGAAGCGCACGAAGATAGCGATTGGCCTATGGCTGCTGAAGATGTCTTTGTTTACGGTAGTATACCTGTCGACTTGCCCAAAATCAACAGGATTGATTTGGTAGACAACAAATTGGACCTGGTTCTAATGTATGCCATCGGAAATCCAGCAGCACGTAAGAAAACGGAAGCCGCAGGAAAAATTGCCTTGGGTATTAAAGAAATGAGCTTGAATGAGATACAAACGACTTCTTACAATAGTGTGAAGTATTTGATGTTCCATTATTGGAAGAATCCAGTGCTTTTCCTTCTCACAAAAGCCCCTCGCCTTGTTGATGCAGAAGACGTTCCCGTCGACTTTTTGGTTAGGCAGCCCAATGATGCTGTTAAATACCTGCTGCTTGAGTATAATCCCAATGAGCCTCGTGACATGGATGGCATTGATATTATGAAAACCCAGAGACGAGGTGAAATCAGATATCTACCATTCGTGACGACGATAGAGAGTATAACGAAGGATTGAGAACTTCAATGATAAGTATTTAGGTTGAACTCCGGATTGATTAATACTAGAGGAAATGGAAAAGCTGATAGTAAAGGCAAAAGTCAAAGAATTTGAAATAAATGACCCGACTCAGCCTTTTAAAGATGACAGGCTGGGTAGGAAGGACTATGCCGAGATATTAACTGGTATTGTTGAGACATTTGTTGGTGGTGCTGTTATCGCATTAAATGGAGCTTGGGGGACAGGTAAAACCACGTTTCTAAAAATGTGGAAACAACACATGATGAATGAAGGTTTTCCTGTCATATATTATAATGCATGGGAAGATGATATTTGTGAGGAGCCTATGTTGTCAATGCTTCGAGAATTAAAAGAATTGAATAAAGAAGATGGATTAGACAACGTGTTTAGAACAGGTGCAAAAGTGGTGACTGGTGCATTGGCAGGAGCGCTTTCAGCCGCTGCGGGAGTGTTCGGGGAAATTGCAAAAGGCGCAGTTGAAGGAGGAATGAAACAACTTGAGGATTCTGTGTATGAGTCATTGAAAGATGAAAATGCAAGAACGAAATTGATGCTAGATTTTAAGGAAAGTCTAACGGATTATATGGCGGTGGTTTGTGACAATGGAAAACCATTAGTGTATATGGTGGACGAACTAGACCGTTGCAATCCAACTTTTGCTGTAAAAGTATTGGAAAGAATCAAGCATTTGTTTGATGTTCCCAATGTGGTTTTTGTGCTGTCTATCGACAAGAAGCAATTGGCTTGCTCTGTGAAAGGGTTTTATGGTAGTAATGAGATTGATGCAGATGAGTATCTTAGGCGTTTTATTGATGTTGATTACTATTTGCCTGAGCCAGATGCCGAATTGTTTTGTGATTATTTGTATGATTATTATGACTATGATTCATTTCTAAAAAATGAGAATCGCATAGGACAAGACATTTATGGTTATAATAATAACATATACAAGGCCAAAGAAGATAAGGATGAAATGCTGCGGATGGCAAAAACAATAGTAAAGCCCAAACACCTTAGCTTGCGTCAAATTGAGAGGGTTTTTGCAATTGCTAGGATTGGATTGTGTTCAATGCCAATTAGAAGTGAGTTTTTGCCGAAGTTGTTTTTCTTCTTGTCGTATTTAAAAGTCTGTGAATCTGAGATGTTCGACAAAATTGCAGATTTCTCGTATGATTTGCAAGGATTAGTAGATGCTTTGGAGCGATGGGTTACTGAGGATATGCTTGCGTTTAATACCCAAGAAAAGGGGGCGTTCCAGAATTTGATAGCAATTACACTTTCATGCTATGCGGAGGGTTATTACAAGTTTATGTCAGTAACACGCGGCCAAATAGTAAAACTATTCGATGACAACACACTAATGGTGAGTTTTAGCAAATTCGACAAGAATATGGTTTCAAGATATATAACCAACTGTTATATGAACGATAAGGTTTGTGCTATTGGCTTTATTACTAATAGATTAAGACTATTAGAGCGATTGACGAATTGATGTGTTTTATGGCCAATGACTATTTCACAAGTACATTAGAAAGATGTATCGAAATCAAATGGTAAAGCCTCAAAACTCAAACTTTTTTGAAACAATGGGCCTTACCCTTGTCCGATAAAACGACCATAAAACCCAAAAATCGAAATCGAAACAAAGAAAATCGGCGACAAATCATGGATTTTATCGCCGATAACGGGATTTCAGATGCAAAAACCATTTCGAAAGCCATCGGACTCAAGTCCTCAAGGACCCGCGACTATCTCAAACAACTCGTGGATGAAGGCATCCTTGAGGTGGAGGGGGAGTGTAAAAGTAGGAAGTATAGGATTAAGCAAGTCGTGTTTTAAGATAATGCGGCGAAAAATTTTCATTTACGCCCCTCTACAATTGGCATACTTTGGACAAAATAGTGCGTCATAATCCTCCACGAAATGAAAAAAAAGCGTTTCGTGGACAAATAAGCGCGAAAATGGCGGCAAATTACCGCGTTGATACCTGCCGTTTCCTGACATAAATAATAATCGCAAAAAGGCGGAACATCCTTGGCATCAAATGGTCATTTCACAAAATTCCGTTGTTTTGAGGCGAAAAAATCACAAAATTCCAGGATTTTTTGTTTCTTTGCTCCCGATTATCCCTTGAAAAGGTGTAGGATCAACCTCGTTTATCTCTTGAAAAGGTGTATAAAATAGGTTTGTTTATCTCTTGAAAAGGTGCAAAACGCTGATTGTCATGAAAAGAAAAATCTACCAGGAGCTACTGCGATGGAAAAACGAAAAACAAGGAAAGACTGCATTGTTGATTGAAGGCGCAAGGCGCATCGGCAAGAGCTATATTGTGGATGCGTTCGGAAAAAACGAATACAAGTCCTATATCCTTGTGGATTTTAACGACATGGACGAGGAACTGCTGAATGTCTTCGAGCATTACCTTCCAAACCGTGACGAGTTTTTCCTGCGTCTTTCCTTATACTTTGGAGTTAGGCTCTACCCGCGCGAATCGCTAATCATTTTCGATGAGGTTCAGCAATACCCTAAAGCGAGAGCCGCCATCAAATACTTGGTGAAAGACGGACGCTACGACTTCATCGAAACCGGGTCGCTAGTTTCTATCAAGAAAAACGTGATCGACATAGTGATTCCCTCCGAGGAGCAACGGATTGAGATGTTTCCTATGGATTTTGAGGAGTTTCTGTGGGCTTTGGGCGATGATATGACTATGGATTTCATACGTCGGCAATTCGACCGCCTTGAACCCATGGGCAGCTTGCACCGCAAGACCTTGGACTATCTCCGCCAATACATGATAGTGGGCGGAATGCCCCAAGCCGTGGAGGCATTTGTGGAGACAAGGGATTTTGACATTGTTGACGAAACCAAGCGTGGCATCCTTCAGCTTTATCGCAACGACATCAGCAAGTATGCCACCAAAGCCGAGTCGAAAGTGACGAGCATATTTGACGAAATACCTGCACAATTGCAGCAACACGAGAAGAAATTCAAGCTGGCATCCCTGCAAAAAGGCGCTCGGATGAGGGATTATGAAGATGCTTTCTTTTGGCTTAACGATGCTTGCGTAGTCAACCTGTGCTACAATACCACAGCACCCGACATAGGATTGAGACTCAACCGCAAACGTACCACCTTCAAATGCTATCTCGGCGACACAGGACTGCTGGTTTCCCACGCTTTCGATGAGAGAATACTCGCCAGAGACCAGTTATATAGAAAGCTTATTCTCAATAAATTGGAGATCAATAAGGGAATGTTGGTTGAGAATTTGGTGGCACAAATGCTGCGCGTTTCGGGTCACAAACTGTATTTCTACTCCAACTCGGACCGTAAGTCGGCTGAAAACCGCATGGAAATCGATTTCCTCATTCCCAAACCCGACCTCACCAACCGGCACAATATCTGTCCGATAGAAGTTAAATCAACCAACCGTTATGTAACCACCTCGTTAGAAAAGTTCATCAACAAATTCTCGAAACAGGTTGCAACACCCTATGTGCTTCACACATCAGACCTGAAAGTGCAAGAAGGCATCGTGTATCTTCCTTTATATATGACGCCTCTGCTTTGAATGCATTATGCATATTGAAAGTATTAGAAAATGCGGATAGTATAAGTCGTTTTATCTTCGGATTGGCATAAGGGTTAAGGCTTTTGGTTTTTGAACTGATAGCTTCGATGAACGAAGAGGAGCCTGAGAAAATGACCATCACAAACAGCTCGTGGACGAAGGCGTCCTTGAGGTGGAGGGGGAGTATAAAAACAGGAAGTATGGGATTAAGAAGTAAACACCATTCGCCAATCCCAAATATAACAATCAACTACTTAAAACATTGCCTATTTAGAACCATACGCCTCTTCAAGCACCTTCTCCAAGTAAGGCTTGTATTCGGTCGGTGTGCGCTTGCTGCAATACATGGCGTAGACCAGATTAAGGTACTCTTCTCTGTCCAAATGACATTTGACTTCCAAATCGTCAAACTGTTGCTGCAAGCTCCAGTCATCGCCGCGTAGAAAGCCATAGTCGAACTGCATGACCGTGCGGACAGGAAAGCAAAAACGACCGCCCGTTGGAATGTCACCAATCTCTACATCGGGTTCAAACACATACGACACCACTTGGCCGTCTGCGTCACGGTTGATGCCGTGTTTTATCTGATTGTCGGGGACACCTGCACGTCTTTGGCTGGTCGTGAAATGAATGACAACCTGCACATCTTCATCCCTAAATATGCTGATGGCATATTTGTATTTGGGATTGTTTATGTTTTTGGCAAATCCGTATGTGACAGTGCCGGGTTCAAACATGGAGCGCCGAATTAAGAGAAGCCTGCATCATCATGCCATCCAATGCTTCAGCATAGATTTCCTTTCCTTCGGCATCGTTCAGGTCGTTAAGACAAATCGGGTATTCTGAACGGCCAGTCTCATCGAAAGTGATATGATGTTGCGACACTGTTTGCGACCACAACGAGTCTTCGCTGTGCGTCTCGTCAGTCAAGTCATCGGCTGACTTGCCCTTACAATAGGCAATCACGCTATTGATGATGTCCATTTCGTATTCGCTAAAGCCCTTCAAATCTTGGTCGATAGCGTAGGGATTCGTCTTGTTGGCCGCCACATGCCATTTGCCATCATCTTCTTTGGCACATGTCACAAAGTTTGCAAAAGCGCCATCCTTGACTTCATAAACACTAGGAGCTACAGGGCCTTTCTTCCATGCATAATAGTCAAGCCATGTTAGCGGAATGGCTCGCATCTGCACGGATTTCTCGTCCATGAGGTATATTACTTTCAGTAATTTGCGCAAATGAATATGCGGCATCTGGCTGCATATATATTCGAGCAATGCACCTATCTTGTTTGCATTTACCTGTAATCCCAAATTCGAAATCATAGATTGTCTTATTACTGTCACGCTGCAAAATTACTGCTTTTTTTGAAATATGTTTGTTGATTTACAAAAATATGCGAGAAAAACAGCGTTTGGTATTTAAAGGGGGTAGGACTCAGATTCAACTCACAGGCAAAAAGGGCCTGACGATGGCCGGACTGCTGATGTTTGGCAAAGGATTGTCAATTAGAGAACGATTCGACAACTTCCGCATGGACTACATCGACTTCTGCAACCTCATCAGCGAGGAACGGTATAGCGACAGGCTGACATCTTCAACGCCACATTGGGCAAATAAAATGGGCTTGCAAAACTTGAATCGGGTTAAGGTGCGACCTCTTTGGGCGAACGGTATTTGGCCAAATGGGTGAATGATTTTTGGCCAAACAGGTGAATGAATTTTAGCCAAACGGGTGAACGAAAAAAGAAAATCCATATCTTTGCAACGCAATTCAAACAAAAAAGTATGGATAAGACCTATAAAAAAAGGATAGCTGACAGGCTGTTAGAGCGTAAGTTGGCAGGCAAAGGGGCTGTGCTTATCGAAGGTGCCAAATGGTGCGGAAAGACTACTACGGCGGAGCAGATTGCCAAGAGTGTGAAGTATATGACGGAAACTGGTATGGTTGACCAGAACATCAAAATGGCATCGCTGAACCCGAAACTGCTGTTGAAAGGTGAGTTTCCCCGGCTTATTGATGAATGGCAAATTACCCCTCAGTTGTGGGACAGCATTCGTTTTGAATCAGACCACGGCCCGCTGGGTCAGTTTATTCTGACTGGCTCAGCCGTTCCAGCCGACATGAGTAAGGTGGTTCACTCGGGAACAGGACGCATTGGGTGGCTGAGGATGCGCCCCATGAGCCTTTGGGAGTCGCAAGAATCGACCGGCGAGGTGTCACTGGCTGAATTGTTCGAGTCACCCGAACAGATTGGTGCTGTCAACGACATGTCCATTGAGCAGCTTGCATTCTTGACCTGCCGCGGAGGATGGCCATTGGCGGTGGGGATGGAAAACGAGATAGCTTTAGACCAGGCGTTTGACTACGTGGAGGCGGTAGAGAAACGTGATATCTCGAAGGTGGACGGTGTGGATCGCGACCCCGTTAGGGTTCACCGCCTGTTGCGCTCACTGGCGCGAAACCAAGGCAGCCAAGCATCGTGCGGCACCATCAGGGCAGACATGATTGCGAATGAGTCGGACGCTTTGTCGGAAGACACCATCGCATCGTACATCAAGGCATTGAAAGAGATTTTTGTGGTTGAGGACAGCGAGGCATGGAATCCCAACTTGCGGAGCAAGACGGCGATACGGACGAGCGACACGCGGTATTTTACCGACCCCTCGATTGCCACGGCTGCATTGGGCATAGGCCCTCGAGACTTGGTAAACGATTTGAACACATTTGGTTTGATGTATGAGACGCTGGCTGTGCGAGACCTCCGAGCTTATGCCGAGGCTCTTAATGGCAAGGTGTATCACTTCAGGGACAAGAACGGGCTGGAATGTGACGCAGTTGTACATTTGAGGGATGGCCGTTACGGTCTGGTTGAGATAAAGCTGGGTGGCGACGACCTCATCAATGAAGGTGCAGCATCATTGATAAATCTTTCGGGTAAGATTGACACGGAGAAGATGAAAGAGCCGTCGTTCATGATGGTGCTGGTGGGCGTGGGAATGTATGCCTACCGCCGTGAAGACGGAGTGTTTGTTGTGCCTATCGGGTGTTTGAAAGATTAGTTACCTTGTTGTAGAGGTTTCCAAAGCCCGTTGACGAAGGTGCGGATTGTCTGTGACTATGCGGCGAAAAATCTTCATTTGCACCGCAAATTGCGGTGATTTGACAAATTGTTTTTTCAAATGCAGTCAAACTTTTTGAAAAAAAATTCGGGCGAAACCCAATTGGATTCCGCCCGTTTCTGTTTTAATGTAAGACCTGTTCAAAACGTCTCTGGCACCCTGTCGGCCCCTTCGTCAGCCTCGAAATAAGGCCGCTTTTCGAAGCCGAACATGTTGGCGATCAAGTTGCCTGGAAACCTTCGGATGCTTTGGTTGTAAGTCTTGGCCGCTTCGTTGAAGCGATTGCGCTCCGTCAGGATGCGGTTCTCGCAGCCTGCCAGTTGGGCTTGCAAGGTGAGGTATTCCTCGTTGGCTTTCAGGTCGGGGTAGTTCTCTACGGAGACGATGAGACGGTTCAGCGATTCGCCCAGTTCGTCTTGTGCGGATTGGAAGTCCTTCAAGTCGTTCTCGGTGTAGTTCTCGATGTTGACCGTGGTGGCAGCTGCTTTCTGGGCACGGGCTTCCGTCACGGCAATCAAGGTGCCTTGCTCGTATTCCGAGTAGTTCTTCACCACGGAGACGAGGTTAGGCACGAGGTCGGCACGGCGTTGGTAGACGTTCTCCACCTGCCCCCAAGCCGTGGTCATGGCTTCTTGTTTCTTCACGAAACCATTGTAGGTACCAATGCCCCAAATGAGGATGATGCCTACAATGATGGCGATGACAATTCCTGTTTTCTTCATAAGTGGTGTTTTCGTTAACTATGATCACAGACCATGACTATGACAGCGACACCATGGAGGCCGATTTCCACACCATGGGCTGAAATGGTCATTGTCATGGTCAATAGTCATGGTAAAAATCAGATGAATTCAAGTTTGTCTTGTGTGGTGTTCTTCTCGCAATAGTGGCAGTGCAGCTTGATGTTGCCTTGTGCGTCTTTGATGACGGTGAACTTGGTCGGCACGTCGTGTTCCTTGTTGGTGACGCAGTTCGGATTGAAGCACTTCACGATGTGCTCGATGCGATCAGGGATGGTCACGGTCTGCTTCCTGATGACCTCGAAGTCCTTGATCTCGATGATGGAGGCGGTGGGGGCGACGAGGGCAATCTTGTTCACGTCCTCGGGTTCGAAGTACTTGTTGGAGACTTTGATGAAGCCCTTGGTGCCGTATTTCTTGCTTTCTACGTTGATGCCGAAATACACAGGAGTGCTGACTTTGTCCAAGCCCAGGATCTTGACGACTTGGAACACTTTGTCGGCGGGAATATGGTCGATGACGGTGCCATTCTCAATGGCGCTCACGGTCAGTTCTTTCTTTTTTTCCATGTCTGCTATATGTTGAATTGTTGGTTGTTTAATTGTTTAATTGTTGACGGCCCTTCGACCCTTCGACAAGCTCAGGGCTCAGAGACCTGCATAAGCTAAGGTCGTTGAGCCTGTCGAAACGCCGACTTGTATCATTTTAGTCCAAGGATGGATGCTATAAGTGCTTGACGGGCGTAGACGCCGTTTTGTGCCTGCTGGAAGTAATACGCCTTCGGGTTGGCGTCGACGTCGACGTGGATTTCGTTGACACGTGGCAGCGGGTGCAGCACACGGCAGTTGGGCTTCGAGTTCTCCAGCATGGCGTTGCGCAGCACGTAGGAGTTCTTCACCTTCTCGTATTCTTCGGGGTCGGGGAAACGCTCGCGCTGGATGCGGGTCATGTAGATGATGTCGGAGTGGGGGATGGCGTCCTCTAATTCGGTGTACTGGTGGTATTCGAGGTTGCGGTCCTTGATGTGCTGTTTCACCACGCTCGGCAGCTTCAGCTCGACGGGCGAGACGAGGTTGAACTTTGCGTTGAAGTTGCACATGGCCTCCACGAGGCTGTGGACGGTGCGGCCGTATTTCAGGTCGCCGACGAGGGTGATCTCAAGGTTCTCAAGTGTGCCTTGCGTCTTGCGGATGCTGTAGAGGTCGAGCATGCACTGGGTGGGGTGTTGGTTGGCACCGTCGCCCGCGTTGATGACCGGCACCTTCGACACTTCAGAGGCAAAGCGTGCCGAGCCTTCAATGGGGTTACGCATAACGATAAGGTCGGCATAGCTGGCCACCATGGTGATGGTGTCGGCGAGGGATTCGCCTTTTTGGATGCTCGTTCCGGCGGTGCTGCTGAAGCCGATGACGTTGCCGCCCAAGAGTTGGATGGCGGTCTCGAAGCTCAGGCGCGTACGGGTGGAAGGCTCGAAGAAGAGCGAGGCGATGATGCGCCCGTTCAGCAGGTTCTGGTGCGGGTTTTTCTCGAAGTCCTCGGCGATGTCGAGGACATGGCAGATTTCTTCAGGCGTGTAGTCGCTGATGGAAATCAGGCTGCGGTTTTTCAGTGAAATTGACATAGGCTTATCGATTTAGTTTGTTGAACTTGGCAAAAAAAAGACGGTCGACAATGTGACCGTCAATATGAAAAAGTAGGAAATTCAATTTTGTGGAACCCGTTGATTCCGTGGTGATAATCTTTTCCGATGGCTTGTTTAAGTATCTCATCGGACTGCAAAGATAGGAAAGTTTTCGGTTTGATGGTGAGTTTATGAAGAAAAAAGAAATAAAAAATGAATTACATTTTCTTTCATAAGGGGCTTTCAAATAGTCAAAGACAATGGAATTATCGGTATATCTTCAATTTCGGTCGATCTTGGCTCATTTCACTATGAACGGATACTTCTTCCTGATGTTGTCGGCGAGAAACTGCGCCACAAGGTCGGTGGGGAACTGGGTGACGTTGAATACGAAGTCGTAGTTGCGGGCATCGTAACGCGACACGCCAGCGACAGTCTGTGTGTAGGTGTCGCGAGCATCGTCGATCTTATCGATGCGCATGCTGGCAGCGTCCTCGTCTAAGGCAAACTTTTCCATGACGCGTTTCACACGGGCTTTCCTGTCGGCGATGAAGAAGATTCTCATGGCATAAGGATGGTTTCTGAAAATATGGAATCCTGAACGCCCGATGATGACGCATGATTCCTGCGAGGCCAGGTCGCGGAGTATTTGCGTCTCGGCAAGGTAGATCTGTTGCGAGGTCACCTCTCGGTCTTCTTGCGGTGTATATCCACCCTGTCCAGCAGCGCCGAACTGTTGATAGAATCGGCAGAAGTCTTTCCACCAGTTAGGTTTGGCAGCTTTGATGCGCTGCATTTCCTCAACGGTCAGGTTGAACTTGTTGGTTAAGGTGTCAAGAATGGCCTTGTCGTATACATTGACATTAAGCAGCTCGCCGAGTTTGTAGGCAATCTCTCTGCCACCCGAGCCGAACTCACGGTTGATGGCGATAACGAATTTCGGATTTTCCATGATGCTTATCATTGAGGTGGCAAAATTACAAAATATTTGCTTATGGAGCAAGAATGCGTTTTAAGTCGCATTTTTTCCTTGATTTTTGTTACACATTTGGGGCTTATTTACTACTTTTGCACCAATGTAAAATATTAGGTTATGTTAGAACAAGTACTAAGAGAATTATTCATAAAGTCGTTCAAGACCTTATACGGACAGGAACCGCCTGTGCAGCAGGTGAATTTCCAGAAGACGCGCCCCGAGTTTGAAGGCGACATGACCATCGTGGTGTTCCCCTTCGTGAAATTGGCGGGTCGCAATCCCGAACAATTAGCCAACGAGATGGGTGCCGAGATGATCAAGGAGTCGGACATGATCGCCAAGTTTAATGTGGTGAAGGGTTTCCTTAACCTGCTGATTTCCGATAAGTTCTGGATGGATTTCTTCAAGGCAAACCACGAGAACCGTGAGTTTGGCCGCAAACCCGTCTCGGGCAAGAACGTGGTCATCGAGTATTCCTCGCCCAACACGAACAAACCTTTGCATTTGGGTCATATCCGTAACAACCTCCTCGGCTGGAGTGTCTCCGAAATAATGAAAGCCAATGGCAAGAGAGTGGTGCGTGTCAACTTGGTCAACGACCGTGGCATCCACATCTGCAAGAGCATGCTGGCTTGGCTGAAGTGGGGCAACGGCTGCACGCCAGAGTCGACGGGCAAGAAGGGCGACCACCTTATCGGCGACTTCTATGTGTTGTTCGACAAGAAGTTTAAGGAAGAGGTGAAATCATTGCTTCCTGCCAATTACGACACCTTGGACGAAAAAGCCAAGGAAGAAGCCAAGGCCAAGGCCGAAGCTGAGTCCACGCTGATGCAGGAAGCCCGCGAGATGCTGGTGAAATGGGAAGCCAACGACCCCGAAGTTCGTCACCTGTGGGAGACGATGAACCAATGGGTGTACGACGGCTTCGATGTGACCTATAAGCGCATGGGTGTGTCCTTCGAGAAGATTTATTACGAATCACAGACCTATCTTTTGGGTAAGGCATTAGTGCAGGAAGGCCTCGAAAAAGGCGTGCTCTATCGTCGTGACGACAACTCCGTGTGGTGCGACCTCCGCGACGAGGGTTTGGATGAGAAGCTCCTGCTCCGCCGCGACGGCACCTCGGTCTATATGACCCAAGACCTTGGCACCGCCCAACTGCGTGTCAAGGAATACGACCCAGAGAAGCTGATTTATGTCGTGGGTAACGAGCAAATCTACCACTTCGATGTGCTGAAGCGCGTTTTGGTGCGTCTCGGTCGCGAGTGGGGTAATGACATTGAGCACCTTTCCTACGGCATGGTCGAACTGCCCAATGGTAAGATGAAGTCGCGCGAGGGCACTGTGGTCGATGCCGACGACCTCATGGATGAGATGGTGGCCACGGCCAAGGCCGTCTCCGACGAACTCGGCAAGGCCAAAGACCTTTCGCCCGAGGAGGCCGACAAACTCTATCATACCATCGGACTGGGTGCCTTGAAGTATTTCATCCTCAAGGTCGACCCGAAGAAGACCATGCTCTTCAATCCTGAGGAGTCCATCGACTTCAACGGCAACACGGGCCCGTTTGTGCAATACACCCACGCCCGTATCTGCTCGGTGCTGCGCAAGGCTGAGGAACAAGGCATCAAGCTCGAAAGCGAGGTAAAAGTCAGCGACTTGCAGCCCAAGGAGAAAGAAATCATCGTGATGATGTACGGCTGGCCGATGGTGCTGAACCAAGCCGCCGAAAACCGTAGCCCCGCGATGATTGCCAACTTCATCTTCGACCTCGCCAAGGAATTCAACCAGTTCTACCAAGAGTGCAGCATCCTGAAGGAGCCCGATGCCGACCGCCGCATGTTCCGCTTGCAGGTGTGCGACATGGTGGCCGCCTTGCTGCGCAATGCGTCAGAATTGCTGGGTATTGGTATGCCGAATAGGATGTAATTCATAATTTAATATCAAAATTCAAAATTGCGCAAGCCCCCGAATCTTTTAATCTTTAAATTTAAATCTTTGAATCCTTGAATGTTTTCTACATACCCAATGCCACTGAAGGCCTGACGACCCTTCCCGAGGACGAGTCGAAGCACTGCGTCAAGGTGCTGCGCATGACCGAGGGTGAGCATTTCTGCGTCACCAACGGCGAAGGCTATCTCTTCGATGCCGAGTTGGTGGAGGCTTTGCCCAAGCGGGCCACCGTCAACCTGACGAACCAGCGCAAAGGGTATGACCACTGGGGCTTCACCCTTGAAATCGCCATCGCACCAACCAAACTCAACGAGCGTACGGAGTGGTTTTTGGAGAAAGCTACTGAAATCGGCATCGACAAGGTAAAACTGTTCACTTCCTATCATTCCGAGCGTCGCGCTGCCAACGTGGAACGCTTCCAAAAGGTGATGATAGCGGCCATGAAGCAGAGCATCAAGTCGCGCCTTCCGAAGGTGGAGGATTTGGTGCCGTTCGACAAATTGGTGAAGCAACCCTTCGAGGGACAAAAGTTCATCGCCTGGATTGACGACGACGTGAAAGACTGCCTCTGCGACTTATATAATAAAGGTGAAAACGCCTTGGTGCTCATAGGCCCCGAAGGTGACTTCAGTCCTGAGGAAGTGGCCTTGGCCAAGAAGAACGGCTTCGTTCCGTGCAGCTTGGGCGTGGCAAGATTGCGTACTGAGACGGCAGCCATCGTGGCTTGCCACACCATTCAACTCATTAACCAAATGAAGGGCAAAATTGCCAGCAATTTTGTCTCAAATTCAAAATAATTCAAAAAGGAACTTCTCTAATTCTGAAATTCTTGATAAAAAGAAATATGCTGAAATGAAGAAACTATTGATTGCCATATTGTTGTCGTTCTCATTTGTTGCCTCGGCCCAGCAACTTAACATCGCCTTGCTGAAATACCGTGGGGGAGGAGACTGGTACGGCAACCCGACATCGCTGCCCAACTTGGTGCGTTTCTGCAATCAAGAGATTGGCACCGACATCAATCCCAATGTGCCGACGGTAGAACCGTCGTCTCCTGACTTGTTCAACTATCCCTATGTCTACATGACGGGTCACGGCAATGTGGTCTTCGATGCCTCCGAGGCACAAAACCTGCGCAACTATATGCTGGCAGGCGGTTTCCTGCACATCGACGACAACTATGGCATCCGCCAATACATCGAGCCTCAGATGAAGAAGGTGTTCCCCGAGTTGGATTTTGTGGAGCTGCCTTACACGCATGAGATATTCCAAAAGCCGTATGCCTTCCCGAATGGCTTGCCGAAGATTCATGAACATGACAACAAACCGCCTCAACTCTTCGCTTTGATTTACGAAGGTAGAATTGTTTGTATCTTCACCTACGAATGCGACCTCGGCGATGGCTGGGAAGACCAACGCGTTCACCACGACTCGCAAGAGACGCGCGAAAAAGCCCTTAAGATGGGCGCAAATATCTTACGATATGTCTTCACCAAATAACAACAATTAAACAATCAACAATTCAACATTCATGGACGAAAAAAGAAAATGCCTATACTGTGGTGAGCCTTTAATCGGTCGCCTCGACAAGAAGTTTTGCTGCGACTCGTGCCGCAACAGCTACAACTACGAGAAAACACACAAACAAGTCAACGTAATTCGGAAAATCAACGGCATCTTGGCTCGCAACCATAATATCTTGACGGAGCTGAATCCCAACGGAAAAGGCTTCGCTACCCGCCAACAACTGAACGAAAAAGGCTTTGACTTCAAGTACTTTACGAGTACCTACACGACCAAGGCTGGTGCCGTCTATCACTTCGTTTATAACCAAGGATATGTGCCAAAGGAAAACGACAATAACACTTTCGTTTTGGTGCAGAATACTGATAATTAACCTAATAACAAAAAATTCTAGTATCATGAAACGTACATTTGTATTCTTTCTGATGGTCACGCTGTTTTTCGGCGGACTTCAAGCCAAACCGGTTGATGTCAATACAGCCAAGTCGCTGGGCATCAAGTTTATGAACACCAACACTGAAATCAGGTCGGCCAAGGCTGATTTGGTTTACACGGCCTGCGCCGACAATGGCCAGGCGGCCTTCTATGTCTTCGGGGTTCAGCCGAAGGGCTTCGTCATCGTCAGTGCCGATGACCGCGCCAAACCCATCTTGGGCTATTCCACCGAAAGCAATTTCACTCCACAACTCCCCGACGGTCTGATGACTTTCTTCGATAACTACAAGGCAGGCTTCAGCCAGATGTTCGCCAACAACGAGGAGCGTACCGAACAGGCCGTTGCCGACTGGAACAGCCTTGCCGAAACCGGTAAGTTGAGCAGTCGGAGAGCCAATCGCAGTGTAGAGCCGCTTTTGTCTTCCATCTGGAACCAGACCGACCTTTACAACAACATGGCTCCCGAAGACCCCAATTCAGTCTACAGTGGACATTGCAAGTCGGGCTGTGTGGCCAATACGATGAGCCAAATCATGCGCTATTGGGAATGGCCGCGTCACGGTCAGGGCAGTCATGGCTATAATGCCAACAGCAATTACGGCAACTATGGCTGGCAAGAGGCCAATTTCGAAGATGCCACCTACCGCTTTGAGCTGATGCCCGACTTCCTCGACTTTGCCAGCCCGCAGTCGGAAGTGGATGCCACGGCTTTGTTGGAATACCATGCTGGCGTGAGTGTCGATATGGGCTATGGCGCCAATGCTAGTGGTGCCTACTCGGAGAATGTGGGCCCGAGCATGCAGGAGTATTTTAGGTATAGCCCTGACTTGCAACACCGTTATCAGTATGACTCATTCCAATGGGAAGAAGATCTGGTCGATAACTTGGATGCAGGAATGCCCCTCTATTATGCTTCACAAGGGGATGCAGGTGGCCATGCCTATGTGCTTGATGGCTATGACGATTTCTATATGTTCCACCTCAACTGGGGTTGGGCTGGTTTTGATAACGGCTATTACACCATTGATGGTTTTTATTTGACATTCTATTCCTTCCCCTGGTATCACAATGCTGTCTTTAACCTGCATCCTGCCGACGATTATTATGATGCTCCAAAGGCGGTGGAGAACATAGAGGCTCGTGCTGTTTTCGATCATGGAGAGGTGGAACTGACCTTCAATCCCGTCTATGAAACCCGTAATGGGACTGCTCTTTCGAAGATTGATACAATTGTCATCATGCGCGATGGTGAAGTGGTTGAGATGATGACGGATGTGACAGACGAGGCGGTTTATTTTGATGATTATGGCCTTGAGTATGGCACCTATTATTATACGGTGTATTCAGTGAACGCTGCTGGGATGAGCAAAGTGGCTCGCGACACCGTGTTGGTGGGGACCAATTGTGACTTGCGTTTTGAGTTGTCCGATGCGGGTGGTAACGGCTGGGACATGTCATTCATCGCCGTGCTTGATGAGGACGGCAAGGTCTCGCAGCGGGTGGGCTTGTGGGATGGAGGTTCTGCCTCGCTGATTGTGCCTGTGCCGAAATACCAGACCGCTACTTTCTTTTGGACATACGACAACACATGCTATTCACACGGTAGCCTTTCTGAAGTGTCATACGAGATTTATGACTGGGACGACAACTTGATTGCGGCCTCAAATGGCTATCCCGAAGTGGGTGTTATTACCGAATACGAGATTAATTGTACGATGGGTTGTCCGCCTGTTTCTAATTTGAATGGTACTTACCAGTGGAATGGCGGTGATGAATTTGGTGCTCTGTTGACTTGGGATTGGGAAGGTCGAACCGATGAGTTCCAGAGTTATATAATACTGAGAAAGGAGAATGATGCTCCTTCCGTGATTGCTGAAATTGAAGATCCATCACAGAGGTCGTATTTTGATGCCTCAAATGAAATTGGTGCTACGGAATATATCGTGCTTGTGACTTACGAGCGTCCAAACGAGTATTGTGAATCGGATCCTTCATCGGTAACGGTCGAAGTGACATCGGTTTCGGAAAGCACCTCCTATCCGATGCTTTATCCTAATCCTGCGTCGGATCGATTCACTATCGAAGGCAAAATCAAGGAAGTCAAGGCATTTGATGTCTTGGGACAAATGGTGTATCAAGGAGCGAACAATACTGTCGAAGTGGCAACTTGGCCACAGGGCTTGTATTTCGTCCGTATCGTGGATGAGAATGATGCCGTAACCACGGTGAAGTTGATTAAACAGAACTGATTAAGTTAGGGCTTCCTAGAAGGAAATACACAGAAAACGCTGTCAAACTATCATTTGGCAGCGTTTTCTGTCGTGTTCAGGAGTCGTTGAGGATTATTTCCCAGTGTATTTTCCGATGAAGAAAATGGCCCCTGTTGATTGCTCGCTGATTACATAGAGAAAGCTACGATCGGCGTGAAACACGGCGTAGGGCAGCTCTGGCTGTTCTCCAACAGAAGTGTTGGTCATGCCTGTTACCGTAACTGCAGCAGCCTCAGTGCCTTCTTCATCCAATTTTATTTTGGCCACTTGTTTCATGAGTTCGATATAAGTGGGAACGTTGCAAAACTCGTCGAATTGGGCTTGGTTGGGGGCAAAAGCAGTCGGCATACCAAGTCTTGACATGATTTCCACCAAATTCAAGTTGGTGTTGGTCTCGAAACGGGGAAGTTTTACGTCGACGATGTGGGTGTACATCTGATGGAGGTTATCATTCCAGCTTTGTCCGTTCAATTGGCTAAGGATGTCATCTGTGGTCTTGCCTTCGTGTGGCAGCATGACGGTCATGCAATAGGCACCGTTGCCGTAGGGCAGGTTGAGTGATTGGTAGGTGTCGTTGTCAGCATAGGAGAGTTCACATTCCTGATGCATCATCGGCACCTTGTCGCCATTGTTGAAGGGCTCATCCTTGGTCTCGTTCTTTTTGAATTTCATGCTCCATTCACCTTTGAAATAGATGGCATTGAGCAGATAACTCACCGCCTCGGGATCGAATTCGTTTTCCTCAAGGGCTTTCTTGATCATTTGTTCGGTGTGGTCGCTGGCCCATTGGTTGATGACATCGAGTGTACGGCCGTCTTTGAAGTCGCGCGATTCGGGCTTGGCATCGTAATAGGTGTTGGCTTTTTCCACGAAAGGAGGTTTCAGCTCGTAGCCTTGGCCACTGTTGACAAAGATGGTGTTGGCAATCATCACCTTGGTCATTTTATCGAGGGAAGGTGCCTCGGTAAGCATCTTTTTGCAGAAGTCATTGATGGCATCCGCTCCAGTGTCGCCAAAACCAAGTACGGTATTGATTTCCTGTTGGGTTTGGCCGACAGCTCCGTTGTTGAGCATTCCCAACGAGTAGGTGATGCTCAGTGGCGAAATGATTTGGCTCCCCTCGTTTTGTGCAGTGCGGAAAAGGTTGAAGGCGAAGTCGTTGTTGTCGCTGACCAACTGTCTCTCGGTATTGGTCAATTGGATGTCAGCTCTTGGGTTGTCGTTAGCTTTGGGCTCTTTTTTGCAGCTTACTAATACCATCATGACAGCGATGGCAATCAAAATAATCTTTTTCATTGGATGGGTGTTTTGATGATACAATATCGATATTCGCTATTTTAACAGCAAAACAGGAAAAATATTGTATGAAACGGAATTATTATTTTATAAGTACTTCAGCAGCCTTTATCGCTTCAGGCGTGACTTGGTCATTGCTGAGCATCTTAGCGATTTCCTGGATGCGCTCCTTGGAATCCAACAGGCGAATGTGCGATTGTGTGCGTTCGCCTTCGTTGTCCTTGTAGATGAAGTAATGGTGCTCGGCCTGACTGGCCACCTGGGGCAGGTGGGTGATGGAGATGAGTTGCAACGCGTTGCCCATCTGCCGCATGATGCCTCCGATTTTGGCAGCCACTTCGCCCGAAACGCCCGTGTCGATTTCGTCGAAGATAAGGGTAGGGATGTAGTTGTAGTCCGAAACGGCACTCTTGATGGAGAGCATCAGGCGGGAAAGCTCGCCGCCTGAGGCCACACGGCGGATGTCGTCGGGGGCAATGCCTTTATTGGCGGAGAAGAGGAAACGGATTTCGTCACTGCCCTTGCTGCCAAAGTTGGCTTGGCTTTCCACGCTGACTTGGAACTGGGCAAAAGGCATGGCCAACTGCCGTACCAATACCATGACTTTCTCGCCAAAAGCCACTGCGGCTTGGCAACGTTTGTCGTGCAGCGCCTTGGCAAGCCTCGATAGTTGTTTTTCGCAGGTTTTCAGCTCTTTTTCGGCTTGGGCGATGGCCTCGTCGATATTCTCGAAGGCATTCACCTTTTCCTTCAGGCTGTTGCGCAAGGCGATGAGCTCCTCAAAACTGCCGACGCGGTGTTTCATCATCAGGCGGCTGAGCAGGTCGTAGCGTTCCTGAAGGCTTTGCAGCTGCCCTTCGTCGAATTGGGTCTCGTCTTCCTTGCGGCGTAGGTCGTAGGCGATGTCTTTCAGCTCCACCTTCAGGTTCTCGACGCGCTCGGCCAACTCCTCGCTGTCGGGCAACAGGTGCTTCATCCTTTGCAGCGTCGAGGTCAGCGCATTGACTTGTCCCAAGATGGCGTTCTCCGAGTCGTCCATCAGCCCGTTGGCCGTGACGAGCAAGGTCTTGATTTCCTCTGCGTTCTCCATCACGCTGAGGGTCTGCTCAATGTCGGCATATTCACCTTCCTTCAGGTCGGCTTTGTCGAGTTCGTCCAACTGGAATTTCAGGTAGTCGTTCTCGGCAGTGTTTTTGGTCGCCATATCCTTCAGCTCGTTCAGCTTGCGCTTGAGGGCATTGTAGTGGCCGTATTCGGTCTGGTATTCGGCCATCAACTCGCTATTTTGCGCGATTTCGTCCAACAGTTTCAGTTGAAAATCGGCATTGGTGAGTAGGAGGGAGTCGTGCTGCGAGTGGATGTCAACCAGTTGGCTTCCAATCTCTTTCATGGTCTGCAAGGCCACGGGTGTGTCGTTGATGAAAGCTCGGCTTTTCTTCTGCGGGTTGAGCTCACGGCGAAAGATGCACTCGGCCTCAAAGTCGAGGTCGTTTTCCTCAAAGAGGGGTTTCAGGTTTTCGTCATCCAGTGCAAATTGGGCTTCCACCACGCATTTCTTGTCCTTGTCGTAGAGCACCCCGGTGTCGGCACGGTCACCCAAGGCAAAACCCAAGGCGCCGAGCAAGATGGACTTGCCCGCGCCAGTTTCGCCGGTAATGACATTGAAACCTGTCTCAAAACCGACACTCAGTTCGTCAATCAGGGCGTAATTACTGATGTGCAGTTGCTTGAGCATTGAAGAAGGACTTGTTAGAAGCCTTTGTTTTGCAGCATCTCATCGTATCTCGACGATTGTGAGGGGTCGATGGCTTTCAGGATGTTGGCGGCTTCGGTTCTGATTTTCATCTCGCCTTGCGAGAAGACTTGGATGATTTCATCGCGTTTGCTCTCGATGATGAGCTGCAGGAAGTAGCACATGGGGTTGCGGTCATACACTGCTCTGAGGTTGGAGATGGCGCCGAGTATGGCTTCGCGGCCTTGATCTGGGTGCTCAGCCATCACATCCAAGCCGGTGCGGTGATAGTCATAAAGGAACTGGCGCAAAGGCTGGTAGGTTGCATTGTTGATGTCACTGATGATGGCGTGACGGTTTTGGCGACCTGATGAACTCCATCCGTTATCGGCCCCTACATCTTGTGGTTGTGGTGCGGCGTTGGCAATCGTCTCAGCGATGGCAAAGAAGGGGTCGCCTCCGTTGGGGGAGAAACTGTCGAAGTCGAGACCAAGCATGACATACACATAAAACCCAATGGTACTTGTAATGTTGGAAATGTAGGTGCTGGGGTTGAAGTCGAGGGTCTGTCCGTCGGTATACTCGAAAAAGAACTTGCGGTCGATGTAGTTGAACAACGGGGTGCTGTAGTTCGTCTTGTAGACCGGACGGCGTAATGCCACATTGATTTCAGCCGTGAAGTTGTTGTTCTCTCTGGTGAGCATGTCCACGAGTATGGAGCATTCGATTTTTTCCGCCTGCCTGAAGTTGATTTCCGTGAATTTCGTGTTGTTGATGAACTCAAAGAGAGAGGTCTGCAGGTTCTGGTAGATGGTCTTGTCGCTGCCAGGAATCTTGGCAGAACTGACACGCACATCGCATTGCAGCTCCTGGGCTTGCATGGTGTTGAAGCTCAGCAGGCAGCAGATAAATGTGATTAGTGTAGCAAAGTGTCTTTTCATGGCTTCTCCCTTTTTTCGTGGTCTTGGATCAGAATGCTTCCTGATTCTCTTTTGCGGGATTGCGGAAGTAGATCTGGTCGTGAAGGAATTCGTGGATGGCAATCAACGTGGGCTTGGGTAGACGTTCGTAGAACTTGGCGATTTCGATTTGTTCCTTGTTTTCGAACACTTCTTCCAGACTGTCGTTGGTGGCCGAGGCGAACGACTCAATTTTTTCGTTGAGTTCAGCCTTCATCTCAGAAGCAATCTGGTTGGCTCTGATGGACAGGATGGCCACGGTCTCGTAGATGTTGCCGGTGCCTTTGTAGAACTGGTCTTTCTGACGGGTGACAACCGTCGTTTCCGTTTTGATTTTCTTGAAATCCATGGTTATTTGATGTTTTCTAATTTCTTTCTTGCTTTGGTAGCGATGTTTTGGACATCGTTGAAGTGTTTGCTCTCTGGATAGAGATAAGAGAGTGCATTGCATTGTTCGATGCACGACTCATAACGCTCACGCTGTTTTTCGGCCACGCTGTTCTCGGCATAGTCGTAATAGGTTTTGGCCATGTCGAAAATGATTTCCTCGCGGTGTGTGGTGTTGGGATACTTCTTCAGCATGTTCTCAAACGAGGTGATAGCCGCACTGTAGTTCTCCATGCGGTAAAACAATCGGCAGATGTTGTAGTCTTTTTCCTCCAATTTGTCGTTGAGGTTGGTCAGCAGTTGGTTGACGCGATTAAGACTGTCGCTGTTGGGATACCGTTCGGCGAAGTTGTTCAGTTGTTTGATGGCATTGAACGTGTTGGTTTGGTCCAATCCAGGTTCTGGCGAAAGCAAATAGCTGCAATAGGCTTGCATGAAAGCGGCTTTTTCGGCGTCTCTGGAAAAGGGATAGGTCTGAACGAAACGGTTGAAGTAGTAGCCCGCGATTTCATAGTCGTCCTGATGATAATAGCACAAGGCGGTCTTGTAAGTGATGGATTCACCTCTCGGGGTGTTGCGGAACGAGGCTTGCAGCAGGTCAAACAGCTGCAGGGCATGGTTGTAGTCGCCTCGCTCGTAATAGTCTACCGCAACTTCGTACTTCATCTCGTTGTCGGTGCTTTTCACCAAACGGTTGAAGTCGTTGCATGAGGTGAAGGCTACAAAAGCCAAAAGTGACAATATCAAAAGTCTATTTTTCATCGGGCTGCAAAAATACTCATTTTTGTGTTATTAACGAGTGTTTTCCCCTATTATTTTTCTATGACCAGTTTTTCGACTCGGTTCCCGCTTTCGCCATTGAGTATTAGGAAATAGACGCCTTGAAGCAGACTATGGGTGTCAATCTCGGTCTTGCCTTGGCAGCTTCCCGATAGTATGACTTGCCCGAGACTATTGTATAGTTTATAGTTGAAGTATTCTTTGGACTCAACCGTGAAGCTGTTCTTGCATGGGTTAGGATAGACCAAGGCTCGCTCGGCAAAGTTTTCATCTACAGATTCTCCTCCGATGCAGGTTAATGTGGCCAACCAACCGAAGAAATTGATGTAGGTGTCGGAACTGAATGTGAAGGTCAAGGCACCTAAGGGATTGGTTGCCGTGATGCTGTCGGGCAGCTCCGAACCCGAGTACCTGCCGATGAGTGGGCAGTTTATGGAGGCGCCGTCATAGATGGAAAGCACGTCAGCGTTAGGTTGTGTCTTGAACTTAAGGAAAGTGACGCTGACATATTTGCCGCTGCTATCAGGGCGTACGGTCAGTTTGTAGTTCTCATTGCCTCCATAATGCCCGCAGTCGCCACCGGAGGGTAGCAATAACCCTCGACAGTTGGGAAGGGTGATGTCTGCATTGTGCATGGGAATGGCGTGGTAGACATCCATACACTCGTTTTTCGTGATGGTATGGGTTTGCCCGCTGGCGTCCGTAACAGTGAGCGTGACATCGAATGTCCCAGACTCTTCATAGGTCACAACAGGATTACGCTCAGTAGAGGTGGCTGGTGTGCCGCCTTCAAACTGCCATGCCCAGCTGACGATGCGCAACCCTTGGCTGTGGTCTCTGAACTTCATTGACGCCCCCACTGTGAGCAATTCCCTTTCGGCTTCAAAGTTGGCCAGCACAGGGGTGTCGGAGATAGGTGTAAGTTGCACATCTTGTGTGATAGCCTCGTTGTCGTTTACGGTGAGGGTGATCGTTTGAGGTTCATAGCCATAGGCTGAATAGGTGACGGCGTAGGTGCCACCTTTGATGGGTCGGTGATAGTCGCCCGCTGGCAGATGTGAACTCACTTCCGAACCATGATGGTCGTGCCCCTCAATGCTGATGGTGGCTTCAATCGCCTCGCCTGTTTCGGCATCGGTGATGGTGCCGTGTATGCCATTGAGGCACTGCTCCATGTAGCTCAACATGCTGTTGTGGTTGTAGTTCCAGTACATGGGCATCGTCGAGGCATTGGGGATGTAAACGTTGGAGGTCTCAATCGTCACTTCGCGGCATTGGGCGTAGTAGTTCATGTAGTCCTGACGGCTGCCCGAAATGGTGTACCATTGGTAACCGTTGATGATACCATGATCGGCGTCTTGGTGCTGCATGTTCATGTAATTGGTGTCCCATTCGTGGCATTGGTCGGCGTATTCGTGGCAGACCAATTTCCACCAATCATCGTCGGCGTGGAGCGAGGGATGGGTGTCCCAAGGATAGTTCACCACTTCGGAGCCAGTATGAAAGTTGGCAGCCATGGTGAACTTGTAGTCTTGCGCAAGGTTCATCAACCAAAGGGTTTCATCCTGATAGCACCATTCATTGTCGGGGTGCGCTCCTTTGTCGAAGTCGGGATAGTGACGGTTAAGGTCGAGGTCGTTGGCATTGTTGCGGCGGGCACCTTGGACACTTTGGTTGCCACCGTAATAGGTGCCGTCGGGGTTGGTGTTGGGGCAGATGAAAATGTCCAAATTGTTGACTAAGTTCAAAATGCGGTCGTCATTGCTTGAGCAAAGTTCGTCGATGAGGCGGAGCATCAGCATGAAACCGGTCGTTTCGTTGCCGTGCATGGTTGAGGTGTAGAGGAACTTCGGCTTGCCGTCGGCTTGCCCGTTGTTGATGCGGCAGAACATGAGTTTGCGGCCACTGGCCAAGGTGCCAAGTTCAAAATAGGTGCAACGGTCGGGGTGCTCAGCGGCAAACTGCTGCATCATATTTTCGTAAGCCTCGTAAGTAGGATAAGCGTCCCAATCGTAGGTCTCACGCTGGCTGCCGTCCCACATGATGGGCGTTTCGAGCAACGAGGGTGGGACCAGCAAATGAGGCTGATAGCCTTTTTCGAGCAAAATCTCATACTCGTTTTGGTTGGCAAAGCATACTACGGTTCGGCCATCGGTACCGTTAACGGAGCAAAGGTCGCTGACGGCTTGGATTTCTGAGGGTTGGCTGACCGTGAGGGTAAAATAATACTCCCCACGGCTACGCATGAGTTGCTCCAAGTCGTTTTGGCTGTTTTGGGCCATGAGGTTTCCGCATACGGTCACGACTAGGATGAACAAGAAATGCCGCAAATATCTCATTTATAGCTTTATTCGATAACGAGTTTTTCGGTTCTGCTTCCGTTTTCGCCGATAATGCGGAGGAAATAAACACCTTTTTCCTGTTGTGTTTGGATCTGGATTGTGCCTCCGTCTTTTTGACTTGCGATGATAAGTTGTCCGAGGCTGTTGTAAAGCTCAAAACGGATGGGTTCGGCGACTTCGATAGTGAAGTTGCCCTTGCTTGGGTTGGGATAGATTTGAATCTTATCCATTTGGTTTTCACCGACATTGACTCCTGAAATTACAGTGATCTGAATGTCGGCAATTTCAGTGTTGCCTTCGCCATCGGTGACAGTCACAGTAAAGACTTGGTTGCTTGACAAGGGAACGGAATTGGTGAATTGTGCCTCAGGGTCGGTTACCATGTCAGAGGGTTCCCAACGGTAGGTGTAGTTGCCGTCTCCTCCAGTAGCATAAACGCTCAACAGCGTGCTCTCTTCTTCATGGATGGTTTGCGGGTCGGCGAAGACCTCCAATTCAATCGGCTCGGATGGTATTCCCGCGCAATGTATCGAAGCTATCCAGCCAGAAGAGTTCGTGTTATAGTCGGAAATGAAATGGAAAGTCAGGGCACCTTCGGCATTGGTGGCGGTAACAGTACCAGGAGAGTTGCTTCCTGTGAAGTCACCAATAAGGGTGGCAGAGGCGTCGGTGCCATCGTAGATGTACATGTGGTCCCATCCGTCTTCCGTGCTGAACTCCGTGAAGACAGCTTCGATGAATCCGCCAGTAGTAGCGGGCATGAAGGTCATGGTGTAATCTTTGCGGTCGTGATAGTTGCTGTTCGGGCCGCCGTCATCATAAAACATAGCATTGCAGGTGGTTACGGTGCCGTTCTGCATGTTGTACGATTCGCTCACGGTGATGAAGTTGTGCTTGATGATGGTTTCAGTCTGACCTTCTCCGTTAGTGACGGTCAGTGAGACATCATAAGTGCCGATTTGGTTGTAGGTGATGTCAGTAGGATGTTGTACATTGGAAGTGGCGGGCTCACCACCTTCAAACGTCCATTCCCAGCTGACGAGGTTAGCACCCCAAGTGTTGTCTGAGAAGTTGACACTGCCGCCAGGGGCTACATTGGTCATGTTGGCGGTGAAATCAGGGATAAGACCTTCGCCCGCTTCAAGTTGGACGTCTTGAATAACTGTTTCGTAGTCATCCACCGTGATGGTGAAGGTCTGAGGATAATAACCATTGCAGGCGTAGGTCACGTCATAAGTGCCGCCTTTGATGGGACGGTGGTAGTCGCCCGCAGACAAATGGCTTTCAACGACAGAGAACGCGTCATCGTGGTTGGTGATGGTGATGGTGGCGTTGAGGGGTTGGTTGTTGGCCTTGTCGGTCACAGTGCCATGAATGCCGTATAAGCATTGATTCATGAAAGCAAAGATAGATTCCTTGTTGTAATTCCAGAAATTGGGAAGTTGACTGCCGGAAGGCAATTTCGTGTTCGAGCATTCGATGGTCAACTCGCGGCATTGGGCATAGCCGTTCATATAGTCCTGACGGCCTCCGCCAATCATGTACCATTGTGCTCCATTGGTGATGCCGTTGTTGTAGTCATTCATGTAATTAGGATTGACCTGATGGGTGAGGTCAGCATATTCATGGCAAATCATCTGATACCAGGCGTCGTCGGCATGAAAGGTATAGGTGTTGTCCCAAGGGTAGTTCATTACTTCAGCACCGCCGTGGTAGTTGGCACCCATCACAAAGGGGATTTCAGCGGCAAAGTCCATGAACCATTGGGTTTCGGTTTGGTATTCATAACCATCGGGGTGAGGACTTCCATGTGGGTCGGCATAGTTGCGGTTCATGTCTATACCGTTGGCGTTTTCTCTTGTGGCTCCGTTTACTGTATTGTTGCCTCCGTGGTAGGTACCGTCAGGATTGGCATTGGGCCCGATGTAGAGGTCGATGTTGTTCATCACGGTTTGCACTTCAGGTTCATCGGGATTCTCAAGCAGATAGTCGATAAGGCGGAGCATCAGAATCCATCCCGTGGTCTCGTCGCCGTGGATGGTCGAAGTGTAGAGGAACTTGGGCTTGCCTTCTCCTGTGCCGTTGTTGAGGTGCGCAATCATGATTTTGCGGCCACTGGGCAACGTGCCGAGGGTGATAATCTCGCATTTGTCGGGATGGTTGGTCTGGAATTCAAACATCATGTCTTCGTATGCCTGATAGGTCGGGTAGCTGTCCCAATCGTATTCGGCGCGGTTGCTGCCGTCCCACATAGCGACTTTCTCCAGCATGGAAGGCGGAGTTTGAAGCGTAACTTCGTATCCGAGTTTCATAAAACAGGCAAAATCCTTGTTGTTGGCGTAAGCGGTCACCACATTGCCGTCAACGCGGTCGACGGAAATGGTTTGGGCAATGGCTTTCAAGTCGTCGTTGCCGTTCAAGCTAAAAGTAAAATAGTACTCGTTGCGTTCTTGCATGAGTTGGTTTAATTCCTGCTGGCTTTTCTGCGCGAATAGATTGCCACAAACCACAGTGGCAAGCAGGATGATAAAATAGCGTAAAACCTTCATTTTGTTGTTGTTTATTTGTCTTTTAATTGTTTCCATTCTTCAATAATGTCAGTCTTCACCTTGTCGTTCACGGTCACTAAGGGTAAACGCAATACATTTTCACACAAGCCCATGATGCTCATCAAACATTTGATGCCAGCAGGATTGCCATCGGCAAAGATGAGTTGGTTCATGCGGAGCATGGCGTAATGCAGACGCAATGCTTCTTCTGCTTGGCCTTCCCTCATGGCTTTCATCATGCGGCTGAAAGGCTTGGTGTAGGCGTTGGCCGCCACCGAAATTACACCCTGTGCGCCAAGGGCCATCAAGGGCTGGGTGATACCATCGTCACCAGATAGCACGTCAAAGTCAGTGGGTTTGTCTCGCAAAATCTCCATGATTTGCTGCAAGTTGCCAGAGGCCTCCTTCACAGCGATGATGTTGGGATGTTGGGCCAATTCCACACAGGTGGCAGCTTGCAAGTTGACACCCACGCGTCCTGGCACATTGTAGACCACGACTGGCACAGGACTAGCATCGGCGATAGCCTCGAAATGGGCTTTCATGCCACGCTGGTTGGGTTTGTTATAATAGGGCACGACACTCAAAATGCCTTGGATGCCGTCGAAGTTTTGGGCTTTGATGGCTTCAATGACGGCTTGCGTATTGTTGCCTCCCATGCCAAGCAAGATAGGTAAACGACCGTTGCTTGCCTTTAATATCGTGTTGATTACCAAATTCTTCTCTTCAGAAGTGAGGGTGGGCGCTTCGGAAGTGGTACCTAAGACGACCAAGAAGTCGGCTCCATTGTCAATGACATGGTTGACGATTTTGATTAAAGATTCGATATCAATGGAGTGGTCCTTCTTGAAAGGAGTGATAAGGGCAATGCCCGTACCTTTAAATGGATTGTGTTTCATTATTTTTTTTCAAGTTTATGATTGCTGTCCTGCCAAAGCCTTCAAATAATTGTGAAGTACATGGATGTTTGAAACGGGGTCGGTACCTCTTGGGTTTTCAATAACCAAGTCATAGATGCCGACATTAAGGCTTTGCTGGAAGCTGATTCTGAAATCCGATTTTGGCAGCGTGCAAAGGTAGTCGCTGATTTCGGCATTCTTGCCAGCCATGTTGATGATCATCGTGCTGTAAGGCAGCTTTTTGATGAATTCATGCTTGTCGGGTTTCAGCACACTCATGAAGCCAAAATCTTTTGGGGTGATTTCGCAGTAGAGGTCGCTTTGCAGGATGGTGTCCGACATCTGGTTGCAAAGGATGATGAACCCGCAACGGCCAACGCCAAACAAGGCTTTCACACTGCTTTCGATGTTTTTATGTATGCTTTTGTCGTGCTCGTCAAGGATGATTAAAACCGAGTTAGTCCTTTGAAGGTCGGGCATTTTCGCTGCGGTCTTTTCGGCTAGAAACTGCTCAAAGGCACGTTTAAAAGCTCTGTTTCTAAGATAAGAAGTGATTTTCATGCTGCAAATGTAGGGAAATTCTATGAGATAGCAGGATTTTTGCTCAAAAAACGCTAATTTTGCAGTATTATTTTGAAGCGGCATTTTTTGATGCTGTAGAAAACTAAAGATATGATTGTTACTATTTTAGGAAGCGGTACTTCGCAAGGTGTACCTGTCATTGGCTGCAATTGTCCCGTGTGCCAGTCCAAAGATCCGCGCGACAAAAGGCTCCGCACTTCCATTTTGATTCAGACCGACGAAGTGACGGTGGCTGTGGATGCCGGCCCCGACTTCCGCCAGCAAATGTTGCGTGAAAACATCACTAAACTTGACGCAGTGATTATCTCTCATGAACATAAGGACCATATAGGCGGATTGGATGATTTACGCCCCTACATTTTCATGCAGAAAAAGCCCATGACGCTATTTGTGGCCGACACGGCTCTTCCCGAAATCAAGCGTGAGTATTCCTATGCTTTTGAGGAACATCCCTATCCAGGTGCTCCAACTTATGACATTCACCGCCTTGATGAAACGCCTTTTGACTTTGGCGATTTGCACATCATCCCAATAAGACTGAAGCATTTCACCTTGACTTGTTATGCCTTCCGCATTAGCAATTTCGCTTATGTCACCGACCTGAGCGAGATTTCCGAGGAGGCGATTGGGAAATTGCAAGGCGTTGAATACCTGATTATTGAAGCATTGCAAAAGAAAAAGCATTATTCGCATCTCACATTGGATGAGGCGATTGGGATTTCCCGTAGGGTGGGAGCGAAGAAGACCTGGTTCACGCATTGCAGCCACAGCATGGGCCTTGCTGCCGAAGTCAACCGCGAACTCCCCGACGGTATGATGTTAGCTTACGATGGTTTGAAGATAAAAATACCAAATAGCCTATAGCCTATGGCCAATGGCCCATGGCTTGCCACCACATTGGGGCAGTCATCGGCCATAAGCCATGAGCCATAAGCCAACTGAATAACTGAGCAACTAAACAACTAAACAACTGATATGAAAGCAACCTATTCCCAAAGATTAATCAAACTCGCCGACCTCAACCACCACCAAACCTTCTTTGCAGGTCGTTGTTCCGAGTATTTTTTAGAGAGCTCATATTTTGCTGTGGCGCAGTATGTTGATACGAAGGATACTGTCCTGCTCGTGCTCCACGGCATCGACTTCAAGTTCCCGATTTTTGCGGGCGACATTGTCACCTTCGAGAGCAAAGTGATTTCGGTGGGTCGCAGCACTTTGACTGTATATACAAAAATGTACCGTAGCCGCGAGCCCGAAAAAATCGCCGCCGATGGCTTCGCTACTTTCTCCTATTTGGATGAAAATCACCATTCCCGCCCGCACGGCATCACACTTGAACCTGAAACGGAGGAAGAGCGCTTCTTGCAACAGCAGGCTTTGGAAGTGATGGAAGATTCGAAAAAGAGAGCTAAAGCGATGAATCAACGGCTCTAAGCAGGCTTGTCATCCCAACGAAGGTTTGTGGGTGAACGGGAATCTATGCCTGCGGTGTTTATAGCTCCAACTCCTTCGGATAGCAAATGAAATGCTTCACCACGGGCTGCGAAAGCACCGAAATATTCAGTTGGTCGGAAGCTTCGCTGATGTCTTTCATGGTGCCGTCTTTGTATAAAATGTTGATGGCGGACTTATTCGGATGATAGGCGTGGTTCGACGAAACGCCTTGTAAAAGCAAGAAATCCGCCTCCTCTTGCGACCAGCCGTAAAGTTGTGCGATCCTTTGGCGGAGGTCGTTGATGTAGTTCGGGTCAAAGGCATCTTCTTGCATTTCGATTCTGAACAAATGCCTGTCAGTCAATCTCCTGCAAAGCTCTGAAAGCACACGGTCTTGGTCGTTGCGCCAGGCTTTCACGGCGGTCATCACGTCGTAGTCGTCCAACTGGCAGAACTGGTCGAGGACGAAATCGGGGTCGTGACCATCGTCGAATGGGTGCTGGTTCTTGAGGAAGAACGACAGGGCAGGGGTGGCAAACAAGTCGCGTTCCGCACTGAGCATCTTGGCGCGTTTCAGGATATTACGCAGCATATACTCGGCACTCAACACGGCCTTGTGCATATACACTTGCCAATACATGATACGGCGCGCCACGATGAAACTCTCCACGGAATAGATGCCCTTGGCTTCAATGGCCAAGTCGTTGTCGACCACATCCATCATCTCCAACAAACGCTCTGCGTTCACACTGCCTTCGGCCACACCGGTGAAGAAACTGTCACGCTTCAGATAGTCGATGCGGTCGACATCCAACTGGCTGGAAATGAGTTTGGTAAGAAAACCTTTGAAATACTTTCCAGTAAAGATCTCGATGGCCATGTCCAAACGATTTTCATGGATGGCATTGAATTTCTGCATCACCTTCAACGAGAGCTCCTCGTGCGAGATGCCATGAACAATGCTGTTCTCCAAAGTGTGAGAAAACGGTCCGTGACCGCTGTCATGGAGCAGGATGGCAATGGAAGCGGCTTCCAGTTCCTCATCCGTAATCTCATAACCCTTGCCACGCAACAGTTGTATGGCGCGTCGCATCAGATGCATGGCGCCAAGGCTGTGGGCAAAACGGGTGTGGTTGGCGCCTGGATACACCAGATTGGTCATGCTGACCTGTTTGATGCGCCTAAGCCGTTGGAAATAAGGGTGTTCTATAATGTCGAAATGCAGTTCGTCGGGGATGCTGACGAAGCCATAGATGGGGTCGTTGAAGATTTTCTTTTTGTTGGATGCGCTTGCCATGTGCCGCAAATTTTGCCGCAAAGGTAATGCTTTTTTCGTTTAATCAGCTTTAGGAAAGTAAGTCAAACGCACGACCTCCAATAGATTCCCGCCAGCCCACTTTCTTCGTTGGAATGACATTGAAGGTTGTGCGTTTAAAACTGTATAATCAGCTTTCAGAAACATGTCATTCCTGCGCGGAATTGTGGGATGGCTGGAATCTATGCTTTCTGAAAGCGTTCCCAAAAAAGTTCATTCTTTTATAACAAAAAACGTATTCTTGCGTTTCATATCCATAAACGCTTAATCTATGGACAAAACCACAATCCTTTGGGCCGACGACGAGATAGATCTCCTGAAGCCCCATATCATGTTTTTGGAACAAAAAGGCTATGAAGTAGTTACGGCCAACAACAGTTCCGATGCCATCGACCTCGTGCGCCAACGCCATTTCGATATTGTATTTCTTGATGAACAGATGCCGGGAATTTCGGGCATCGAAGCCCTCGAAGTCATCAAACGAGAGTATCCTAACCTGCCCGTGGTGATGATTACCAAGAGCGAGGAGGAACGCATTATGGAAGACGCAATTGGTTCTAATATTGCGGATTATCTGATTAAACCTGTCAATCCGAACCAGATCTTGCTTTCGCTGAAACGTAACCTCGAGAACAAGAAACTTCGCGACGAGAAGTCGACGATGAGTTACCAACAAGAGTTCCGCAAAATCAGCATGGACCTCAACAACAACCTGAACTTCGATGAGTGGGTTGAACTATATAAGAACTTGGTGCGTTGGGAATTGGAATTGCAAAAATCGACCGACGAGGGCATCAAAGGTATCCTCGCTGACCAAAAACAAGAGGCCAACACACAGTTTACGCGTTATATCGAACGCAATTATGTGGATTGGATCCAAGGCAAGTCAGAGAAACCCGTCATGTCACATACCGTGGTGCGCGACAAGGTGATTCCGCGCCTCGATGGCAGCGACAAACCGTTGTTCCTCATTGTCATCGATAACCTGCGCTACGACCAATGGAAGGCCATCCAACCGCTGATTGAGACTTATTTCCGCGTGGAGGCTGACGACATCTACTACAGTATCTTGCCCACCACGACGCAATATGCCCGCAATTCGCTCTTTGCAGGACTAATGCCCTTGGAAATCCGCCGTCGCTACCCGAAATGGTGGGTGGATGAGGAGGACGAAGGCACGAAGAACCAGTTTGAAGGCGAGCTTCTCGGCGAACAGCTAAAGCGTTTCGGCAAGAATATCAAGTACTCCTATAATAAGGTGTTGAACTTGCAGGCGGGCAAGAAACTCTATGAGCAGATGGCCAACTTGATGCCCAATAAGCTGAATGTTATAGTATATAACTTCGTTGACATGCTATCGCACGCCCGCACCGAGATGGAAATCATCCGCGAACTGGCCGACGATGAGGAAGCCTATCGCTCACTGATGTACTCGTGGTTCGAGCATTCCAGCCTCTTCGACATGATGCGTTTCATCGCCGAGAAGGGTTGCGACATGATTATCACTACCGACCACGGCTCCACCTACGTCGAGAAACCTGTCCGCATCCTCGGCGACCGCGAGGTGAACACCAACCTTCGTTACAAGTACGGCAAGAATCTGAAATATAACCCGAAAGAAGTCTTCGAGGTGAAAGACCCCGAGAAGATTTTCTTGCCCAAGGCCAACCTCAGCACGACCTTTGTCTTTGCAGGTGAGAGCGACTTCTTCGCTTACCCGAACAACTACAACTACTATGTGAGTTACTACCGCAACACCTTCCAGCACGGTGGCATCTCCATGAACGAAATGCTGATTCCGGTGACGCATCTCACGGCGAAGTGATTGTTTTGACACGCAGAATTCGCAGAACTATATGAAGCACAAAGCGACGAATAGTATGCGTCAGAAAGGCCTCTGCGATTTCTGCGGATTCTGCGTGAAACAAAATCACTATCTTTGCGGCGAAAATCATTTGCCATGAAGGATAGACAATTCAAAATAAGCAATGTGGAAGCCTTGGGTGAGGTTTCAGAATACTTGATTTCATTGCGTGATGAAGCCGATATTATAGCTTTTTACGGCTCAATGGGCGCAGGCAAGACCACACTAATCAAGAATTTATGTCACAAAATGGGGGTCACTGACGAGGTGAACAGCCCGACTTTCGCCATCGTGAATGAGTATGTCACAGAGGAAGGAGAGTCGGTCTATCATTTTGACTTCTATCGTATTAAGAAATTGGAAGAAGCTTACGACATCGGTTTTGAGAACTATTTCGACAGCGGCAACCTCTGCCTCATTGAGTGGCCCGAAATGATTGAACCATTGCTGCCCGAAAAGTACATCCGCGTGGAGATTCAACACGGCGACATGGACGATGAGCGAAATATTAAGTGCGAGCTGATCAGCTTGTAAGTGTTTATCTTGTCATCTCCGCCATGATAATGGCACCTGCCACGGCAGCATTCAGCGACTCGGTTTCACTCCCTCCAACATGCGGAATGGTAATCGGATGCGTGACGCAGGGCAACACATCAGCTCGGATGCCATGTGATTCACTCCCCACAACAATGATGCCTTCGGGCTTTTCCTTTAGCTGAAATAGATTCTCTCCTTCGAGTAGGGCACCATACACGGCTTTGCCTTCTTTTTTGGCCTTGCGAAGATAGGCAACAAGGTCGGTTGACCAAACTTTCACCCTAAACAGCGAGCCCATAGTGGCTTGCACCACCTTGGGATTCCATAGCTCCACGCAATCGGAGCTACACACCACATCACGGATGCCAAACCATTCCGCTGTACGGATGAGTGTGCCCATGTTGCCTGGGTTGGCTATGCCATCCAAGGCCAGCACGTAGCGAGATTGCGTATTGATGTCGCCTTGTTTTGGTATTTTCACCACAGCAAGGATGCCTGGAGGCGTGTCGAGTCCGCTCATCTGTTGCATCTGCACCTCGCTGACGGGTTCGGCAGAGGTGAAAGATGGATAATCCTTCAGGAATGCCTCAGTGGCATAAAGTCCTACGGTCTTGAAATCGGAGTGGAGCAGTTCTTCCGTCATTTTGCGCCCTTCCACAACGAAGAGTCCCAATTCTTTGCGGAACTTCTGCTGCCTGAGCGAGGCAATCTGCTTTATGGTGTTTTTGGTGATCATTTCGCGCAAAAGTACAAAAAATAGGCTGTCTCGATGAAGAGACAGCCCCAAAAATTATGAAAAAGTTTATCCTATTATTCGGCAAAGACGTTGAAGTTAATGTCAACTGCAACTTCTTTATGGAGTTTAATCTTGGCGGTGTAGTCGCCCACTTCCTTGATGGCGTCTTCGTTGAGGACGATGTGCTTGCGGTCCACTTCGATGCCGGTGGCTTCCTTGATGGCGTTAGCAATCATGATGGTGTTGACCGAGCCGAAAATCTTACCCGTGGCAGCAGCCTTGGCGGGGATTTGCAGCTTCAGGCCTTCCAAAGCCTTGGCTTTCTCGGTGGCTTCGTCCTTGATTTTTTGTTCCTTGTGAGCCTGTTGGCGCATCTCTTCGGCCAAGATCTTGCGGTTACGCTCGGTGGCGAGGATGGCGAGACCCTGCGGGATGAGGAAATTGCGGCCGTAGCCGGGCTTCACGTTGACGATGTCGTTCTTATATCCTAAGTTGATGACGTCTTGTTTCAGAATGATATCCATGTGTTGTCCTCCTTCAAATTATTTCAAACAATCTGCTACGAATGGCATCAGGGCGAGGTGGCGGGCACGCTTGACGGCTTGGGCAACCTTGCGCTGGTATTTCGTTGAAGTGCCGGTGATACGGCGAGGCAGGATCTTACCCTGCTCGTTGACGAACTTCAGCAAGAAGTCGGCATCTTTGTAGTCGATGTACTTGATGCGGTTCTTCTTGAAGCGGCAGTATTTCTTTCTCTTGGTATCGACCGCAATGGGAGTCAGATATTTGATGTCGTTGTTATTGTTCACTTGTGCCATTTTCTTCGATTTTTAATTGTTCAACATTAAGCTTGGGCTTCAGCGGCAGCTTCGGCTTTCTTGCGTTTCTTCTCGTTGTAGGCAATAGCGTGCTTGTCGAGCTTCACGGTGAGGAAGCGCAAGATGCGCTCGTCACGCTTCAGTTCGGTTTCGACATCGGCGATTACATTACCCTCGGCCTTGTACTCAATGAGTTGGTAAAAGCCCGTGGACTTCTTTTGGATAGGATAGGCAAGCTTGCGCATGCCCCAGTTCTCTTCATGAACAATCTCTGCACCATTATTGGTCAGATGATCTTCATACTTCTTTACCGCTTCCTTCATCTGTTCGTCAGACAAAACGGGAGTTAAAATGAAAACGGTTTCGTACTGATTCATAACTGAATTGATTGATTATTAAGTGATTAATGTTTAATACTACGATTCTGAAATCGTGGGTGCAAAGGTACTACTTTTTTCTTAATCTACAACACTTTGAAAGAAATAATTTTGTCGAGCACAAACTCGGCAGCATGGCCATCGCCAAAAATATTGGGAAAATCAATAGGCGGATTGCCTTTAAAATGTTGCCAAGCATCCATGATGTGGTTCTCATTGGCATCGGCGAGGATGGCGTTGCCTGTTTCCACAATCTCTACCCATTCGGTCTCGGACCGTAGGATGATGCAGGGCTTCTTGAAGAAGTAGGCCTCCTTCTGCACGCCGCCCGAGTCGGTCATAATGAGTTGTGCATGGCGTTCCAAGGCAATCATCTCCAAAAACGATACAGGCGGAATGAGCTTGATATTTTGACAACTGAAGATTTGTTTTTGTAATTCTTCATCGAGGTTGGCTTTCGAAAGCTTTGCTGTCCTTGGATGTAGCGGCAGCACGACTTGACATTCTTCGGATAGTTTTATGATGCTTCTGAAGATGGCACTGAGCCTTTCGGGATGGTCGGTGTTACTGTCGCGATGGATGGTGGCCAAGATATAAGGCTTGTCGTTTAATGCCAATCGCTTGATGATGTCGGTTTTCTCCTCTGCGATGTCGGCGAAATACAGACTGTTGTCATACATGATGTCTCCACAAAGGTACACCTTCGGATTGTCAATGGTAAAAGGTCCGTTGTTATCCATAGGGAATCCTTCGTGCTTCAGATTATCCAATCCAGCTTTGGTTGGGGTGAAGAGCAGGGTGGAGCAGTGGTCGCAAACGATGCGGTTAATTTCCTCCGGCATGCTCTTGTTGAATGAACGTAAACCTGCTTCTATATGAACGATAGGCACATGAATCTTGGCAGCGGCCACGGCACCAGCCAAAGTGGAGTTGGTGTCGCCATAGAGCACAATGAAATCAGGCTGTTCCTTTATTAATATGGCCTCGATGCCTTCAGTCATGCGGGCGGTCTGTACGCCGTGTGAGGCCGAGCCGACGTGCAGGTTGTAGTCGGGACTCGGGATCTGCAACTCGTCAAAAAACACCTCCGACATGTTGTCGTCATAATGCTGTCCTGTGTGGACGATGACTTCCTGTATCTGATTCGCATAATGGTTCCTGATGGCGCGGCTCAATGCGGCAGCCTTGATGATTTGGGGTCTTGCCCCGATGATGGTTACGAGTTTCATGGGAGGTTTGCGTTTCAGAGGGTCATTTCTCCGTGGTCGCGGAAACTGTGATAACGTTCGTTGCCAATGATGATATGGTCGATGACATTGATGTCTAAGAGTTTGCCGGCGGCAATCAGTTTTTTCGTCAGTTGCCGATCGTCTTCACTGGGGCGTGGATTGCCTGAAGGGTGGTTGTGACCCAAAACGATGCATGTGGCATTGAGGTTTAAGGCGTTTTTGAAGATGATTTTTGGGTCGGCAATGACGGTAGTGGTACCCCCATTGCTGATGCATTCCACTTTCAGCACATGATTGCTTTGGTTGAGATACATGACCAAGAAATGCTCTTGCCTCATGTCGTCAATGTAAGGAAGAAACCGCTCAAAGGAGTCTTTCGAGTCTTTTACCTCAGAAGGCAGACTGGCCTCTGCTGCGCGACGGCGTTTACCAAGCTCAAGTGCCGCTAAGATGGTGATGGCCTTGGCTTCGCCGATGCCGTCGTGTTGGGTCAAGTCGTCAATAGTGAGGTTAGATAGCGTGATGAGGTTGTTGCCGACGCTGTCGAGGAGTGCGCGAGCCACATCCACTGCCGACATGCCTTCTTTGCCTACGCGTAAAAGTATGGCCAATAATTCAGCATTGCTGAGTGCAATCTTGCCTTTCGACATCATTTTCTCGCGCGGGCGGTCGTCGGCAGCCCATTCCTTGATGGATTTTTTCTCGGTCATGGCTGAAATGTTTTGTTTCGGGCGGTAAAGATAATCATTTTGGGATTACCTCAACCAAAAAAGCCTCTTCCACTGTGTAGAAGAGGCACCAACATGTATGAATAAAACTTCCAATTATGCCAATTTTGCTGTGAACTTCGACAGCTTCGACTTCAGGTTGGCGGCTTTGTTCTTGTGGATGATACCACGCTTGGCCACCTTGTCGATGATGGAGAACAACTTCGAAAGTTGACCTTCAGCTTCCGACTTGCTGGTTAAAGCCCTGAATTTCTTCACTTCGTTACGCATGTTCTTGGCGTAGTAACGGTTGTGCAAACGTCTCTTTTCAGTCTGACGAATTCTCTTTAATGCATCTTTGTGATTTGCCATATCTTTTATTCCTTTTTTGCTTTAATTCTTCTTAAATCGGGCTGCAAAATTACAACTTTTCTCCGAATTAAGACCCAAAAAGAAGAATTTTTTAATCAAAAATGTTTAATTTGTTGATTTTCCGATAAATGCCATCTTTTCTTCATTGTCTCGGCGTATGATTTCGTCTAACCTAATATTAATAAAGGTGTTTTTCTCCAAATCTTTAGCGTTGAGGGTGATGGGGATGTAGTTTTCGCCATAGCCTCGTGCCACTCCTTTGCTGTCGATGCGTTCGATTAGCATCCTTTGATTTCGGCCTTGCATCGATTCATAATACTTGGTTTTGTTTTCCAAGGAAATCTGCCGCATGACTTCGCTACGTTCGGTTTTCACCTTTTCTGGAATTTGGTTGGGCATTACGGCGGCCTTTGTTCCTGTGCGCACTGAATACTTGAAGGTGTGGATGTGGCTGAAACCGATTTCCTTCGCAAAGTCACAACTTTCCTTGAAGGTGGTTTCGGTTTCGCCTGGAAAACCCACGATGATGTCGGTGGTGAGGTTGAAGTCGGGACGGAAGGCCTTGATGCGTTGGCACATGTCGCGGAACTGGGCGACGGTATAAAAGCGGTGCATCCGTTTCAAGGTGTCGTCGGAACCGCTTTGCAGGCAGATGTGCATGTGAGGTGCAAGTTTCTCGTGCTGGAAGAGCTGCAAAAAACGGTCACTGAACCGGTCGGGCTCGATGGAGGAAACGCGGACACGGAAGTCGCCTTCGAGTTCCAGAATGTTTTCTACAAGTTGCTCAAAATTAGTGCCCTCAAATTGGTATCGTCCCATGTTGACCCCCGTCAATACAACTTCCTTGAAACCATGGCTTACGACTTTGCGAACATTGTCATAGATGTCCTCAGCGGGACGACTCGTCGCTCTTCCACGCACCATCGGGATGATGCAATAGGAGCAGAAGTTATTGCAGCCGTCGTGGATTTTGATGAGGCTGCGGGTGTGGAAGGTATCAAAAGCGGGTCGGTAGCTGAACAGGTCGCGGTCGTAGCCTTCGGGGTCGCTGTGACCCGTGCGGAAATGCTCGTCGATGATGTCGAACAAGGCGGCTTTGCGCTCGTTGTCGATGACATAATCTGCAAAACCTGATTGCAAAAGTTCTGCTTTGCGGTGGTTGACCATGCATCCAGTAACGGCAATCAAAGCCTCTGGGTGCTTGCGTCTAATCTGTCGGATGGCCTGACGGCACTTTTGGTCGCTCGTATTGGTGACGGTACAAGTGTTCACAACGAAAATGTCAGCGGTGCTATCGTCGTCAGCAATCTCATAACCTTCCGCCTTGAACTGCGACGCCAAAGCATCGGTTTCATAGAGGTTCACTCGGCAACCTAAGGTTTTGAAGGCAATCCTTCTCATCCCATCAACTCTCCTTCAATTGATAACGGCGAAGCCGAAGTCACCTTGACATTCACAATCTGTCCAATAAGACTAGTGTCTTTCGAGGCGAAGCGTATTACAATCTTACCTTCAGTATGGCCGGTGAGGTAGCCGTTCTTGCGGTCCTGGCTCTCTACTAGCATCTTGACAGTCTTCCCGATGAGACCTTGGTTGTAAACAAGGCTGTGTTTTATCAGTTCCTCAGTGAGGCGGTGGTAACGCTCACGCTTCACTTCCTTCGGCACGTCATCGTCCCATTCCGAGGCCACAGCGCCTGGACGTACACTGTACTGCGCGATGAATGCCATGTTGTATTTGAACTCTTCCATAGCCTTGCGCGTGTTTTCAAACTCCTCTTCGGTCTCGTGGGTGAAGCCCACAATGATGTCGGTGAAAATGGTGGCGGTGGGCAGTTTCTCTCGGATGGTTTGAATGATATGGCGGTAGGTGGCCAAATCATGGTGGCGGTTCATGCGTTGCAACATGTTCTCGTCGCCCGATTGGATGGGGATGTGGATCTGCTTGCCGAGGCAGTCGTATTGCGCCATCACCTCGATGACGTCGTCTTTCATGTCGCGGGGATGAGGTGCAGTGTAATATACCCAGAACTCCTTGCCGCTTGCCTTGCCATATTCACCCACACGGCGTAATAGTTCGGCAAAGTCAATCTCTTCGCCTTTCTTGTCGAGGCCGTAGGAGTTGACGTTTTGTCCGAGCAAAGTGATGCTCTTGTAACCTTTCTCAACCAAATCCTTCAGCTCTGCCAAAATCTCTTTCGAGGGACGCGACACCTCGCGACCACGGGTGTAAGGTACAGCACAATAGGTGCAGAATTTGTTGCAGCCGTTCTGAATAGGTATGAAGGCCTCGAAAGTGGATGTCTGTGTGGGTGTAATTGCCCAAAACTTGTCCATATTGGCCGATGGATTGATCTTGTCGTCCTTGTGGAACAGCGGCACCAAAGGCTTGACCACAGGTTGGTATTCAATCTCTTCTCCAAAGTGCAACGAGGCTGGCGTGACGATTCCGTACTGCCGGATCATGTCGGGGAAGTTGGGCAGCTCGTTCATGGCGAAGACCAAGTCAAAGAGCTTGAGGAAACGCAGGCGGTCGGCGGGCAGGATGCAGCCCGACACGAAAGTGATGACGTTTTGGCGGTTCTTCATGGCGTTCCATTTCTCGATGCGGCCATACACCTTGTCGATGCCTTTCTGGCGTACCGAGCAGGCGATGATGCCGAGAATGGTGGCTTCGTCTTCGTTTTCCGTTTGCACGAAACCCAAGCCGTTGAGTACTGTGCGCACACGTTCCGTGTCGCTCAAGTTCATCTGGCAGCCTAAGGGGAGAAGATAGTATTTCATTTAATTGATAATTGACAATTTGTAATTGAAAATTGGACTGCAAAAGTACGCTTTTTTTGGTCAGTCGTATATCAAGTTGATGATGTCACCGATTATTTCGTTACTTGAATCGTACTTGGGTGCTGACTTGGTGCTAGCGCCTTGCAGAAATTGTTCTGCCTGTTTGATAGTCTCGGGCTCAAGACAATCCGATGCGATTTGAATGTCTTTGATAATAGCATTAGCTTCATCGACTTGCAGCGCGATTTCCACGCCACCCCAAGGGAAACGGGCTTTTTTTGAGGTTTTGAATTGCTTCCAACGGCCGAAAAGGAAATCGTTTGATGCAATGTGGTCCTTGATGGCTTGCACTTCTCTATTATTAATAAAAGTGTCGAAGTCTAGCATTTCTGCCTTGCCACTGTAAACCTTCTCAAACGAGGCAATCAGAGGCTGTTTGATGTTCTCGGAAGTCAGTTTTGACACAACTTCGCTGAGGTTGATGACTCTTGAGGCCACACTTTTCACGCCGTTTTTCAAAAGTTTGGCTTTGTCGACGATAAGGTAACGTTGCATCATCTCTCCATCGGTCTTGATGAGGATGGTGCCGTGGTGCAGGTTGTTTTTCTGACCTTTCGCGAATGCGTTGCCGCTGAACTTGCGCCCGTCGTAGGTGAGGTCGTTGCGCCCCGAGATTTCGGTTTGCAAATCGTAGGAGAGGAGCGCATCCTGGATGACGGAGAGTTGCTTCCGAACATCGTACAATAGTTTGTCCACTATAAACGAGAAGTTGATGTTGCCCAAGTCGTGATACACAGCACCGCCTCCCGTGCCGCGCCGCATGAGGTGACCGCCTTCATCGAGGAGCAACTTGACATTACACTCCGAATAAGGGTTTTGGTTGTAACCAATGACGACGGTCTGCTGGTTTTTCCAGAGATACATAGTGGTAATGCCTTCCTCTTGGTTGTCAGTGAGATACTGTTCGACAGCGCGATTGAGGAAAGGGTCGTATTGGTTGCTGACGACGACTTGTAGCTTGTTCATAGCACTATAGTTGACAATAAAAAAGCCCGCTGTTTTGGCGGGCTTGGTTGGTAGTCTCTCCGGGATTTGAACCCGAGTTACCAGGATGAAAACCTGACGTCCTGACCAGACTAGACGAAGAGACCACTTCGTGTCATTTTTGACGCTGCAAAAGTAGAGAAAAAATCGATATCTCCAATGATTTAGTTGAAAAAAATCTCAACTTTTTTGTAATTTATTGATTTTTAATTTGGTATATAATGATAATTATTCAAATAAAAATGATACTTGGAACAACTTGTTACGGAGTTTTTCAATGGGGGCCGTGTAAATGAACGCTTCATCCTTTACAATGTCAAGTAAACCATAGCTCATCTTGACTTCTATGCCCATCTTGAACCATTGGTTGTAGATATCGAAACCTACACCGAGCTCAGCAGCGAAGTCGAAACGCTTGGTAACCAAGTTGTTGATGAATTCCTGACCGTTGATGTTTTCTTTGTTGTCTTTTTGTGAGGCTAAATCGAGTTTCGGATTAACACCTCCGAAGACATAAGCTCCAATGTTGTTATAGCGTTTCGAACGGTATTTGATGTTGAGGGGGAACTCCACGAAAGTGGTGCCAATAGACTTGGTAAATTTATGCATGTATGTAGCACCGTTGTTTCCTTCCAACATAAGCGTATAGTCCAAACGTCGTTCACTAAAGCTCAAGGAGGGGATGAAACGCAGGTCGAAATAGCGACCTAGACGCTTGCTGCCAATGATGCCTACTGTGAAGCCCGGTGTTTGTTGGGTCTCAATGTTGTATACGTAAATGCATTTTGTCTCTGATTGTGTGAATAGATGCGTAGGCCAATTGACTACCGGCCAAGAATTGGCAGACTGAATCTTGTTCTGGTAATTCTCTACTGTCTTTACCGTATACATCATTTCGTTGAAAGCCAGAAGAAAACCGAAATGATAGGGCTCTTGCTCGTATTTAGGTAAGTAGTGTACGACTCTGCGTTGGGCTTGGACGGGGATTACCGTTGCGGCGAGCAACAACGCAACAGCCAGTATTTTCAATGCTTTTTTCAAGATGCAATAGTTTTAGACATGTGTTAAACGAGATCCCCCTGCTTTTATTGCATGGTAACGGCTGCAAAAATAGGAAAAAAAGGAATACGTTTTATTGCTTTTCGGCCGTGTAGAGGGTGGCAATACCAAAAGATAATGGTTTTGCCATGCCGTTTTCCAGTCCCTTTTCAGCCAGCATCCGAAGAAAAACCTTGGGCTTCGGAAATCGTTCCACCGACAACGGAAGATAAGAATAGGCATTCCCGTCTTTTGAAACGGCTTTTCCTATGGCGGGAAGCAGATGCTTGAAATACAAAGCGTAAAGTTGTTTGATAGGAAACCTTTCAGGCATCGAAAACTCCAATATGACTGCCCGGCCATTGGGCTTCAAGACGCGATGGATTTCCGAAAGACCTTGTTCCAGGTTCTCAAAGTTACGTACGCCGAAAGCCACTGTGACGGCATCGAAGCTGTCGCTTTCAAAAGGCAATGCGGCTGCGTCGCCAAGGTGCAATTCAACTTGGCTTTCGATGTTTTGCTTCGTGGTTTTGGCTTTGCCAATTTCCAACATCTTTTCGGAGATGTCCATGCCGATGATATGGGCCTGCGGGTTGCGTTTCGCCAAGGCAATGGCCAAGTCAGCTGTTCCCGTGGCGAGGTCTAAAATGGTTTTCGGCTGGCTTTTCGCGACAGTTTTGGCGGTCTTCCGTCGCCACACCTTATCTATATTAAGGGAAAGCAGGTGGTTGAGCGCATCGTATTTGGGTGAGATGCGGTCGAACATGGCGGCAATTGGGGAGGCACTCATTTCAAGTAAGGGCTTAACTTATCGATGATGAGCTCGGGCATAATAACGTTCATGCAGGCGTAATCACCGCGAAAACAGGGCTTGTTGCCGTACACCGAGCAAGGACGGCAAGGCAAATCCAGCTGCACACAATCACTCTCTTTTTGGTTCCAGTCCTTGAAACCCGCGTAAGGATGCGTGCCGCCCCAAATGGACACTACGGGAGTCCCGACTAAGGAAGCCAAGTGCATGTTGGCCGAGTCCATGCTGAGCATCACATCGAGCTGGCTCATCAGGGCGAGCTCACCTTTCAAGCCTTGCTGGCTTTTGGCGGGTCTCACGTTATTGTATTTGCCGCAAAAGCTTTCAATCTGTTTGTTTTCGGCTATCCCGCCTCCAAAAAGGAATACGGTTGTGTTTTTCCTTTCGCTCAAGGCCTTGATGACCAGTTCCATTTTCTCCAAGGGATAGACTTTGGCCTCGTGTTTTGCAAAAGGAGCGATGCCAACCCAAGTCTCATTGTTTGGTTTTTGCGTCTCGCAAAAACTGGAATAGTCAAGTTTGACGAATTGTTGCTTTATCGGGAAACCTAACTGTTCCAACACTTTGGCATAGCGTTCAAATGAGGTGGCCTGTTGCACAAAAACCTTATTTTTCTGTCGCGTCAAGGCCATTTTGCCTTTGCGTCCCTTATCAATTTTGGCGACTTTTTTTCGGTGCAGACAACCCTCAGTACGCAACCACCAAGTGCGTAGCACGCCATGGAAATCGGCGATGTAGTCGAAGTCGCTCAGATGGGCATCGCGCCAAAGGCGACAGAGCCCAAGCAGGCCTTTGTGACGACCTTTCAAGTCGGCGGAAATGAAATGCACATTTTTCGGCATCCGCTCAAACAAAGGTCTCGCCATCTCTCTGCTGAGCATGGTGATGTCCAACTCGGGATATTGCATGGCCAAGTCGTGAACGACAGGCACAGTCATAGCGATGTCGCCCAAGGCGGAGAACCGAATAACTAAGATCTTTTTCATTTCTGCCCGTAAAGCACAGGATTCAGCGCAGGGTCGTTGTACATCTTCATCTGCTTATAGACCTTCATCACCTTCTCGCCGGTTTTATAGCATTCCATCAGCTGGTCGATAGCAGTGCAAAGGTCTGTGTTTTGCTCCTGCAAAACGCGAAGTTTTTCCTCGCACTTGGCCTTGTGCTCTTCACTGACATCGGTGCGTTCCACCTCGGCCTTCATGTGGTATATCTTCAGTTGCAAAATTGAAAGGCGGTCTATTGCCCAAGCGGGACTCTCCGTGTTGAGGGTGGCATTGGGCTGTGGTTCAATACGTTGGAACAGAAGTAAATAATAGCCATCAATCATCTCCACAATGTCGGTGCGGTCTTGGTTAGACTTGTCGATGCGGCGCTTCAAAGCCAAGGCCTCTATGGGGTCGATGTTCGGGTCACGGATGAGGTCTTCCAAATGCCACTGCACCGTGTCAATCCACACCTTATTATAAAGGTACCATTCGATGGTGAGCTTTTCGTAAGGGTTTTCGCATGGATGGTTTACATCGTCAAATTTGTGGTAGTCTTCGATGGCTTGGCTGAAGATAGGGAGGATAGGTTTGGTGGAGAGAATGATCATAAGGGTGTGTTTTTAATGCTGAATGTAGAATGCTGAATGATGAATACAAGGCATAACTCATTCAGCATTCAGCATTCATAATTCAGCATTCTTTTATTTAATGCAGCTTGGTGAGAGCAGCCTTGATGCGCCTAACGGCCTCGATGAGTTTATCCTCGCTGGTGGCGTACGACAGACGGATGCAGTCGTCGTTGCCGAAGGCATTACCAGCCACGCAAGCCACATGGGCGTTGTAGAGCAGCCACATGCAGAGGTCGTCACTGCCCTTGATGACAGTCTCGCCATCGGTCTTGCCATAGAATGACTTCATCTCGGGGAAGACATAGAAGGCACCGGCAGGCGTGTTGCACTTCACACCAGGAATCTCGTTCAACAGCTTCACAAAGGTGTCGCGGCGGTGACGGAAGGCAGCCAGCATGTCTTGAATCTCTTTGGAGTTCTCGGGGCTGAGCTCCATGGCCTTGGCGGCAGCGGCTTGTGCGATGGTGCAGATGCCGGAGGTGATTTGGCCTTGAATCTTGTTGGTGGCCTTCACGATGGCTTGGGGTGCAGCGATGTAACCGATGCGCCAACCCGTCATGGCATAACCCTTAGCCACGCCGTTGACGAGGACGAGGCGGTCCTTCAAGAAATCGAACTGTCCCATGCTCTCGTGTTTGTGTTCGTATTGGATGAACTCATAGATCTCATCGGAGATGATGATGATATTCGGATATTTCTTCAGCACTTCTGCGATGGCAGCCAGCTCAGCCTTGGTGAAGACGCTGCCGCTGGGGTTGCAGGGCGTGTTGATGAGCAGGGCTTTGGTCTTGGGAGTGATGGCCTTTTCGAGTTGCTCGGCAGTGATCTTGAAGTCGTGGGCCATGTCGCTCTTGACGATGACGGGCACGCCGCCAGCCAATTTCACCATTTCGGGGTAGGAGACCCAGAACGGGGCGGGGATGATGACCTCGTCGCCGTCGTTGACGATGGCTAAAAGCACGTTATTGATGGCCTGCTTGGCACCGTTCGAGACCAGCACGTCAGTCTCTTTGTAGTCGAGGCCGTTGTCGCGTTTCAGCTTGTTGGCGATGGCCTTGCGCAATGCAGGTGTGCCTGGTACGGGCGGATAGTGCGTGTCGTTGCCGTTGATTGCGTCGATACCGGCTTGCTTGGCCGATTCGGGCGTGTTGAAGTCGGGTTCGCCGATGCTCAGGCTGATGACGTCGATGCCTTGGGCTTTCAGTTCACGGCTCTTGTTGGTCATGGCCAAGGTAGCTGACTCAGCCATGTTCAGAACTCTGTTGGAAAGGATGATTTCGCTCATGATTTATGATTAAATGTTGATTATAATTGTTGAATTGAAAAGGCAAAGGTAGGCCTTTTTTCGATAAGGTCGACAGAAATGCTGAATTTTATTCTTTTCTCGTAGATAATGACAGTTGAGGCGAAAAGAAACTTGTAATTGGAAGGTTGATTAGCGATGGTTTTAGTTTTTTTTCTAGTTTGTTGGCTTTGTGTAATGTTTTTTTCTATTTTTGTCGCCAAATAGAAATGAATTTGGCGCGATATTTGCTTGTGCCAAAGGAAAATAGTTGAAATTATGCGCAATAAAATGGTAAAACATTTAATGACGGCGCTCCTAATTATTGTTGCAGCGCCATTTGTGAAGGCTCAGGTGCATGTGGGCGACATTCTTTGCGAAGATGGTGCCGTCGTCAGTCCCGCCAATCTAGTAGTTTCGGAACATAACGCCATCGGCGTGGTGTTTTATGTGGATGCCACAAAACAGCATGGCTGGGCAGTTGGGCTGAAGGATTTGGGCGAGTATTCATGGGGCCCCAACAGCAAAGACACGCCACTACGTAACTGCTCGAGCAGACAACAAGCTCTGAATGATTTAGATGGTTATTCCAACACTAAAACCATAATTGAGGGTGGGTACGACATTCCATTTCCAGCTTTTGATTCTCTTGACTTCGAAAATGGTTGGTATTTGCCCGCTATAGGTCAGCTGAAACGTCTCTATTCCAAATTGAACAAGGTGGATGAAAGTCTTTCAGCAGTCGGAGGCACACCTTTTTCAAATAATGGTGAATGGGAGTATTGGTCGTCAACCGAAAACTACATCTGCAATGCATGGTTTATAGATTCTTTTGGTAAGCTGCACTATAAAGACTATTCTTTTAATGGTGATAAGGATGGGAGAAGATTTGTCCGTGGAGTAAAAGATTTCTAAGGTCAGTCTGATTAACTGAATGCCTCTGCACACAACTTAGTGCAGAGGCATTTTTTTTTCGACAACCATTATCGTAAATCAGGCTGGAAATAAATGTACAAGAATATGTCCTTAATCGAGGAGATAGGCTAGAACTTTTGTTTTCGTCAACTCGGTTTTTGGTGAGTCTGTCTATAAGAAGCTTGAGGTGGACGAAGCCAACAGTACAGCCCGGAATGTCCAACTTCTGCTTCCCTTGAAGCGTGAGGCGGTGGCCTAATTGAGCCGGTTGTTGTCGTATCTTGAGGTGATGGCTGAGAAGGAGCCTGAGGTTTACGGCAAGCATTTCGTCTTTGTGTCGAAGGCCATCTCAGACCTCAAAGGCTCGTATCGAAGAAAGGCGGCCAAGCCCGCCGAAGCGCTAGCCATGCTTTCAACCGCATGAAGCGATGACTGGCAGTAAGGAGATTATCGTAAGGTAAGCGTTGCCTTGCTTCCGCCTCTCCATGAACTGTATGGCTTGTTGGGAGGATTTTTTTGTGTTTTCTGTGACCCTGTATGAATTGAAAAAAGCCAAAGATTTCGCTTTGGTTCATTATCAAGACAAATAAACAAGAAAAAGAGCACCGTTATTCAAATTCTTCTTATCTTTGTATGTCCTTTTCACAAAGGAAGACATGGCTGCTGAGTTACTGTTTGCCGCAGCCATAGATGCCCGGCATCGCACCTGTCCACGCTGGCATGACATGGCTGCTTTGCTCTGAGAGAAGGGGAACGCCAAAGGCCGACCGAGTAGGGCGCGTGGGCATGGACGATATGACGGGGATGGTTCGACAGGCTCACCAATCACACCCTCCATGTGTTGAGATTCCTTGAAAGTATCGAGCCTATATATAATAAGGTGCGCCCATTAATGAATCCCGGAAAACTGGACGGAAGCACCTGAGACCATCCTCCTGACCCTGCCAAAACCTTCTATATTAATACCCAGAAACACCCTTTTTTTGACGAATTTGCCTTGTGAAATTCTAGAATTATAAAAAAAGCAGCATTTTTATATCCCTGTGAATCAGCGGTATAAAAAATAAATGAAAAATAATTGAAAAAAGTGCTTGCCAGTTCGGGAAAAGGTAGTACTTTTGCACCCGCTTTCGGAACGGAAGAGGGGACGGACGAGGGGACTTCGGGAGCGTGAAAGTTCATTGAAAGTCTGAGGCCAGCACAAGACCGGCGCGGCGGGAGCCGCGCTAGGGATAGGAA
>Ga0247611_10000458_pt1 | contig 83002 bp, 78 predicted proteins | sample 177DNAGHGhighgp2_FD_192422 | JGI IMG/M metagenome (GOLD analysis project Ga0247611, IMG submission 192422) | Sheep rumen microbial communities from Palmerston North, Manawatu-Wanganui, New Zealand - 1770 DNA GHGhigh gp2 | ecosystem: Host-associated > Mammals > Digestive system > Stomach > Rumen... | reverse complement strand
ACTTATCACCGTGAAAGGTTGCCTTTTCAACACCTGTACTGGTGCCGCCAGCCCCACAGAACAGGTCTATATATAGGAGTTTAATATTATCAGTCATTATCGAATAAAGTTGGTTCTTGATTTTGTTTTTTAAGGTAATCGTCGCCACGCTTGATGTAGGCATCAACACTACGTTCAAGTGAGCGAGCCTTTTGTAAGGCTTCGTGAGAGCGCGTAGAGAAGTATTCCCTTTGCGCCTCACGCATAGCCTTTACAAGGTTGAAGAATTGTAAGCGTCCGTTATTCATCTTCTTTGTTGTTGAAGTCGATGGTGGTTTTCCCTGCTTCTGACTTTCCGTTTAACTCCTCGCCAGTGCGAGGCTTAAACATAAAGTCAGCCCATTCCTCGATGAATTGCCTACCTGCGTAGGCTGCGAGTTCACGAGTTCTGAAGGCAAGCCGCGAGCCGTCGTTGGTGTTCGAGTTCGAAGCAACGTTATTCGCGTAGCAGTTCACGAAGCCGCTGCTCGAGTTCGTGCCGCCGCCGGAGCGAAGAACACAACGCCCTTTTTCCTCGTCGTCTAACTTGTCGTACTCCTCTTTGGTATAGAAGTAGAACCAAGGGAAGTATCTATACTCATCTTCTGTGAACTTCGGTTCCCAGCCCTCATTGAGGGCAGCAACGATGATACGGAGTTTGAGGTAAGCAATGAAATCTTCCGTCATGGGGTCGCCTTTATATGCGGCAGCGGTAAGACGGTATTGTGTGACAAGCGGATGCTCATCGCCCAGCGCATTGCAGGCATCATCAAGCGTCTTGATACGTTCTGTTACAGGACGGTTTTCTACTTTCTGCTCGTCAACGAGTGTAAGAACACCGTTAATCCACTCGGCACGTTTGCCGTCGGGAACAGGGATAGTTATTTCTTTACTCATGGTTACTGTGCTTTAGAGGGTTGTTTAGTCATGTCTTTCACGCAGATGTGCGAGCCGTCGGCAAGGATAAGTTTCTTGCAGTCGGACTTCTCATTCGGGCAAGTGTCGCAGTGACCTGTCTTCACAATGGTGAGACCGACAAGGCTGTCAAGCATCTGTTGCTTTGCAGCAACTTCTTCCTCGGTTGACTGCTTGTCTTCCTTATTCTCTTGCTCCTGCACCTTACTATGGGCAATCAGTACCACCAAGTCCATCAACATAGAGATAGTACCTTTGCGCCTGATGCTCATACGAACGTGAGTGATGAACACGGCAATAGCGAGAACCATGACGAGGTTAGAGACGACGCCCAGCCAACGGTGGCAATAAGCCTCGGCGATGGCGAGCAGGATGAACAACACTTGCAGAGCGTAAAACACTGCGATACCATTTCTCTCAAAGAAATTTGTTTTCATTGTCTTTTGATTTTTAATTGTTGTTATAAGGGAAATAATCCATGTACTTTGTTTCGCTGACAGCCTCCAGTACCACGTCAACGAGCCATCCTTTGATGTGCTGTTTGTAGCGGTCGCGTGCATCATCAACACTTGATGCTTGAATGATGATATACTGCGCTTGCTTCTTCTCTTTGGCGGTCTTCTCGTCAATGGTGATGAGGCTGTGCTTGACCTTGTAAAACTTGTCGGCAGACGTATCGGTCGTAGTAACCACCTCTGCGATGTTGGTAATTTTCTCTGTTACCACTCTGAACTCTCCGCTGATGTAGGCTTCCATTTCCTCAGTGGCACGCTTTTCCGCTTCTGTGAAAGAGAGAGCATCCAAAAGGTAGTTCTCTGTTACCTTGCGGATAACACCGTCTTCCATTGTCTTGTCGTAGCGGACTCCGACTTCAAAATAACTGTTCATGACTTACTGGTTTTGGTTTGTTTCTTCTGTTACAATCTCGTCCAGCGTTTTGTGTATGCTGGTTTCAATAGTGCCGATGTGTTCCGTGATGATGTTCTCAATGTCGGCACGCTTGATTTTGAGCGCGACTTCCGAGCCATCTGCGAAACGTAGGCGCATTTGACAATCCATGTCGGGATTGTTCGTCAACTTGTCCTGTGCTTGCAGCAGTGAAGCGCGAGAGCAGAACAGCGGTTGGAGTTCGGGAATGAAATCTTTTGTCATACTGTTTTGATTTTATTGGTGAATAATAAGTGAATTATCTCCGGCTATCCCCTGTGAGTGGGATAATGTTGTAGGTCTTGAAGCGGTCGAGCAGTCGCCCGAAGCCATCCCTGTACTTCTGTTTCAGTTGCTCGTTAGTGAGGTTGGTTGTAAGATGTGCCATTTTGTGGTATTGCGTCCAAATCTCGTTGCGAGCATGAAGAAACTCGTTAGTGAGTGTTTCGGTGTCCGTGCCGTAGAACTTGGTAGATTGTACGCCGATGTCGTTGAGGCAGATGTTTACCGGTTCACACTTGAACCCCTTGTTTTCCTCCTCATTGAAAGTGTAGCGGTCGAGGTTGTTGTGCAGCGTGTAGTAGTTCACCATCTGCGTTACGGAAAGGTTATGGAAGAAACGAGGGTTGTCTGTAATGTGCAGGTACTCCGAAAATACTTGCATGAGCAATGTCTTACCAGTTCCGACAGCCCCTTGCAACATGATATGCTTGTGCAGTTTATAGCCACGTCCGGGGAACACATCTTCAGCGAGCGGACAGCCGTTGAAGTAGTAGAGCAAGAAGCGCAGCACGTCCCGGTTGTTATCATCGACCACGAACTTGCGTCGCTGGTGAGCCAACACTACGTTGTTTGCCACCCACATTAGCGTTTTGGCATGAGCGTCAAACACTTCCTTGATGGAAAGGTCTTGTGACTTCTCTTTTTCCTGCTGCATCTTTTTCCATGCACGTTCCACGCATTGGTTGAGTGTGCTGATGTGCATCCGTGCGAGAGCCGCTTTCTGTTGTGCCTCACGCTTTTGTTCCTCTGTCAGTTGTTTCTGTTCTTCCATTGTCATAGTTGTGAGAGTTATACATCTTTGCTTCCAAAGCCACCGTCATACTGATAGTCGGCAGTTGATGGCGGAACTGTTTCCGTGGCGGTCTTACCCTTTGCCTGTTGCTTGTCTTTAACCTTAATGCGCATTGTGGCGATAAGATGTTGAGACCAGTCGGTGTAGTCGGTATGTTCTTTCTTGGAAATCTCCCATTCAGCGACAACCTCCTTTGCTACCTTGCGTATCATTGTAATGTCGTCGGGTTTCAGTCCGAAGTTCATTAGCAACACTTCAAGGTTACTGGCGTTCTCTTTGCCAAAGAAGCGTTTGAGACAGGTTTGGTTGTCGGCTGGTTGTGTCGTTGGCGCAGAAGCCGCTTTCGGTTGTGGCTTAACTTCTTTGTCCTGTTTCCCCTGTTCTTTTTTCCAACGATTTTTCATACCAATCTTACCACCCTCGGAACGCTGACGGCGCAGTGTGTCCTTGATGTCCATACGTCGAGTGAAACTTTCCGAATAGAAACACTTACCATCATCGGTAAAGGTAAATAGCCCGAAGTCCTCAACAACTGACTTGACAATGGCAGCATCCACACGAAGGTCAAAGGCTATCATGTTATAATCTTTGGCACTCATGTAGTCGGCTTCCTCCCTCAACCGCTCCAGTATCATGAAATACACGCCATACCCTGCTGCCCCTTGCTTCATGCGCAGTCGCACCAGTTTCTCATCGTTGCGTGCATTACTATCGTGGGAGAAATAATTTGTTGATTTTATTTGCCGCGTAGCCATATCGTCAAGTTTTTATCGTTCTGAAATTCTTATGCCGTGAACATGCAACATGAGTTTCCGCTTGATGCGGTACACATCAGTTCTCATTCCCTTTGTGTCCTCGACCACCGTCTTTCCGTCCTTGTCGGTATAGACAAAATCAGCGATGTAGTTACAGGCACGTTCAAGCACTTTGCCATCGGCACCTCGTTGTGCCGGTATGAGTTCGTAGGAAACCTGTTCACGCAGATTGGAGATAAGCCCTGCTCGTTGCATCAGTCGCAATTCGTTGGCGCGTCTGTGTTCCTTGCGCGAGGCATAGCCACCCGATTTCTGCGCATGGTACTTGTTGTTTCCCTTACGGAAGAATTGCGTAACGTCCATGATGGTTGATACGTTCTTTAAGTTCGTTGTAGGCGATGAATTTCACTTGCTTGGTAGGTGGCAGCATCATCGTTGTGCCTTTGCTGATGTTTCGTGCTGGCTTGGCTGCACGCTGCACTGTCTTGATTGTGCCGAAGCCACGCAACAAGATTGGTTCATCCTTGGCGAGTGCGTCTTCAATAATTTCAATGATACCCTCTACGGCGTGAGTAGCCTGTGACGGGGTGAGGTTGGAACGATTTGCCAGTTCCTTTGCGATTTCTTTTCTTGTCATAACTTCAAATTTTTAGAGTTTATAATTTACGTTCAAGTTTCTGTTTCATTAGTCGCATGAGCCTTGCCTTGTTGAGCATCAGCAGGTAGCCGCGTTTCTGCTGGCTTCGCCGTTGGCATTCCTCATCTACGAGCGTTGCCGCATCATCGAGAAAACCGATGATTGCTTTGATGTCAGTCTTGCATATCTCCATCGTCATTGTCTGGGTTGAGTATCATAGAAGCCAGTTCGTTGAAATACATTTCGTCGGTAGGTATCTCATCGTCAGCAGCCATGATTTGGTTAGCAATGGACTTTTTCTTGTGGATGATGTCGTAGAGCGCACGGTCGATGGTATGGCGACCGATGAGGTAGTAACACGTCACGTTATCTTTTTGTCCAATACGGTGCGCTCTGTCTTCGCACTGGCAGCAGTCGGCATAAGTCCAAGGAAATTCTACGAAAGCCACGTTTGACGATGCCGTCAGCGTCAGTCCAACACCAGCAGCCTTGATTGAGCAGATAATCAACTGGCTATATCCGTTTTGAAAACTGTCAACGGCTTGTTGCTTCGATGTGGCATTATCGCGCCCTGTTACGCGTACAGCATCAGGAAAAGCCTTGCACAGTTCATCTACAATCTCATGGAGTGAGCAGAACAGGATGAGTGGTTTGCCGGATGCAAGGAAAACGCGAACAAAGTCAATGGCTTGCTTTACCTTACCCTTGGCAGAGAGCGAGCGCAGTGTCATGAACTTGACAAGAGCCTCCATGCGCATCTTGCGACGTATCTCCCAATCGGAGCACTCCTTATATTGACGCAGGTACTCGGCAAGGTCTTCTGCTGCAAGTTCGTATTCCTCACGATTGGATATTTCCACATAGAGGTCTGTGCGTGTCTTGTCGGGCAGTTGCGTCAGCACCTTTGCCTTTTCACGTCGTATCATGCAGCGGCGGTAGAGTTGCTGTGACAGTTCTTCAAGGTTGTCATTCTCCCCATAGTCAGCGAGAAACTTGCCACGACCTCCAAACTCCTGTAACCTGCCCATGATGGAGAGTTGGGAAACCAAGTCTTCTGCTCGATTTACCACAGGCGTACCCGAAAGGAGAATACGAAAGTCCTTGCCCTCAACAATGCCCCGTGTGAAGATTGTCTGCTGTGCGCTTGGGTCTTTGACACGGTGGCTTTCGTCAATGATAACCGAGCGAAAAACCTTGATGGCATCATTGAATACAACATCTTTGAGACGGAAAGAACGACGGTCTGAAGAATTAATGTCCCAAACGAAATACTTGCGTAGGCTCTCATAATTGACAATGGCAACATGGAACATACCCATTTGCAGGAAATACGGCCATGCCGTGCGTGTAGCGTTGTCAAGTACAAGTGCTTTCTTGTTTGTGAACTTCTCAAACTCACGCTGCCAGTTGATTTTAAGAGAGGACGGACAGATAACGAGCGCAGGGTAGGCGTTAGCCGTATCGACAATGCCGATGGACTGGAGTGTCTTACCAAGTCCCGGTTCATCACCGATGAGCAGCCTGTGTTTGTCAAGCCCGAAGATGATACCCTCACGCTGGTATGGGTATGGTTCTATTTTAAGATTGTGTTTCAGTTCCATCTGACTATAAGTTTAAGCACCAATACTGGAAAGCCAGTTCTTCATATTTCTCACGTCCACGGTTGTAAATAGCGTCGCCACGGTTGATGAACTTCTTGAACACGCAGCAGTTCTTTTTGCTGATGCCGTAGATAAAATCACGGTCGGAGTGTGCTATATCCATGTACCATGCACGGCTCCTGTCCCAGTCGAAGAAGTCCACAGCCTCGTCAAATTCTTTCTGCGTAGAAGCGAAAGTCGTTTTGAGGTCGCCACCAAAGCCGAAAAGGTCAAGGAACCAATCCCACTTGCAGCGAGTGTCGAGAGTGAAAACAAACCCACCATACTCGAATTGCTGTTGCTTATTTACCATACAGCGTTGCGTGTCCGCAATCTCCAGCACCTTTGCAAGAAAAGCATCATTGCGAGCCTCCCGACGCAAAGAGCGGTACATTTCCTGCGCGTGTCGGAACTCGTCTTCCGTGTACTGAACATCGTCAACGGTGAACTGGTAGTAGTTCACGCGGTCGGGTTCTGTGATGATGGCATCGACAAGAGAGCCGAAGCGGAACGCTGCTTCCTTATCGCCAAACTGCGGACGCGGATGGAGCAGGTTTTTGAGTTCGGTGAGGTCAGAGTTGCTGACCTCACTTCGCTCGTAGTAGTTTATATCTTGGATATTCATCATAATCAAAGCATTTCTGTTTCTTCATCGTCAATACTCCAGTTTTCGCAGTCAGCCATTACGTCTTTCCAAAACGATTTTGGCTTGTTAGGCATCTTGCCATTGGCAAGTTCTTTGGCTGTTTCTTTGAGCAGGTCAATGAGTTCTTTCGGTGTACGATAGGTATCTTTGAAGTCGGACAGCCAATCGGTATCGGAGAAATCATCACCGTCACGATAGCCAAAGCCGTCCTCGTCTTTTTCCCATGTACCAGGCACATAGTTGGTAGTCTCGACGGTTGCAGTGCGACGCATGGTGCAAGAATACTCGATGTCCTGCGATACTGGTTCGGGGTCTGACTGGTTCCACGGAGCGTTTGGGTCATGCTCCGCACCTGCTGGGTAATATCCGCTTTCGTACATAGTTACTTTGCTTTTACATCGTCCACGTATTCAATATGTTCAGACTGGATAAAGATTGGGTGCTCTTTGTCGTTAGCCAGTTTGTTGCAGTATGTCAGTTGCTTTGAGAAAATCTTTTCAAGTTCAGCAACAGAGAGTGTGCAGCCGTGTTGCGCCCACCACATACCAACTACCTGCATGAAGCCCTCAGAGTTTAGTACGTTGAGGCGTTTTTTGACTGATGTTTTCGGCTGATACTGGTTGACCTGTATTTCAGCGGCACCAAAGAGACCGTCCATTTCCTGCTTCTGTGCAGCGAGTTCGGCAGCAGCTTTCTCCTTTGCCTCACGTTCGACACGTTCTTTCTCTCGCTGTTCGGCTTCCTTGCGCTCGCGCTCCTCCATCTGTTTCTTGATACGCTCTGCCTCCTCCTTGTTGGCTTTGGCAATGCGCTCCAATTCCTTGCGCTTGGATGGCAGACGGTCAAGAATGTCGTCGCGGTTGGTGGAAATCTCAAAAGTGAATTGTTCCTTGAAACGCTGCTGTATCTTCTGCTTCACTTCGGCAGCGATGGCACGCGCGTCTTCGGGCGAGAGAACTGAGGGCATCAGCACTTCGGGACGAAGCGCATTGAACCAGTCCTGTGAAAGTTGGTCGCTGGTGTTTTTCACTCCATCGTAAACGATGGCATAATTTTCAAGTGTCAGAGACTTGTCAAGTTCGATAAGACGGTTACACGTAGAAGCAACAAGCGCATTGAACTGGCGCAGGAGGTCGTCTTCGACATCGGTAGCATACTTGTTCTTTGCCATCACCTTAGCCTGTTCCAACTGCTTTCTGCGCTGCTCTGCCTCGTATTCCTCACGTTTCTTGGCAGCGTATTTGTTTCGGTGTTCCTGCAACTGTGCTGCAACCGTTCCTTTCTTTGCAGGGTCAACCTCGTTTTCCAGTTTTGTATAGACCGAACGGATGTTGTCAAAGAGTTGGGTAACGGCAGAGCGTTTGCCGTTCATCTTCTTCAATGTCTTCTTCGCACGTTCAATGAATGTTGCAATCTCTTGGTCGAGTTCGTCGGACATACCCTCGGTATTTACGCGGTTGAGCAGTTCCTGTCCGAACTGGAGGCAGCGGTCGTGTGAAACGCTGTTCTCTTTGAAAGCCTGTGGCGCGACTTTTGCAATCGTGCCTACATTCTGCGGTTCAAAAATTGTTATTTCTGTTGTCATGATGATACCTGTTTTGTGGATTGAATAATGTTTGTGCAAGGTTGAACCAAGCAATACTCTACATATCTGTGTAAGCGTGAGCAAAAGAGACCGTTGATTGCGCGATAGGCTTGCGGACATCCTTTGCACGCGCTTTCTTTTCTCTCGTTAGAAGCCATCATCATCACCGGCATCTACGGTTACACCTGCAGAAACGTCGTTGGCAGGAGGTCCGAACGGCTGTGGCTCTGGCTGCATGACCTCGCCAGTCTCGGTGTTAACACCATACAAATCGTCGTTGATTTCAATTTCTTTCTCCTCAACCTGCTGGCTCTGCAACTCAGTACCACGTCCAATACGGACTTTTGGATAAGTCTTGAAAGCGTGTTTGATACACTTCGCCATGAGGAAACCACTGTCAATGTTGACCACACCTTGCTGGTCAACTCCATAGAGAGCATTGGCACCGCCATTCTTGTTCTGACGTGCGCTGTACTGAGCGAGGCGCACCCAGTCTTCTTCTGTCATGACAGAGTAGTCGATGCTCCCATCAGCGCGAGTGATACGGAGGTAGCAAGCCACGATACGCTGACCAGTGTGAGGCAGGTGGCAAACATATTCCACTTCCTTACGTCCATTCTTATCAGAGAAAGAAAACTCGTCGTTGGCATACACCAGTACCGGGTTGTCGGCATGACGTATCTGTCCAGCACGTTCGCGCAGCACCAGTTCGCCGTAAGCAGAGATAGTGAGAACAACGCGACCCTCCCAGTTGTAGATGATGTAGCCCTTTTGGTCTTTCAAAGGTCTGCCTTGCTGGTCGAGTTTCGGAGTTGTCTTTTGGTTGCGTCCGATAAGGTAGCACAAGGCGCGTGTACCTTGTTCAAGCGATAGACCACACACTGCGAGGTCGATAAACGCTGTAAACAAAGAGAAGTGAGTGCCTTTTTGCAGGTCGGGTGTATCGCGCAGCAACTTGTTGAAGTAGTTGCTTTCGCGCTCGTAGGCTGCTTCGCCTGTGCCATTACCCCAAAGGGTATCATAGATGTTGATGAACTTGTCGCGAACGATAGGCGACGTTACGATGTCGAGGGGCTGCATTTCGTTAAGCTGCTCGACGGTGAGAGTGATTTGACTCATGATTGATACTATTAAATGGTTTAACTTATAATTTGTCTATGTAGAAGCGGATGCACTCGGAAGTGTTGACGCTCGTCATGTAGTCGTACTGGAAATCGTCCTTTGTACCTTTGGGGTTGTGATGGAGCATCGGACGCTGGAGGACGCGGAGCCACATATCATTTAGTTTTTCACGCGCAGCAGCCTTTGCCTTGTGGTTGCAAGCCTCCTGTGTGAAGCGGTGAATAACGCGAGGGTGCTTGCCGTCGGTAGTTTTGTAAATTGCGTAATCCATATTCGTTAGCGTTTGAAGTAATCTTGTTGCGTCTGCTGAAGAAGTCGTAAGTCTGCCATGCAATACTCCACTTTGCCCGGACGCTTGCAAGGATGTATGCGTCCCTCCTTGCGCCAGCGGTCAACATTGGCACGTCCGAAGATGGAGTAAGCCTTTCGTTGGCTGACCGTCTTAGGGTCTGCCTCCGCACGCTGCATCTTGCGAACTATGCGCGATGAAAGGTCGTCCATGAACGTGTCGTATGACACCACCTTGTCGGGAAACTGGATATAGGTACTCATGGTTATTCTTCTTCTGCGAGTGCTGTTAACTCATTGATTTTGCCCTTGGCATCCCAATACTTGCCAAGACGATAGATGATGTAGGCGAGACCGAAGCCAACACCCTTTGTAAACAGTAGATAACCCATGTCGTCGCAGTCGCCGAGAATGAACACGGCAGCGATCATCACAAGCACTGCAAGCACGATAACGCGCCAGTTTCTGAATGGAGTGAACAATTCTTTCATGATTAGTTTCTTTTGATGATGATAGTTGCACCATTGTCGGGTGTGGTTATCTCAAACTCAACACAGCCAGCACGCTGGTTAAGGCGTGTGGCTGCACTCTTGACCGTGCTATAAGGCGAAAAGTCCTTGCACGATACTCTTACCGTTTCTCCCTTTTCAACCGTCAAAAGGCTTTCGGGAGTGTTAACTTGCGTTTCTCGAACGACGCGAAATTCAGATTTTGCCATTTTCTTTCGTTTATTTAATTAAAAATGATTACCTTTGCAGTTTGAAAACAAGCCAGTTGCACAGCAACGAGGCTTAAACACGATGCAAAGGTAAATAAAAGTATTGTAACCAACAATAAAATACTTGTTTTTCTTTGTAGATTTAAGAATTATTAACAATAAAAGTATTGTTGTATGACAGGCAATAGGCTAAAAGAAATTCTCTATGAGAAGAAAGTTTCGCAATCTCAGATAGCGAAACTGCTTGGCGTGTCGCAGCAATCATTTAACCAAATGCTTGCTGCTGCCGACATTAAATCAAGTTTGCTGGAACGCATTGCAGAAGCATTGGGTGAAGATATGTCGTTATTCTATCCGATTGAACCAGCGAATGTAACAATATCAGACCACGGTGGTGTATCTATTGCTGGCAATAACAACATTGCCGGTAGTAATAATGCTGTACTTCAAGAGCGTGTGGCTATGTTGGAGAAGTTGCTGGAGGAAAAGGAACGTACAATAAAAATATTGATGGAACGATGAGCGAAGAACGTGTACAGACATTTAAGCCTTTTCGATATATCGTCATAGCGTTGCTATTAGCAGCATTCTTTGGCGGTCTGTACCTTAATGCGCTTAATCATAGATATAAAACTATTGGCGGTGTAGTGGTCATGGATACATGGACTAAAGAACTTCTTGTTCCCGATAGTGCAGGACATTATAAGACCGCAAACCCATATACGTTAAGAAGACCTGTTGCACCATGAGCAGTAAAGAAGACATAGCATTTCGCAAACTGTCCATGCTGATGAAAGCCGTAACAGAGGCAAACGAGCAGGATGATACGCTGGAGGAACTGAAAGCCGCAGCGTTCGAAGTGTTGCGTCTCAATCCCGGCTGTGAGCAAAGTGACTGGGCAAAGATACTCGTTGAGCAATATGGAACGGAAGTGGTGGACGCATACGGCAAAGACCCAGCAGAAGCCTACGCTTCATTGGAAGCTCTTTGGGAAAGTCCATACCTCGATGAGGTTAGCGGATTGGAATACGACTTCAAGACATGGGCAGAGGCATTTTCTACTGATGCAGCAGTTCAGTTGTATTACGACCTGACGGAGAAAAACGAATGAGTTAGACATTGATTAGAGAAAACCGCAAACTCGCTTATTTTGAGGCTCCAAAAAGAGCCGCGCAGGCAGCCGTTGAGGAATAAGCGACGGAACTTGAAACTAAGCGAGTTAGGCGGTAAGCCCCGAAAACAAAGGGACTTCCGCCTAACTTCGTAAATGGAGGTTCGTTCATTCCGACACGGAAAATGAGCAGAATGAACGGAAATGTTTAGAGAAAGTTGCGAGTTTTCAGACCCCATGTTTAGAGCGTGTTTAGAGTTCAGAATGACCGAGATAACAACAAGATACAGATGTATAACAAAAAACGATAGGAACACAGATTATGGCAACACTGAAAGCATGTGTGCAGAAGATGCGCAATGACGGGTTCTTTCCTGTCTATATCAGAGTGACGCACAACCGCACGACACAGTACATCAAGACGGACAAGATGGTGACTAAGCGAGAACTGTCAAGGAGTAAGGAAATCACCGACCCTGTAGTGATGCAGTTCTGCACTGCGCTCATTCTTGACTATAATGCGAAGTTGAACAAGACGGACACTCGCAACTGGACTGCACGAATGGTTGTGGACTACCTACAAAAGGGTGAGGAAGACTTGTGCTTCTCTGACTATGCGCGACGGCACATTGACAGGCTCATCGACAACGGACAGGCGAGGAACGCTAAAAACTACGAGTTGGCACTCCAGCACATGGAGCGTTACTTCGGCACCACCAAAGTGAAGTTCTCGCAACTGACCTCAACGAACGTGGCGAAGTGGATAAAGAGTTTGGAGAAGACGAACAGGGCAAAGGAAATGTACCCTGTGTGCATGAGGCAGGTGTTTCGCGCAGCCATCGAGGAACTGAACGACTATGACACCGGGCTTATCAGAGTGAAGACCAATCCGTGGGTAAAGGTGAAGATACCACATGCAGACCGTCCCGAGAAGCGAGCCATCAGTGCGGAGGAGTGCCGCAGGTTCTTTTCTTCTCCCCTGCCCGAAAGCAAGATGAAGTTGCCGTTGCCCGAACTTGGTCGAGACGTAGCCATGATGGTATTGTGTCTTGGAGGCATCAACACGGTCGATTTATACAACCTGCGCAGGGAGGACTATCACGGTGGCATCATCCACTACAAGCGTGCGAAGACCATGCGCAGCCGTTCTGATGGAGCATACTTTGAAATGCGTGTGCCGGAGATAATCAAGCCGTTGTTTGAGAAGTATGCTTCAGTACCAGGCAGTGAATGGCAGTTCAACTTCCATGACAGGCACACCACCAGCGACAGTTTCAGCGCGAACGTGAACATAGGCATCCGAAAGATTTGTGAGAGCATGGGCATTGCAAAGGAGAACTGGTATTGCGTCTATACTTTCCGTCACACATGGGGAACGGTGGCGCAGAACGATTGCGGCGCGTCCATATCTGAGGTTGCTTTCGGCATGAACCATAGTGCAGGACACCGCATCACTCGCGGATACATCAAACTGGACTTCACACCTGCATGGGAACTGAACGAGCGTGTTGTTGATTTTATCTTCTTCTCTGACCAAGCCAGCAAACAGGCTGCGCAGGAGGAGGAAAGCAGCGTGTTCCGTCTGTCACCGAAGATGCTCATCAAGGCAGCAGCTTTCTTTCAAGGCAAATGCTTGGCAAGTTTCGACGACATCGGCTGCTCCAACATCGACGAAGTGATTGCGCGACTGGTGAAAGGACTGCCATCGGACATTCCTCCTCGCTCAATAGTCCAATTCAAGATTGTCAACTGCGACAACGGCAAGGTTGCCGTCTATGAGCGTCAGAAAGGCAAAGGTTTCTAACCATGATACAGGCTTCTCCATAAAGGCGAAGCCTTTTTTTTGAAATCTCTCACACGCGCGTGTGTACGTGCGCGGCGACGACGAGAATAAGAAAATTTATTTTCTTTATATATTTCTTTTCTTTTACTTTTCTTTACTTTCCTTTACTTGTTATACAAAAAGTGTAAGTGAGTTATAAGTGAGTTATTAACTTGTTGATATTCAGAGCCAACGAAAAGCACAATAATTAGGTGTTTCCGTAGTTCTTTTGCCATGTTTCAGAATAATTGTGAGATTACAAATTTCAGTCAGTTATAACTCATGTCGTAACTAACACATTATTATATATAAGTGAGTTATAAGTTAGTTATAACTAAGTTATCTTTGTAGCATAACAAAACCGCCGAGCGATTGCCCAGCGGTTTTATACTAAATACAGTAAACAGTAGTAAGGATTACTCCTCAGACGGCGAAGCAATGTCTTCGCCAGCAGCGAGGCGTGCAATGCGTTCAGAGAGCGTCCTGTTTTCATCGACGATTGTCATGTCAACGCTTGTTGACTGCATCTGAGGCGTGTGGAACTTCAATAGTTTTATTTCGGCATCGACACGGCTTTCCGGGTCAAGTGTCTTGCAGTCAATGTCAAACTGCGAGACCAGTTGCCCTGTCTTCTTTCCGTTATCGTCCTTTTCCTCGATGCTGGGTGTGAAGTATTTCACCGAGTGTTGTCGGAGAAACGTCTTCAATGGCTTGTCTTTGTTGGGTGTTCCTGCGGCACGACCGCCGAGCCGTCCGCGCCCATCTCCTGCTTTGCGTGGCATAGTAAATCAAAACTTAAAATGATGGTGCAAAGATAAGGTTGTAATTTCGCACACGACTTATAAGTTTTGTTTAATCAATTAAAAAGCATACAGTATGTTAGGCGGAATAATCGGAGGCGCAGCCGGTGCGCTTGGTGGCATTTTCGGAGGCATCAGTAAGAACAAGATGCTGAAGAAGCAGATGGCCATGATTAAGGAACAGAAGCGTGAGAACCAAGACTGGTACGACCGCAGGTATAACGAGGATGCAACTCAGCGTGCAGACGCGCAAGCCATTCTTACGCAGACAGCAGACATGATAAAGCGACGCAACCAGCAGTCAGCAGGAGCGCAAGCCGTGATGGGTGGCACAGAGGAGAGCACAGCAGCAGCGAAAGAGGCTAATGCGAAAGCACTGTCAGATGCTACCAGTCAGATTGCAGTTGCTGGCGCACAGCGCAAAGACCAGATTGAGGGTCAGTACCGCGAGAGACAGCACCAACTTGACGAGAAGTTGCGCGAACTCGAAGCAGGTAAGGTTGATGGCTTCGGCATGGTAAGTAACGCTATCGGTGGAGCCGCTAACGGCTTTGCCAGTGGCATGGGACTTGGATAATCACGTAAACACTATAACATCATGGCAACAAACCCATTTGGAACGACAATACCGCGAGGTGCAACGTCATTCTACGACTTCTCGCAGAATGATGATGGGCAACAGCCCGGAGTGACCTCGACACAGGACGATGGAGGAAACGGCACACCTGCCCCTCCATCGCTTGCAACACCTACACTCGTAGGTAATGGAGGCTCATCGTCCTCAACAACGACTACTACGGCAACCACTACAAGCCCCTATGCGCAGTTCAAGGGTAACAACTACGAAGAACTGGAGCAGTTTCTTCGTGGTCAGATGGAGAGTATCAAGCCCGAGACAAAGGAGGAACGAGAGAAACGAGAGAAGCGCGAGAAACGTGTAGGCTTCCTCGCAAGGCTCGCTGAGGGCTTGGGAACATTCCACACGGCGTTTTCTCATGCGCGTGGCATCAAGGCTATGGATATGCCTAAGATGTCGGCAAAAGCCAAAGAACTGTTTGAGAAAGCCAAGGCACAGCGCGACAAGGACAATGACAGACTGGTGAACTACGCTATCACCCTTGGAAACATCAAGGACAAAGACCGCGACTTCAACTTTCGTGTTACACAAGCAGAGCAACAGCAGAACAACTGGCAACAACAGTTTGACGCAGGTCGCAAAGACCGTGCCGACGATGTGGCTTTCCGCGACAAGAAGTTTGACTCTGACAACGACCACTGGCAGAAAGGTTTCGACGAGAACAAACGTCAGTTTGATGTCACCTCCAAGGAGCATGAACGCCACAACAGAGCATCCGAGGGACTTCAAGCTGCTGGTATTGCCGAAACGAGACGGCACAATAAGGCATCAGAGGGCTTGGAACGTCAGCGTATTGCTGCATCGCAGGACGGCAAATATACTGAGTTCTATTCGGGCAATGGTATGGTTCGTATTCCAAACACCCGACTGAACCAGCATAATATCTCGTATGTGTTCAGCAAAACACCGTCCGCAGGTCGCCCGACTGGAGGTTACAATATCTCAACAGGACAGACAACGCCTGTTTCAGCCGACCAAATGATGGACTGGATTGGTTCAAACATCGACGACCCGAACGTGCAGAGTGCTTTGCGTGCCATCGGTGGCGTAACCACTACCGAAGACAACACACCTCCAAGCCGAAGAAACAACAACCAAAATACCCCACCAAGCAGAAGATAATTGACTATGTGGAATGACGACGATAGAAAGTGGCTCTATGAGCAAATGAAGAAGAATGGCGTAAACACTGGCAGTTACGACGACTTCACAAAGAGCCTTGACAATAAAGAAGACCGCGATTGGTACTACCAAAAGAGCCGTAGTTTAGGCTTGAATGTTGGTAGTGCTGACGATTTCGCAAGTATGATGGTTCAGCCAGTGCAGAAGCCAGCACCGGCACCAGCGCAGCCGGTAGTCAAGCAGACTACAGGGCAAGTAAACCCGACCGTGAACACATCGACACAGCCCAAACAGGATGAACAGCCACAAAAGCAAGGTGGATGGCAACCGACTTGGCAGGAGAAGATGGGTATGCAGATGCAGTTGGACGAGACCATGCGCCAAGTGAAGCAGTCGCAGCAGGACTTCAATACACGCATGGAGAATATCCGCAAGGGCAACACCTTGGGTAAGACAAGCGAAGTGAAGTTCAACCCGGAAAGCGGAAAGATGGAGCGCAGGTATTACACGACGCATGGCGATGAAGTAACAACACCGCTGGAGCAGTCGCGCCTCAATCTGAAATACCGTGACGAGTGGGAAGCCACAACACCCGAGGGACGCAAACACCGCGAGAAGCGAATTGAGAATGACTTTGAGCGTCGTGTGGGTGCATCACTTGACAAGTACGACCCGGACAATGCTGCTGCAATGGTATGGCAGCAAGCCGAGGACAAATCTAATGAGGAGTTTGGTAGATACTTGGACGAGCGTAGCAAACCATCATGGAGCAATTTCCTCCGTGGTGCTGCGGAGGGTACGAGCGTAACAGGAGGTTTGGGTGCTGATAATGTTGACACCGGCATCAAGGCATTTGCCACTCATTTGAAATACCACGACCTGCAACGTATGGCTGATGATGCTTGGAACATGCTGGGCAAGGAGAAACAGCAGTCCATCATCGAAGATATGTACGGCGCACTGAAGAACCGCTACCCACAAGCCACAGAACAACAGTTGCAGCAAGCAGCAACGGAAATGGCGCGTGAGCAGAGCGACCGACGTATGTATGAACTGGCAGTAGCCAAGAACGCCCCTAAAGACGCAGCCGAATATTTCATCCGTAAAGTTGCCGCAGGTAACGCAATTGGAACATTGATGCAAGCAGCGGCAAGAGCGCAAGCAGGTACAACAGGCGACTGGGAAGCACGCGAAGATGCAGAACAACGCTTTGAGAAGCAAGGCCATAAGGTCGCAGGTATCGCAGGAACAGTTACAGGCTTTGCCTTAGACCCTCTCACTTGGGCATCTGCAGGTGCAGGTGGTGCAGCCGTTAAAGGCACAACTTGGCTCGGTGGCAAGATGATTGGCGAAGCAGCCATGCGTAAGTTTGGCACCACGCTCGGAGGTCGTATGCTTGGTGGAGCCATTGGTGGTGCTGTGAACTTCGGTACATACGAGGCAGGAAGCGAAGCACTCGACCAAATGAAGTGGGGAGGTTACATTGACGAGGAAACAGGTGAACGCAAGGACGGTTTCTCGTTTGGCAATGTGGCAGGGCGTGCAGGACACGGCTTGATGATGGGTGCAGTAACTGGTGTAATTGCTCCATACCTCGGCAATGTAAGCGACAAACTTGTCAGAGCCACCGAAAGCACCGTTGGCAAGATGGGCATCCGTGCCGGTGAACTTGGTGTAGGTACAGTGGCAGAGGGAACAATCTTTGCCGTGCCGGAGATAATCAACACCTACGGACAATATGGCGACCTCATCAACTCACTGTCTGATGAGACCAGCCCTAACTATATTGCAGACGAACAGGAACGCGCAGCCAAGATTGAGGAACTTCGCAATAGTCGTGGTGACGCGCTGATGGACGTTTGGACTGATAACATGGCAATGATTGCAGGTTTCAAGGCACAACATCTGTTGAAGTCTGCACCGCGTGTTATCTACGACCTTGCACGCTCCAAGAACGGCAAGGCTGGTTTTGAGACACGTTTACGTTCCATTCTTGACGGACGCGGTGACCTTGCACTTACTGAGGACGAGAAGAAAGAACTGGAACGCAGAGGGTACGGCGACTTGAAAGACCTCACGGAGGAATACAGCCGTTATGCCGAAGCCAAAGAAGAATATGACAAGGCTCGTCCTACCACCACCGATGCAAGCAGAATGATTGAGGGAGGCGACGGACAGGCTGAACTACCATATAACCGCTTTGTCGAGTTGATGACAGACAACAGCGTCAGCGAGGCAGCACGTGCCAAGATGTACTACTATCTCACAGGGCATGGTCTGCCAATGTCAACCGTCATGGGTTCAAGCATCCTTGAAGACAAGGACGCAGACGGCAACGTGACAGGTTACACCGTGCAGTCGTTTGGTGCAAATGGAGTGATTACCAGTCGCTCGTTTGGCGACAAGAAACGTGCAGACGTGGAGGTGAACCGCATAAACAGGCAAGCAGAGTTGAACGGCTTTGACGTGGGTGAGCGTTATTATGACTGGCAAGGCGACAACAAGCGTATGTATGAGGCTTGTGAGACTGTTGCAGAGGAAACAGGCGCACCTGCCAACCTTTTGTTTGACCTCATGAAGCGCAAGACCGAAGCAATGAATGAAGTTGAATTGGAGTGGGCAGAGAAAATCCTTAATGCCTACAACGGTCTTGGTGACAAATACGGTTCATCGGAAGTACGCACAGCCATCAATGAAGAATTTGGTGTAGATGTTGACAAGGCTATCCGTAAGGAGCGCAACCGCCGCAGCGAGCAGGAGCAGAAAGCCGTTGACGAATATGCCAGCCGCCTGTTTGCCGACGTGAAGCGCAAGCAGGAGGAAGCCGCAGAACGTGGCGAAGCACCTGTTGACCCCGATGCACCAACAAGTAACAGTCAGATAGCCGCATTACTCGGCATTGACGATGGTGAGCAGGGCGACCCTGTCAGCGCAGCTTTCAACAGAGGACACGAAGCCGACGCGCAGGAGCGTCAGGACATCGCCATAGAACTTACCGACCCAAACAATTCGGAAGCACAGGAAGCATGGAACGGTGTTGTGCAGCGCATCAACGAGGATGCAGCCTACATGGTAGCCCAGCAGCGAGAGCAGACCAAGCAGATGCAGCATACTGACGGCTCTTTGCGCCCTGCCATCCTCAAAGAGAAAGACAGCGAGGGTAACGACCAGCAGGTGTATATCGTTGATGGCAATGTGCAGATGATGCCCGACGGCTCGGTTGTTGACAAGGCTTCGAGTGACAACATTGTCGTAATATATAACCCTGCCACTGGAGAACGCAAGCAGATAGACCCGTCCGCTGATACCGGCATTTCTTCGCTTGGTGAGGTGACAACCGCAGAACAGCGTGAAGCCGACATCGAGCGCAGCAGACAGGAGTACGTTCAAGCACAGATTGACGAGGCACAAGGCACTGTTCGCTTTGTACCTGGTCAGCAGTTGGTGTTGCCTACTGGTGAGGAAGCCGTTGTTGTCGCTACCGATGCAGACGGTGAGAACATCACCGTAGCACTTGGCGACGGCACACAAGCAACCGTCCAGCGTTCAGAGTTGCAGCGCATCAGAGACGAGAAAGCATCTGCAGACTATCGTCAGCGTCATGGTATCACCGAAGAACCAGCAGCGCAGCAGCCCGAAGCCTCAGCACCAGCACAGCCACAGACTGACGGACGTGTGGCAGGTGCGCCAGCCGACTATACAGCCGACATGGAGTTGACTATACGCGACGAGGACGGCAGCGAGAAACCTGCAATGGTGATGGGACGTGTGCGCTATGAGAACGGCAGTTTTGTTCCCGACGCAAACGGAAACATCATCGAGTATTTCATGGACGGTGAGGTAAAGCACGACCATGAAGACAAACTCGTTGATAAGGTTGTGAGCCATGTTGCACCACAGCAGCCCGAAGCTGCACCAGTACAAGAAGCCTCCGCTGAAACACCTGCAACGGTAGAGACTACTCCCCCACCTGTTGAGCAGCAAGCCGAAGTCGCACCACAGCCAGTACAGGAGCCAGTGCAGACGGTAGAGCCTCAACCGACACAACCAGCCGAAGCACCTGCACAACCAATTGAGCAGCCAACGGCAGAGCCTATGCCTGTTGGTGAGGATGGTGAAGAAGACTGGCAAGCCACCACACCCGAACGCGCCCATGCCTACATTTTCAACGAGGCAGGACTATCACGCAGTGAGGGTAACGAATTTATTGCAGCGCAGACACAGGCAGCGCAGAGCGCACTTGTCAAGGCGAAGTCGGCACAGATGCCAAGAGTTGGCACCAGCATCAAGAAGTACAACGAGGCAAAGGCGAAACGTCAAGAGAAGATTGACGAGGCACAGCGCGTATTGGACTACTGGCAGCAAGTGCGCAACATTCAGAACGATATACAGCGTGTGGAGAATGAACGCAGAGCGGCAGAGGATGCCGTGCGTCATGATGAAGCCGTTGCAGAGGCACAAGCCGAATATGAGGCACGCAAGCAAGCCGAGGCAGAGCGTAAGGCAGTTGGCAACGAGAACCCGATGCCAGCCATTACCGAGAAGTGGAACAATGCCACAAAGGTTGACGGACACCGCGACGAAATCATGCTGCCCGACGGAACACCGCTGAAAGGTCATTACGTCCTGCATGAGAGTGGTGCATCATCCCCAAGCCACAACCCCGAAACATGGCAGAAGACTGACGGTTTCCCGATGGATGCCAACGACAACAGCGTGAACGACCGCGACTATGAGCGAGACCACGACGCGCAGGAGCATACACAGAGCATTGCGCGTCAATATGACCAGCGAGCCTTGCAGAGTGTTCCAGTTGTCAGCAACGATGGTGTTGTGTTATCGGGCAACGGTCGTACCATGGCCGGTGAACTGGCAGCGCGTGACAATACCGATGGCGCATACGTGAACTATCTGAAAGAGTACGCGCCCAAATTTGGCTTCACTCCCGAACAGGTTGAAGCGATGCAGCATCCGCGTGTGTCATTCGTTCCCGATGAGGCAATGCCATACACGGCAGAGACCTTTGCGAAGTTCAACCAACAGGAAATGAAGTCGCAGAACAAGACTGAGCAAGCCGTGAAACTTGGCAAGACAGTGAACGACGATAGTTTCAAGGGTATTGTCAGAACCATCAACGGCTATGACACGCTTGGCGACTTCTACAACGATGCAGAAGCGAGCCTTGGCGCAGTCTATGACCTGCACAATGCAGGTGTTGTTCCACAGGCGCAGTTAGCAGAAATGGTTGACGGTGTTCGCGGACAGGAGAAACTGAGTGCCGTCGGTCGTGAGTTTTTGGAAAATATGCTCATCGGCAAAGCCTTTGAGGGCGACCCCGAAGTAGTTCGTATGCTCACGGCAGAGCCAGCCATGCGTCAGACCGTTATCACCGCACTTGGTGAGATTGTCGATAACATTGCCCTTGGTGGCGACTGGTCTTTGCAGGGAGAGTTGGCAGATGCCGTGAAGTTGTGTTTTGATGCACGACAAGGCGGTGCCAAGTACGGCGAGATAGTCAGCACATACGCACGTCAAGGTGTGTTGTTTGCTGACCCCGACGAGTTGCAGACCGTAGCAGACTTCAATAATGCTACCATGCTGATGCTTGCTGACGTGCTGAATGACAAGCGCGTTACCTTGCTGAAGACTACACTTCAATTATACAATAACAACGCGAGACAAAGCGCAGTAGGACAAGCCGACCTGTTCGCAGGTGGCATTCAGAGCCGCGAGGACATCTTGCGAGACGTAATCACATTTATAAACGAGAATTATGGCAAACGAAAAGAAATCGAAGCAGCCCGGGCAGAAGCCGTGGAGCGAAGAAAAGCAGAGAGCGTTCAACAAGATGGCACTCCTCCAGCAGTCAGCACAGATGGCGAAGCAACAGCAGAACCCAGTGCCGAACCTGCACCAGTAGAGGCAGAACCTGTTGAGGCTACCGAACCAGTAGAAGCAGAGCCTAATGCCGTGCAAACAGCATTGGCAGCAGCCGAGCAGGAAACCAATACCGAGCCTACCGAAGCACAGAAAGAGGCTGGTAACTACAAGAAAGGACACGTCAAGATTGATGGCTACGACGTTACCATCGAGAACCCGAAAGGTTCTGTACGTCGTGGTACAGATGCCAGCGGCAAGCAGTGGGAGCAGGAAATGCAGAACACCTACGGCTACATTCGCGGCACAGAGGGCGTTGATGGCGACCACATCGACGTGTTCTTCTCAGAAGACCCCTCGCAGGGTGATGTGTTTGTCGTTGACCAAGTGAACAAGGACGGCAGTTTTGACGAGCACAAGGTGATGTATGGTTTCCCCGACATCGAGAGCGCACGAAAGGCATACCTCTCCAACTATGAAGACGGTTGGCAGGGACTTGGTGCCATTACTCCTGTCAGCAAAGAGGAGTTCAAGAAGTGGATTGACAGCAGCCACCGCAAGACGAAGCCGTTTGCGGAGTACAGCAGCGTGAAGCCTCTTGGCGACACCCAACTTGGTGAGCAGCCGACCGCAGGTTACTCCATCGAGCCGACCACCTACACCAACAAGAAAGGTAAGACCACACCGATGCACCTTGTTACTTTCGGCAGAGAGTTGTCGAAAGATGAAATTCGTGCCGGCAAGGAACTCGCAAAGGAAAGCCGTGGTTGGTGGGATAGAGAGAAAGGCGGTTTCATGATGCGTGACGAGGACAGCGCAAAAGCACTTGCAGAGGCTTTGAGCAATGAGGAAGCCGTGCAGGATGCACAGCCTTTGTCTGTAGAAGACGTGGCAACAGTCACCGACCAGGCAGATATGAAAGCCGTTGATGAAACCATCAAGGTAGAGCAAGAGCCACAGACCACTCCACAATATGACTATGACCGCGAGGATGATGTCTATGACAAGACACTGACAGGACTTCGCAACGTACTCAATGACCGCAAGCGTGGAGCAATCCCCAATATCAAGAGTATTGAAAATGTTATCCGCGACCTGCGCAAGCGTGCCAAAACCATTGAGGACGGCATGGCTACCGCAGCAGGTGAGACCATTCCACAGGCATTTGACGCACTTGCCAACCTCAACGGACGCAGAAAGGCATACGAGCAGTTCCTTGTTGACATCCGCAAGAAGATGGCAGAGACAGAGCGCGACGATGCCCTTGCCGCTCATGGCGTGAAATTGGGTGACAAGATTATGTATAAAGGCAAGGAAGCAACCATCCATGATGCAGATACAAAGCAAGTAACGCTTGACACTGGTATGGCACCAGTGCTGTATGAGGTTACGGATTGGGAGAATGTAGAACTACCGAAGCCTGTCAAGGAGTATCACGGTGGTGACCGCGTTTTCTCCGTGAAGCACAATGCTAATAAGGACATCTTTGTGGCGCACCACAAGGACGGCACGGTGGAATACACGTTCACCGACGGCACAAAAGCCAATGCAGACGAGGTGCAGGACGCTTTGCCCGAACCGAAGAAAGTCAATGTAGAGAGCCTTATGGGTGAACTCAACGAAAAGGGCGAAGCCAAGTTGAGCGACCACATAGAGGAACCGCAGCAGGAAGAAAGCACCGAGCAGCCCAAGCAGGAGGAGAAGAAAGCCAAGAGCAAGTGGGTTGACGATGCAGATGCAGAACGCTTTGAGGAACTTCGTAGGCGTTTGCGTCAGAAACTTGGTGAACAGTTGAACATGGGAGTTGACCCCGAAGCGTTTGCCCTTGGTGTTGAAATGAGTTACCTCATGCTGAAACATGGCGCACGAAAGTTTGCCGAGTTTGCCAAGCAGATGATTGAAGCCCTTGGCGAGAATGTGCGTCCGTATCTCAAATCATTCTACAACGGAGCGCGTGACCTGCCCGAAATGGCAGAGTATGAAAAAGAACTGACCCCTTACGACGAGGTACGCACATTCGATGTGATGAACTTCGACAAAGAGGGTGCAAAGGATATTGTTGCCACCGCTGAACACATCGTGCGCGAGCAAGCAGCCGAGCGTGAGGCAAAGGAGGCAACCGACAAACTAAAACAAGAACGCAATGAGCAAAGAAAAGAAACAGAGCAAGAAGTCGCAGCAAATACAGAGGCTCTTGCAAGCGAAGCAGCAACTGTTGCAAGCGAAGTCGAAAGTAAACTCCCGTCTGCAAGAAGTGAGCGAGAAGTAAACGACCTCGCAAAGAGCATTGACGATGCCATCGACAAGGTGAACGACCAACTGGCATTGCTTGGTTACTATGAGGCAGAGCCAGTGGAGAGCGACTTCAACGAGGCATACGGCTACATGCGTAATGCCGAGAAGAAAGCCGTGAAGAATGTCACAGAGTTGTTTAAGACGCTGACAAAGGAACTCGGCATCAGCGACCCTGTTGTGTATGATACCAAGGGCAAGAAGCAAAAGAGCGTGACGGCAAACATCGCACCTGCAGGTGGTGATGTTACCATGCGCTTTATGTTGAACCGCGACAAGGGCGTGGAGTTGTATATCGACTTCATGCTGGAACCCGATTATGAAAACAATCGCGACAACCTTGTGCTGAAAGGTATCATGTTCCGTCCAGAGAAGAACCTACCTAACGGAGGACGTGATTACCTACGTGCAAATAACTTCTTCCCTGTTGATGTTACCGTGCCACAGATGCTGCAAGGCATCAGAAGTGTGTGTCAAGAATGGTTACCGGCAGAGGACTACGTTGCAATGGCACAACGTATTGCAGCAGAAAATGCAGGTAATCAGCAAGAAAAGCCGTCAAAGGAGCGTAAATCTAAGAAAAAATCAGTATCTTTGCAGGAGCAAACCATCCCCGATTTGTTCAGTGGTTTGTTCAGTGAAGACTTAAAACCAACGAGCAATGAGCAAGAAGTACACGTACAACCTCGCACCAGCACTACCGAGCGAGAAAGAGGACACCAACGCGAACAGAATGAGCCGTTGGGAGAGAGCAAACAAAATGAAGATGAGCGACCTGACGCAGGAGGAGTGGTTAGACGTAGTGGAAACGATACTAAGTCTGACACCGCAGGAGGCTCGCGAGTATCTGAACTATCTGATGGCAAGCAAAATGTAAAGCCAGCCAAGCCCGAACCTGCACCCCTTGCAGAGAGCGAGCGAAAGAACACCCATAACAATCATGCCGAGCGCGGAACAGACTACGCGCCTAAAGGCACCAGCGCACGTATCGAAGCCAACATAAAGGCTATCGAGACGATGCAGCGTCTTATCGAGAGCGGCGAGCCAGCCACTCCCGAAGATATGTCTGTGCTTCGCAAGTTCAGTGGTTGGGGTGGCTTGGGTGCTGCTTTCAAAGAGAAAGTAAGTAGCGGTGACAGTGGCTACAACCCACGTTTGCGCGACGACTACCAGCCAGCCAACCCAATCAACGAACGTCTGCGTGAGTTGCTTTCGCCCGAAGCATACGAAGCCGCCAACATGAGCCGTAACAGTGCGTATTATACTCCAGCACCAGTTATTGATGCCATGTGGGACGTTGCGCGAGCAATGGGCTTCCGTGGAGGAAACGTACTGGAGGGAAGTGCCGGTATCGGCAACATTATCGGTCTGATGCCTACTGACATGAGCGAACGAAGCAATATTCATGCAGTAGAGATTGACGAGACCACAGGAAACATTCTCTCACTACTCTATCCCGATGCCAATGTAGAGGTAAAAGGATTTGAGAAAACATTTGTTCCTAATGGAAGTGTTGATTTGGCTATCACCAATGTACCTTTCGTTACAGGCTTGCGTGTGATGGACGAGACTGGCGACAAGGATTTGTCACGTAAGTTCCATGACATTCACGACTTCTGTATTGCCAAGAATGTGCGCAAACTCAAAGAGGGAGGCGTTGGCATCTTTATCACGTCAAGCGGAACACTTGACAGCCCGAACTCCGCAAAACTCCGTACATGGTTGGTAAATGAGGGAGGCGCAGATGTTGTCGGTGCTTTCCGTATGCACAACCAAACATTCGGTGGTACTGGTGCAACCTCTGATATTATTGTCATTCGCAAGCGCGTGAATGGTCGCAAGAGTGCAAACGCCATAGACGTGAGCGGCACACTGCCCATCCGCACCGTGAAGTACAACACAGGTGAAACAAAGCGTGGCAGCAGTGAGGTAATAGTCAAAGACCTTGCGCTTGACGTAAACAAGCACTTTGTGGAGCATCCCGAAGACATGGCAGGTGAAATGGCTTTCGCATTTGAGAAAGGTGACACCTACCGTGCAACCAGCAAGGCACTCTATCCAAGTCCGAGCATCAACCAAGAGCAGCGTCTGTCAGAGTGGGCGCAGCAGTTCAAGGATATGGACTGGGATAAAGCAGAGGAGCGCGAGAGCCAGCAGGTAGTGTATGAAGATTTGGGTGAAGATGTCAAGGAGGGCAGCATGTTACTTGACAGCGACGGCAATCTGTGTCTTGCACAGAGAGGAAAAGCCGTGCCTATCAACGTCAATGCCAACAAGGTTAAGGGACACACCAAGGCAGAGTGTTTCAACGCATACAAGGCTATCAAGGATGCACTTGCCGACGTGCTGGAGTATCAGACTACCCACAGCGACGATAGCGGTTTGCAACAGCGTCTTGCCAAGTTGAACAAGGCATACGACAGTTTTGTCAAGACCTACGGACATCTGAACAAGAATACTTCCATTTCTTTCCTGCGCAGCGATATGGATTACCCAAGTATTGCCGCATTGGAAAGTGTGAGTGAGACAGGCGACAAGAGCGGAAAGCGTATTGTTACCTACGGCAAGACTGACATTTTCAGTCGTCGTGTCGTGGAGACCGAGAGCGAGCCGAAGCCGACAACCATTAAAGACGGCATCATTGCCAGCATCTATCTTAACGGACGTGTCGATGTTCCATATATCGCCGAGCAGTTGAACATGAGCGACAGCGATGTGCGCCAGCAGATTATTGAAAGTGGACTTGGCTTCGAGAACCCGACCACAACCGAAATGGAAGTGTCGTATGAATATCTCAGTGGCAATGTTCGTGAGAAGTTGCGCCAAGCCCAAGAGAACAACACGGACGGACGTTATGATGCAAACATCAAAGCACTGGAGCGTGTTATCCCGATGAACATTCCTGCACACCTCATAGAGTTTACACTTGGCTCGTCATGGGTTGAGCCAAAACTATATGAAGATTTCGTAAAGGAGCGCACCGGGCTTGACGTGAAGTTGACAAATGCAGGTGGCACATGGATAATGAGTGAGCCATACTATACGAACACCGAGCAGAACAGGGCAATGGGCGTTATCAGTGAGAAGTGTGACAAGACCATCTACGGACATGAACTTATCAAAGCTGCTATCACCTGCAAGAGTATCAGCGTTACCAAGACTATTTCCACAGGCTACGGAAGCAGTAAGACCACCGAGACGATTGTGGACAAAGAGGCGACGATGGCTTGTGCCAACAAGATTGACGAGATACGCCAAGACTTCAAAGACTGGGCGCGTGGCAAGATGCAGGGCGACCCCGAAATGTCGGAACGCATGGAGCGTGTCTATAATGAACTGTTCAACAACAGCGTACCAAAGGAAATTCCCGACGAGTTTGTGCCGGAGCATTTCGGAGGTGCAGCCACCGTTGTTAATGGTAAACCATTCAAGTTGCGTCCGCACCAGGCAAAAGCCGTTATCCGTGCAACGACACAACCGCTGATGCTGGCTCATGAAGTCGGTACAGGTAAGACATACACCCTCATCAGCACAGCAATGGAAATGCGCCGTCTTGGTACAGCACGCAAGCCAATGATTGTTGTGCAGAACGCTACCGTAGGACAGTTTGTCGCCAGTGCAAAGGCACTCTACCCCAATGCCAAGATACTGACCCTTGAAGATGCAGACCGCAACGCCGAGGGAAGACGTAACTTCTATGCCAAGATACGTTACAACGATTGGGACATGATTGTGGTGCCTCAGTCTGTGTTTGAGCGCATCCCCGACAGCGAGGAGCGTCAAATCCGCTTTATCGAGGACAAGGTGGAAGAGAAGATGATGGTACTGGAGAAAATGCGCGAAGCCGCCAATGACGACCGCGACCCAGTATTGCGCCAAGCCCAGCGCGAGTTAGACCAACTCAACGACGAACTGAACGACCTCAAACTGGCATTGCAGGAGCGTAAGGCAGGTGGCAAGACCGAAAAGGACGAGAAGCGCGAAGCCAAGACAAGGCAGAACGCGATGGTCAAGGCACAGGAAATGCTCGACCGCGAGACTGACGATGTTGCCAACTTCGATGATATGGGTATTGATGCCTTGCTCATTGACGAGGCACACGAATATAAGCACCTCGGCTTTGCCACTGCTATGCAGCGCGGTGTGAAAGGTGTTGACCCATCATATAGCAAGAAGTCGCAAGGTGTATATCTGAAGACGCAAGCCGTGCTGGAGAACAAAAACGGCAAGAATGTGGTGTTTGCCACTGGTACGCCTATCAGCAACACCGCAGCCGAGATATGGACGTTCATGCGCTATCTCATGCCAGCCGACACCATGCGCGAGTACGGCATCTATTATTTCGACGACTTTGTGCGCAACTTCGGCAATATCCAGCAGATGCTGGAATTTTCCACCAACGGCAAGTATAAGGAGAATAACCGCTTTGCAGGTTATGTAAACCTCCCCGAACTTGTGCGTATATGGGCAGGTGTCGCCGACACCGTGCTGACCCGTGAGGCAGGAGGCGTGAGCGACAAGATACCAAAGATGGACGGTGAAAAGGCACAGGACATCTATCTGCCACAGACAAAAGCCCTGCGTGGTGTGATGAAGTTCGTGAAAGACCAACTCGACGATTACGAGAAGATGAGTGGCAAGGAGAAGAAAGAGAACAGTCACATTCCTCTTGTCATGTATGGTATTGCCAAAGCCGCTGCCGTTGATGCACGTCTTGTACTTGAAGATGCAGCAGACGAGCCGAACAGCAAGACCAATGAAGCCGTGCGTCAGACACTTCGCAGTCTTGAAGACACCAAGGAATATAACGGCACTGTTGCCATCTTTGCGGACAACTATCAGAACAAAGCGACAGGCTTTAACCTTTATGAGGACATTCGCAAGAAACTCATTGATGCAGGTGTACCCGAAGCCCAAGTTGTTGTGATGAAGTCCGGCATGAGCATCAAGAAGAAACTTGAAATCTTCGACAAGGTGAACCGTGGTGAAGTCCGTGTTATCATGGGCAGCACCTTTACGCTTGGTACTGGTGTGAACATTCAAGAGCGTCTGCACACCCTCATCCATGTTGATGCACCAAACCGTCCAATGGACTACACGCAGCGTAACGGTCGCATATTGCGCCAAGGCAACCTGCATAACGAATGGGGAATACCTGTCCGTGTACTCCGTTTCGGTGTTGAAGACAGCCTCGACGTTACTGCCTACCAGCGTTTGAAGACCAAAGGCGCGATAGCCGACAGCATCATGGAGGGCAAGAAGATGATGAGCAACTCGATGGAGAACCGTGTGCTGGAGGAGGAACAAGACCTGTTCGGCGACATCACGGCTCAGTTGTCGGGTAGCCAGTACGCTCTGCTGAAGAACCAAGTGGAGAAAGAAGTGAAGAAGTTGGAGGCACGCAAGAAACAGTGGGAAGCCGACCAAACATACGTTCACAATCAGAAGCCACGTCTGAAAGCACTCATTAAGGATAGTGAGGAACGAGCAAAGCGCAACAAGGAAGCCCTTGCCAAAGTTGAGGCTGCAAAGAATGATGGTATCACCATCGGCAAGATGAAATTCCCATCACTCGACGCAATGGGCGACTATATCAAGGACTACAACAGTAAGCAGCGCGAGCAGCAGGAGCAGGTACGCACAGCATCGGGTTATCAAGCCGAAGCCAAGAGCGACCTCACTGTTAGCGTCGGAGGCTTTGACTTCCATATCCATCGTGTTATCACCAAAGAGCAGAAGCAGGAGAAAGGACAACTCTCATTGTCATTCTTCTCTAAAACTCAAATGACATATTCCTGCCCGCAACTCGGACTTGAAGACGTGCCAGTAGATGGTCAGCGTTTGAAGTCTGCGCTGGAGGACATTCTTGAAAACGTGTTGAGCGGTGATGATTTCCGCGAAAAGGCAGAGTATGCCGATAGAGCCGCAGAAAGATACAAAGGTGAGTTGCAGCAAGTAGAGGCGCGTGACGGCAAACCGTTTGAGTATGCCGACGAGTTGAAGCAAGCCAAAGAGAAACTTGCCGAGTATGAGGAACTGATGAAAGCGGAAATGGCAGAGAAAGAAGCCAAGTATGCAGAAATGGATGCTTCTGTTGAAGCAGCAAAGGGCGTACAACTTTCCGACGAAGACAGCGACGATATAACAGAGGACACCGCAAAGTACCGCATCCGCGAGGACGAGCCACCTACAAAGACAGGTATCGGCTATAAGGTGTTTGTGTTGAAAGACGGCAAACTTTATCCTCCTATGGTAGCAAACCCGAACGGTGAGGCTACCCCTGTAGGTGTATGGCTTGATGCAGATGCAGCCCCAGTTGCAGGTGTTACAAAGACAGGTCGCCAGCAGGTTAAGGCAGGTGGCAAGGGAACACAGGGAGGTAGCGGCAAGTTGGCATACCGTCCCGGTTGGCACTTGGGCGAGATACCTTATGCACTCCAGTTCAACCGCATGAACCCCGAAACAGGACAGCGTGAGTTGTTCCCTGCAAACTTTGTGTGGGCAGAGGTGGAGTATGCGAACGATGTGGACTACCAAGAGGAAGCCATGAGTTACGGCATGAACGCAAGCGGAAAGTTCCAACACTCGCTTGCAGGTCTGCCACGACTGCCCGAAAACGGCTCATACAGGTATCGCACCAATCCCGACCCGAACACAGACCCTTGGGTTATCACTGGTGCCATGAAAGTAAACCGCATTCTTAAACCGAGTGAGGTTGATGCAATGGTAGAAGCCGCAGGTCGTGAGCCTCAACAGCGACAGGCTGGTGCCATCACTGACGAACAGGTGGAAGCACTTAACGCCAAGGTGAAGCGTACCATGCAGGAAGACCGCGACATGATGCGCAGTGCCGTTCTGCAGATGGGTGAAAAACTGCACACGAACATCAATATCATTGAGGACGTGAACGAAATCACACACCCCAATGCAGCGGTGCAAGAGCGTAGGCGCAAGTCCAAAGGTTGGTATGACACAGCCACAGGACAGGTGAACATCGTTCTTGACAATAACAAAAACATTGACGATGTGAAAGCCAGTGTCGGACATGAGACCATTGCCCACAAGGGTTTGCGTGAACTTGTCGGTGAAGAAAACTATGACGAGTTCCTTGACGAGACCTATCAGCATTTGCGCGACGACTTGAAGAAAGGCGTTGATGCTGCAGCAGGTCGTGCCTTTGTCGATGATGCCACCAAGAACGGAAAGCGTGCCAAGAGTTACGAGCAGCACAGACGCACCGCTGTTGACGAGTTGTTTGGACGCATGGCAGAGAAACCGTTTGAGGAGTTCAGTGAGGGCGAGCGTACCTTATGGCAGAAAATCAAAGCCACCGTCCGCAGATTGCTTGACAAGTTCCTTGGCTCATTGAAGTTGCCGAAGTGGTTTGAACTTGGCGACAACGAACTGCGTTACATCTTGTGGCGCAGCAAGGAGCATTTGGAGCGTGGCAAGGAACACCCAATAGACCTTGCGCGTGACATCGTGAAGCGTGAGGAACTTGGGCTGACAGACGAGGCACGTTACAACATGGGCGATGCTCCCGAAACATTCAAGGCACGTCAGAGACGAGCCGCAGAGAATAAGGGAACGGTTATGCCTGGTCTTAATGATGCACAGGTGAAAGTGGTTGATGTGCCACGTCACCAGTATAAAGGTCGCAACATTCTTGACCAAGCACGTGATGCTGCAATAGAACGTTACAACAAACAAGTTGGAACAAATGAAGACGGAACACCAAAGTGGGAAGCAATACCGCAATACTACAATAACTATGGCATTTCTTTCTTCTACGAAATTACTCCAAAGGCTTTGAAAAGTTTAGTGCAGCATCATACAAAGAGCGACAATGTTGGTGTTCATGCTGCTGTATTGGACAAATTACATGAAGTTATTAACGGAAGTATCGAGTATGAAGAAGACCCAGATGTTCCCAAAATAAACGGAGTGCGTGACATAAGCAAAGGTGTAAACAACAATGTCCTGATACATCGTTTCATCGGTGCAGTTCGTATCGATGGAAAAACTTATCGTGTAATTTCGAAGATTAAGGAGTATCGTGAGACACATCTTAGTGCACGTCCATCAACATACCAAGTAACAGAAATCGAGGTGTTTGACGAAGAAACGCCAAACACCCCGAATGGTAGCAAACGCGCCAATGGCTACGTTCACGTTGCAAAGTTACTAAAAGATTTTGAAAAAAAGCATGATGGTGGCAAAAAAATACTTGATGAGAGCAAAATTGCCGACGAAAGTACCGATTTGTACCGTGACCCGGACGAGACGGAAGACATTTGGAACGACCAAAGTTTAGGTTTGCAGGAGCGTATCACGGCAGCAGCAACCCGACTGGCTAACAATCACCGTGACAACAAGACGTTGCGCAATGATGCCATGCGTGCCATCGGTGGCAACCTCTCCGACTTGCGCAAGGCAATGAGCCTCCAGCGTACCTTTGACATGACCACCGTGAAACGTGTCGCCGACCTTGCGCGTGTGCTGATGAATAACGGCTATCTGAACGGACTGACTCAGCAGGAAGTGAAACGCTTGCTTGCAGCCGTAAAGAACAGCGTAGGACACAATGACATCGAGGGTGATGTGCAAAAGGTGATGGACATCATGGTGGACAATCAGTTGAAGCACGCCGAGGACACCCTGCACGAACTTGAAGCCATCAGAGGCAGCAAAGTAGATGCAAGAGGTGTTGAGGTGCAAGGTCAACTCGACCCAGCCGGAGCGCACACCATGAAAGTGTTTAAGAAGACACGCGGATGGGAGAAGACCGACATCGAGGAAGCCATCAGCGAGGCACAGCAGCGTATGGGCAGCAGCGATGTGGCAGTAGCCGATGAAGCAGCATTGGAGTACACAGGACTGCAACTTGCACTGGAGTATGCCGAGAACATCAAGGACAGCAAGGTAGAGGAGCGCAAACTGCGTGAGGAAATCAAACAGGCACATGACGATGCCAGTGAGCGCGACCGTGCCACCGACAGTTACCGCCAGTACATTGCCAGTCTGCAAGAGGCTATCCGTCAGAACAAGATTGAGAGAGCGCAGAGTTACTTCGACCTTGTAGGCAGGTTATCTGACAGCCTCCGCGAGAGCATTGCCAACGCCAAGGACTTCAAGGAAGCCGAGAAACAGCGCATCCGTGAGATACAGCACAATGCCAACAGCGACATGGAGGGCAGACCGAGCGACGAACATTATAAGCCGACATTTGCTGACAAGTTCGTCAACAACTCATTTGTATCGTTCCTGTTTGCTCCTCTCGCCACCTTTGACCAGATGTTGAGAATGTTCGGAAGCAAGAGTGCCAACGGCGAGGGCTACCTGTATAACCGCTTCATGAGAGGCTGGATTGATGCACGTCAGCAAGAAATAAACGGTGTGCGCGACAAATACGCCATCCTTGATGCCAAAGCCGCAGAGTTGTTCGGTGGCAAGGTGAAGACGTGGGGCGACCTTATCCGTCGCGTCGGCAAACTGCCAAAAGGCACAGTGTCGTTTTGGAACGGTGGTGAAATGCAGGAGCGCGAACTGACGCAAGGCAACCTCATGTATATCTACATGGTGAACAAGATGCTTGACGGACGTATGAAGTTGCGCAAGATGGGTATCACCGAGGAGAATGTGGCAGACATCGAAGAAGTGCTTGACCCACGATTGATAGAACTTGCCGACTGGCTGCAAGACGAGTTCCTTGTGCAGACGCGCAACGAGTACAACGAGACGCACAAGAGAATGTTCGGTGCTTCCATGGCCGCTATTGAGCATTACTTTCCATTGAAGATACTTGCCAATGCCCGTGCCGATAAGCCCGAAGACCTTGACAACCCCGACAAGAGTGATGGCATCAGCACCGCTACTGGCAGCATTATCAAGCGCAGACGCAATGCCCTTGCCCTTGACATTACAGGTGCAGACGCATTAAGCGTGATACTTGACCATGTGGCACAGATGGAACACTGGAACGCCTTTGCAGAGTTTAACCGTGACATCAACACGCTACGCACCTACAAGCGTTTCCGTAACCAAGTGCAGAACATGACCACCATCTACGGCAGTGGTAAAGAGTTGTGGAAGAAATTTAACGACGTTTGCCAAATGGCAGCAGGAACCTACAGACCGCCGCGTACCAAGTTGGATGAAGCCGCAGTGAACTTCGCCAAGGGTGTAACGGCTGCAAAGGTGTCGTTCAGAATGTTCACAGCCCTAAAGCAGTTCCTTTCCATGCCGGCATACATTCCCGAAGCAAGAACAGACTACTTGTTGAGGAACATTGCCAACCCTGTAGGAGCATGGAAATGGAGCATGGAGCATCTGCCAATTTTCAGCGAACGTTGGCGTAGCCGTATGAGTGGCGACCCACGTCTGTTGAAATCAGATATGGACTGGAAGATGTGGCGCACTCGCCTCATGCAACTTGCAAGCCGTGCAGGTATGTCGCCTAATGCTTTTGTTGATGCTCTAACTGTCAGCATCGGCGCACATTCGATGTATCAGACACGCCTCGCCCAGTACCTGCGTGATGGTTACAGCGAAGCCGATGCCGAGAAAAAAGCCGTGCAGGATGCAGAGGTGCTTTACAATCAGACCCAGCAGTCAAGCGAGGGCGCATTTACCTCGACGATGCAGGTTGATAGGTCTTGGTTGTCCGTGTTGTTCACGGTGTTCCGCAATGCCTCTATGTCTTATCAGCGACAGTTACACGACGCATTCCGCAACTTCAAACACAACCTCACACCGGGAGGGCGAGCAAGAAGCATCGAGTTTATGACAAAGCAGCTGTTGCGTGACAAGGGTATTGAGCCACAAAAAGACGGTAATTGGTCAGACGCTGATTGGCAACGTGAGGAGCAGGTTGCCAAGCGTAAGTTCAGACGGCAGTTGCTGAAAGACACCCTGCGCGTTGCCACATTCGGCTACATTATGCAGTTTGCATGGAACTTGGGTGCATACCTGCCCTATCTGCTGTTCGGCGACGATGAAGACGAGAAGCAGAAGATGTGGGATGATGTATGGGCGCACACCGCATTTGGCAGTGTCGAGGGTCTGACAGGTGGCGACTTGATGAGCCAGGCAGGACAGATGATGCTAACTGGTGAGGGCAATCCTGCCTATCTGAGTAAGGACATGCCATTGACGAGTGACATCATGGCAGCGTTCCAAAAGTTGGGCAACGGTCAGCATACCGAGGCTTTGAACGACATGATAAACCTCATTGTTCAAGCAGGTCTCGGTGTGAACCCACAGAGCATTACCGACGTAGCCCTGTCTATCATGGACGCTTGTGGTGACGACCCAACACTGGCACACGAGGCAACCATCTGTATTTCTCGCATCTTGCAAGTACCGCAGAGCCAAATCGACAAGATGTATTTCGACGAGGTTGGTTTGAGCGGTGACGAAGTGAGCAAGTACACCCCTGCACAACTTGCAGAGCGTTATGCCCAGTTCAAGGTGAAGCGTGGACGTTTCTTCTCTCCTTGGTCATGGGGTGACGAGGAGCGTATCAAGAAGTTTACCGACAAGGCAAACAAGACCATCAAGGAGCGCACCGAGCAGATGGGCGACGACAAAGTGAATGAAGCCTACCTGCAATACGAGGAAGTGTATAAGGGTGTCGATGCCAAGGTGAAAGAAGCCAAGAAAACGGCGAAGACCGATTATGTAGAGGCAGCACAACTGATGGCTGATGCACAGAGTGACCCCAACGCCTTTGCAACCTATCAGATGTTCAAGCAGATGGACGGTAACTTCAATAAAATAGTGAAGTTCTATCTTGGAGCCAAGACACCCGATGAAGCTGCATTGTGCAGACAGGCAGTCCTCGACTACAAATCGGCAATGGTGAAAGTGCTTGATGCACCTGATGCTGCCACACGTGCGGAGGCTATGGGTAATCTTGGAAATGTTATGCAGGAGTTTACTCAAAAGTATGTTCCAATGCAGCAACCCAATAGATAACGGAGAAAAAGTGTCGGCAGGGTTTAACTTTGCCGACACATAACAAAAGTAACAGATATGGAAATCGTACTACATAGGCTTAGCAAGGTACTCGTTCCAAATGAGAACGATGAAGCCGACAGCGTAAAGCGTAGCCGGTTGCAGTGTCATGGTGACCGTGCGCGTGCGCAGGAGATACTTATCGAGGCGCAGAACTACTACAATGCAATGTACCGCTTCCGCAAGGACAGGGAGCGTAACAAGCGTTACAACTACGGCGACCAGTGGGGCGACGTGGTATGTGTTGACGGCAAGAAGATGACAGAGGAGCAGTATATCCTCTCGCAGGGGAATATACCATTGAAGACCAACCTCATCCGTAGGCTTGTGCGTAACGTGATTGGTGTGTACCGTAGCCAAGCCACCGAACCTACTTGCACGGCTCGCGACCGCGACGAGCAGCAACAGGCAGAAACAATGAGTACCGTACTGCAATACAACATGCAGTTGAACCGCATGACGGAACTCTATGCCCGAAGTATGGAGGAGTATCTGATTAGCGGTATGGTGGCACATCGTAAGTGGTACGGCTGGCGCAATGACAAGATGGAGTGCTGGACTGACTATGTGCAGCCAAACAATTTCTTCATCGACAACAATATGCGCGACTTCCGTGCATGGGACTGTTCTTTTGTTGGTGAGATACACGATGTCAGTTTCGGGCAGGTATGCGAGCAGTTTGCCAAGTCGCCCGACGATTATGCGCGTTTGGCAGAAATCTATCGACAGGCGCGAGACAAAGGCGCAAGCATACACGCATGGGAGGAGTTTGGCTATAGCCGTGACTGGATAAACACCGACTTCCTCACACCGCGAGACGAAAGCCGATGCCGTGTTATTGAGGTGTGGCGCAAGGAGAGCAAACCGAGATACCGCTGCCATGACTACAACAATGGTGACATCTTCAAGATAGACATTGAGGATTACAGCACTATGGTACAAGCCGAGAACATGAAGCGCATGGAACAGGCACAGCGCAATGGAATTCCATACAATGAAATACCGTTCATCAAAGCCGAGTGGTTCATGGATAGTTACTGGTACTACTACTTCCTCAGTCCGCTTGGTGACATCTTGGCAGAGGGTGAAACGCCTTACGAACACAAGAGCCATCCTTACGTGTTCAAGGCATACCCATTCATCGACGGTGAGATACATTCATTCGTCTCTGACGTGATAGACCAGCAGCGTTACACCAACCGCCTTATCACACTTAACGACTGGGTTATCAGAGCCAGCGCAAAGGGAGTGTTGCTTATTCCTGACGAGTGCATACCTAAAGGCATGTCGCCCGAAGAATTTGCAGACACATGGGCAAGGTTCAACGGTGTTGTTGTCTATACGCCGAGCAAGACAGGCGCAGTACCGACGCAGGTATCTAACAACTCTACAAACATCGGCATACATGAAATGTTGAACTTGATGCTGAAGTTCTTTGAGGACATCAGCGGTGTCAACGGCGCATTGCAAGGTAAGCCCGGTTACGCTGGCATGAGTGCAGCACTCTACAACCAGCAGACACAGAACGCCACCACTTCATTGCTTGACTTGCTTGACAGTTTCCAAGAGTTTGTGCGTGACGCTGCATATAAGGACGTGAAGAACATTCAGCAGTTCTACGACCAAAAGCGGACGTTCAATATTGCTGGTCGTGCAGGTATGCAAGTGGTTTACGACCCGATGAAGATACGCGACGTTGAAATGGACATCAGCGTAGTACCAAGCCAAGCCACACCAGCATATCGTGCAATGGCAAATGATTTCCTCATGCAGTTGTTTGAGAAACAGGCTATCAGCCTTGAACAGATGCTGCAAGCAGGAAACTTCCCATTTGCCGACGCATTGCTTCAGAACATCAAGAGCCAAAAGGAGCAGTTGGAGCAGGGAAAGGTGCCGGAAGGCTTGTCGCCCGAACTTATGCAGCAGATACAGCAAGGCGTGAACCCCGAAACAATGAAGTTGTTACAAAGAACTATGGGTATGGCAGCATAATAATTCTGTTTTGTGAAAGAAACTATCGACATTACTATCAGTAAGATACTACAGGAGAACGAGCGCAGACGCGCAATAGTATTTGCGCCGTTCAATCCTATAACTGGTGAGGGCAGCATCGGACAGCGTGTTGCCTTTACCATTTCTGATTATCCTATCCCCACGCAGTACCTGCCAGTGGAAATGATGGATGAGCCATTTGTCAAGTCCTTGTCAAATGCTGGTAGTGTTGATGCTTTCATTCGCGATGCTCTGATGTTGCCTATCACCGATGAGGCACGCGACAAGGTTGTAGAGGAGTTCATAAGGATAAGGCAAAAGCATGACTACCCATTTTGGGCAGCGATGTTTGCATACATCAAGCGCAAGGGTGGAGGAACAGACGTTCTTTTCAGATTGAACAGACCGCAGCGCAAGTTAATCAAGCGGTTAGAGAAGATGCGTAAGGCTGGCAAGCCTATTCGTCTGATACTTCTGAAAGCACGTCAGTGGGGAGGTTCAACCGCCATTCAGATATACATGGCATGGTTGCAGCTTGTGCATGAGGTTGGTCTTAACTCGCTTATCATTGCCCATCAAGGTACTGGTTCCGACGAAATCAAGGACATGTTCGACCGCATGATTAAGTCGTACCCAGTTGAAATGCTGCACGAACTTGGCGAAGCATACGCCCCCAACGAGCCGAAGATGGTTGGTGTCGGCAAGTCGGGTAACATCTTCAGAGTACCGCAACGCAACTGCAAAATCAAAATCGGCACAGCAGAAAGACCTAACTCCTGTCGTGGCGGTGACTACAACCTTGTGCATCTGTCGGAGGTTGCCTTGTGGAAAGAGACAGACGGCAAGAAGCCGGAGGACATTGTGCGAAGTGCTTGCTCTGGTATTCTTCTACGTCCATACACCATGATAGTGTATGAGTCAACGCCAAACGGTGTAGGCAACTTCTTCCACAAAGAATACTTGGCAGCGAAGAAAGGACTATCGCAATTTGAGGCAATGTTTGTGGCGTGGTTTGAGATAGAACAGTATGAACTGCCATTCGCCAACGAAGCAGAGAAATACGCTTTTGCCAAGAAACTATTTGAGAACAGACGTAACGACGAGGTTAAGTCAGACCGCGATGAACCAGGTACATACCTTTGGCGGTTGTGGGAGAAAGGTGCAACGCTTGAAGCCATCCACTGGTATGTTTCTGAGCGCAGCAAGTACACCAATCATGGTGACATGGCATCGGAGTACCCATCTGACGACATCGAGGCATTTACCTATTCGGGACGCAAGGTTTTCAGCAGTGAGGACGTTGAACAGTTCAGACCTGCTTGTCGCGCACCTCGCTGGATAGGTGAGATATACGGAAGTGCCGATGAGGGAGAGAAAGCCATTGAGGGACTGCGTTTCAAGAAAGAGGCAGACGGACGGCTGTTCATGTGGCATGATGTTGAGAGGAGCGACACCGAAGAAGTTACTGACAGATACTTGGTAATCGTTGACGTATGCAAGGGACACACCAAGAACGCCGACTTTGCAGACATACTTGTTATAGACCGCCTGTTTATGATGGACGGCGAGCCTCCTGTTGTCGCAGCAGAATGGCACGGACACATCGACATGGATAAACTGGCATGGAAAGCCACGCAGGTAGCAGCATATTATAACAATGCTTTGCTGGTCATAGAGAGTAACACGCTTGAAACGAACAACACCAAGGGTGAGGCAGAATATATCTTGACGCTCATACACGAGGTTTACGGCAAACAACTCTATGCACGCAAGCAGAGTGCAGAAGACATCAGACAAGGTCTGCCAAAGAAGTACGGCTATCACACCAACCCATTGACAAAGAAAGTCGTTATTTATAACCTCAAAGTGGTTATCAGAGAGCGTTTGTATATCGAAAGAGAAGAAGCGTGTCTTGATGAATACCTAACATACGTAGAGACGGAAAACAATGTTTTTGAGGCTATGGAGGGCTATCACGACGACCGTCTAATGACACGCGCAATAGGTATGCAAGTATGTTATCATGAAATGGAGTTACCTCGTATAGTAAAGAAAATCAACAATATCAATGCTGGTCTTGTTCAAGTTCCTGTGTCGGCAGCGACAATAGGTTAGCACTGCTATAACGTCGGTTTTGTTTTTCATAGAAACCCTTTTTTATCTTGTATATTGTTTCCATAGCACTGCGAGGTGTCATGTAGAACTTTGGTGCCGGTGAGTTGACGGCTTTCAGCACCAGTTCAAACATTGATGCTTTTGGAAATTGTTTTTGCAGAGCCAGCACGCGGTTGTATATCTCTTGGAACATTTCTCGTTTGGTCGGTCGCATAGCATCGAGTACAGGCTTTCCCTTGATAAGCGCAGCGACCACCACCATAGCCCTCTCCTCAGAAACCCAAAAGCGAGAGCAAGGCATGTTCACCACTTCTTCCGATATTTCCGTGATGTCTATGAACGTCCGTTTGTTGATTGCTTCACGGAACGCTCTCATCAGTTCGTCATTTCGTTCATCTGTGAACTCAAGGATACAACCATGATACTTCATCTTAACCCATTAGCGTACAGTTTTAGTTTATAAAGCACTGATATAGCGGTACAAAGGTACAAAAAAATTCCGAGATACTGACACAAAAGATAACAAAAAACAGCGAGACTATGTTTGTAAATTTGCCGAAGAAAAATAGGTAAAACCATATAAAAAATAACATCATGGCTGAAAATCAGACCCCGACCGCACCTGCCAAGAGTAAAAGAGACCTCTTCGGCGAGCGACTAAAAAAGAAATATCCCGACCGCGACTATGCGGACGATGAGGCATTGTTCGGTCAAATCAACGATGATTACGACCAGTACGACAACGAACTTGGTCAGTACAAAGAGCGTGAGAGCCGTCTGACCGACCTCCTGTCAAAAGACAACCGTGCTGCACAGTTCATTGCAGACATGGCAAAGGGTAATGACCCTTGGCTTGCCGTGATAGAGCGTCTTGGCATCGACGGCATTACCGACCTCATGAACGACCCCAGCAAGCAGGAAGCGTATGCAGAAGCCAACAAGAAGTATGTTGAGCGTCTTGCCAAAGAGAAGTCGCTGGAGGAGGAGTATGAGAAGAACATGAAAGAAGTCACCCTCCCGATGCTGGAGCGAATGAAGCAAGAGCGTGGCATTAGCGACGATATGATTGATGCCGCTTGGGACTATCTTCATCACGTTGCCGATGCTGCTATCCGTGGCACATTCACGGAGGAAGACATCGACATGGCACTGAAAGCCGTGAACCACGATGCAGACGTACAGAACGCACGCACCGAGGGAACGGTGGCAGGTAGGAACGCCAAGATTGACGAGAAGTTGCGCAAGCCTACTACAGGTGACGGCACTCCTAACCTTGCAGGAAGCAACAACGCTCCTACTCGCAAGAACACGAAGCAAAGTATGTTTGACCTTGCAGATGAAGCCCGATGATAAAGGAGAACGTACAAGTGGTAGATGCCACACCGATACAACCGACGAAAGGTAGTGCAGGTTTGAAGACGCAGTTGGCTGGTCAAGCAACAACAGTCAGCAACGTGTCAGCAGCAACTGGAGGTATCGGACGCGGCAAGTTCGTAGAGCGAGATACTAAGTAAGTTTCTAAGTTATTATATTTTTTCAACCCTCTAAAAATTTTTAAGCAATGGCAGAAAATGTAAACGTAAGTGCTGGAGGAGCAATCCCCACCACACCCGGAAGTGCCGGCTTGCAGACGCAAGTACCCGGTCAGAGTTCCACCGTGAGCGGCCTTGCAGACGCAAGCGGTGGCATCGCACCCGGAAACCTCGTTGAGACAGACATCGACGAACAGTTGTTCCGTTTCCAAAGTGAGGACACCGCCCTGATGTCGCTCATGTTGAAAGCGAAGAAAGTAAAGGTCGCATCGCCCGAAGTCGAGCACTACATGATTGACGAACAGCGTGCAACGCTGACTGTGAACGCAGCCGTTACCGCAGGAAACGGAAACTCGTTCATTCTCCCCTTGGAGAGCAACGACCAGCAAATTCCTCGCGACTATCACACCCTGCTTGTGTGTGGCGTGAATGGTTACGAAGCAGACGGCAGCACTGCAACACCAGGCAAAGACCTCATGCTCTTTGTTACAGGTCGTGACACTGCGACTGGCAATCCTGTTTGCCGCGCTGTCAATGGTCCGAAAGCAAATGCTTCGGCACAGTGCAGCACTCCTGCAATCCCTGCTGGCACCAAGATTAAACTTCTTGGCAATGCCCTGTATGAGACGCAGAAAGAGGTTGACCCCGACCTCATCATTCCGCAGCCCTCTATTGTGTACCTGCAGAAGCGCGGCATGAACCAAATCGTGTCGGACTACTTCGAGGCACAGAAGAAGCACCTCCACTTCACACAGGCAATGATTGCCGAGCAAGCCATTCTGAACTTCAAGCGTGCAGGAAACCGCACCCTTTGGGCAGGTCAGAAAGGTAAGTTGACCGTGAATGTTCCTAAACTCGGACAGCAGTTCGTGTACTTCACCGAGGGCATCCGCTGGCAGTTCAAGCGCGAGTTGCAGCACACAGGCAAGTGGACTATCGAGAAGTTGATTGCCCTTGCCAAGTTGTTCTTCACTGGTGAGGACGTTCCTAAGACTGCGCTCCTGCTTGCAGGTAAGAACCTGTTGGAGGAAATTCAGTGCATCGACTTCTCCAAGCACCCCGAAATTCAGATTATTTCGAAGCAGAACCCCATCGGCTGGAGCGTTACAAGTATCCACACCGTATTCGGCGACATCGACATCAAGCGTGAGCCAACTCTTGACACCCTCGGTTGGTCTAACAGTGGCGCACTGATTGGTGAAGACCGCCTTGTTCACTACTCTTATTCTTCGCAGCATGAGTTCTCCGACCGCGTTGATGGTGAGGAGGCAACTCGCAAGGGTATGGTAGTATGGGATGCCCTCTGTCTGAAAGGCTCTTGCCATATTTGGATTGACGGTGAGGGTGATACCGCCAACAGCGGTGCTACCACTTACAGCATCTGGGATAGCGACGATACCCCGACCGCAGCAGACGTTACCAACGGCACTGTTTACTACTTCACCGTTGACTGCGTTCTGAATGCAAATCAGACTGCACAGAACGGTACGATGTGGAAAGCAACCGTTAACGGCAACACGCTGACGTGGACTGAGTTCACCGGCACAGTTGATGCAGGTGACTAAACCGACATCAGAACTTTATTCAATCCATTAGTGGCGGATGGCCTCAACGCCATTCGCCACTTTTCATTTTAGCAATGTATAACAATAAAACGAATTTCAGATATGATACGTAAGACTTACGGCGTGTCCGGGCTGATGGACTGGACAACGCAAATCAAGGCAGGTAAGGGTTCTGTGTCGGTACACTTCACTGGTGGCGCACTGACAGCCTACGGTGTAACTCCTGCCAAGTATTCAACCTCCAATCCGTTCTTTCAGAGCGTGATTGAGAACAGCAAGCAGTTCAAGAGTGGACGCATTGAACTACTCGGAACGATGGAAGTTCCCGATGATGCGGCGACCAAGGCACGCAAGGCTCGTATGGCAGCAAAAGCCGCCGAGAAGCCTGCAAAGGATGAACAATCACCTGTAACAGAGACACCAGTTCCCGAAACTCCAGCCCATGTAGCAGAGGAAACAGTAACGCCCACTACACCAGCAGAGGAACCCCCTGCCGAGGAAGCGCAGCCGACTGGCGAGACACAGGACGAGACATTGCAGGGTGATGGTGAGGATGCAGACGGAGGCAAGATTAAGGTAGCCGACAAGAACGAGGCTATTGAATACCTCAAAGAGCATTTCGCCGAGAAGAACTATACAGCAACCAGCCTCCGCACCAAGACCGCTTTTGAAGCAGCTTGCAAGGAGTGTGGAGTAGAATTTGTGTTCACCGCCTAATCCCATTCGCCATGATATTTCAAATCGACAAGATAATGCAGGATGTTCGCATCTGCCTCGACCAAAACATGGAGAGCGATGCACTCATAGAGAGTGGTGACATCGACACCCTTGCGCTTGACGAAATCATCAAGTCCAAGATACTTGAAGCAATACAGCGTGTCCATCGTGATGCCCCCAACTACTTGTTAGAGGGAGGACACAACTTTGGCGATGCCGTGTATTGGCGAGAGTTGGAAAGTGGCTGGGTGTTGCTGCCAAAGGACTTCCTGCGCCTTGTCGTTTTTGAAATGGACGATTGGGAACAGGCAGTCTATCAAGCCATCAGCACCGACGACCCCGAATATGAGAAGCAGCACAGCCGCTTCAAGGGAATACGCGGTACGGCACAGCGTCCAGTATGTGCCATTGGCATACGTCCCGAGGGCAGGGTGTTGGAGTTCTATTCATGCAAAAGCACAGACGCGAAAGTCAGCCGTGCCATCTACATACCCTATCCCAAGATAGACGAAGATGGTGGTGTTGACATCAGCGAGCGTTGCTATAATGCCGTAATCTACACTGCGGCAGGTTTGACATTATTGACCTGCGGAGAGACGGAGAAAGGAAACTCTGTCTCCGAGTTGGCGCAAACATTTTTAACGTAATTACAATATGAGTTCAATCAAGACAACACAGATAGATGGTGATGTTTCCGTAGGTCGTAATGTCGCGATAGGTGGCAAAGCAAATATAGCCGGAAGTGTTTCCATCGGTCACAATCTCAAAGTAGATGGGTGGCTTGAAGCACCTAACATCAAGGGTGCTAATAAAGGCATATTCCTCACCGTACAGGAGTTGCGCGAGGCATACCCCGTCCCTCATGACGGTTGGATGGCAGGTGTTGGTGCCTCAACGCCTTTCACTGCGTATGTTGGCAAAGGCGGTGACTGGGTAGCCACAGGTGGCACCATTGAGGTTACCGTTGATATGAGCCAGTACACCGAGGGCGTAGCCCAGTTGCAAGAGGACATCGACGAAGTTGCCGCAAGAGTTCGGACAGCCGAGACCAATATCAACAGCCATACGCAGCAACTTACCACACTTGGCAACCAACTGAACAACGTACAGAATACCGCTAATGCAGCCAAGAGCAAGGCAGACACGAACGAGGCCAATATCACGGCACTTGCACAGCAAATGTCAACTGCCGCCGCTGCCTTACAATCACTCTCAACAGACGAGCAGAAGAAAGCCTACATCGTAGAACTTTCCAACTACATGGAAGAAAACTCCGAGTTGCCAAAGGCTGGTGCGTATGTATATAACGGCAATCCCGTAGAGTGCCGTCTTTGCACCTTGTCAGACGGTGATACTGCTTGGCTTGCTTTCTGTATCAGCAGAGGTGATTATGCTGGCAGTGAGTTTGGCGAACGAGTTACGGAGTGTATCTTGTATTCAACAAACGCTGCTAACGACCCATTCTATTTCGTCGGACATTATTACGATGCCGAAGATAACATTCCGCAGTGGGTGCAGGAATTGTACGGTTATTCTTTTGCCGAGAGAATTGAAAAAATAAAAAATGAGATTAACGAGCGTCTTACCGAATTAGGCGAGGCAGACGAGGCACTTCAAGCCGACAACATGGCTCATCACGCTATTAAGATTGGTGGCATCGTGACAGGCGCAATCACCATACAGCAGACAGGAATTATGAATGTACTTCCGTCCGAAGTTTACTTTTCAGAAAGCCTTGGGCAGTTCGTCGTGAAGCGCGGTGGTAAATACTACAATGCCTGGAATACGCAAGACAAGTGGATGCAGCCAAATACCACTACTCCATACACCGAGAAGCAATATATCCTTGGCAGCGACATCTATATGTACGATGCCGACGATGCAGACTTGAAGCAGATTGGTGGCTCCAGTTCCAGCGGCATCTTCAATGTTACCAACCAAGTTCCCATCAGTGGTTACTATGTACTGTGCGACACCGAGAACACAGGCATATCAGCCGTTCATGCTGCATGGAACGCTAAGAAAGCGACAAGCGGACTTATCATCAGCTTTGAGGTAGGTTCGGGAATATGGAAAACCTATCAGTTCATTGGTAAGACCGTGAACGAAGTCAACTGGTATAACTCCGAGAATTGGAAAGACTTTGGAAGTCTTGCCGCAGGCAGCGAGACCTACATCATCATCGACGATATGATAGGCGCACCAGTGGCAGGTGAGTTCTACACGCTGGCAACAGCCGTTACGCGACTGATAGAATATCAGCGTGAGACAGGTGTGAGCTATGCCAAGAAAGGACTTATCATCAGTTACCGCACCGCCGAGAATGTGATGGAAACAAAACAGTTCCAAGGCGAGGTGACAGGCTTCGGTGAGATAGGTTTGTGGAAAGACTTCGGAGGTGGAAGCGAGGTAGAGACCAGCGACGAGCCGGAGAAAGACGGTAAAGATGCACTCTCTACTGGTGGTGCATACACCCATATCCCTGCTGGACTGGACGTTGACACCGAGACCGAGGGTGTAGTGAAGCTGAAACTTGTTAATGCCGAGGGCGACGATGTAGGCGACGAGATACAGTTTAATGTCGGCACCGGCAGCGGTGGTGGCACAGGTACTACCATTGCCGTAGCGTTCAAGGATAATCCTTTCTACGGCAAGGCAGGTGGCTCATTCATTGTGAAAGCTGCCATCATGTCTGTTACCAAGGCAGGTAGCCAAGAGACATCGAACAGTATCATGAGTGTAAACTTCGTGAACCGCACAACGAAGAATACTGTTGCTTTCTTCAATCCGAGAAAGGCATCGAGTGCCACCCTTGCCGACTACTCCTTTGAGTTCGATTTGAGTAGCCTGTGTCAGAACGCAGGAGAATTGCCCCTGCAAGCTGTTATCACTGACGATGGAGGCAACACCGCCACAAAGAACATCAGCATTATTGCCGTTGATGTAACGTGCGAGAGTGTGCAGACCCTCAACTATACACGTGAGACCTCGTTACAGGTGGGAGGACAGAAAACATCTATCCCGATGTATCGCTTCCCGAACAATGCCAGTGACAGAGGTATCAGAACCGTTGTGGAGATATACAAGAACGGCGACTGGGAAACACTGCAGGACGTTGTTGTCAACGACACCTATCCCCACAATGTGAGCATCGACCCGACAGGGTTAGGACATGGTGCATACCCCATCCGCATACAGGGTACCGACGTAGCCAGCGGCACGCGAGGTAACGTGCTGCATACAGCAGTGATGGTGATAGAGCAGCGTGAGGAAGTTGCCGACTACGACAAGCCTATTGTTGTGGCACGATGGAGTGACGATAGCGACGGCGAAGTGAAACTCTTTGAGACGCTGAAGATTGACCTTGCCTGTTACCAGCGCAGTAAAAACCCTGCCGTTGTCGAGGTTACAGTCGCCAATCAGTCCACAGGAGCGATTGAGACCCTTTCCGAAAGTTCGATGTATCGTAACAGATACTACACAATAGAGAAACGTATTGTTGGCTACTCACAAGGCGACACCCTTGTGTTTGATGCAACATGTGGCAATGTGTCCTTGTCAGAGAAGCGCGAGGTGCTTATTGACGGTTCACTGCTAGACATCGCAGAGACAGAGGGCGCACTGTACAAGATTAGTCTTGCTGGCAGGAGCAATACCGACACCGACAAGACTATTAAGACACAAGCCACTGATGGAACGGAGAAAGAGATTGTCGTTACAGGCTCTAACTATTCCACAAACGGCTTTGTGCTTGACACATTCGGGACAGAGCAGAGCGGTGGTCGCATGTCGCTTCGTATTGCAGAGAACGTCAAGGCTGAGTGTACCGACCAGCCTTTTGCCAGCACCTCTATCCCTACCAATGGACTTGCTCTTTCAATGACGTTCAAGGTGAAGAACATCGCTAAGCGAAACGCTCATATCATCAAGTGTCTTGGTGAGCGTCTCGGCTTCGTGCTTACTGGTGAGAAGTTCATCGTCACTACAAACGGTGATAGCGATGAGGCACTCGCCAACGTACATACAACAGCCGCGACCTCATATCTTGACGATGTGGTGTACCGATTTGACATCGTGATAGAGCCGCAAGCACGCGCTCCTTACAGTGGTGTGATGTTGTGTAAAGTGTTCCAAAACGGTGACATGGCAGCGTGTGTGCCTATCGACACCAGCAGCGCATTCCCGATTTTCAACGACACCATCCACTTCGACGGTACGGATGCAGACCTGTATCTGTATGAGATTGTAAGGTGGAATACCTACTACGATTTCATACAGGCATTCAACAACTACATTGTGAACCTTACCGACACGCAGGCTATGCTTACCGAGTATGAGCAGAACCAAGTGATGGCAGACGTTACGGCAGAGGGTGTGACGAAACCTCGCCCCGATATGCAGAAGTTGATTGACCGTGGTGTGATGGTATGCGTTGAGACCCGCACTTCTGATGCCAATCTGAGCAAGGACGGTGCAGCCGTGACGGATAGCGAGATATACTATCCCGACTATATCGAGAATATCAAGGACAAGAAGACACAGGTGCTTATGGACTGGTATCTGTACTTCCCCGACCGTCCTTGGGCAGACTGTATGATTGAGGCTATCCCCGTCACGAACCAAGGTACATCTACACTTGCCTACGCAATCAAGAACAAGAAAGGCAAGGCAAAGAAAGCCAAGCGCATTGTCATGCTGCATACGCGCGAAGAGGTCAGCAAGATGTATAACGGCGACGAAACCATTCTTGCCAAGTACGACGAGGCAGTGAAACTCGCTGCAAAGAAGAAGATACGCATCAAGGACGGCAGCACCCCTATCAGCACCATCACTATCAAGGTGGACTATTCGGACAGTGCCGGTGCGAATAACTGTGCACTGATGGAGCAGATGAACGACGTGCAGTTGGCTTTGGGAAGAAACTACATGACCCCTGCACAGATATTCAACACTGACAGCAGCGAGGAGCTGCACACCTCCATTGATGGTGTTACCTGTGCATTGTTCCGCACGGACTACCGCATCGGACAGGAGAAAGGTTCCGAGGCCGCTACGCTTCCCGAAAACGCCTACTTCCACAGCAAGGCTAACTTCAATGCCGACAAGGGCAACCCCCATTTCTTCGGCTTCGAAGATGTGCCTGGCTACAACAAGGGCTGTGTGAACTATGGCGATTTCAAGGAGATTGTTACACCGCGAGGCACCAACATTGACACTTACAAGGCAACGGTGCTTGCTGGTTCAGCATCGCTTATCCCCGGAACGCTCTATATGATTAGTGAGTTCTGTGGCCCCGAGACGCGCTTCATCGAGAACGACGGCACAGGAGCCATGACAGAGACCGATGCCGTAGCCGAGTTCGTTGATGTTGACAAAACAGGCGCAGAGATTGCTGCAGATGATGTCAGCGATTACGACTGGTCAACTGTCTATCGCAGCACCGACGGCAAGTACTACAAGTACACTGGTGGCGTATGGCGCGACACCACAGGCAGCATGACCTACGATAGCAGCACTGGCAAGTGGGTGATTGTAGGCAGAGTGCTTAACCCTGTTGAGTGTTACGAGTATCGCCAGTATCAAGAGTTCTGTTGGCAGCAGGGTGTGAACAGCGTCGATGATATGCTTGAAACGCTGCACACCGATGATGGCGACGTGCCTATCTGGTCAACATACTACGAGAGCCGTTACCCCGACGATGATGATTTGAACGACCTGTACGCACAGGGTAGAAAGGTACCTTATCAGTTGTTCCGTGAACTGTTGTTCTGTCAGCAGTGTAATCAGAACCTCACGGACGACCACGAAGAGAACGCCGCACTGAACCCCGACGGCAGCGAAAAGATTTTCAACGGCGACGGTGCATCGCTCACCATCACCCTTGACGGCAATACCGTAGCAGGAACCAAGGCCAACCGTCTGTTGAAGTGGCAGCATGAGATGCACCACTACTTCAACCCTTACAGCACGAACCACTATATTGTGGCATCGGATTATAAGGCTACCGTTGACCAGCGAGCCAAGAACATGATGATAGCAGTCTATAAAGAGACTGACGGCAACATGCGCTACTACTTCAACCACTGGTATGATGGTGATAGTGTTGACGAGGCCGACAACGACTGTTATCTGACTATCCCTTGGGATATGGACGGAGCGAACAGCCACCTGTACCAAGGTTGGGACGGTGTGATGTTCCGCCAGTCGTTTGCCCTGTTTGAAAGAGGCGAGGGCGTTTGGATTGATGATAACGGCACACAGCTGACCTTGCATGATACCGCCGCCGCCATGCGTTCTGCCAAGACAGGCGCAGGACTGGAGATATTCAGTGCAGCAGGCAGCTACCGTTACTGGATGACAAACCGCATCTTGAAGTGGCCAAAGGTAGTGAGCAGCTTCGACGGCCAGCGCAAGTATATCGAGACCGCGACGGCAGCGGACAACCACTATCCGGCACTGCACGGTTTGCGTCTTGAAAGTCTGCCAGCATTCCAGCGCAAGCGTTTCGCCTACCGCGACGGCTACTATCAGACAGGCGACCTGTTCAAGCATTTCTTCCAAGCACGTGTGATGGGAGCCATCACGGTGAAGATTACCGCAGCACAGGACGGCTACTTTGGCATGGGCGTTGACAGCACCAGCAGCGCGAAATACTCATGTTATCTGCGCGCAGGTGAGAGCCACACCTTTACTGAGGCTGCTGCAGGTGTCGGTGGTAAACTTATCTATATCTTCGGTGCTGATAAACTGAGCGAACTTGATTTAAGCGGCTGTACACCGAAAAACAGCAACTGGGTTATAGCCGACTGTACGCTATTGCGGAAACTCATCATCGGTGGAGAGAGTTATACACCATCGTACACAGACGATATTCTGTCAGCGTTGAGCCTTGGTCAAATGCCATTCTTGGAGGAGATAGACATTAGGAACACCAAGATACTGACATTGAACGCCACAGGTTGCCCACGTCTGAAGACAGTGAAAGCCCACGGTAGTCTGTTGCGCTCTTTCAGCCCTGCGCAATCGTCACCCTTGCAGACGCTGACTTTGCCATCAAGCATGACGGAACTGTCATTCGTGAACCTGCCCAGTCTTGGCTATCCCAATGGCGGTGTATCATTTGACGGATTGGCGAACGTCACTCGCATACAGTTAAGTGGTTGCCCGAGCATAGACGCGCAACAGTTGCTTGCCGATGTTATCAATGCTGGCGCACGTCTTGCAGAAGTGCAGATAGACAGTTACGATATGACAGGCAACAGCAGAACCCTTGAAGCCATGCAGAGCCTTGGCACTCGCGGAATAGGAAGTGAGCAGACAAATGTTTGCGACGGCATGAACGGCAGTTGGATTATGAGCAACCTCGTTGAGGATGCCATCTTTGCCAATCTTGTAGCATACTTCCCGAACCTCACGCTATACAATGCGCAATATACGTTGATAGAGTTTGATGATGCAATGGAGTTTGACGGCAATATCCGAAACCTCGACAACAATACTACTGATGGTGAGGGTGACGGCTATGAGCCAAGCGGACACATTACCAAGTTGCAAAGTCAGATGCACGTCTATAAAGGTACTTACAACGAGCGGACGAGCAAGATGCAGTTGGAGCAGGTTAGCGATGACAACATGCGCAGACTTGCCAACGGTCTTGACTGCGACATCACCGACACGAACGGAGCAGGTTACGACCTTTTCTTGGGTGTTCCTCATTATTGGTACAAGGGTATCAATGACTATGTGAACAACAAGAAGTACACTGCTTTCTCGACGGAGGTGAATGAGCCACGTTCAACGGCTCGCAACATCAACCGTCATGCACTTGGCGACTTGCTTCTGAAAGGTTTGTCGAGTGTGTATGTGAGTGGTTTCAACGTCGGCGACGTGTTCAATGCAGACAATTTGACGGACAGTAGTGCAAACAATGTGTACAGCATGAATGTGGAGAACATGAAGCAGGTGCGCTGGCCAGGTATCAACAGTAATCTGATAGGCGGTCTGTTCCTTGATAAGGACGGCAAGGTGCTGAGTTCAGTCATTACCTACATCACACATTCACTGAGTGACTTTGTGCAGGGTGAGTACGTATTTGTTTCAGTACCAGCCAATGCAGTTACATTTGTCTTCACGACCCCTAACGGCTACGACGATTTGGAGTGTATTGCCGTTGACAGCGACGCGATAGAAGCCATTGAACCCGACTGGGTAGAGCATGACTTTACGTTGATAGGCTGTTACAAGGCAAGTGTTGACAACCTCATGCGTCTTCGTTCCATCAGTGGTGCTGCTCCGAAGCGAGGCACAGGCACATCGACCACCTCCAGTTACTGGAAATACGATGCCAACGGCGACTTGACGGTAGGACTGCCACAGGCAGGAACGAGCATGAACTTCACCTGCAAGGACTTCCAAAACCTTGCGAAGTGTCGTGGTGCCGGCTACCAAGTTGTGGACTACGAAATGCACAAGGACATGGCACAGTTATGGATGGCTATCCACGGACGCAGAAACTCGCAGGGTGTGAACGGCACAGGCGTAAACGCAGGTACGAACACAGGTGGCACCGACAGCACCAGCGAGCCATCACCATTCAGAGAGACCGCGAGCGGCAGACCTCGCACGATGGGACTTGAAGACTGGTGGGGCAATGTGTCAGAGTGGATGGACAACGTGGCTCTGAACATTCCGAGTTACGATGCTTTCTACAAGAACAGGAGCGTTGCGCCTACTGGCAGTCCTGTCGATGCAGTTTGGCATATCAAGATGCCCGACGGCAGCGAGCGCACCGTGCAGGGTATCACCAACAGCGGCGACAACCAAGAAATTGCCCGAATGAAACACGGACGTTTCTGTGACGTGATACCAAGCAAGTGCGTGACAAATGCCAGCATGAACACATACTATTGTGATGCTCAATGGTACACTGCATCGGGTGGGCGTTGTGTTCTTCGCTCCGGCGTCGGCACGTACTCGGTCTACGGCTTCGTGTACTGCAACGCGAATAACGATGCTTCGAACTCGCTCACCGACTACGGCTCGCGGCTTGCCTTCAGAGGCGCAATCGAGTTCGTTGAGTAGAAATAGCGCAGAGCGGCAAAGCGACAGAGTGAGAGCCTGTAAAGGCTGCTCACTCTCCGCTAAAGCCGCGTAAGCGGCTCGATTTTTTTGAAAAAATGCTAATAGTGTGGTGCAAAGTGCGTAAGTATGACAAATATTTCGTACCTTTGCACTTGCTTTTTAAGCAGGTGGATAACCCTCGTGGGCGTTGTGTTCTTCGCTCCGGCAACAACACGAACTCGAACAACGGCTTCGTGAACTGCAACGCGAATAACGATGCTTCGAACTCGAACACCAACAACGGCTCGCGGCTTACCAGCAAGATACATCTGTCTTTCGGAGGCAGACTGTTTAATATCGTTCCTATACACCAGTGTCGTGTACACTGACCGCAAGGGCGAAGGGTTTGAGCCTCGGCAACCCTACATGATGTAGAAAGCCGAAACATAACTAAGTGTCCTGAAGGCATGGACTATGACATTAGATTTCCTCTCGACAATCTAATTCCCGAAATTGTCAGCGAGGAGAACATGGGTGAAAGTTTCGACTACGTTATCAGTCACCTTGAACACCCAAGACAACGGGAAATGTACAGACCTAAACGTCTGACGATAATAGAGAGCCTACGCAGAGAAATCAGTGCAGGTTCTTTTCGTATTGTGCGTAGCGATGTTCGCGACCTGCATGTAACTGAGGGCTATAAAGAGCGCGATGTGCAAGCCCCAACGGTAGTGAAGCGTGTTGGCATCCATGCCATCATGGTAGTGATAGAGAAGTACACATACCCTACGCTCATCAAGAACACGGCAGCAAGCATCAAGGGACGCGGTATGCACTGGCTGCACCACGTCGTAGAGGAAGACCTTACCAATGCTCCCGAACAATCACAATACTTCTATCAGAACGACATACACCATTATTATGACAGCATCGACCAAGTGCGGATGATGCAGATAATAAGGAAGTATGTTTCAGACCCGATACTGTTACCCATCCTTGACAGCTTCATTACGCTCATGCCACAAGGCTTGTCAAAGGGTCTTCGTTCCTCGCAGTGTTTCGCCAACCTCTATCTGAATGAGGTTGACCACGAAATGCTGAAATACGTTAAGCACTATGAAAAGGACGGTGAGACGCATTATTTGTATTACAGGTATTGCGATGATACCGTGATGCTTGCCAGCACGAAAAAAGAATTGTGGGAGTTGCGCAACATTCATGTGGCAGCAGTGGCACGTCTCGGTTTGGAGGTTAAGCCATCGGAGGCGGTGCGACCGCTGGACGTTGGACTGGACTTTCTTGGCTATGTGCATTATGGTACCCATTCATTATTGCGCAAGCGTATCAAGCAGAAAGCAGCAAGGAAACTGGCAAAGGTGAAGTCGCGGAAACGTCGGCAAGAGATTATTGGCTCATTCAAAGGCATGGCTTGCCATGCTGATTGTAAACACTTGTTTTATAAATTGACAAATCAGAAAATGAAAAAGTTTAGCGAAATGGGTGTTAGTTACACCCCAGCCGACGGAAAGAAACGCTTTCCCGGTAAGACAATGCGCTTGGGCGCAATCGTGAACAAAACTATTGAAGTGCATGACTACGAGACTGGCATCAACACGTCGCAGGGTGAAGACCGCTATGTGGTAAGTTTCCGTGACAAGCAGACAGGCGACTGGGGCAAGTTCTTTACAGCATCTGAGGAAATGAAGAATATCCTCGACCAAATCAGCGACATTGAAGACGGTTTCCCATTTGAGACCACGATTGTCAGTGAGGTGTTTGACGGTGGCAAGGTAAAGTATAAGTTCTCATGATACACAAAAGATAACATCTTATTTGCCGTCTTATGTCGTATCTTTGCGGCATGGAAAAGATATATGGCGCAACAGAACGCAGAGACGGCATACAGCAGATAGGCCGTAAACGCTGGGAGGTATTCTATGGCTTCGGCAAGGACGGAGACACAGGATATAACTATCGTCAGACGTTGGACTATAAGCCCACCGTCAACGAGGTAAAGCAACTTATCATAGACACCATCAATGCCAACACAGACGAGAAGATACTGAACGGCTTTGTTTGGAACGGCATCCATGTATATCTGAGCAGCGAGAACCAAAACAACTTCAAGGCAGCGTTCGACCTCAATATGCAGATGGGTGGTGCCATGTTGCCTATTAAGTTCAAACTTGGTGAAGACGCAGAGGGCAATGCTGTGTACCATACCTTTGAAAACATGGAGGACTTCACGGACTTCTACACGTCTGCAGTCGCCTACATTAACCAGTGTCTCAATGAGGGCTGGCAGGAAAAGGACAATTTAGACATGAAGCCCTATGAGTAACGGTTGCGGTTGTGCCAAAGGTCTGCTGAAATATATCAAGCCCCCATACGCCAAGAAGTATTATGCAGCGTGCGTGCTGCATGACAACGAGTATGACAAGGGTGGTGGTGAGGAACAGCGCAAGGAAGCAGACACGAACCTGTTTCTCAATATGCAGAAAATATCAAGTCGTCAGAGCCGTAACCCCTATGCGCTCACATGGTTCACGCTGATAGCCCTGCTTTACTATATCAGCACGCGCCTATTCGGAAGATACTACTTCAACTACGACACCCCACATCATAGTTGATACTACATAAATGGTTTTTGAGAGCCGCAGGTAGCCATAAGCCTGTGGCTCTTTCTTTGTGTATAGGCGACCAACTCAAAAGATAACAGTTGACACGGCTTCAAAGTGGTTACATTTGCATCAAAAAACTTTTAGCAATGAACTACAAAGTAATTTTCTCTGTTATCGGCGGCGGCATCGGTTGGATAATCGGTGAGTTCAAGCCTACATTCCCACTCATCATTGTGGCAATCATTTTTATTGTGTATGATGCTTGGACAGCATATAGTCTTGACAAACGTGTGCATGTGAAGTACCCGGACAAGACAAAGCGCGAAGCGGCAAAGTTCACCAGTTTTGCTTTTGGCAAGGTGATACGTTCTACCATTCCCAAGCGATTATGGCTGATACTGCTTGCTTATATGGTGGAACACTGGGTGTTCGTTCATATCTCCATCCCTTTGTCGTACATCGTTACAGGAGTGATATGCTTTGAACAGGCGTGGTCTATCCTCGAAAATGAAAGTTCATGTCGGGATGAGAACGAGAGCCGTTTTTGGAAGACGTTGCAACGCATCATGGTTGACAAGACTGAGAGACACTTTGATGTTTCGCTTGATGAGTTGAAGAATGGCGGTCGTGTTACAGAGGAACAGGTTGAGGCAGCACGCCAGTTGCTTGCCGAGTTTGATAATTATAAAAAGCAGCAGGGCAATGAAAATACTGATTGACAACGGACATGGCAGCAACACCGCTGGCAAGTGCAGCCCCGACAAGCGTCTGCGTGAATACGCTTGGGCTCGTGACTGTGCAAAGCGTCTTGTTGCAGCATTGAAAAAGAAAGGTTATGATGCCGAACTGATAACCCCCGAAGCATGGGACGTGAAGTTGCAGACGCGAGTGAGCCGTGTGAATAACATCTGCAAGGCTGTTGGCGCACGGAATTGTCTGCTTGTCAGCATCCACAACAATGCAGGAGGCGGCGATGGCAAGTGGCATGATGCCTGTGGGTGGAGCGTATTTGTCAGCAAGAACGCCAGCGAGAACAGCAAGAAGTTGGCGCGTATGCTCACCGTTGAGGCAATGAAGCGTGAACTTATGGGTAACAGAAGCGTACCCTTACAGAAATACTGGACGTGGAGTTGGACGAATAAGGACATCTATATTCTGAAGAACACCGCTTGCCCAGCAGTATTGACAGAGAATATGTTTCAAGACCACAAGGGCGATGTGGACTACCTTTTGAGTGAGGCAGGTATGACGGAACTTGTGGACTTGCACGTAGATGGTATCACTAAATATATTGAATGCTTATGAACAGGGAAGCAGTAAAAGCAGCATTGGTATTCATGCTTGTCGGACTGGTGCTTGGAGGCATCATCGGTTATGGTGTGTTCGGTCGTAGCAAGGCGACGGACTATGTGAGTGAGCGCGACACCAGCACCTACATTGACACCATACCATATTACCAGCCTGTGCCGAAAGACAGCATGGTGATTAAGTATGTGACAAGAACTCTGCCAGTCAAGCGTCGTGATAGCAGCACGACCAACAAGACCGACACATTTTTGGCTGAAAATTATGCGCAAAATAATGGGGAAAATATACCGCCGCTGTATGCGTCAGTTGACAGCGACAGCGCAGCGGTGGCAATCCCCATCACACAGAAACGCTATGAGAATGAGGATTACCGCGCCTACGTCAGTGGCTATGAACCGAACCTTGACAGCATCTTTGTGTTTCCGAAAACCACCGTCATTCATGAGCGCAGTTACAAGCCTCCTAATAAATGGCACATCGGTATTACGGGAGGCTACGGGTACGGATTTAAGAGTAAACAGGCTGAGCCATACATCGGCATCGGCATCACATACAGTATAATCAGTTTTTAACTATGAACATCATTTTATCAATCAGCAAGTCGGCAGTGTTCAAGGAGGTTGCACAGACCACCAGTTACACCGGCGCAAAGATGGACGACGACGCAAATGCCTACGAGCGTATCACTACCGTTGATGAAGACCAGTCGGAGTTGCAACGCTTTTGGGATGAGAGCCGTGCAGAGGTGGCACAGGCATTTATCCGTATGCTTGTGTCGGAGGGCATGGCAGAAGACGGCGACACCTATCAACTTGTACTGAATGTGTCAGTGGCTTTCGACACAGCCTTGCAGCCTGGTATGGAGTTGGGCTTGTTCTCCTACTTCGTTCAGAGCATCACCGCCAAGTGGTATGTGTTCACCAACAAGAAAGAGGCTGGAGATTTCGCCACCGTCGGCAAGAGCATCCTTGACGATGTTAAGGAAAAAGCATTCTTCAAGAAGAAGCCTACGCGCCCGACCTACGACTAATAAAGAGAGTAAATAACCCCATTAAATTTTTCATCATCATGGCAGAGAACAAAAAAAATCTTGATGTCACCATTCAGACCAAGGAACTGAAGTTTGCGATTATGAATAAGACGCACGTGACAGCACGCAGTCTGCAAGCAGCGGGCAAACTCAACTATGAGGCAGCAGCTCACATGCAGGCGAGCGAAGACTTGGAGAACTCGTATGAACTTATCCGCGCCATTAGCAACGCTATTGCAGAGACCAAGGTGGAGTTGGGTGAGTATCTGAACGAGACAACGACGGCGACCGACAACCTCATCGACAGCAAGGTGGAGAACGGCGAGGCGGTAATTCTGAATTTCCTGCTTCCCAGCAACTACAACAGTGCCGCAGCCGACGCTCTCGGTGGTGGTATTCATGAGTTTGTTGTGGGTCGCAGTATCTATGAGTGGTATCGTCAGACATGCCCGGAGATTGCGGAGGCTTGCAAGGCTGATGCAGAGGCAGCACTTGACAGAGCGAAGAAAGCCCTCTACAAGCGTAGCCGTCCCGAGCGTCCGACCTACACACCATAACAGTTAATCAAATAATAACCAATTTTATCCAATCGTTATGGACTACTGTGGAACAGGCTGCAATAACATTACGGCAAACGGCACAGCCGCCGATGCAGAGGACAAGCGCGTAGTGCGTCTTAAGTTCCTGCGTGACCAGTTGCTTTACGACATCAAGAACTATGCCTATGTAGAGGGTGACGTGATGGGTGAGGAGAAACAACACGCCCAGCATGTACTCGTAGAGATTGGCGAGGAGGGTAACGTGGACAGGGTGAGCCGTATCCTCGCTGTAGTCCACACCGCAGTGATAGAAATGCTATTCCCTTACACCAAGGCTGAACCCATCGAGGAGGAAATAGACAACTGCCTACACGCTCCCGAAGAGTATGTCGTGGAATTGAATGTGCCTAACACCATGTCGCGTACCACGATGCACCACTTATCGAAACTGATACATGAGTTTATGGTGTACTGCGTGCTGGCTGACTGGCTGAGCATCACCAATCCGCAAGCAGCAGCCAACTGGAGTGCCAAGGCTGAGGCTATCAAAAAGGAAATAGAAGAAGTCAAGAACCTGCGCAGAAAAGCATTCACAAGGGCAACACACCCTTGGTAACAATACACCTGCCAAACCGGGCAGGAACTATCCCGACAAGGAAAACGCACCTATCTTCACAGACGGGTGCGTTTCTTGTTTTTACCTTAAAAAACTAAATCTAAAACCTAAATCAATACTATGAAAAACACAAAGTTATCGTAACTGGTTTGTATGGCGAGGCTCGAAGTTGACTGATGCGCCGAAGATGGACTTGCCATCGGTGAGTGTCGCCAGTCCTGCTATTCGGAAATACTTGTATGGTGTACCTCTGAACCCACGCAGGTAATGGTCTTTTGAAGACCAAACGAGGTGCCAAGAGAAAAGGTCGCGTGAGCCGTACAGCACCGTGCCGACATCGCCACGCTGGAAGTGTCCGCGCTGAATGAGTGCGGAGATTGTCTTATGAACATCGGCAGCCTCCAGTTTGAGCGGTCGCGTGATGTAAAGCCCCTTGCATACTTCCTCGTCAGTCTCGCTGAACGACACCAGTTTGTTATCGAGTGTCATTGCCAGTGCTTCGGGATATGCGTTGATGGTTGATGCAAGGTTTGTGAACACCATGCCCCACATTTTCGATTTGAGAGAGAAGACGTAGGCGTATGTGTATTTGGGCGAGCCGTTCACCTTTGTTGGGTTATACACAAAGATACGTTGATGCACATAGTCGTAAACCATCTGACACCCTGCAAGGAAACCGAGGAACGGCTGCATGGGCAGACAAGCATCTGCAGAGTGTCCGAGTTTGGCGTGCAGTTGGTCTATGCCGGGCAGGTCAAGCACGTTGAACGGTGCTTCGCTGAATATGCCATCCGTGATACACTGTGTCTGCGAACCACTGATAAGCATGATGCCCCTATCTGTGGCAAAGAGGACTGAACTATCTATCTGCGTAATGCTGCCAGTATTGATACACACGTCTCGCGTGATAGGCTGACGTGCGGAGTAGGAGCCAGTGGAAGACACCTCCAACGCCCAAACGCCCTCAGTGGTGAAAGCGTATAGTGGGAACTGTCCGAACTGACCTTGCGACATTGCTTTTGCCGCAGCAGATATGCCGAGGATGGTGCCAGTACCTACGGTGTTGATGCCCAAAACAGGGAAGTGGAATGGGTTATTGACTTCGGAGGTGTAGATTTTGTTTGGAACATCTATCGTGCGTATTGCCTCACTTGACTCAGACGGCAATGATGTAGTTTTTGTGGCGTTATCCCATCCACCAAAATAAAATGCTCCATTTAGGAAACCGTGTGCCTCCAGTGGAACCTCGTAGGCATCATAGAAGTAATCATATCTATAAAAAACGGCCTTGTAAGCATTGACGTTTGGATAATAGAAAAATAATAGACGCGCTTGCACACTCATAGCAAAAGCCTCTCCCTGCACAATGATGTCGCGTCCGTCCTGCTTTATGAAGAAATAGACACCCCATGAGGCTTTACGGTCAATAATAGTTGGTGAAGCGTCAGAAAAGTTCTGAACATAGCCGTCGGTATAACAGAACATTGCTCCGGCATTGAACGTGTCGTAAAGTTTCTTTTTTAGATTGGCAATGTTCAGTCGTGAGTTATATGCAAAAGAGTATTGCGGTATCAATACATCATGACTGTCAAAGTCGTCTGTCATAACCTCTCTATTCACAAGAGATTGCAAATAATCTTCTTCAACGGAAACAGCCGTGCGCGTAGTTGTCAGTTCGTCTAACTTGATGCTTTTGAGTAGATAGAACTGGGAACATGAACGTATATCTGCTTTCACCTGGTCAGTGCTACGCTGCGGTATCATCAAGCGTCCAGAGGGGTATGTGAAAGTTGTCGGGTTGTAAGTGAACGCATACAACTTGTTAAATGTATTGTACTGGTATCGCAAAGGGTATGTGTTTGTATCAGCAGCTTGATTGATGTGCTTACAGATACAGAAAGAGTTAATTTCGCTTGATTGTGCGAACCTTGTGCATTGTCCGTTTTGGTCGTATGTGTAGATAGGCTTTGAGATAAAGATGTCAACTGAGCGCACAATATCTTTCCACTGTCTCAGCATATCAATACGGGAAGCCAGTACAACAGCATAGTCAAGAGTATGCCTTACACCAACAACACGCAACTGCGCATCGGTATATTCGCCATGTCCTGTTACATGCTCCCAAAATACCTGTGGAGCGAGGTCGGAAGAACATACCATGAGAATAGGCGCAGAGTGCATAGTAAGAGAACCATCATACAACCTGTAAGCATACCGTACAAGGAAAGGAAAGATGAATTTACCAGCGTTGGTTGATTGGTCAGCAATGAACTTGTTTACCTTTGCCAGCACTTGACTTGTTATGCGTGATTTGTTTTCATCGGAAAACTCATTCCAAAGACTGCCCTCGCCGATGCCATTAAAAGAAATACTGAATACGTCAGTGCGCACCACCTCGCCTTGCAACCCAAACGAGATAGGCAATTCGGGTAGATGTGTACCAAGATACAGATACCCCTCTGTGTCGCCTTTCCAAAGCAGGTAGTGCATACCATTGGCGGTAAGAACAATCAGCGTGTTACCGATGCCATTGACATTGTAGATTTCAGTTGAACCAAACGAATAGAGTTCACGGCTTGGGCTTGTCTGAGCCAGTTCCGTTTCAATCGTCGCACTTGACACAGGCTTTACGGCAGCATCCGTGATGATGCTTTCGTCAATCCAATACAATTTGTTTGTGCTTGTGTTGAGCAGAATGTAATGGGTGAACGTGTTGGTGTCGTGAATATACACTACTTTATAGCCGCTTGGAAGTTCTGCAAGTTCAGACGGCTGGAATACTGGTTTGAGTTGTTCGTCCTCATTGATGAGGTTCAAGGACGTAGCCAACTGACCGTCGGGACATTCATAGTCTGACGGTTCAGTGGCATATCCTTTGTATTGTAGTTCTTTAATCATGACATCACTTGCTTATGTGTACGCTTGCAAAGGTAGCGTTGTTTGAGTGTGAACGCCTGTTATGTTTTGGATTTGTCTGCTTCCTCTGCTTCTTTCATCTTGGCAGCGATGAGGCGGTTAATGGCTGTGGCAACTATTGCTTTGATTGGTTCGCGGACTGCAACAGGCTGGTTAGACTTCTTATCGAGGATAAGATTGTACTCGTCAATCAGTTTGCGAGGGTCTTCTCCGAAGCGTCTGTTAAGCTGCTCATAGTTGTTCTTGTAATTGTACTGTGCGCCATACTTGTTGCGCTGACGGCGCAGTTCTTTGTGCATGTCCTTTAAGGACTTCTCTACTTCAACGACCAGTTCGTCAAAGGTTACGTTTGGAATGTTTTCTTGTGCCATAATATTATTCCTTTTTGTCGATGATTACTATACCAGTTTGAATGATGTTCTCTATGAAATCTGTGATTGTCATTCCAATGGGAATGTATCTGAGGTTGATTGATAGTAGGACGTTATCATCATCAATCTTTATCAGTTCAAGACGATGTTCCTTTGCCCGGTCAGCATCCATGATTTTCCACTTCACATTTGGAAGTGCTGTTGTAACTTCGTTATTGTCCATGCCCATTAGAGTTTATCATGTTCAAAAATCTGTTTGCCGTAGATTTTGGCTGCACGGTATTCAAGGTTGCAGCCCTTGGATGCAGTCCAGCCGTGGTCAAGGTAGATAGCATCGGAAGTAAGGACATGGTAGATGCACCGTGACATAGCCTTTTCTTCGTCTGCGTCGTACATGTTGTTAAAGTCGAAAGTGCTTGTCAGTTCGTAGTCTTTGAACTGAACATCATCCGCAAGGATTTCTTTCAGCATTTCGACACGATGTTTTGCCGAGATAAGTTTCTCGCGCATTGTCGGCTCTTGCCGAGCGTTGATAGGTGTTGCGATGTAGAGTTTCATTATTTTTTTCGCTTTAATAGTTTAGGATTATCATGAATGTTTCCAATGACTTCTGCCCATTCATGTGTTGGAGCGTTTATTGGTGCTTCGTCGTCAAGGTTTCCATTCCACAGGAAAGCAAAAACACCACGCACGAAACGGACTTCTATTCTCTCCCGTGTACCTTGTACCTTAAGAATGTCTCCCTCATAAATCTCCTTTTTGTTCTTATCGTAAAGACTGGTAAATTGTCCGATGGTGTCACGTTTTACTTGTTCGCCCTTGTTGCCTCCCTGCTCGAAGATGCAAACGTCGTCCTTATGGTGTCTCAGGTCACCATACAACCATTTGTTGCTCGCAATGTCTTGCGCTCTGAATTTAATTGTTCTCATATTCGTGAAATTTAATTATGAATACGTCTTTGTCGGTTGGCGCACCCCAGTTTGGGTTGCCGCGCCCGATAGTTATTTCATCTATCTTGTAGAGCATAGTGCGCTTTGTGTAGCCGTAGCGGAAACGGACGTGAGTATAACCTTTCACGTTAGCATGTTGATAGCCGTAACGGTGAGAGAATAGAGGCTTGTCAACCCCAACAAATCTTTTGCTCCAGTGTGGCTTTATCTCTCTGTACTCCTCACGCTTTTCTCCGCTCTCAATCATGTCGTACCATTCCTTTTTAAGTGGAAGTTCAAGTATCTTCATACTGCTTGTTTCTTTTGATTAAGTTTTTTGCAAAGAGCCTCGCAAAGAACACGCGCCATGTTCACCTCGACGGCATTGCCGATGAACTTCTTTTGCTCTGCCTGTGTGCCAATGAGTGTGTAATCTTCGGGAAAGCCCATGATACGTTTTAGTTCGGGTATGCGCAGCATACGCATACGGATGTCTGCAATACCGTAGAGAGCCATAAACTCCTTGATTTGTATGGTTGCAGGGCTGTCAGTCTCGTAAACCTCAATGGCAAGTCCCTCTTTTGTGCTGACAAGATACGGTGGCATCTTATCCATGCGAGCAATGAGCGTGAAGCAAGGTTTGTCGATGCTGCCTCCTTTGTTGGCAAATTGTGGGTTCATAAGATATTGAGCAGACACGACTTTCTGTTTGGGGTTGGTAAGTAATGCTGGACATGGCTTATCTATATCAGATGTCTGTCCACCGCCACTATACTCATTAACAAGAAAGTTGCTTGTTACCAGTCCGAGGCGGTCTTTACAGGTAAGCGTAGGCGCAGGGGCATCAACGGAAGTGTTGAAGCCATTACCATAGTGAGCAGACACAAAAGCGTGATGGTCGCGGCAGGTGATTGTGCCGGCAGGTTCTTCCACGCTGATGTTCTTTCCTGCCGGGTCGCCACCGAATTGCTTGCTTAGGAACTGCACCTTTGCTACGCCGAGGCGGTTCTGTGTCGCAACAGTAGGGCAAGGTTCGTCGATACTTGGCGGTACATACTTTCCTGTCTTTCCGTTAACGCTGTTCCACTTCACGATGAAAGCCTCCTTGCCACCAGCAACAAACTTGATTAGCCCTGCATAGATACGCTCCAGTGTTTTCTCGACAAGCGGTTTCTTGCGTCCGAAGATGCTTTCCCCCTCATCGTTGAGGTCGAGAACTTCGCGCACAGGCTTCCAAGGCTGCATATTGTCGGCAGGGAACAGGCTATGCTCATACTTTGCAGGGCATTTGGCATGTGTGGCTTTCGGGAAAGCGATAGGCAGACCATGCAAGGCGAACTGCCCGAAGAAACGCTTACGACTGGTATATGCGCCATAGTCCGCTGCATTGAGTATGCGCCAGTCGAAGTAATATCCATATTTGCAGACGTTGTTCACCCAACGGACATACGACTTTCCTTTGTCCTTGCTGATAGGGTGTCCGTTCTCGTCCATGTCGCCCCAACACATAAATTCTTCCACGTTCTCAATCTGAATGTAATCGGGACGCAGAGCCTCGATATATCGGAACAGATGTTCTGCAAGTGTACGGCTGTCAGCATCGCGTGGCATCCCTCCCTTTGCTTTGCTGAAGTTGGTACATTCAAGTGAAGCCCATAGTACCAGGTAAGCATCGGGATGAAGTAGGCGCAAGCGTTCTGTGTGCGCAACGAGTGGAGATAGTTCAAGTGTACGAATGTCCTCCGTGAAGTGGAGCGCATCGGGATGGTTGGCAGCATGGGATGCAATGGCATTGGCATCGTGATTGACACAGGCAATGACCTTGGCACACTTATCACCGTGAAAGGTTGCCTTTTCAACACCTGTACTGGTGCCGCCAGCCCCACAGAACAGGTCTATATATAGGAGTTTAATATTATCAGTCATTAATTTTTGTTGGTTACTAATATTGTTCTCTGATTTTCGGGTATTCTTTCCATTCCCTTCCATCAAGAATACTGCCGTTCTCATACTTCGGACGTTTCTTTCCGTCAGCTCCGTAGGCTCCCCATTGCTTGAAAAAGAACGGGACATTTTGATTTATGCAGGTATCACGGAGTGAATAGAAATATTCCGCTGGGGTCGGTCTCGCCCTTACACCACTTTCGCCTCCAGTTATCACCCAATCAATACCATTGAGGTTTATGTCTCCCATGTCTCCAAGCAGAGGCTCACAAGATATAAACCTTACTGGAGCTTCTATCGTTGTGAGGTAATCAATACGGACTTTATACTTACTACTTTCACATGTCACCCCAAGCCAGCAGTTCTTTGGAGCCTTGTCTTTTCTGTGGTTATGGAAGTAGTTAAACATCCGTTCAGCTCGTTTTGTCAGGAGTTGAAAAGTATGTTGAGGATTCTCCTCTATAACTTTCAGTACCCTGTCTATAAATTTATAAGGTACATACTCGTGGAAGAGGTCTCCCATTGAGCAAACGAAAATCATTTTAGGACTTTTCAGACTGAAAGGTTCATTAAGACATTCTGGGTGAAGAGTCACCTCAAATTTGTTTCTGTACTTCTCCTTTGTAACAGGAATACCACTCAGTCTATTTGCCATCACTTCTGCATAGCAGTTTTGACAAGCCGCTGAAATTTTTGTGCATCCTGTCACTGGGTTCCATACCGTAGAAGTCCATTCTATCTTTGTTGCCATAATTATTTGGATTTTGGAATCAAATAGAAATCATTAAATAATTCTTCAAGATGTTGGTCAGTCCAAATAGGTTCTTTAGTTTCATCAATAGAATCTTGATACCAATTTTGCAAGTAGGACATATCAATAGCATTAGGATGGTTGTCTGCCCATCGAGCACCACAACAGAATGACATTCTATTGTCGCGAGTGTCGCTATGTTCTCTTGCCGCTTTATATATATTATTTTCTCTTTCTGTCATAGTATCATACTTAACGTGGATATAATCGTCCATTTGTGTTTCAATCCACTCGCAAGCCTTCTCAATAAAGGCATCCTTGCGGATATATTTAACATCATTATCATACATCTTTTGTGTACGAACTTTTGTGGGTTCTTGTAAATATATTTTCTTTGGTGCTTCGTTTTTTGTTTTAGATGTTGAACATTATATTATTTTATATGATTTTTCAGCCTTTTCAACACAAGTCTTACTATTTTAGAATGTGGGCGACCGCTTTCTACAATCTGTCTGGACTTTGTTATCAGAGGGTGTACTTCAGTGATTATTTTCTTCTTCGGGACTTTCCTTCTCTGATTTTTGTATTCGTCTTCATACAGAGTGCATCCCATCTTCCTAAGAATAACAGCGTAATTGTGCTGTTGTCTGTTCAGCATGACCTTCCTTATCCATTTCAGAATCCGGGGAGGTATTTCTTCTATGGTAGGGAATCGACCATATTCATGTGTTTTTATTCTCAGATATTCTATATTACGGTCATTGTATGACATATTTTGCTGCCATCCCATTTCCTTCAGGCGATTACGCCAGTATGGTATGGCGTTGATTTCGTCGGTGGTGTAACGAAGCCAATTTCTATATGACCTTGACAGTTTATCAAGACTGCCGTTTTTTATATAGAAATTCTCTACCTTCTGTAAGCGTGAGATTATATTTTCCCTTTTATTTTTCCCTTCTTTTATTTCCATTCTATTCCCATTTCTTTTAATGTTGCTCGAAGTGCAGCAATTCCACTTGGGCGCATCTTCCCAATTCTCCTTGCCTTGACACAAAAATCTTCAAAAGGAATCTTTATCAGGTCCCCGATATTCTTAATACCTAATTCCACACAGATATTATGAAAATGGAAATTCTGGCTTGGAGAGTCTAATCTTATCCAGTCAACAAGAATGTTGCAGCATCCATTATATATAAAGTATTCCTTGTATTCATTAATGGAATCAATAATATCCTTTGCCTCCGCAATTATCTCTTCTAATCGAGATACCTTTGCTTTAATATCTACAAAATCCATATTTTACTATTTTTTCTGGTTAATATTTATGTTAAGAACAAAGACTATTACATTCTGTTTTATTCTTTATTTACACTGTCTTTTCTTTCCAGTGCGGACAGCCACGCTGTGACAGCAGCACTTTCACTTCTTGATGAGGGCATGTACCTAATGTAGGCTCACGTTTTAAACTCAGTGTTTCCCATCTTGTGACGTATGTAACTAATGCACAATCCCGGCAAAGCCCTACGTTTAGTTCTGGTTGTTGTAATTTCTGATTTCTCTTTGCCATAGTCATTCCTCCTTCTTATATTTATTTTCTGTTCTGTAGAGAAAACTTATTTGCTCACGCTTCTGCTCGTCAGTCATACGCTAAATAATAACAACACCTTTCTGTTTCTTAATAGGTTCCAGATCGTCGGCATCGACCAGAACATTTATTATTTGTGTCTTAACCCCAGTTGCATTGACTTTCATCCTTGCAACTTTTATGAGAAACCTCCCGTCTGTACGGTTTGTTTCAATAACCTCACCACCCTCTTTTGAGTGTTTGATGATGACCAGACTTCCTTTTACTATTTCTTCTGCTTTCATACGCAATCCTTTCCGTGTCGTTTAATGTAGTTGGCGCGTCTGCGCTTCCATTCCTTGTCGAAGTCCTTGATGAATTGCTCGATGTCCTTCTTGAGGTCGGCAAACAGTTCATCGTTCTTGTTAGTGGGATAGAATTGGTACAAGTCCCAACTCTTTTGATAGTCCTCATGGTCGTACACGTCCATGAGCGTCACGCAGATGCTTATCTCTGGTTCTCGCACGACACCGCCGAATATCGCACCGCTGTCATGCAACACCTTTACATCCACCGTCATCTTTCCTGCCGCTTTCTTCTGAAGGTTTTGAATCTTCGTCAGATACGCCAGCATTTGTTCGCAGGTGCAATCGCCGTACTCGTTCATAATCTCTTTCTTCGTCATGTTGCGTTGAAATTATTTTAGTAGTTTTACTTGTGAATTGATTAGCATCTGCAATTTTTCAGGCTCATTGATAAAGCCTTTTATCTTCTCGTTCATCCTGCAAACTGCTATCAGGACTTCGTAGAAGAATTTAGCATTTTCTTCTGTATATGCGATTTCTTTCTTTTCCCCCATAGACCAATTATTGTAAGCATCTCGAATATCCTGAGCAGGGATGATGAAATCTGATAATTTCTTACCGTAATCCCCTAATTCTTTTTTCTGCTCATTTCTGATAGCATAGAAGAATGTTTTTTCTTGACCGCTCTTAAATCGAAGAACTTGCTTTTTATATATCATAGCGTATGCGGAGAACCCAAATCCATGCTCTCCAGTAGTAGTTCCTTCTACCCAATTAACATATTGCCTATCTATTCTTTCCTCGATTGGTACATAGTAGCCATTAGGAACAGGCTCGCCACTCGCCAAGCAATATGTGCATTCTGTTTTGATATAGTAGAGGATGACGAATTTATCTTCTATTACCTCTGCTGATACTGCCTCTTTTAGAATTTCCCCAAATTCAGATAAAAGTTTTTCTAATGTATCTGAGTAGAAAGTTCCGATTTGCTTGGTCTTATGATTGATGGTATTATTCAGATTTACTCCGCTATTCAACAAGGTTTCTTTCTGTTTATCATTCAGAGTGAAGTAGAACTCTCCTTTTTTTGATACGTTGATTTCGACCTCAAATCTAAATTTTATAGTAGGGTCGATTTTATTTTCAACAACGATTTCTCTTTTTCCTAACTTTGCCATATATTCAGATTTTATCAAATTCGTAAATCTCTTTGTCGGTATATCTTGGCAGCTCAATATTCGAGGTTGCAGCCTTTCGATGACTGTCTGATTGTCGTTTCCGAGGATGGCGACTGCATCTTACAGTGAGAAAACCCCCAGCGAAGTACTCGATATAGTTGTATTGTTGTATGTCACCTGCATTTTACGGTGAGGAACACCTGTGATAAATGAAGAAATAGAAGTGCCAGAATTGTATGTCACCTGCATTTTACAGTGAAAAACACCGGGTATGATTTAACATACCTGCTGGTAGTGACTTGCCGAGTGGTCATGCCCTCAGCTTAAGGCAGTACAACCTGCCCGATAGTCCTGAAGGACTTAGTTTTTTATTTAATTCTTAATCGCCTTTTTTTACTATTTCACGCAATTCTTCAAATTCCTTGCGCAAAACATCCCAATCTTGTTTCTTGTCCGCAAAATATTTCTGTAGAATATCATCTATAGGAATATCCACGTCTTCCAAATCCTTACTGATATTCTCAGCTTCTTCCTCTGCTTCCCAATCTGCCTTTGCTACATCGTTGCATATAGGCAGCAAAACTTCGGTGTAAAATTTCATTCCGTCCACTTCATCAGAAAATATTCCCCTGTTCTGCCATCGAGTCAGCACCCTGCACGTAAATTGAGCCAATCCCACTAAATATGCTTCGACAGTTCCTACCTCAGTATAAGCTTTTGGCATTTTATTTAACATCTTTTGACTTGCCTTCGCAAACTCATCATTAAACTCTCCTATCCACAATTCGAGGTCTGGAACTATTTCAAGCTTTTTTTCTGCCAAAAGCTTCATGCGTTCACATATACCATTACGCATTTCTTCATAATCTTTCTTTTCTTCCATCGTTCTACAGTTTTAATTGTTGATATTTGATTTATTTAATTCTATTTCCAAGTTTGATTATAAATACATTTCTTTCCGTCGGGGCTCCCCATTCGTATTTTCCTATTCCAATGGTTATATCTTTTATCTCGAATGTCATGGTTCGGGATGTATAACCATATCTAAAACAAACGTGTGTATAGTTACGGAATTGTTTCTTTTGATACACTGAGCAGGAGCGGCAGGAAACTCCGTCATCACACCAATCAATACTCTTATAGCATCGCAGGAGTCGCTTTCTCCAGTATGGCTTATCACTGCGATACTCTTCTGTTTTGACTCCGCTTTCTATCATGCGATACCATTCCGCTTTAAGCGGTAGGTGGAGTATTTTCATACTTTTTTTCATTTCGTGTCAAACATTTCTTGAAACTTCTGTATTTTTTTCTCTCCCTCTGGTGTGGGATTACCTTGTTTGTCACAAGGAACGAGAATCTTGTGGTTCTTATGAACAGGAATCCACCGCCAACCGTTCTTTAGTTTCTCCTTCTCCTGAAGGTCATTCTTCTTAACTAAAGCCACGGCTTTATCACGGTTGGGATAGGTGTTTTCTTCCCAAAAGATAGATGTTGTAATACTTGTTGTACTTGATGGTATGCGTTTCATAATTCTTTGTTTTAAATCTCTGTTGGTATTGTTGTATGTCACTTGCATTTTACGGTGAGGAACACCACCTATGTACCTAATAACTACTCTAAATTAATTGTATGTCACTTGCATTTTACGGTGATTAACACCTGATACAGAGGCTTCTCGAAACCCCATGGTTGTATGTCACCTGCATTTTACGATGAGGGACACCGGGTATGATTTAACATACCTGCTGGTAGTGACTTGCCGAGTGGTCATGCCCTCAGCATAAGGCAGTACAACCTACCCAATAGTCCTGAAGGACTTAGTTTTTATTTTTCTTCTTTATTATCTCGTATATCTGTAGCAAGCCATCAAAGAACAACTGGAATGACAGGTAGAAAATCCATCCTGTAAAGCAAAACACTAAGAATAGGAGAATATCGGTGCCTATCTCTATCATCAGCAACACCGCTATTGTTGCGATGGCTACGGAGGGACAGAAGTAAAATATGAATGGGTCAATCAGTTCCATTAAAGGTTTTCCTTTAATGGCGAGCTTCCGCATCCTTGTTTTGATGTTGTTTCTTTTATTCGTATTCATTTTCATCTTCGCTTTTATTTTGGGGTGGAACATCTTCAATGATTTTTATTCCGTACTTCTGTGCCTTATAGTGAATTTTCTCCTTCAGCCCGAAGTATGACCAGTTTCTCAACAAGAAAGGATTCTCTTTGTTATTTTCGAGTTTTGCCTTTTCTTCTCTGGGTTTTTGGTTCATAAGGATTATCGTTGCTGCGTTATGCTTGATGGCATAATCTATCAACATCTTTGAATAGGTGTGCATCCTTGTGGTCACATAGTTTTCTTCTAATTTATGGAAGAACCTTATTCTTTTCGTCTTCTTCCTCCTGCCGTGACCGCCAGTAGCGTACTTATTGTTTTCCTGACAACGCTTTACAGCTTCTTGTATCTGTATGCGTCTGTAAAGAAACTCAGTTTCATTGCCTATCATGCACCACTTTATGCCACTGTCTTCTTCCTGCTTTGCGTTCACGATGTAAGAGCATTTTATTGGGTGGTGAACGTCAAGATAGGCATATATATACTTCTTCTTGTTAAGAGGTATTTCTTCCTTTGGTAAATCCACGCAGAGATTAAGGAATAATCTCTGCACCCTCTTTCCTGTGTCGTGATTTGTACGCTTCTCAAATGCTATTGAAGAGCTGCAAATCTTGTATGTCTCTGCCAGACACCTGTTCAGAATTGCCTCGTTGTTTGACCTGTCACGTCCCAGATAGCAACAGAAAGGAATACCGAAGAGATTGAAGTAAAACTTACCGTCGGGACCTTTGCGGAACGCCGAAGCAAAAGACTTGGAAGAAAAGGGGATAGGAATACTGTTTTTATAGTTCCTTATCGAGGCTTCACCCCTCAGTACGTCCGGCAGGGATTCCTTGAATGACTTGCATATATTCTGATTCAGCGATGAATATATGTCCGATGGAACAACACCCTTCATCATGTCAGAAAGAAGCCTGTAGGTGGTATTCTGCTCACTCATACCTTTCCCTTCTCTTATGATGTTGGAAACATAGAATTTTTCCTTGATGTCATCCTTGATATATACAAAATCCCGGATGGACTGCTGAACGAATTTATGTGACACTATGATATTCGCAGCCTTGCGCACGAGGTCACGCCATTTCCATAGCGTCTGCATATAATCGTTTTTGAGTTTTTTGTCTGGTTCACAGACATAAATCTCTATTTTCCTTGTAATAATCATAGTTTTGCTGTTTGTCTCTGTGTTATACTGGTCGAAAATCTAATGAAAGAAGTCTAATCGTAGTTGTGCTTGTTTATCTGATTGTATATTTCTCTTGCAATAATTATCAGGACAATGACAAGCATTGCTATTGAAAGTATTGTCAGGATGTCGATTTCCATTTCAGTCATAGTTTCTTTTCATTAGTTTAATTTTTTTACGAGTTTGTCCATAGAGTTGTATGTCACTTGCATTTTACGGTGAAAAACACCTCGTCAAGTCAGAACTTGATGCTTGGCTCTGTTGTATATCACTTGCATTTAACGGAGATTAACACCGGGTATGATTTAACATACCTGCTGGTAGTGACTTGCCGAGTGGTCATGCCCTCAGCTTAAGGCAGTACAACCTACCCAATAGTCCTGAAGGACTGTTTTCTCAGTTTTTTTCCGTTGGTTAAACGGATGAATCCTATGGATGTGCAATACCGTCGTGACTTTATAACTGCTGACAGCCTCCTTTGTTACCAATAGGAGCATCCTTAGAATTATCTTTTAGCGTGATGTCGTTGTCTTACGGTCGTATTAACACAGGAATGCTGCACAGTCGGAAGGCATGTTGCAATTCGTGGAAGTGTTCAATCTGTTTTCTAAAATTAATGGTCTCACAATCTGCATGATTGTTGATGATGACATACATTCCACGAAACGGTGTTCTATACGCCGTGATGCGATATAGCAACCCATCGCCTTCTTCCTCGTATTTTTCAAGCAGCCAATGATAAGGGTTGGTACAGCCTGATTGTGGCACTCTCTTGAAGCCGTTCTTTTCAAGAATATCAGCATTTACAGATATTGGACTTACCTTGGTGATGGCACATACTACGCTTATTGAAGAAGAGGGAATAACATACTCTATGGCTGGTACTGTCTCATTGTTTACAGTAGTCCATCCTCCCACGCCTGACACTTTTGCAACGAGTGGGCAAAATTCATCGTTTATGTTGACGTAATCACCGAGCATCAGGTTTTTTGATATAATAGTGCTATTTATACTTTCTGTGTTCATCTTAAACCTCCTTATACCAATACTCTTTGTTTTCTTTTATGTATTTCTGTGCTTCTTCGTGAGAAAATAGTTTCTCTGTGCCGGTCTTCTTGTCAGTTACATCCTTCCATGTTCCAAAGAGAGTTTTCTGCTGTACTACATACTTTGTCTCATTGAATTTCTGCACTTGGAATACCCTCCATTGATAAGGAAGGAAACGGAATGTCTTTGCAAGATTGTAATATATAGGAGAGAACAAAGCCAGAAACAATAGTGTCGATGTCAACGGACGAGTTGAGTACGTTATAGCCATCGTTATAAGAAACCCCTGTATTGTGGCAAATAGAACCACCGCAGAGACAAGGGAAATTATTTCCATCTTTTTTCTCGTCATATTCTTTCTGTTTTTAATTTTCTACACTGAATGTTGCAACAGAAAACATTCCTGCTGTTCCGAGAGAACCACCAAACGCCAGTATTGCATACTCGCCTGGCTCCACGTCTTCCCCCTGTATTGTTATCATGCAAGCCGTCTTACTTTCCCTGTGCGCTTCAAATGGCAAATATCCCTGCTCTTTGGAAGAACCTAAGAGAGAAGTCTCTATTTCACGTATTTGGATTCTGCGCTCCTTTTTACTGGTATTGAGTTTGACAATCCTATAATAATCCATAGGGTTTATGTCATTACTATAAAGAGTGGCGATAATACAAATGTCCCTCATGGCATTTTTCTTTACCACATACGGCGAATGGGCTCCCTTGAAGATAACATCCATTCCTTTTTGTCCGGCAAGAGTGTTGGCTACACCTGCGGCGGCATCCACAGAGGAAGCAGCTCGAATAGCTTTCAATCCTGTTGTGCCGGGAATCTTACCTGTAACTGCACCTATTGCTCCTAATGCACCTGCGGCGGTGGATGCTTTTCTTACGATAGATGACCATTTGGAAACTTTGTTCTGGTGCTTTCCGATTTCTCCCTTTTCTTTGGGAAGGGGCATCATCGTCGTATCAGAGACAAGGATATGGTAGGTATTGAAGAACTCAGGTTCTTCAACCGTTGTGCTTTTCTGCGCTGACATGGTTACACAAATTACTGACAGCAGGGCAATAAATATCTTTTTCATAATCTTTATGGTTTTAAGAATTTAACAATTAGTCTTCTTTGTTTTTTCGTTAATTACTCGCCTGAACAATTCAAGCCTTTACCTGTCCCTGTAATAAGAACCAGAGAATGTAGCTTTTGTAACAGCTCCTACGAACTTAAAGCCGAAATAAACTAATAAAATCGTAATAATCATAATGGTAAAATTTAAAGTTGTTTATATCCTTTATTTCTACCTCTAAGGTACTCATTTTTAGCGAGATATGCAAAGGGATTTCCCTATTTTTCAGAGGGTTTTCCCTTGATTTTTGGTAGAATATTTTTCTTTATTTTTCCAACCTCAATAACCCCATATTCCTGTTCAAATTCATCCAGATACAGTGTCAACGCATCTTCTATGATAGCAGAAGTCGAAATGCTGTATTTGATGGAGAGGGCTTTCGCTTTCTCAAAAAGATCTTTTCTTATACTGGCACTGAGGATAGACTTCTTTTGCCTTTCTTCATTTTTAGATGTCTGTATCACCCTTGCCTCAGACTCTTCGGCTTCAGGAGAAACCTTTTGAGTCAGAGAACCTATCAGGGCAGACATTTTATTATTTTTCTTCTTTTCGCTCATATTATCTCATTTTTCTTAGTTTCTCTATTTCCCTCTTATTGAACAGTCCGGGTGTCAGTTCATTTACAAATAGCTGATAGTCTATGGCCCCGTGAGAACTGGGGGCTGTCTTGATGACATTCTTGCTTTCAGCAGGAGCTTCGGCAATACGGATGTTCTTGCGGATTTTCTGGAGGAATACCATTGACGGCATCGCCTCACGTAGCCCGGACTCTATTTCCTTTGCGTGCTTGGTCGGTTCCCATCTGGTCAGTAATATTCCTTTTATTTCCAGAGAGGAATTTATGGATTCCCTTACCTCTTCTATTGCCTCTTTTATCCTCTCCAAACCCTTGATGGGCAGTATCTCTGCCACTACCGGGATTATTACCTCGTCTGCCGCAGTAAGGGCATTGAGAGTGAGAATACCGAGGGAAGGAGGACAGTCAATAAGAATATAGTCATACTTTTCAACCAGAGAAATACCGTCGGACTGCCTTTCGAGAATATTAGCCAGTATTCTTTCCCTTGATATTTTGCTTATCAGCTGCATTTCCGCATAAGCCAATTCTATATCCGAAGGAATAATATCAAGGTTTTTCTCTATGTTCACAACCGGGACTTTCATATCCTTGCTACCGAGAAGAACATCCGCTATCGTTGATGTGGGACTTTGCTCAATAAATGAATACGTCAAGTTCGCCTGACCGTCAAGGTCTATCAATAACACCGACTTCCCTCTTTCAGAAAGGATGCTGCCTATACAGGCTACTGTAGTAGTCTTGCCTACGCCTCCCTTGTGGTTGGCTACTGCTATAATCTTCGCTTTTTTCATTTTATTCTCTTTATTTATTCATATTGCAAAGTTACTAAAAAACTCCGAAACTACCTCAAAATATTGAGGAAAAGTGATGCTATTTAATACATTTTAACTATATTCTACAGTTATATTTATTAATGTAATAGTATAATAACTTATTAAACTATATTCTTGTTGAAATATTACCGTCGCTATGACTCTCAGGACGTTAATATTATCCAGAGCATTGAGGGAAGGAGAAATATGAAATATTAAAATAATATAATTTTTACACAATATTTTGATACTATTTCCCCTTCTTTCCTTTTGAAGAGGAAGACTTGTCTTTCTCTTCCTCACGCTGCTTCTGCATGGCAATCTCCTTTCTGTTGATGGATTGCAGCTCTTCCCTGATTTTCGTGAGTCTCTGGTTATACTGGTTGTCGATATTGGCAAGAGTGTTGGCATCAAAACGTATGATACGGCATCCGAGCAAGGACAGTCGCATGTTGTTATATTTGGTTGCCGAAATCTTCAGGTAGCAAACACTGTTCTGAGAGGGGCTTTCTTTTGACTTGTCGGAAATGGAATATTCCATTTCGAGCATGTCTGCGACATATACCGCTGCATCACCGAGGAATAGGTAATAGTCCAGATGCAAGGGTGTACTGCCGGTGGATATAAGGAAGCAATCTGGTGGATTGTTGAGGAAAAACAGCTTTCTCATGGCTGATGCTGTCTGTTCGTAAAAGTCATGCGGCGTGCTTTCGCTTACCTTTTCTTCGTTTTCCTTTACAATTTTTTCCTCCCTTCCTGCTGACTGAGAAAGGTTTTGGTAGTCTGCCATCATCTGGTAGGTATTCCCGACCTTCATACTCTTGTAGGCAGAGCCGAATAACTTTTCTCCTATTGCGGTATAGAAGGAAGCATCGTTTGAATCCATCATAATCTCCGGCTCTTCCTGGAGCCGTGCCTTATAGAGAAAACCGTTCTTTACTCTTGTGATAATCAGTGTTCTTCTATTGTCTGTCATAATCATTTTGTTTTAGATGTGAATCATGTATTTCAAAAAGGTGCTACTTCTTCGGTTGGTTCAAATTCAAGCTGCTGTTGCGTTACACTCTCATTTGCGGTCTGGGAAGAGAAGACATCCGCATCCTCATTCACTTCTGAAGGATCGAAGGACTGCGTGCTGCGATGGAAGTCTATTTCCCTGTTCTCGCAAAGGGCATCATAGTCGAAGACTAACGGACGCTCTTGGTCATAGAGAATATCATATCTCTTGATGACACCATCCTCAAAGAAAGGCTGACGGACTGGCAAGCCGTCCTTGCCTATCACGCTGAACTTCAGCGGTGACGTTTTCTTGCCGAGGTATTCAGAGGAAGACATAAGGTAGGAAAGAAGCGTTTCCTGCGGTATCATTTCCCTGCCTTCCTTTTTCGACTGGATGTTTACCTTGCCGATGCAGTAGTCAGCACGGATATAGAGTACCCTCTTGCCGCTTGCAGGAACAGGAATCTTGATGTTCTTGCGGTCAACCGTGACGGACAGCGGCTTGGTGACAGTCTCAATCTTGTAGTCCTGTTTCTCAAAGATCTCACCTGCAAGGCGAGCTTTGGCAAACGTTGACCAGAACAATGCCAGTTCGTCGGTGGAATGGGACTTCGATGCCTGATACTCCAGTAATTTTATGCTCAATTCAAAAAATTCCTCAGAGGTAAAAGGCAAGAGACTGTCATTCAGGGACTCCATGCAAAGCACTGTGGCATACAGGACAGCCCAGTTATTATACAGACGCTCTGACACGGTGTTATATTCAATCTTATCCTTGATGTCATGCAATGCCTTACGCCACGATTTTTCCCATACTGCGGAAAACCTCTCACGGTACTTCATCATGTCAACGGTGATGCTTGTTACGCCGCTCCGGCGAAGCTCCAGTAATTCATGGAATCTGTCTGTATCTTCGTTGGTACGTTCCGATGTCATTGCTTCAAGGAATATCGTCCTTTCAAAGAGGGCTATGTCCGCTGTCGGAATCTCCTGACCAGTGATGACCACGCCGCAGTCAACGGATGTCTGTTCTCGTGACTCTCCATCGTTTGACCTTTTATTTCGTCCTGTCGAATTATAGATACCTTTCAGGATGTCTATACGTTCCTTGCTCAGTGAGTTCTTGTATTCGTCGAAATACACAAGACCGTTGGAAACCTGCGCAAGCTTCTCACCCATTGCATACAGGGTGGTGGAAGCGAGAGAGGAAATATCGTCTTCTTGAAACAGCCTTGTCAGGGATATGCAAAGCTCCGTCTTACCTGTTCCCTTCTTACCGTACACGAACAGGAGAGGGAAGGAGTGTGTTGAGGAAAAGATGATGTCACGGAATATTGTTGCGAGGTAGTACGCTATTCCAACCACGGCATTGCTGCCATACACCTCTATGAGCTTTCCAAAATACTCTTCGGCGGTAATGCGCCTGAGAGGGTTGTGGATGAAACGTCTTTCGTTGGCGAATGAACGGCGGTTCTGCTTGTAAATCTTTGAAAAGGCAGGTAGAAATACGTTGACGTTTTTAAGCCTTACTATGCCGTATTCGTCAACCTCGCACCATTTGCCGTTATATACTATGCCGTTGGAGAATGCAAAGAATCCGTCTTCCGCTATCATGTTCCATCCCATTTGATTGACACGCACCGCAAGTTCCGTCTTGTCATACATGTATGCCTTTAAGTCCTCGTACTGCTCTGCTTTCATGCGGAAGCGATAATTTCCCTTCCCTTCTATTTTCTCCTTGAACTGGTTAAGGTTCGTCACGTCTGCCTGACGCAGCTCGACGGTGACTTTCTCGCCCTCTTCGTTTTCAAGCTCGAAGATACGGCTTGGCTTTTCATTGTTGCTGATGAGGAAGAGAGGTTTGAGGATGAAATTCGTCCATTGTTGTTCGTGTCCTTGTCCGTCGATGCCGTAATAGTGCTTGTCTGCACGGTAAAAACGATATTTCAGCAGGTCATCGCCCGAAGTCTTCTGTGCCTTTTCCCTTTTCTTGTCCTGAAGACGGTGAGCGGAGTCTGTCAAGCCAGCCTGCCATATCTTAGGCTGCTTGTACCTGTCTTTAAGGTCGGCAAGCAAGGACTTCTGAAGCTTCTCATCCTTGACAAGAACGAGAATATCGCAGATGTCATCTATACATTGCAGCTGTTCGTCTCGTGTCGCTGTCTCGTCGTAGGTATGTTCAGCATACCAGAGAATGAAGTCCTTCTCTACAAGTTCCGACCACCTTTTTTCATTGGTGACAAAGGAATCAACGTCTTCTTTCACACCTTCCCCTGCCGGAATCTCACGGACATTCACCTTGAATCCGAGTTCCGTTGCGAGCCGTCCGTTCTTCATCACGAACTTGTAGCCGGGTCCCAGTCTCTCCCCTTCTTTCGGAGGATCAGAGTCAGGGATGAAACACAGTGTCGGGTTGAAAGATGCCAGTTGGTCAAACTGTTTCTTGCACCAGGAGCCGCCGAGCGAAGCAATGGCATTGGCTATTCCTATTGACTGTAGGCGCATGACATCCGGGGCACCCTCGCACAGGTATATCTTTCCTGCCGCCTTTGCCGCTTTCAGGGCTACGTCTATTCCGAATATCGTTTCTGACTTGCTGTATATGGCAGAGTCCTTTGTATTCAGATATTTCGCATCACCTTTCTTGCAATTCAGCAGCCTTGCAGTGAAAGTGACTATGCGACCTGCCTTGTCTCGCTGTGGAATCATCAGGCGACCACGGAAGAAATCGTAGTACGATGATGGGCTTTCGCTATCCGCACCATCATCTTTCCGAACTATAAGCCCGATTTTTTCAAGGATGTCAAGGCGAAGTCCCTTCTTGACGGCATACTGCACCAGTTTGTTTCCTGTCCGGGGGCTGTAGCCCAGCCCGAAAAAAGCACAGTATTCCTTATCCCACCGCCCTGAAGTGCCTACCTTGCCGTCATCGGACAGCTTTGTGTTTTCTGCATACCTGCGGCACTGTAACGCTTCGTCGTTGTCGGCAAGATACTCCTGACGGAAAAACTCAAAAGCATACTTGTTGTAGATATACATGGTTTCACGCTCACGATATTTCTCTTCCTCTTCGGAAGACCTCTCAACATATATAGAAGAAATATCTATGTCTTTCCTGTAGTTTTCAAGGAGATATACGACAGCTTCGGAAAAATCCTTCCCTGTATATTTCATGACGAACTCGATGGTGTCGCCGGACTCGCCGCAACCGAAGCAATGATAGCGGTTGGTCAGCGAGTTAATGTAGAACGAAGGAGTCTTTTCCTTATGAAAAGGGCAGCAGCAAGCATGGTGTATTCCCTTTTTTATAATATTGTCAGAGTGTAAGCCCGAAACGACCTTAGACAAGTCAATATCAACTGCCGCTTCGATGTAGATAGGCTTTATCATGTTTTCGGGGGGTAAAATTATAAAATAATGTTTATCTCATCATTTTATTTCCATTTTTTATTTTCAATGAAATCCATGATGGCGGCTCTCTCAACGACAGAAAGGTTTAGTCTGGTTCTTCCTGCCATCTTGTTCGTCCATGATGTCGGACTGCCGCCGCACAGCACCGACAGATGAACAAGAAAGCTCCCTTTCTCTGACCGAGGCAGGGACTTGTAGGTGGTGATAAGTTTGTTTTCTTCCATACAATCACAATTTTGTGTTAAATAATACAAAAGAAACATCAGTTTCTCAATATATTAAACTACCTTTGTATGCAGTTTTACAAATATTTCTGTATGCAAAGTTATGAATATCATTTCATATAAACAATAGTTTACCCCAAAATGTAACACATTTTAACGTGGTTTTAACACATTTTATTAAGGAAACAATAATATGCTGAACTTGGAATTATTAAACAACCTTTACAATGGACTGCCTGACGAGCAGAAGAAGCAACTGATAGCCCTTTTGTTCAAGAGAAGCAAGCAGACAATGGCTTACTTTGCCAGAACAAAGGACATCAGTCTGTCAAAGCTTGAAATCATAGCAGACTTTTTCCACATGCCATTAGACTACTTCCGGCAGGGAAGCAAGATGGCAAGTACCAACGTTTCCGGCAACGGCAACACCGTCGGTAATGTCAACATCAACACTAACCTGATGATGGAGAACGACATGCTGAAGGAGAAAATACAAAATCTTGAGGCAATGGTGGAAGCGAAGAACGAAACCATCATTGCGAAAAACGAAGTCATTGCTGCAAGAGTTGAGGAAATTGAAAGTTTAAGGGAGCATTTAAGAAAATAAGGAGATTTTATTAATATATTATTAAAATTTCCCCTCATTTTCTTGCATATCTCATTTATTTTTTGTATCTTTGCATTAAAGAATACATAGAGAAAGCAAATGTATTTCGGGGGTAAACGATTGCAGGTGTCCGAATACGGACATCTGCTTTTTTAATGTTCTTCGATAATGTTCAAAAACGTAACACCTACATATCTTTTCCCTGCCGTCTCAACTTTTGTTGACAGACATACCGGCTTCATTGCAGCCTGTTGTCTCTTCTGTATTCTTCCACATTTAGGCTTCGCCTGTCAAGGGTATGACTGCCTTGAATCAGATGAAGGCTTGGAAGTCGGCTGTCATTCTCTCTTCTGTTACACTCCACACGACAGACTAATGCGGACTTTCCTCGTTCCCTCGCTGGGAAAAAGAAGGTACACTGTTGAATATATATTCTGTGGAACAAACCGTATGCACTGCGAACCATACACCTGCATTGTGTTGTCAGTGACAAAGCAACTTTTTCCATTGTTGTTTTGGGCGATGCCACATCATTTTTCCATGCAAAGTTACGGCAGTCACCTATCTGGCAAGTACCGCAATACTATTTCCGAACTTTTTTATAAAAATTTTCCGCTGCACAAAAAATTTTCACGCAGCACCGTTTCAATTATGTAAAAAAGTCCTTAAATTCCTTGACCCTGATACGCTTCATCTACCGTTTTAAACGCATATAAAAATTAATGTTCAACATCTAAAACAAAATGATTATGAAAAAGTTTGAAAACACTTTCGCAATTACAGGTTTCGTCGCATTAGAAGCAACGGTAAGCAAGTTCCAGAACAATTCAGTAGCTCGTTTCCCTCTTTCAATTTCTCGCAAGGAGAAAAACGGCGAGGAAGAAAATCGCAAGTCAGCTCTCCTTAACATCGAGGTATGGAGCAAGAATGACAACACCAACGCCTTTGATCTTCTGAAGAAGGGCAATCTCGTTACCGTTGAAGGCTACATGAAGCCTGAAGAATGGGAACAGAAGACTGAAACAGGCGAAGCCAAGAAGCACAACAAGATTGTCTTCACGGCAACAAAGGTTTACGAGCCAGTGGAAAAAGAAGAAAGCAAGTAGCTAATACCTGCTTTCACATAAAGGGAACATCAAAAGCGATGTTCCCTTTTAATCATTCTTTGACACCCTGCCATCCTGCACCGTGGCTGTCTTGCCAGTCCTCCGCTTTTCATGTTCAAGAGAACTGTGCTACGTTCCCTATATTCCACTTCACTCCGTACACTTGAACACGGCTTCGGACGGATGAACGGAACACATGCCTTTCTCTCCCTCTGTAGCTATCAGACGCTGACTGTCTTCGACATCGACATCTGCGAGCCCACTCCCGATACAGGCAAGAGTTCCATGACGTTCATTCAATGACAAGACGGCACACGGCTCTACCGCCCACTGGCTGCGCCAATCCTTTCTTTTCCCTTCTCTCAAAGAAAGCTCGGTTTCGGACACAGGCAATGAGACCGTTCCCGGTGAAACGCTCTCGTTACGCTGTTGATGGTAATACAAGATACTGTCATATTGAGAATATAACAGACTGACAACTTAACACGTTAATACGTTGTTACATTATTACACTATTACACTATTATGTTATTAGGTTAATACATTAATAATCTACTACGCTGTTATGATTATATAATAATATGTTGTCATCTTAATAACTTATCAGAATGTTAAATTATTAAGCCATGATTGTAATAAAAAAAATATTCTTTCCTTATATACCTGCTGTATCTCTGGTGGGGGAAGCATTTTCTACGTACAAAGTTAGTGGCTCAGTCTGTAGATGCAAGTACCACCCA
>Ga0247611_10000457_pt1 | contig 83178 bp, 76 predicted proteins | sample 177DNAGHGhighgp2_FD_192422 | JGI IMG/M metagenome (GOLD analysis project Ga0247611, IMG submission 192422) | Sheep rumen microbial communities from Palmerston North, Manawatu-Wanganui, New Zealand - 1770 DNA GHGhigh gp2 | ecosystem: Host-associated > Mammals > Digestive system > Stomach > Rumen... | reverse complement strand
TGTCGATGACTGTTTGATATTCCAGCTTTCAATTTTCATTGTATACGTCCTCCCACAATGATTTCAGACTCTGATACAGTTCCTCAGAAGGTTTGATGGGTTCCCGAGGAGCACTCAATCGATATCCATGTAACGGATAATATGTTATTGTGTCTCCGTTACGTTCGCATTGGGATTGCGATTTGTCAATATATTCCAATCGTTCATTGACGCGTTCAATGACACGTTTGAATTCGTTGAAATATTGCTGATGAGTTATCTTGAGATATACATCGTCAACGCTTTTACAACCGTAAAGCGTTTTGAATATATCCAGAATCCATGTATCAATTTCTCGTGCTGCAGCATTTGAAGCTTCAATCAATTGACTTTCAATTTCATGAGCAATCCCATAAGCAATGTTGTTTGCCTCGAAATTTTCTTTTGCAACCTTGAAATCTTCTGCAGTGAATTTCGGGAGTTTTGAACGTTCAACCACGAAGTCACTAATCTTGATATCCGGTAATGCGGTATCGTCTGTTGACAAATTATACTTGTGGAGAATATTGGATATCATTGTTGATGATTCGTCTTTTGGCGCCATAATATCTTCATCGGTCAAAGCCTTTTCCAGCTCTTCCATTTTAAGCAAGACAGCCTTGAATCCAATGGAAGAATATGGCTTTGAATAACCCTCCGTATCTGAAACAAATGTTTTCAGTTGTTTCCATGCGGATTCATAATTAATTGACATATGTTTCCTCCTTCAATACGGAATAGTATTCATCCATTCGCCATCGCCGTAACGCCATCCTATAACCACAGCTCCATAGTTCTCGATCATATTCTTAATGACGGCATTAATATCATCGTCGGATGCAATATGACCATTTGGAAGTCTAAAATGATCCATCATTTCGTCTTCGATTTTATCAAAGTATTTCTGACAAATCTCATCAACGCACTCCGGTATGAATGACGCGTTAACAGTAACAATCATTGCGAATGACGTGCACATAGAAATGGGATCATACAGAAACATGAATTGAACTCTTGATATCAGATTATCCTGCTTTTTCAATTCATACTCCATGGCATCGAAACTTTTCTTGAAATATTCATTTGGTCGTCTTGGTCCCAGATTCCCAAATATTTCAATCATTTTATCGCTGATTGAATTCCATGCATCAATCAATTGGGACTGAACAATGGTGAATTTATGTTTGTATCGTTGTGTGAACATTGTCGATTTCACCTCATTTCTCATTTTCCTTTGTGCTCTTTAACGAACATTCAGGAATCTCCTTTCCATCACGGCGAACGATAACGCCGTCACCAGTGATCTCGAATCCAGTATTATTATCGAGACCCATATGTGCCATATATTTGCACAATCCGTTCCAGTGTTCAGAATCATTGTGCTGAACAAACATGGCATTACCACCCATTCCAAGTGCAAGTTGCACAAGAATCTTGAGTTTCGCAACTTCAGCTTCAAGTTGTTCAATTCTCTCCTTCTCCGTCACGATTGTCATCCTCCTTCATCTTTACTACCTCCTCTCGGTTTTGGCAATGCCATGACGTAATCCGGTGAGATACCACACCACCATTCCAGATTACATCCATCTGACATTTCCATGTATTTTGAACGTTCTTCAACACTCAGCTTGGCAGCATATAAAACATCCCCCAAGAGTCCATATAATGTGATTTCACGTGGAAAACCATATGGAGCAAATGTCATTTTGGCATGTGTCATTTTTACTTTGAAACCAGAGATCAGTTCCTGTTCTGTCGCATTTGCATACGCCTCATCAATTGCTTTATGATCCATCGTTTAAATCCCTCCTTCTATTCAGAGTTTTCAGTTTGAATATCCTGTGATGTTTCCGTCATCATCATATTCAAAGAATGCTGATTCACAGATGATTTGTCTAAATGCGTCATCGAATAGATCTTTGTAATATTGGACGGCACTTGGATCACATTCCACATTTTTGTCAATTGAACAGAAATTGATATTTGCGTGTGGTATCATTGTATCAATCCTGTCTGAATACACTTTGTCAATCTGAATTTTGACGATCATATTGTTATCAGGTATTCTAACTGATATATGGCATGTACCGTCATCTTTTATCAGATTTCGTACAGCATAAATCGACATGATTCTTCTTACGGGCGCATTCTCAGGTTCACCCGGATGATTTCGAATGTATGTGTAAATATATGCACAGTCGAGAATCTCAAAATCATCAGATGACACATGATCTGAATGCCCAGGTCCGACATACCACAACGAACAGTTTTTGTGTGCATCTTCGAATGTTTGAAATGAAAACATCAATCTGGATATGATATGATGAAACAAATACAGCGTCAGCTGTTCTTCATCCTTGAATACCAAATCAATATTCACTCGATCATCTCCTCGTTACTCGTCGGATTCTTCAACACCGTCGAGTTCCCGTTGTTTCATTTTGACATAAGATTCGGATTCGATCTGTTGCCCCATACCAAGGAATGTAGCAAAAGCGAGTTGACACTCTTCATGAAGTGCACATTCATCTTCCGCCGGTGCAACGGCAAATCCGATCCAGAAATTATAATCGGTTGTTTTTGGATCATAATTGATCTTGATGTCCATAATCACGGGTCCATTACGAGTGACAATCCGCTCGCACACGATACGAACAAATCCTCGCGAACGATCCTTGATGATAGTGAACCACGGATTGTCCTCATCATTGCGATCTGCGATCACACATCCATCACCCATCGCAATAACATTGTCAGATGTGAGGGCTTCCAGATATGTTATATTTTGATTCGGAACAATGCTCAAGAATGACCAAAAGATATCATTTGGAGCAACACCATGTCCAATGATATACTGATTGGCCGCGAATATCATTCCATGATACAGATACTCCTTGAGAGAAAGAATAGAATCAAATAACAGCATACGAATAAATCCTCCTTAACTTCGTTTTTCATCCCTATTTTTCTTGCATGTTATTGATGCAATTTTTACAATTGCATAGATTATTACAGCCATGCTCACAAGTGCTGGAATCAATACACACGCGAATTGACCACTCGTGACTTCCTGTTCGACAGTAGGAATACCGGATATATGAATGCACCATGTAAGTGTTGGAATTGCGATACATATAGCAATCAGCATAATGATCCAATACTTAATGCATTTTCCGATTGGTCTCCATGTAAATTCACCCTTTATTTTTTGGGACTCACTCCAACGTGAATTGCATTTCTCGCACCAATTTTCGGCAGCAATGATGTGTGTTGTTCGAAACAGACCAAGATGCCACTTGTAATATGTGCGAATATTGTGGTGTTTTACCACCGGTTCACGTAAAGCATTCTCGATCTTTGGGTTTGACAGACCACATCTCGGACACGTATAATATGTCTTAAGATAAGTCTTAGCAGCGCTGTCGAGATCTACTTCATGCAGTTCACCGACTTTGATATACCGAATCATCTTATCACCTCACAAAAATATGTATGGAATGGTGGGCCGAAGCCCACCATTCATAATTTATTCAGCCGGATTCTCATCAACTGTCTCAGATGTCTCAGATTCGGTCTGGGCAAGTATCATCGCCCGAAGGTCTTTCAGCATCGAGAGATATTCATCGAGCGGACGCCGATCACATATATATGTGATTGATGGAGAGAGATCGTTTCGGTGATTCCGTTGTTGTATTGATCGTTTCACAGGACGATCATCTTCTTCATCATCATAATCCCAATTCCAACCATTTGTATATGATGGAAGCTGTCTGCTGACAATCACATCACGTACTTGCATCAGAATGGATCCGAGATTATTCTGACCGACCAGTACTTCTCGGTCACCATCTTTATACGGGATCTTTTTGAAGCAACGACCCCAGTACTGATCATTCCAGTTGTTTCCTTCAATGATATCAGCCCGACCAGTCTGAATCAAAAGTCTTCCGAGATCTTTATCTTGTGAAAACTTTTGATATACAACATACCACATCACATACCGTTTGATCTTCTCCCAGTCATCACGAAGCTTCACTTTACGACCAGCAGCTTTTGATTCCTTGCCGTTCATCTTTGTGAATTTCTTACGCTCTTCTGGATCAGTCGTTTTATATGACTGAAACATTGCTTCCGCGCATTCGAACACGTTGCCTTCAAAGTCGGTTATTTTGCACGGGTAGAAATTTGACAGGAAATGGTAATCACCCCGGAAAAACATAATCTTTCCAGGCTCATTATATGTTTCATCAATCTTCTTTGACATTACAATCCTCCTCAATTTGTAAACGTTCAGACTGTTTCTTTTTCAGAAACTTGACAAACTTGATACAGACTTTGAGTATCAAATAGATCACAACCGCACAGATTGTGATCAGTCCGATCATTGCCAGTATTCCTTCTGAATATTCCTCATTCATTCAGGAGTGACCTCCCTTACGGAATAGATATTCTGATATGTCGACAGAAGCGGAATCCGGTATCCGCCAATTTCAATCTCGTATGTCTTTCCGACTTCGATCGAGCCATAAAGATCCGACGAATCCCATCTCCATTTGAAAAGAGAATCGGTGATCTCATATGTTGTGACGTCTGTATATACGAGATACTTGTCATCATCGTCTCCCTTGCGTTTTGTACCCTTGTCTGTAACAGTGACTGTTACACGTTGTTTATTACAGACTTTCAGGATCCCTGGCAACAGGATAACCCCGATGACAGCAATGATCGCAATAACCACGATCAGTTCGATAAGTGTGAAGCCTTTCTTTTTCATGTGTTTCCTCCTCAACCGTTTGCGATTTTTCTTATAATTTCAATCGTCAGCCATAATGCCATCAGACTGATGACACTGATTACGCCGATGACCAAAATCCAGAATTTTATTCGAGAACGCTTTTTCTCACGTTCCCGTTCTTCAGCAGCTTCCCGTTCAATACGTTCCTGTACAGCTGCTTTCTCCGGCGATACCCTATCAGGCATCCACGGAAAATCATTTTCATTCATGATTTCTCCTCCTTCTTGATTTGTGCTTCATATTGTTGAAGCTGTTCCGATGCATCAAGTCCAGATTTGTCTTTGATGTATGTCGCCAGAATTGTCATAGGGGGAACTGCTTCTTCTTGTGCAGACAATGTCTCATCGACAGTAAGAACCAAATCATCTTCCGGCATTGTGTATTCTTCCACAAATTTTATCATGGGAGAATTGTTCGTATGATAGATTCCGTTATAGACAGACATTTCATCAGGTGTTAAATGAACCACAAAACGATGCGGATTTGAAATCTCTTTCGACAAGTGCTCTCGTAATTCTTCCGGATTATGGATCTCGATGGTTTCGAATTCCATTGCATTGGTGTTCGGTTCTGTGAAAACTTTCAGATTGTCATCACAGCAGAAGAACACACGTTGTTCATCTTCACCATACTTCCATCGCAACCACGGACCTGCATAATATACATTATTTCCGAAATCCGTAAAGCCATGATAATGACCGAATACACATAATTTCGAAATCTTTCCAAGCAAGTCTGCCGAATGTACAATCTCGTATTTAGCAGACTTGCAAGGATTCTTAGTTTCAGATGACATTGGACCGTGTCCAACAATAATGTCGTATGTGTCTTCAAAAAGTTTTGTATAATCCACATCCCCATATTCTTGTGGTAGGAATAATACCTTTTTGTCACCAAATACTGTCAACGAGCATGCTTTGTCAATATAGAAGATATTCGCGCGAACGGATTCATCAATCATTGACAGAAAGATCGGATACTGGTCAAGATCATGTGAATCCGTTCCGGCGATGAAGTACACGGGAATATTCTGATGGTTTGGTCCGGAATGATTGTATACCAATGCAGCCATGAATTGCGCCGCAAACTTGGCATCATCAACAGACAATCTATGATCGAACATATCTCCACATACAAAGATTGCATGACAGTCTTCTTTGTGGTTTTGAATGATTCCGAGAAAATCAGATAACGATTTCACGAAATCGATCTTGGGTAACTTTACGCCGAGATGTAAATCGGCGATAAATGCATACATATTTTCACGGCTCCTTGTCGTACTCACTCGCTGCACGGAAGAAATACCGATCATCCATTGTCTTCGGCAGCGTAATAGTCTTGAACTCGATATTGGAGAGTTTGCTTTCAACTTCTTCGAATTGATAGTTCAAAGCGTCCTCACCAATAAATTTATATGTACCGATGTTCTCCCAGATATCTTTTGAGACATTGTACATATAGATCTCATAAGTATAGTTCCGGACCATTGTGTGAATTACGATTGCGCTTGCTTTGATGGTGCCCGCATGTTTCCGTTTGTTGACAATGCCTAATTGTTGTAACAGCGGTGGCCATCCACTTGAATTAAATGGTTTTCGTCTCATACTTACCTCCAATACGTTGTTGATTCATCATGATGCATCTGCCTGTAGTCTGTGTTCATCGTCTCTTCATACAGTCGACGAATATGATATTGAACACATACTTCATGTTCGACTTTGCAACCTGCAGATTTTTCCCATCCCTTTGCAAAGAATGTGACGTCTGCATCATACATCTTCATGATCGAATCTCCCAACATCGCGATTCGACCACGTCCCTGAATTTCCTCACTTTTGGTAAACGAGTCGATTATCTCGACGTTTTCTCCCGGTCGGGTGGATTTGATCAGTTCGATCAACTGGTTTCTTCTGGCAAGGATCTCTTCATCCGTGAGTCCAGCCATCGGTTGACTAATAAAGTATTTCATATCGGTCCTCCATAAACTCCATTTCTTTTGAGCATCCATAATGCTCGTTTCTGTGCAGCATTTGCATGTCCTGTATACCCATCATCCCATACAGATATACAACCTGTTTGTTTACAGATCCATTGAACCGGATCCATCATTCCGTCGGATTTGTAATAGTCCTCAAACATCTCGTCTGATGTTTTCCCGTATATCTCGGTTAGTTTCATCATGTGTGACGGAACTGCGTATTCGATGGTTCCATCAGATTTGATGATAACTTCGAGGTAGTTGATGAATGTTTCTTTATGCACATTTACATCAAATGGGGAATGTAATACCTCATATTGGGTATCGGCGTCTACCATATTCTTCACCTCAAAAATATATTTAATGGGCGGGATGACCCGCCCATTATTTACATAAATGCAAACTCCTGTTCAAATCTCTCAGGAACTTCTTTTGCAACCTTCCGATACTTCGGGAGTGCGTCAATCACTGCATTCATCTCAACGGGTTCTTTTCGCCCATTAAGAAACGCAACATCGATCATATCATGATACGGCAGCCAATATGTTTTGTATCCGTGGATATGACCATGGATATTCATTCGGTGTTTGTGGTCTTCCGGCATATGTGTAAACAAAATGTCGTTATAGACAAACTTCGGCGTTATGTATTTGAACCCGTGTTGCAAATAGAACTCGTCTGGGAACAAATCATTGTTCCCACGAATCATAACACGTTTCCCTTTCAATGAATCCAGAACAGCGGCGAGTTCTTTCTTTTTGGGTTCACATTCACCATCAATCAGATCTCCGAGATAAATCACGACATCATCATCTGTCACTTTATTATTGTAAGCATTGATGATACTTTGGAAGTCTGACCGTTGATAGATCGTTTTCTTCTTTTTGTCATATCGCCACAGATGCCAATCTGTGCATAGATAAACTTTGTGCCCAGCTTTCAATGCACTCCGAATCATACTCGAAATCGGTGAAGAGTCCTGTGTATTCGCATCTTGGATTTCCTCCTGGACTTTATCTTCCAACTCTCGAGAATATTCCTGTATAACTCGATCGAAATATGTCAAGTTAATCGCCTCCTTATCAGAGCGTTTTTTTGAATACGCTCTATTGTTCAAAATAAGAATATATATTTGAAGATAGAAAAAAGAAAAGGAGGGGTAATACCCCTCCTTTCTTCTTATTCAGTCATACGACCAAGCGCAACATCCGACCATGACAAGATATCGAGTGACACTGTCTCGTTGATTCTGTCGGTGAGACAAGAATAATGGAATGCATCAAACTTCGGAACCAACTGTGGATCCAGAAGGAACAGAATATCGAGCTGGTCTCCATCAAAGTCTGCATTCAGAAGCGACAGAACTTCGAGCGGCACTGACATTGTGTCATCACCAATTTTGTATCTGCGGATCTTAGCCAGAACGATTGAACCGAGATTGTTTGTCGGTTCACGCAAATACATGACCCATTGTCCTTCATCGATAATTTCATTCAGCAGACTGATGATGATGTCATTCTGTTCATAAGTATTGATGAACAGGTATGCTTGTTCAAGCGTCATGTTATAACGTGTCGCAAGCATATATGTCAGACGATACTGATATGCTGTCAAGACCATGGAGTACGGCAGATCAACCTCATCAACATTCAATGAAATGTCAAGCGTGATGACAGAACGTGCTGAGAATGCGAAGGAACCACCAACGATTTCAGAACGAACGAAACCTTCTTTCTTCGACATCTCATTCTTGATGATATGCTCGGCGGCATCCATCCAGCATTTCTGAATGTAATTCAACGCCTGCATTTTCTCGATGTCAAGCACCATATTTTCCATACGGCATGCAACCGAAACCATCTGTGCAAACCACTTATTGATCTTCGGATAAAACTTCGTTTCAGAAGTCTTTGATACCGGACGGAATGCGGTTGAGTACAGTGGGATCTTGGATGTAAATACTGACTCCTTATTTGCCAAAAGAATCGGCACTTCTTCATTGCTCTTTGGAGCACATGCTGTGATGATTTCTTCAAATCTCTGATAGAACCCATCATGTCCGATACCTTTATACATCAGCTTCGTCTTCGGAATTTTCTTTTCGATATACCGAATATCATCCTGTGAGACTCGTCCAGCACGTTTCTGCTTTTTCTCCTCCGGTTCACCTTTGTCATTCTCGTTATACTTGATATCGAGTTTCGATTTGTAATCGCCGAGAATATACCGCAGCATGTTTGTACCGAGGACACGTTTCAGCATGATGTAATATACAGGCGTAATGACCTTGTGTTCATGAAGATCAATCCATCCTGTATAACCAAAGTTCAGAGAATGCAATGTGATTTCAGAATGGCAACACGGACAAGTCTGACCGATCAGGTCCTGACCGATGAATGCTCCGCAATCACATCTGTATTCACAATCTGTGAATTTCGATGAATCTACCAATGCATTTACATTGGTCGGTGCATAAGGATCTTCTTTCTCGATACGAAAACCATTGTGTGTTGCGATATCAGAAAGATATTCAATTTCGAGATTACATCTTTCAGCTTTCATTCTAATCTCCTTTCATCCTTGTGGTGCACACTTATCCAGCAGCATGACCGTCAGGTCCAAAAGATCAACCGTCATTGAATTTGCGTCATACTGCAGTGTCGTATTCAACAAGTCTGGATCATTATGATTGACGATTGTATACGACGAGAGAACCGAATGCATGATTGCTTCGATAAATGTTGTTACATTCTTTTCGGACAACAAGAATTGACGAAGATTGTTCAGTTTCACGAACTTCTTGATGGAGTTCAGATCCTTCGCCGTCAGAGTCTTGGTTGTATGTGTCACAGTCTTTGCCATCAGCATATTGATCAACAGATTGGACTTTGTGTCTTCTTCTGTTAAATTATATAACTGCATGACCATGTGACGTACATACAGGAGAAGAATGTATTTCTGATACATCGACATCACATTGATCGGGATCGATGAATGGAATTTATTGTACAACACAGCTTCCACAAGCACCTTTGAAAGGTCGTTCATCTGAGGAAGATTCTCCAGATAGAATTTCACCGGTGAAACATCGATTTCCATTGCAATGTGTGCAATGATACCTTTCAGATCTTCATAAATGCATGCATATTCTCCCGGATTAAATGACCGAATCGTTGAGATCGGAGAATTATTTGAAATCTGATCTGGGAGAAGCTGAGAGATATCATCGACATTGACAAGTGTGTACCGGAGTTGAACCTTTCTTGTGACAAATGAAGCCTGTGTGATAATTGCCTTGATTAAACCGACACATGAAAACGTCGGGCGTTTTTGTTGATTGTCCCACGCCGAAGCGAAGGTAAGTTTGATCAAGCCGTCGCAAAGCAAACTCTTTCGCATGACAAACTGTGCGGTTGTCGGAATTGTGACACCGTCGATTGCCTGCATGTCATAAATATTAGAATTGGATGAGCAGCTCTGAACGACCGAGTTGTATACGTAGTCATACAGAAGTTTGTAAATGTTCGGATTGATGTGATTCATAATGTTGGTGAATGCCGTTGCAAACAATTCATACAGATCCTTCGGGGAATTGCCCGTTGAAATGATGAAGTGTTCGATGAAGATATGCATGACCTTTATCATGAAAGAAACGATAAAGATATCACGCGGCATATCCTCTGGGAAGAGACCTTTGACGTCATCTCCGACATCATTCTCTTCTACCATCTTTCTGATTTTAGCGATAGTTCTTTCGGGAAATAGAATGTCGAACAACTGCTGTTGATATTCTTCAAATGTCACGATCGTATATGTCTGGGAATCGGTCATAAGTTTCGCAATCAACATTGATGTGATGAGATCATTATCGTCATCATATAATGCCGTAAAGAAATTGATCTGTTCACATATGAGGTTTTGAAGATCAAGTCTTCTGGTTCTCATCTGAAACAGTTGAATCGCGGGGTCAGGAATATCATTCGGAAACAATGCGGAAAAATTCACAAAGATCTGCGAACCGGTATGGCGGATGATAATATCTTCCGGTATTGGTTCCCAGTTGATGAATCTAGTTTTCTTATACTTTCTTCCGTACTGACCTGTCGGAAAGCCATTATACGGATAATTTGTTCCATGGGTCGCATTGTATTCATACACTTCATCTGGATTATATAAATACAACAGCGTTTTGTTTACAGGCTCTGCCACTGCCACAACCTCCTGACGTAATGGGATGATATCAAATAATTCCGGCGGATATCACGCCGGTGAATTGGACGTATACATTCTTCTCTCTTAATTTGTCAATGAATGATTGATCCATTACGATTGGAGCGACATATTGAAAATCGTCTACAATCGTGAGTGCAAATGGTACTTGCACATCCATACACTTCCGAATATTATCAGGATTCGATGTCGTATATGTGCAATTGGGTAACGCACGAAGCACGGGGACAATATCCCCGTGCTCATACGTTGTTTTGATTTCTAACCCATTGACAAATTCTTCGATCACTGGAGAATACACATTCGAATGAATCACAAAACGATGAATGCCGTTGTCCGCAGCAGCGCGCATCATCTTGAATGCATATGCTAAATTCGGACGACACGCAATCTTGGAATGCCACATAGAAGACTCCGGTATCACCGGTATCACCATAGATGTACAGTTGTGAGTCTGTATAAACTTTGGGATATCGTAGTCAGTTCTATTCAAGTATTCCAGTGTCAAATCGTCTGTATTCGGAAGATTCTGTTTTTCACGCAGAAATCGAACGGTATTCAATCCGATTAACGAGATCAAGTCCTCGTATTGAATCACGAATGCATCTTGTCCGATATGGGAGAAGTCAATCATCAGATCGGAAGCTCGTTGTCGTCACTTTCCACAGCGGATGCTGCAAGTGCATTGCCGAACTCCTCCGGATCCAGTTTTGCGTACAGGCCCTTCTTCATCGCGACTTCGCAAAGTGCGATGAGGTTCTTCCATGATGAATTGATAGAACCCATACCACAAGGAATCGGTTCGAATGTCGCCGTACGAGATCCCTTATCATTCTCCATCGTAACCTTGACCTGACCTTCCGGAGTACCGACGACAGTGAGCGTGGAACCCTTCTTCGGCGAAATCGTGAGCGTACCACCCTTGGTAATATCATGCGCCTTAGCAGCCTCAAGGAATGCACGGAGATATTCCGGATTCAGGAAGATTCTCGGCAGTTCATTCGGCATCTTCTGCTCATATACGTTTGCGCCGGTTGACGGATCCTTACCGACAGCCTGCTTTGCAGAGAAGATCGTGAACACCGATGACTCGGTAACCCAGACACGAACATCAAGAATCGCATCCGTTGCATACAGACGACCAACCGGGAAGTTGGTACGCTTCTTCTCACCCTGAGAATTGTTTTGGTTATTGAAACCATTTGATGAATTTTGGAATGGCATAAAAGCCAGCCCCCTTTCAAATATAATGTATGTTAAGGTTACACCTATTCAGAACAATATATATTATGTTCCGAATTATTGCATATTATCATTCACATCCAATGCATCATAATATGCATCAATGATTGCATTGGTTGCCATGGAAAGTTGCGGCATATCTTCTTTCATAACACCAAGCAACTGTGAGAAACTATCGTCGTTGGCTTCTTCATGATCTTCATACATGCCGCGTGTGGAAATCTCATCTGTATCATGTTCTTTCAACATCCGAAGCAAATCATACAATGCTTCGATAACATTCTTGAGAACATCAAGCGTTGTGATTTCCGGAGTATCCAGATTCAACATGTTACAGATGTTATTGATATTCTTGAGAATCAGTTCAAACAAATGTTGCGTAATTGTACGCTTCATCTTGTTCTTTGGCGGGAGTCCTTCCGGAATAGCCCGCCAATACGTGTCGATGATATCACATGCATCATCCAATTGTGAAAGGACAATGATGACACCAGCATGCCAAGTGAAAGGCTCAATGATTGCAATCTGCCCTTCAATTTCTTGCATACTCTCATCGAAGTCAAATGATACACCCGCGTATGATTCAAGCCACGAGTATATTTCGTCCAACATATTATCACTCCCTATACTATTATAAACAGATCATTCTGGAAGACATAGAACCAGCTTTTGTATCAGCAACCATGATATCGAACAGACTCAACAGTTGCTTGAATGGAGTCAGTAATTTGTCGACCATACCTTCTTTGTCAATGATCAATGAAATCCAATCAGGAATCTCACGATAATGTTCAGGGAGACAAATGAATGGTGTGTCTTTCATTTTTTCATTATTGACCAATGACATTCGCAGTACTGCTGCAATTTTCGGATCACGTGAAGCATATTGTTGCATCTTCTCAAACGAGAGGCGTACAACAATGACGCGGTCCATAGGCATCAGCTGTTCATCAGGCATCAGTTCGTTCCAAACCAGAGCACCACGCATTTGCTCTGGTAGAATCTTGCTTGAATCATATGCAGAAACGTCCTTCAATCCAAGTACCTGATAAAACTTTGGATTATGTTCGAGCTCTCCTTTCAATCGTTCTCGTAATGCATAATATTCATCCATGATACCTTCAACGGATACATGATCCGGTGTCAGAATGTACTTATCATAGAGATGAACCATGATGTCTTCAAGGAACTCTGCCGAGTCACGTTTCTTGAATGACAAACCGGAGACTGCAATCGAATGAATGTTACGCGGCGTACCCTCTTGTACAAACATAGACGATGCATACATCTTCTTTGCAATCAAAGCTTGTGCTAAGAATCCGAATTCATTCTTGAAGACGAACTTCTTACGATAGTATTCATCTTTAATATTGCATCCCATCGTTAGATATCTAACCATCCGAGGGATGATATTTTCGACAAACAGGCGCATACCGAGTGCTGATGCGATAATACAGCTATCACGGAAGTTTGATACACGGGAATGGAATTCGTCTATATAATGTGCAAAATGAACCATCAACGAATCCGTATCTGTGATACAGACAATCAAACGATTCTGCATTTCAGCCGCACGAACTTCATTGTCATTTAGGATGAATGGATAACAACAACTATCGAGAACAACCTTGCTAATTCGGTCGACATAGTCTTTGATTTCTGTAGGAATCTCTGTACCAAAGCCAGAAATATATAGTGTCTCTTTTGTAATATTGGACCAATCAATCTTATGTGACTTCAAATAATCCATCGTCGCATTGATCTCGGTTTCCAAATATGTGGACAAAACATATTTGACTTGGAATGCCAACCGGAGTTTACAAATTTGCTCATCGGATAATGTCATGAGAAATTTCTTCAGATATTCAACATCTGTCAATGTGTATGCATATACGAAGCTGAGCAACGCTTCTGCAGTTTCATCAATGCTGAATTTATCATGAATCATATTTGGACGATCTTCCTTATTATCCAACACAATATAGATGAAATCGTACAACCCGTTGATGTTCTGTATCTTGGCCCATTTGTCTTTGTTTCCCGAGAGCATTTCCAAACAGCAGATTAAGGTTGTGGTCATAACCTTGGCAGATCCCGTCGTTGCCGGTGGGATGTAACAAGAATAGAATGGTGACAACGTCGTTCCAGACCCGCCGTAGTCAGCATTCATAATGACCTTAATCGAACCTTGTTCTGTGTTCAGCAGAGCATATTGCACGGATTCTTTATCATACTTATACATTTCTTTCTTAACGCCTTTACGTTCAGCCTGAAGTGTTTCAAGCATGACCACGATCGGTGCAAGATATTCCTCATGTTGCATAAAGAACGTACCATTGCCAGAGATAATCGGTGAACGTTGCTCGATCCAATCAAAGGTTGCGCATACACTTGTATTGATTGTCTCATGGGTGATGTTATTGTTCAATTCGCATGGAATATCACGAAAAGAACGGTCCGTCATTTCTTGTATATGCTGTCGAACTTTATCCGGATTTCGATCCGGATGCATCTGCATATACATATTGAGGATTCGATCCTGATACTCTCTGTACGGATTCATACCATCATTCCTTTCTGGAGGTAAAATTATGGATTATAATGATCTCGAAAACAAGCCTTCCATCAATGGCACCGTTCTTGAGGGTGATTTGACATTGGAAGACATCGGTATTAGTGAGTTAACACCCGAAATGGTTTCAGAACTCTTCCTTGAAACAATGGGTGTGATACTATAAGAGCCATTATATCCCCACACTCGAAAACGATATATGTCTCTATTCAAAAAAAAAATGTAAAGGAGAATAAGCCATGCTTAGTTTCATCAATGAGCAACTTCAGGCACGGGCAAAGGCGGCTGGAGAAGCCGCTGCAGTTGAAGCCGTGAATGAAGAAGCGCAAATGAATGATGCGATTCTGGAGTATGCACATCTGGTCCAAGAACTGGATGACCTCTCAATCGAAGGCACGGAAGCAAACAGCACGCGTCCATTTACAAAGATTGATATTCCGCTTGAAGATGATCCGGAGATCACTGCGGTTGAAATGAATCTTCTGGATGGCCGTGTCACGAACATTCCAACAGATGCTACTGTTCAGGAATCTGACACTGTGTATGTTGGTATGCGGACGCCCGAAGATTTCATTCAGGAAGCATACAATGAAACCACGCAGTATATGCGTGAATCCGATGAAGCATACAATACCAGAGTTCATGAAATCGCCAATCACAAGTTTGCAGCATACAAAAATTACTGCATTCAGGAAGGTTTGTTCGGTTTCGATAAACTCTCCGTCAATGATTCCCGTGTTCCAGCACGTGTTTCTATCGAGTTTGGTAAGCTGAACGGTAAAGATTATACTGTCAAGCTTCCTGTCAAGTTTGAAGTCGATAAAAAGAATCGTATTCTGAAGAAGCAACTTGACAGCCTCATGTCATTCCAGGCGCAAACTTCACGAGATCATGCTATGCAAGGGGCTGCGTATGCTGCATTCGGCACCAAAGTCGGCATTGAGACTCCTGAAGAGATCTGGTCGAAGGTAACTCCCGTTGAACTTGTCATTCCTGCAAAGCCTTCCGACAAGTTTTGTGTTGCTGTCGGCTTCGAGCTTGACGGTACTGGTGACGATCTTCAGTACATTGAATGGCATGCTTCTATCAAAGGTCAGACAGATACCGGGTTCTCAAAGAATGTTGAGACTACCACTCCTTCTACCGGAGAAATCAAGAAGCTTTCAGTCATGACAAAGGGTGAAGCAATCCGTCAAGAGGCTGCATTGATCGCATCCGGATATCATGCACCAGACCGTTTCTATCAGGAAGCAATTGACTTCGGTGATCCGAATGAACCGCCTGCAGCTGATCCGAATGCAGCATCTGTATCCTTTGATGCTCCTCCTGCTGATGGCATGCAACAGCCTGCTGGTGACGGTACTGATGCTCCACCCGCAGATGGTGATGCAGCAGCTGCTCCAGCTGAAGGTGATCCTGCTGCTGATGCTCCTACAGAAGGAGACGAGAACAAAGAGGTCGTTGATACCAATAATGTATCCGATCAGATTGCCGAGAAAGTTGCTGACGAAACACAGAATGATGCGGCTGCGGAAAATGACATCAATATTGATGGTATGGATGCATCCGATTCTGAGGGTGAGCAACCCACTGAGGAAGAACTGAATGCAGAACTTGGTGATGCTCCTACAGAAGGAACCGAAGATACTGTCGATTCCGCACCGGCAGAGACATCGGATGCCGACTTCGACAACATGACCATGGACGAAATGCTCGCACAGGGTCAGGAGAAGATGAAGGGCATGACCATGCAGCAGATCAAGGCTTTCCTGCAGGGTGACTACACTGGTATGGCGGAAGCACCACCTCCAACCGATGATGCTCCAGCGCCGGAAGATGAAGGGGTTCAGCAAGAAGCTTTTTTTCTGACGCGAGGTAACATTAACCGGGAGCTGGATGTTCACCTCAGAAAAGCGTTGGGAATCCTGAATAGCTCCGAGCTTGAGATTGCTGAAATCTGCTCTGACTTCAAAAAAGAAGGACGTAAGCTGAATCGTGTTGTACACGCTGCATCCAAAATGGGTAAAGTATATGACGAAACAGAACGTAATCAGCTTTTGAAATTGAATCATTGTTTGTCGGATTTGATGTCAATGCTTCGTCCTGATATCGATAAGAACTCGATTATGACCGTCAAGAGAATGATTCAAGCATTTGTTGCTGAAGCGTCTGGTGTTCTCAAGATGGTCGAAGCGAAGTCTGGTCGTCCCGTTCAAGAAGGATTCTTCAGCAAACTAAAAGACAAATTCTCGAAAGAACCAAAAGATCTTGAAGGACTTTGTCGTGGACTCATTGATATGTGGGACGTTGATGATACAGTCTGGAATGCGAAGGAACTCAGTGAGTTTGTCAATGAAAAAAATCCATTGATGCTCCAGACATTCATTGCAGACTGGTTACCTGAATCAGCATTGAAATGCAGTCTCATTGTTGATAAATGTATTTATGAACATCCGACGGCATGCAATCAATTCAAAGAATTGCAGACGAAGTTCGAAAACTTTGCAAACAGATTCAATGACTTGATGGCGGCTAGAGATGATCGTGAATTGACAATTTCCGAATATGAAACACTTCAGGAATTGAAGGCATTTATACCGGAGATGAAGTCTATTGTCGCACGATTCTTGGATGAAATTAACCAATCATCTGAAATCAATTAATGAAAGGAGTGAAATACAATGCCAGCTGATATCAAAGGTATGTTGGATGCCATCATTGATGGTGCCAATAACAAGTTTCCGAACACTGTGAACTCTACCATTCATCAGAATCCGGGCGTCAATACACCTACGACATTTGATGCCGGTAAGTTCCGCGAAAAGCTGTCACTGTACGTTCTCAAAGATCTCGTCTGTGCTATGCTGCATGACGACACAAAGGATCTTGATGGAATGATTGATCAATCCATCATGAAGCATATTCATGACGATTATGGCTGTACATGCTATGATTATCTGAATAAGGCAAAATGTGCACTCGGCAAATCACCGGTTCTCTCTGATATTATTCAGGAAATCGATGGTAAGACGATGCAGATTCAATCCAAGGTTGTTGACAAGCAGGATGATGCATGTGTTGCGGATGCTGAGAATCTGAAGGACGAGCTGAAGAATATCGAGAACTACGATGAGCTTCGGGAAAGAATCAAGGAGATCGTCTCCCAAAAGGTTGTCGATGATGTGGCAAACGTCATTCGCAAGTCCAACGATGCGCCGGTATTTTCTGATCTGGATGAGAAGCTTGTGGAGCGCAAGACTTCAAAACCGGAAACAGATGAAGGAGAAGAAGATCTCACAAATGAATCTGTCATCTTCAGAATGACTGGAAAGTTCGTTGCTGAATCTGCTGTGGAAGGCAATCGCATCTCCACTGAAGAGGGCATGAATCGTGCATTCATCGAGTATGCTATGTGTCATATGGATTATCTGTTCAAACTGGATCCATCGATGCGGCATCTGTGTGCATACTAATACAAGAGGTGTTATGCGGGGCTTCGGCCCCGCATAATATTTTTTATTTTTATATATTTATATCATTTTTTTGAAAGGAGGGACTGTATATGTCCAAAACTGAAGTCGATGTGTTGTGTGTCCCTATGACAGACAAAATGTTTGAAAAATATGTAAAGGATCATCCGGGTGCGAAACCATTTCGGGAAAAAGTTGTCATCGGAATGAAATGTGATATATGCGGAAAAGTTATTCATAGTGGTTCCAATTATATCAAAGCAAATACATCGCACAACGATTGGGGGAATGACTCATGTGAATCATTCCAACGATGGGATCTTTGCTCGATCGAATGTGCTTCACAACTAATGGAAAGATACAAAGATGTATACACAAAAGGAACAAACAGCAAAACCGATTGTATTGAATTTGAAGGAGAAGAAGCTGACTATACAGAGTTAGGAGAGGATACAAATGATGACTCTTGAGGAAGCGAAGGGGTTGATCACACCAGATGCTATCTCACAGCTTCATGAAGTCGTTGATGTGAAACCCGTTATCGATTTCTCAAAGAAAGTCAATAACGATATCATCATGGCGGCTTTGTGTCGTGGTGTCGGTGACGGTGTTATCAAACCTTCATCGTTGAATGACCGCTTGGTGAAATTGTTGAATTCGGAGACGAACACAATTTCCCAATCCAAACTGAAAGAAATTCTTGATATTCTTCATGTACATCAGCCGAATATATACTGCTATATTTGGTTGGAAGACCCGGATGACGTCTGTATGGCAAAGACCTCTGAATGGTTCTTCAAGGATGAAGTTAATTTCACACAGATGTTTTCAGAGATTCTGATGCATTATCAGATTACACCGACGGATGTCCGTAAGAAACTGACAGCAACATTGAAACCGACAATCGTAAATAATGTTTCCCAGTTGGTTTCAAAATTCTACAAAGCAAGCCCGGACGAACGTGATAAAATGGTGATTTCAATTTCAACAATCCATAGACTTGCAAACATGTCTGGGGGAATGTTGAATGCTGAATTCATCGATGACGAATAAAAAAGAATGAAGACGGCGGGTTTCCCCGCCGTCTCATTTTTTCTTTCAGAGCAGGTCGTTGACAAACTCATGCCGACATGCATGAGGAACGATCTGAAGCGAATCCCAGCAGAACAAACGAAAGGAGGTTTGACAGTACCCATGGAACACGAACGCCCCTGCTCTGAAATTACTGTTATTGTGACTTTACATTTCGAATTATATTCTTGACGGCATTCACAAATTCGACAAGATGAAACTCATCGAATTTCATCAACCGATCAAGTTCGTCTTCTGTAAAGACATGATCATATTTTTTTGCCATGAATGCTTGGAATAGCATTCTACGACGATCCGGCTTCAATGCGGTATTGTATACCACATAATTCGGTTCTTGCGGTGTGTCGGCGATATCTTCCATTGTTACAAATCGGATATCAGGTGTTATGGCATTCATTGTTGTTTTTCACTTCACTTTCCTGTGACTTTTCTGTAACCTCAGTATCCTGACAGTCACATTTCTCATTGGGGTCGAGATTCGCTCCGCAATATGGGCACGTGTGATAATATGTATGCTTTTCTTCAAATAACATTTAAATCCCTCTTTTCTTAAGGAGATGATCACATGCAATTCTTTAAAGAATCCATCGATCTATCATCTGGAAAGAATCTGCAACCAACATCAACACCATTCATGCTTCCGAAAGAAGCCAATGACGTTGCAGTATTTCTGTTGGCTGGATCATTCGAATATGATATCGAATTGATCAAGAAGATGCCACCACCCCGGATGATAACGAAAATTATTATTCCGTTTTCCGTAAATGGTAAAATAGGTCCTGTGAACTTCAGATATTCAATTTCTGATTCCGAGTATCGGAAAAAGGTTGATTATCTGATGAAACAGAAACTGGCTCCGGCGATTCAGGTTGCCAAACCGCCAATCAATAAACTGTCAAAAGACGGTGTCTACATTTCAATGTCGGATGTTATGCTTCAAATGAATCGTTCTGTTCGTTCACTGTCTCAGGAATACATTGAACGAAATGCGCCTCAGATGCTGTCTACATTGATGCAACAATTTACGGGTGCACAAAAGAAAATTCTTATCGTAAATACAGATCGATTCCGTATTTATGATTCGGATGAAACCGTTACTTCTGACCTTGTGAATGGTTTAATCGGTTCTTATCTGTCGGGAAAGAACGGATCACTTTCACAAGACATCACCGTGATCTTCCGCTCAGCATCCAATGATTATAAGATGGATCTTCGGTCAACTTCACAGAGTGACGCTGAATCACTCCGTACAATGTGTTCCACAGTCGGAACGCCGTATAAATCTTCATCAAATCAGACAGCTACCGAACCGGATGAATCCATTGATGAAATGATCGATTCCATCAATGCGGATAAATCTGCATCCGAAGCAGGTGAAGAACCGATCCCTGCTCGTCAATCATCATCACTTGCAGCTTCTTTACAATCACTCCGTGATCGGTATGGTATCGCTCCAGGTGTAAAGCAAGATGATAAGATGTATCGTGCACAGACACTCGACATCAACACGAAATTGATGCATCGTATCACACCGAATGAAACTGCGGTTGCCAATTACAAACACATTGCGCGTGATTTGGAAGTTGGTGGAGATAATCCAGTTGAGAACCAGCTGATTCAACAAGCATCCAAATCATTGGCAACGATGCGTCAATCATCCAATGAGGAATCCGTATTCCGTACGACAACATCTCCACGTGAATTCCAACTGCGACAGAACATCGGACAAATCAGTTTGAAAGAATTGAATGCTGATTCCGTGAGTTCTGTAACGGATATTCCGATGCCACCACCAATTCGTCCTGCACATATCACAACATTGAATCCTGGTGCACAGCGGGGTTCATCATTCCCAAGGATTGCAGAAGCATATGAGGAACAAATGATGGACCAAGATATCATCGCGACCTTTATGACACTTCAGAAACTTCCGGAAGGTTTCAATGTCACAAAGATCGATGTTACTGATATCTCATCACCGATTTCCATGTTGCACAATTGGCGTGTTCAATTGAAGAATAAGCGTTCAGGAACCCAGAGTCATATTGACATTGTGGTACCAGTTATGAAGAACGGCAAGTTTCTTTATAATGGTTCAACATACAATATCGGCAAACAAGATTTCCCGATTCCGATTCTGAAAATCAACAAAAAGAAGGTCATGTTGACATCCAACTACAATAAGATTACCGTGTCTCGTTATGATACGAAATCTCTCGTGGATATCACTATGATGCTGAAAGCTGTCGCAAAGCGGAATCTGAACGATGGTCGGAATCCATATGTACAATATGGAAGTTCGATGGTGACAAACAGCCGATTCATTTCGACAATCGAGTATGATGAATATGCTCGAAAGTGGTTTAAGTTCGAAAACAAAGAAGCTGGTTGTAAAATCATTTTCAACCGCGACCAATGTTTGCGCGACTTTGGATTCGTACAAGTCAATGATAATGAATTCTGCTGCGGTATGATCAACCAAGTTCCGATCGTATTGAATACGGAAACGGGATTGGATCGTCATGGAAAATCTCTGACGGAAGTGATCATTGGTGCATTGCCGTCAGATATCGTTGCGGATTACAACAAGGGCAAACCGACCAAGTTGTCAATGTATGCCGACATTAAAATCGGTGTGCAAATTCCGCTCGGTGTTGCGATTGCTGCATGGGAAGGATTGTCTTCATTGCTGAAGAGATCTGGTACAGAATACAAGTATGTTGGTCCACGTGACGATGTCCCTGGATTCTTAAAGATCCCATTCAAGGACAAGACACTCGCGATCAAGAATACGGTACCAAATCAATTGATCTTCAACGGTTTCTATCGGCTGAATACACGGCAGTATTCTACGACAGATTTTGAAACATCCATCATGGATGATAATTCGGTATATGTCGACATCTTCAATCAGATGTTCTTCAAGCAATATTCTCAGAGAACGACATTCATTACATATTATCATTTCTTTGTGGACGCGATCACGGCAGACGTGTGTCAACATTATCATGTCCCGAATAACATCGCAGATATGTTGATCTATGCCGCGAATTTGTTGGCTGATAACAATTTCACATCTGAGAATAATGCTTCATTGTATCGCATTCGTTCATCCGAGATCATTCCTGCAATGATTCATTATCATCTCGCAGTTGCAATCGCAAAATACAATAACTCGGTTGGTTCAAAGACTCGTGATGCGAAGCTTGTGTTTAACCGCATGACGATTCTGAACGAACTGATGGCAACACAAACGGTTTCAACATCATCTGCACTGAACCCAATGATCGAATTGCATGAGGATGAAACCATATCCAAAAAGGGATACGGCGGTGTCAACCAAGACAAAGCTTATACCGAAGCAAAACGTTCATTTGACGAGTCAATGATCGGTAAGATGGGTATGTCTACGCCGAACTCTGCGAACGTTGGTATGGTACGTCAGTTGTCTGTTGATCCAAAAGTCTCATCAGTTCGTGGTTATACAATTGCAGATGATCCCTCTCAAACAGAGTACAATGATCTGCAACTCGCATCATTCTCCGAACTGCTGACACCTGGTACTGTTACCCATGATGATGCAATTCGTACCGCTATCGCAACATCGCAGACAGGACATATTCTTCCGGTTGATGATGCAGAACCAGTATTGATTTCGAACGGTATGGATGAGATTGCACCATCATACTTGTCCGATGAGTTTGCCGTCGTGGCAAAAGAAGATGGACAAGTCATTGATATCTCTGACGGATATATGATCGTCCAATATGCCTCTAAGAAGAAACAGGCAATTCCTGTTGATTCCAGATATTCATTCAACCCCGGTTCGGGATTTTATACCGATAACAAGCTGGTCTCCAATTTCCAAAAGGGTGACAAGTTTGTGAAGAATGATATCCTCGCGTATCATACAAAATTCTTCTCAAAGGATTCAACTGGAATGGTGAGAATGAATCTCGGACCGTTGGCAAAGGTTGCATTCTGTGGTACATACGCAACATATGAAGATGCTGGTATTATCACAAATAAGATGTCTCGACGTCTTGGAACACATGTTACAATGTGTCAGGCAACCAAGATCGAAGCGCTTGATGATATAGAAAGTGTCGTCAAGGTTGGCGATGAAGTTGAAATCGGTGATCCTCTCATTGTATTCGGTCTGGGTGATACTGGAGACAAATCAGTTGACGCATTCTTGAATTCATTCCGAACCGCTGGATCGAATCTCGATACTGCAAAGCGAGTAGTCAAATCGAAACATGCCGGTGTTGTGAAATCGATTAAGATGTACACCAACAAGAGTATGGATAAGCTTTCTCCGTCATTGTTCTCATTGCTGGATGCACACTTTAAAGAGAACAAAGAGCGAAAAAAGATTCTGGATAAGTATGATAATTCAGATTCTGTTTACAAACTCGGAACGCTGTATTCTTATCCAACAGCTCCTTTGCAGGGTCAGACTATCAAGGGTATCCGTTGTGATGTTCTGATTGAAATCTATATCGAGCATGGCGATGATGTATCCGTTGGTGATAAGTGCGTTGTTTACGCCGCATCCAAACAGGTTATCTCCGAGGTTGTTCCAGAAGGTTTGGAGCCATATGGTGAGACTGATCCTGATGAAGAGATTTCAATGTTTGTCGCACCTGGTGCTGTGTTGAAACGTATGATTCCTTCAATCGTTTTGACGGCTGCAGCCAACAAAGTTTTGATCAATCTCAAACGTCAAATCAATCGTATATATAACGGATAAAAAAAAAGAATGATATGGGCGGGGTGAATCCCCGCCCATAACCATCTTCTTCATCATCAGGGATTCACCTCCCAGTTCCGTTTCGCCGGTCACAGGAATCTATAGGCACTGAACGCCCTACTGTGACCGGCTCGATCTGTGAGCTTGCCCCTGCTCATCGGGGAGAAGGATCACTTCTTGAAAAGTCCATTCTTCTTGGTCTTGAGGCCGATGAAAACATTGGCCTCAATTTCCCACTGTTCGGGGACCTTCTCGCATTCGACGATATCCTTTTCGTCACCGAATGCTTTCTGCATTGCAGCACCGATGCAACCACTGAGGCCAAAGCTGTCGATAGTGCTGACGGTGCCAGACTCATCAGAGAAGTGCCATCTGCCGACAAGATTGGAATCTTCTGTCAGCTTGAGGATGCCACTCTCAGTAACTTCGGTCTTGTGCTCCGTGTAGAGCTTCAGACCAACCGCCGACGGCTTGATCCCGTAAAGGATCACACGTGCCGCCCATGCGATAGAATTCTCCGGGAGGGACTTGTGCTTCATCCAGTCGAATTTCCGATCGAGCGGTTCCTTCTGGTAGTCGGGATAATACTTTCCGACCCAGTTGTTGAACCGTTCCCAGCGGTGGAGCATCTCTTCGGGATCACATTTCTCCATGAATCCGAGATGCATCCCGAGGTGCTGGTACCCCCACACCTTGTTGAGCACATCCAGCATCGTGTGGTCAATATGCTGGAATGCTTTGATCAGATTTCCGACGAGCTCGATGTCGTCAACGTTGACCTGCCAACGCATCGGGCCATAGCAGAGCGATTCACCCTCGGTAGTCAGCCGGATCTCGAATCCTTCCCACGAGCCATAGCTGACTCTGACCGGGATTGCATGGAATTCACGGTGGATTGCCCAGAGCTTATCCTCCAGAGAAGTTGCCTTTTCGAGCTTTTCATTGATAGTTGTCATAATGTACCTTCACTTTCTGCCGCTGAAGCGGCGATGCGACGGCGTTAAGCTTTTACGCCGTCTATGTTTTATTGTGTATTATGAATATTAGATAATGACTAATTCAATTCTCCGCTATCACCTGGGAATTGAATGCATTTATCTTCTATTCATAATAATAATATATATATGAAAATCGTGATTTTGTGGGGCTATATGCCCCACATTAAAAACGGTTCTGTAACTTTAAATGAAAGGAGCATCCTTCATGAGTATTATGAACTATAAAGCCTGGTTCAATAAATACCATAGATACCTGACAGGTATCCGAAATGGGACCAGGACATTCAATGATACAAAATGGAAGACGATCAATGATCGGTATACACAGCTGACCGAGACGTTCTCTACATTGCTGGATGAGCAACCGTATAATGTCATCGGCAACTACACAGGGTATCAGCAATATTTCGATCTGATGACAAAATCGAATTATACCTTTGAAGATATTGACCAATCATTGATTGAAACATATCGTGCTACTTTGCAGAATGCTATGGGTAATATGATGGTGAATACCCATGCAGTCATTGCCAAGTACAAATATAATGATAAACGTCATGTATCTCATGACAAATATGATCATTATTACATCATCGATGTCCCATTTGCACAGATGCACTTTGGCGAAAGAGATGAATTTGTCCGTCAAAAGTTGCATGCTTTCTATGAAACGGAAAGTCAATACTTCATGCCTGCAGACAGGTTCTTGTCAGACGAGATCTCCAAGATTCTCGGATTCACAATTATCTGTTGCACAAATGGATTTATGTCCGATGATTGGTATGTCGGCATCTCTGAACAGGGTTTTCGATTCAAGATTGGTTGGAGATATTCTGCTGATGTTGAGTTTATGATCATGAAACTCGATGAGTCCTTCGTGTATGATGTTGACATCGATACAAACAAAATCCGTTCAGACCGTGAGATCTCGTATGAAGAGCTCGGCTTGAATCCTGAGTATGTGATTGGTAAAAATGCGATTCTCCAGATAATGGATACCGTTGTTCGGAAGTCTGTTGTGATTGCTCCGAACTTCGGATATTTCACAGAAACTGGTTTGAGATGCCCGAATCTGCAAGCCAAAACATATCAGGATTTCACAAATTACAAGTCGACAACTGCAAAGATTCGTATCTACATTCTGAAATATCTTCGTGAAGTCCCTGGTATTTTCCCTGCTGTAAATTACTACGACATGATGTCGGGTAAATATGCATACACGGAAGACTATGGACGTGTTGCGAGTAATGAGGGAAAACGAATCGCTTTACAGAATCAACAGATTGATGAGAAACTTCCTATCTGTACACCTCCGATTTCGTTGTCCCATGTATCTCAAGATGACAACCGTCATACTGTGATTACGAGCTGCTACAAAGTGAAATCTGATATGGAGTCAGTCAGACTCGCAATTCGTGCTCTCGGAAATAATGTAAACACAAAAAATCCACCGCTCAAGGAAGGACAATCTGTACAAGACTGGTATCAGACAAATGTGCTGGATTTGTCCCGGAGTATCTTCAATACGCTCTATATGGCATATACACATTATACTGCCGGAGCAATGATGACTGCGTTGATACCGTTAGATCTGATTTCAACATTTGAAAATGAAATCGAACGTTTCAATACACTCGCGTTTTGTCAACCGACCTATGAATCCATTCAGGAACATTCATTCGAGCTGTTGTATGGTGATAACTATGAACTGCTCATGAAGAAGATCTGCGAGCCGTTGAATAAACCTCCGTTTTCTACATTCGGTCAGGTGACATATCCAGACTTCTTCCCAGCAATGCCAGTATGTGTGAATCGTCCGGTGTCTGAACAATGTTTCATTCCACTTCGGTACAACACCAACGAAGGTTATGGTTGTTGGGTGTTTGATCTCCCGAATATCAAACATTTCCATGGTATTGACAACATGTTCTACATTGATACGGAATTGAATGGTGATGAACTATTCAAATTCTTATATCTGTACACAGATACCGAGAATCCTTCTGAACCAGTTATGTCAGAAATGACGGATGAACAGCTGCTCGATTTCGATCTGTTCTCAAAAGAAGTCGAGAAGCACATGGGTTATATCCGATACTGGGACGTATCCAACCGGTTGATGAAGTTGTGTCACATGTTCTACCGCACACGTGATCAGATTTCAGAGCTTGCAATCATCACAAAAATCATGAAACACAAGCTTGACGGAGATATCTTCCTTGAATATGCTTCGGATGTAAATTACGAGTTGTCGAATGTGACTTCCGACAATATCGATGGGTATACCGAAACTTCTATACGTGCTCCATTCACAATCAATTTCCTTTTCTATACATTGTCATTGTATTATGGCAATCAGAATCGGATGCAATCATTCTTGCTGAATGCGATCACGAGAAAGGAATTCTATCCTCGATATGCTGATCTGAAGCTGTCTGATATTGATATTGATCTGAAAGAAGAAGATATCAATTATTCTGTCATATCATATTCACCAACAACAACATTGTCTCCTGATGTATCTTACGCTTCCTTACCAGATACAACGGATCTGAAAATCTTTAATGGTTTACAGTTCCCTCTGAATCCATCGACATATACTGCGATTGATCCGTCTGGTAACATCGTTCGGTATCCGTTCGTGTTCAATACATATCGATCAATGTCTCCATTCTATATGCTGACATCCGAGGGTGTTGATACAGAACACTACATTCAGTATTCTAACATTTCTGGGTGCATGGGTGAGCATCCAATCACAACGTACTATGATGACGCGCAACTTGCTTCGCTGGTATCCATCTTCTTGGCAGAAGTATATGATGGGATTAGTGAATTGACAACCAACTACAAGAGTTGCTGGAATTGTCAACCGATCATTACGTCTATGAAGAACATGATCGAAAAACGAACCCGTGATATCCAACATTATATTGCAACACGTGGTTCTGATCTGCAATTCCATTCTGCTGGTGCGGCAAATGTGGTCGAACAGTTCATGAGTGTACACACATCAAACCCAGTCTATTTCAAATTGACTGAATTGGAATCAATGCTGCCATTTGTCAAAGGTACCATTACATCCCAAGGAACCGAGTCAAATATCTTTACGAATACACAACGTTTACTGATGATGCTTCGTAAAATCCATGAATGGTCTGGATTTGATCGGTTTGCAATTCGAAATGTGCGAGAGCTGTACATCCATCTGAAACAGATTCAAACAACAATGGGTCTTTATGAATACAAACAATGGTTGGCTGACATCGATATGGAAACTGTTGACAATCTGAATGCATATCTGACTGACAATCCGAACAAACCATACGGAAGTATCGAGCTTAGTAATGCGATTCGGAATTTCAAAGCATCCGTTTTGATTGCGAATACTCGGATTGATTCAATCCAACCAGTGATTGACGATTTCTTGCGTAATGTTCAGACATCGTATATCGACACATTGGTTGCATTCTGTGACGATGTTATTCAGAATTACATTTTTGATTTCTATGTCATGAATAAGATTCCATTTGTCCAGCAGGTAAACGGCGTACCGGCATATGCTGAAATCCAGATATCATCTGACGATCCACATGTTGCATGGGATATTCATCCGGTTTCGGATAAAATCTATGCGATGTTGGCACAAGTCAAATGTGATAGATCATCAGGTGTAAGTTATATCACAGAGATCATTCCAACCTGTGAGAATGCTTTCGTGTCTGGTGAAGATACAACAGTGACAATCGTATTGTATGATGCAAATGGTAACCAGATTCATATATTCAACGATGTGAATGTATCATTCACGAAAATCGGCTTATCGTCCGATGTTAAATATGATTCACGTCGGTATCTGAACAGTCAGTCTGTTCCGATCGAAACGATGAACGTTCATGAGACATTTGATGTAGACGGATCGGATATTATTCAGGAACGTCATGCCGAGTTGCATTATGAGTTGTTGTGTGGAAATCATTTCACACCACTCGAGCATACATCCGAATATTGCTCACCATACATCTTCGAACTCCAAGGTCCAATCGATAAGATGTATCTGTCATGTGAACAGATGAATCGTCTTGCGGTTGTTGACGAAAGTAATCGTCCAACACAAACGATGCATTTCCGTGCGTGTGATGTATATCATATCGAACCCACTGGTGGCATAATTACATCCATTGGCGGTAAATACTTCGAAGGTCAGACAGTTTACGTTGTGACTGATGACGGTCTGTCATTATTCCCAATCGTAATCACGGCAATAGACCATTCGTTGGAACGTGGTTTTATTGAGGCAAAAGTCGACCTGCAGCATACAAAATGGTTTGAAACAAATGATCCGGAAGTCATGCATAAATACCTGACGACCGACATCAATTGTACCGTCGTGGATGACAACATCCGCAACTTCTTGGACGAGTTTTCCGAATATGACGGATCGGTGTATATGATTCCGGAACTTCGTAAGAAAAAAGATGGTACAATGGTCGAACTTCCCGGCGACCCACTTTATGTACAATCGAATTCTGAATACGTGTATACACGATTGGCTTGGATGTTCCATGATGAAATTCCGAATCGGTTCCATGTTGATACAGATGTTCGTCATCATTTCGTGTACATCGGATCCGGTGAGGTTGTAACGGAAGATCGAGAAATCTATGTAAACATGATCAATCACAATTTCAATCCATTTACATTGCCAGAGTTGTATGAGATTCTTCGTTCAGAACCGGATGATCATATCGTTTGGAATGAAGAACGTGAAGTCTTTTTACGAGAAGCTTCAAAGGGTGTCATGGCGGCAAATCAATTCTCGATGCAGATTGTATCGTTGTATAGACAACTTTCATATGCGTCAACCGAAGAGCGCCGTCAAGAGATTCGTTTGAAGATTGAAGACAAAGAGCTGAAACTGAAGTATTGGCAAGATTACACGAACAGAATGGATGAATATTTGAAGCAATTGGAAACTCCGACAACCTGGTATAATGTCAGAGCATATGACGATGCATTGGTGTATATCAACAATGGTCGTGCAAAACTTGCAAAGACATTCATTCCACATGTACAAGATATTCCATATTCCGATCAATTGCAAGTACTGCTGTATGATTGGGATGCAAAGGAATGGATTAATCCAATCATGTACTCTGTTGAGACATTGATGGAAGATGACATCTCAATTGATCCAGTATGCAGTTCCAACACGGACAATGTTCTGACAACGATGTGTATTACATTTGCCGATGCGTCATTCAAGTCGAAACGGATTCTGATTTACTTTGCATATGAAACATCGGATGTATTCGACAATATTCCATTGAACGATATGGGATGTGTTGTTCGATTCCAACCTGTTCTGACGGTGTACAAAGCAGACATCAATGACGAGAAGAACATGTATGAGAACATTCGTATCAGAAAACACTACGATGAGAATGAAACATATCGAACCGGCAACTTGCAACCATTGCCAGAATCGTTTGGTTCGGTCAATGGTTTCGTATTTGAACGTCCAAACCGTTCTGGACGATATACGACAGGTTCTCCAATCCGATTCGGAGATTTGATTGTGCATACCAGCGCCACAGAATATACCTATGGAGATTTTGATATCTATATCGAAGATCCTTTGGAATATAACTCTATGGAACAGAATCATCTCAATGTTTCATATGCTGTTTCTTCGATCCATGCTGTTGACAATTACGAAGTTGGCCATACTGTTACATTGATTGCTGTGGATGACAATGACTATGTAACATTCGGAAAGAGTGCATCAAGCGTCATGTTCACCGGCATCACAACGGATGATGGCATCGTAATTCAAAATGCGGTTATGCCAGATTATCAAAATCGGGAATACACCTGTACAATTATTCCAAACAGATCACATCCCATGATTGGCGGCGTGTATCGCGTTTCAGTATCATCTGAACGTATATCCACACCTGATGTTGGTCCATGGATTCTTCTCCCAGCAACACCGGATATTGCATATAAACTGATTCCAAAACGTGTTGCGTTGTTACCACATCAGGATGTCATTCTGGATGGGTCAACATATATCACGTTAAGCAATCACTATGCACGCGATACATCACATACTGTTGAGACGGATAACTCTGGACATGACGATATGTACGTATACTATTACGACAAAGCACATGACATCAGATATCCGGTCGGTAACGTGCTGACAAACAAACCACAAAACCGTTTCGTTCCCGATCTGGTATCAAATACAGACGTCGAGTCAATTCGTTCAAACTTTATCGGCATCTGTCGATATGCAACTCAGAAGATTCCATCTAACGGTGTGATTGATCTTACCGGATTGATTCCAACACCGTTATCTCGTGATCGTTATGAGTTCTGGGTGAATGGACGATACGTATCGAATCCGGATCAAATCATCATTCTGTCACCAACCACATTCCAACTTCGGAATATGACATCATTGAAGAATCTGGATGTGATTGAACTGGTGGATGATATCATGCCAAATATGATCAACCGGTTGGGACCAACATACATCGACTTTGATGGCAATACATATTCCTCTTATCTGGAGATTCTCCGGAAACGTGCTGATATTGTGGATCAATCTGTGACATTCATGTTCAATCAGGATACACATTCTGACTTTGACACATATCTGTACGAGAAGATTCGTGATGCACACAATCATGATTATGAGACGGACATCATGAATTATATCGTACAGCCTGAAGTTACATCTTATTTGGAGCTTCACAACATCCCGACAATCAATGGTGTGTCGATATTCAATCTTCGCACATCGGATATTGGATTCCAAGAAATTCCAAATCGGGAAATTCTCCATACATTTGACAAAGTATGGAAACGTGAAGGTCTTGATGGTGTGACACCATTCAAACACATGTCCGCATATATTGACACCGTCGGTGAAGCGCAATCACTTCATGTTGAGAAAGTGGCAGATGGTTATGAAGTATACGCAACAGGTTTGTCTGATGATTGCTTCACATTGTACATCTCTACATCCAAATATGGAAAGATTGATGAGACTGACAAAACACAACAAATCATCCCGATGATCAGACCTGGAACACATGTACTGATTCATGAACGATTTGCTGGAAACTGGTTGCATTCCACGATTCCGAACACAACAGCAATCAAAATCGAATAAAAAAATAAAGGATGTGGCGGGGCTTTCGCCCCGCCAATATCCTTTCGAGAAGGAGAAGTTGTCATGAACCATATACACGGGAACGGTATAGGTCATGATTTACTGTTTTGTCATAGATTTGGATTGGTCATTCGGATCTGATCCATCAGCTTCTTCTCGATTTCAACCGCTTGTTTGTCTTGTTCCAGTGATGTTGATAACACAGAATATCCCGTGACTGTTTCAGGTTTCCATGAGTCGGTGAACATCTTTAACTGATGACCGATAGAATGATTCAGCTTTCCATCATTCTCTGTATTCAACAACGAAACGATTTCATTCAGCGGATTGGTCTTCTTTCCGTACACCTGATTGAAATACGATTCACCTGTACCGGGCAGTGACCAGTCAATCGGCGGTCCCATTTCAGATTTTTGCTGCTGCTCTTGGAAAAGTGATTGTGGAATCACATAACGATTGTAAATCGTAGACCGTGATTTGAGAATCGTGGAGATATCAGTATTGAAACCTGCCTGATGCATTCTCGCCATTTCAGCATGCTGTTCTGGACCAATAACATCATACGGCATCGAAACAGGTTTTGCTTTAACTTTCTTCTTCTTGACCGGTACAGAATCCTTATCGATGAGATTGATTTCTCCAGATACAATACCTGCAAGAATCTTCGGATCAGTGATTTGTGTATTATAATCGATATACAGAATTGGAAGCTCTGCAAATGTATATCGAATCTTTCCTGCTGCAAATTCACGACAGGCTTCTTCATATGTCATCCACGGATAATCATTCCGCAACGAATAATCGATTGCTTCCCGAATGATATTGATCGCATTCCGATAATCTTCCTGATGATAATATACTTTACCCAGTCCTTGCAGCTGTTTGTAGATTCTTCTGCGTTCTGCATCACCGGCGATATCATCATCAGACATATTATAGATAGAATTCGGATCCGATCTGACATAAGAGGATTCCATCGATTCATGGAGCTCCTGTTGTTCTTCATCTGTCAAATCCAGAATTATGACATTTCGAGAATGTGATTTTCGACGTTCCTGTTCGATTTTCGCCATCGCTTCTTCATGCTTTCGTTTTGCAATCCTGAATGCGTTGGCTTCATTTTCATCTTCATCTTCATCGTCATAGAAATCATCATCGTCATCTCCACCATGAATCAGCTCTTGATAACGAAGCTCGACTTCTGCTTTGAGGTCAGGTGTCATCATGGGAGTTATCCCACGTTCATATATGTCTTGGATTAATTCATCCAATTGTTCGATGGGATAATTATATTGGATTGCCATTCCAATCCTCCTTTGATCATTCCGTCAGACTGGTCAGAATCTCACGGATTTTTTCAGTATCATACTGCTGTGGGATTGTCAGTGTACCACTGACGTATTCATAGATATATGACGCACCCGATACAAGCCATTTGCGTGTATCATTCTCGACACCCTGGTCCTCATATGAACCATCGGTATGAAACATCGGAGTTGGTACGCCATGCGATTGTTTGTCTTCTTTTGTCCATACAATCTTCGAGAATGTATTGCCGTCTTCACGTGGAAATACAATTCGGCGAAGACCGAATTCGTCAATGATTTCCTGCAGTTTCTCATTTCTGAAAAATGCGTACGTTTGGTCAGTATCCTTCCCTTCCGAAATACACAATGTGCCATTCAAATAGCAGCCGTTCTCATAGAATTTCTTAACGTCTTTGACATATCCGTCGAGATATTTTGTGATCTCGACACATTTTGTATTGTCATTGTTAACGACTCTCATGACGAACCGAACATCTTTCTTTTCAGCTGTTACGAAGTCCGCATCGGGAGTCTGTCCCCTGAATACAAGGATATGCCATCCCTTTGCTCGCATATCAGTGACATCTGACTGTGCATTTGCATTAATCTTAACTCGTACCATAATAAATCAATCCTTTCTGCACGGTATGAAGAATATTTTGTATCCGTGCACCCGAATAATATATGTGTTCAGAAATAAAATATTTTCATTAAACCGCATTGTAAACGTGCCTATTACGTTTTATTCTATACAGAAAGTAGGTGATGGTATGAATCAGCTTATTTATGATGAGCACGCATTGATTGATCAGCAAATATACAAATATGACAAATTCATGCATTCTCGCACCAACAAATATACAGGACAGGGACGTACGCTTGTTACATATTACAGCATTGATGAGCGGAACACAACCGATTCTGTTGGATTGAATGCGGCTTATCAGATCCTTGGAACTGATTCACCGTTCCGATATAATAAAATTCGGCATTTCCCGATATTGGGATTTTCACCGCTGAATCCTGAAAACGGCAATGCTGGATCAACCAACGTTCGGGATTATAAACTGAATGGCGATGGTTTCATCATTCCAGGAACTGTTATGCCGAAAGAAAATGACTTCATGGTTGTTGAACATTTGCGGATGACGCATCTGATTCGTATTACAGAAGTCATTCAGGATGGATTGAATACAGACGGTTCGTATCGCATTACGTACAGTTTGTATTCAACCGAACCAAGAGATCTCCAAGCGTTGGAGAAACAAGTTATCGGAGAATATGTCACAGATTTGCAGACAATCGGTGGTGAAGACCTGACTCCGGTTATCGGAAAAGAAGATTACGAATTGCGGTCGAGATTGATCAAAATGATCGATGACATGGTCGAAAATTACATTGCGAATTTCTACGATCATAAGCATAATTGTTTCCTATTGCATTTGAATGGCAGAACGCTGTTTGATCTGTGTGGAAACATGTTCATGGCTCGACAAGGAACTGTGATTCGCGACAATGGTCATCGCAACATTGTGTTGAATGAGAACAAAATTCGAAATCCCGAGATGTTGTTCCATTATCAACGTTCTCCTTACAAATGGATTGAACGAGAGGCACCGCTTCGATATCTGTCAACATTCAAATATCGTACAGTCAAAGCCGATAATTATCCAGATTCATCTTTTGCAAAATACGGAGATGATGTGGATATCATGATTTACGGTGATGAATGGTGTCTGAATCCAGGAGAAGATCTGTATTTTCCAATGCCTGTATATGAAATTCTCGCGGCTGAGAATGACATTCGTACATGTGATGAATGCAATTGCTGTTGTTGCAAATGTCGTGAAACATGTATTCGAGCATACAAACTCTCACGTCATGATTATATTTCATTGATTCATGATTATATTCATGGACGACTGAGAACCATTCAGGATTTATCACTCTATACGGGTGATCAATTGTTTGATAATTCGATGTCGCAACAGGTATTCTTATGGACGCCGTTGATCATCTATATTATCAAACAAACTTTGAAAATCAAATAACAAGGAGGAACCTTTATGAACACAACTGGTTGTGGATGCAACCCGGTACTGATCCCTGCCTTCCCCTTCAAGAAGGCACCGTTGTACCAATGCGATTGTTGCACACAGATGCATCAGCCGAATTCAGCACAATATCCGATTTCAGGTCCGATGCAAGAAAATGCTTTTATGCTCATCAATTCTGTACCATATCTGCTGGATAATACCACGACGAACTATGGTACGAAGATCAGCGTGTCCGAAAATATTTACACAAAAATTTCGAAGTCAACCGATCCAAGCTGCATCAATCTGACCGCAGCAATCGATATGACTGGTGATATCATCACGAATACTTCAATGGAAGCATTCATCGAGAGCGTGATTTCATCTCAATTTGAAACACTGGAGAACGTTCTCCCGATTCAGAAGTCTTCCGTGACATTCCGCATTTATTATTCGCTGCGTGATCAGAACGGCGGCCTGGCATATTCGAATCATGTTGATTCCATCTGCCCGAATCATTTGTTCCATTACACGGACATTCAGGATTTCTTCATCACCTCATTCAAGAATGTTGCTGTTACGAACATCCCGCAGCTGGATTATGCCGGTATCTATTCTCTGTCAATCGATCGTATTGAAGCATATGTCGGTGTTGTTGATACTAAGACACATGCAACTGCAACGTTGAATCCATATTACCAGTGGACCGACAACAACACGAAGATTGCTATTCAGCATGACACGGTTCAATCAACCGCGCAGGATTCACAGATCATGATCGGATCCGTGAATATCAATTACAGCATTGCGGTTCAGCTGAATATTACAACGAGACTCCGTATTGCGTTTACCGTATACATGTCCAATACAATCAAGACAACCGACGCGTATGGAATCTACAAAGCTCTGTACAATCCGACCGAGCATATCATCGCAACACTGCTGCAGCGTATCGAAGCACTCGAGACAACCGTCACCGAAATGCAGATGAAGTTGAACACGCTGTACCCGATGAATCTCGAATACAAGAAGAGTACAGAGATTCGCAAGGGCGCAATTACCTGGATCACACCGGGTACACTGTATCAATCTCTGCTCACATATACAACGACAAACAGTGAGCAAGTCACGGTTGAAGAAGCGCTTGCACAAGATGTTCTTGATGGCAAGCTGATCGAACTCAATACACAAATTTGAATGAATGGGGGTTGAGTTGAATGGCAGACACTTTGAAAATTAATGTCGTTGATGTTACATTGCCACCAGACAGCCATAAAAACATCACGGTCATTAATCAACCCAACCCCGTCATAGGTTACACTGCAACACCAGATCAGATTCTTGAATTACTTCATTTCCCGCGATACTACATCACACAAACTGACAATCATAAACCTGTTGACGGAACCACCTTCTACGATTTATTCCCAGATTATCGACCTGATCCTGGACCTGGACCCGAACCTTCTCCATCAGGAACAAGTTCTCCATGGGGATATGCTTTTCCAAAACCTGTCTACTTCGAGGGAATCGTTGTAGAATCGGCTGAACATGAATAAAGGAGTGATACATTGTGTATGTAGAAAACATACAGGGTTATGCGAGTACAAATATGAACGAGCTCGCTACATTGATCACCAAATATATCACAAGCGGTGACATTAAAGTCTTCACGCGTGTTGAGGTATTTACAACAACAGACGCTGATGACAGTATTCGGTTTTTCAATGGGGACAAGATAATTGCTGAATTTGCAAACATGGCTGGCTCAGGTAGTTACAAAGTTTCGCTGTTTGGAAATCCGACTGATGCGTGGGTTTCCCCAAATTCAACGGGTGTCAGTAGATCCAGATTCATTTACAGAATGATTGTTTGTAAACACGGCGTTTTGTTCAAAACCGCAACATCCAGCGGATCGACGTCACAGGGTGGTATTATTCTCTTCACAGAAACGAAGGGAGGCGAAACTGGTTGTTTTGTTCGTTACTCAACTACAGGAAGTGTAATATATACTGGATATTTTGTTGCATGGAACGACCAGAATCCATATTCGAATGTAAATATTGATTCGAATTCACATCAATCTTTTACCGGACTGATGTCAATCCCAACAAACAGTCCGACCGGAAATTATTCTGTCAATACGTACTACATGCCATTCACACAATTCAAGGCATACGAAGGCATCATTACGTTAAATGACGAAAAATATTATACGGATGGTGCAATCGTGATAAAAGACGAATAACGAATAATATGTGCGGGGGATATCCCCCGCACATACACCCAAAACGTTTCAGTAACCTTGTAAGAAAGGAGGAATTACAATGCCTTCTCAAAATGTTCAATATGATCATTTTGAACATATCATCCGCACTTCGGCGCAATGGGCCGAAGCAGGTATTGCGAATTTTGCAATTCCACGCGGTGTATTGTGTATCGAATTATTCACTGATGGAACTACAAAGTTGAAAGTCGGTGAAGGAAACAAATTTTATCGTCAACTACCGTATGTTGGTGGGGAAGGCGGTGGAGATTTATCAAATTATTATACCAAAGAAGAAGTCGACCGAATCATCACAAACCTGAAGGCTGTCACCATTCCGACAACTCGTATCTATCCATCAAAAGAATCATTGCCGATTGCCGGTAATAAACTCGGTGAAATTCGATTTGTAGAAAACCCAGGTTATCCAGATCCAATCACATATTTATGGAATGAATCTCGATGGATTTCCATTGGTGGTGTATTTGATATTGATCTATCTGAATATGTGAAACGAAGCGAAATCATGCCCACGATTAACAGGCTTGATGCCGCTTCACATACACATCCAAACAAACCAATATTGGATGCAACCAGTGCAGCGTTTACAATCGAACAACAGACAAAACTTCGGTCATTAGAGAATTATGATGATACTGAAGTGAAATCCGAATTAGCATCCCTTGAACGAAAGGCGCATACGCACAATAACATTGATATTCTGAATGCGACGACTGCGAATTATACAACTGCTGAGAAACAAAAACTCGCTAGTTTACATAACTATGAACCATTCACGGGTGCAACATCATCTCATGATGGCACATCTGGTTTGGTACCAGCACCGACCGCTTCTGATTACACAAAATTTTTATGTGCGGACGGTACATGGAAATCGGTTTCAGCAGGATCAATCGATCCTGCTACAACAACAACACTCGGTGGAATCATTGTTGGAGCACATCTGACAATTACACCCGAAGGTGTTCTGTCTGCGGTATTAGATCCACCCTATGAATTGCCGATTGCTGCTGCCGATACACTCGGTGGTATTAAAATTGGAGAAAACCTTTCGGTTGATTCGAATGGCGTTCTATCTGCAACCGACACCGTATACACATTACCAGCAGCATCATCAAATACATTAGGTGGTGTCAAAGTTGGTGATGGATTGTCTATTGATCAAGATGGTGTATTGTCCGCAATAGGCGGCGGTGGTAGTGGTGGCGGAAACTATACAGCGGGAGACGCAATCGAATTCCGCCGTGCAGGTTCACAAATACCAATTACAAATCTCCGATTCTTTGCTACATCCAAACGTTCTTCTGATACCTATTTCCAAATGTCAGAACTCGAGTTCTACAATACGTCAGACAATTTGATCACATTTTCGTCAGTTGCAGCATACGTCGGCGAATCTTCATCATCGCCAAGTTATCCTGTTGCAGCCGATAATGTCACTAAGTTATTCGACGGAGACATTACAACAAAAATGTGTTGTTATTGGTATGATGTTGGAATTCGTATTGATATGGTGCTGACGACACCGATTACTGTGGGTACGTTAAAGTCATATCGGTATTGCACAGGTAATGATTTTCCGGCGCGTGATCCTGTATCATGGACTGTTTTCGCATCATCCGATAATGGGTTAACATGGTTTACAATTGATACAAAAGGAAATGAATCAATTCCGACCGTCAGAAATACATATACGAACAGTTTCCCTGTAATAATCGGCATACAGGCAATCAACGTCAAATATGGTGATGGTCTGTCCCTTGATCAGAATGGCGCTTTGACTGTAACTGGCGGTGGAAGTGGAACAGAATACACGGCCGGAGATGGTATATCCATCGATCCTGGGTCAACAACAACGGATATCACTTCCTTGCAATGGTCACAGGGCTCGGTTCGTTCGGATAATGGCGAATTGGATAATGCTGTGACGACCGCGATTCGTTCTCCGGAAATCGAAGTTGGTTTGACGCCAATGTTGAATGTGTCGGCACAGACAGTTGGCGGTCATAATATGAAATGGAAAGCTGCGTTCTATGATTCAGCACACCAGTTCATATCGATGACATCGAATTGGCAAACATTTGAAGGCGATGACACAAAACCTTCAAATGCATCGTATTTCATCATTGTCCTCCGAGATGATCCAGAAACGACAATCGATGAAAATGATTTGTTGACATGCGAATTATCATGGCCAATCGAAATTGGAAAGTACGTTATCACAAATACGGGCGTTACACATCTTGAGACGCAAGGAAACAAATTGGTTTCTGTTGAAAATGGTGAAACGACATCTGTGATGCAGTTTACAAATGATTTTACCGTTTCAAATGGTGTCGTATCAATACCCGATTACCAGAATCTCGTATTACATGTGATATCTGATAACTCATAATAGAAAGGATGAATGATATGCCTCAAAAGATATTTACAAACGTCATCATTCCTATGGCGTTTACCGAAGCTGCTTCGGACGTTACTGTCGAAGGTGGAAACAATCATGCTTCGAACATATCAGGTTCCCCTACCGAACAAGACCTTGCTCTTGCATTTGGTAAAATTCAAAACTGGTATAACAACTGGAATCCAGTTGTGTGGACTGGTAATGCTTCTAAAGTATCCGGTCATACTGTTGCCAAGGATGTCCCTTCGACAGCTGTATTTACTGATACAACATTCTCACTTTCTGGAGCAGCAAGTGATGACACATATGTCATAACGTTGACACCATCTTCTGGAACTGCGACAACTGCGACTGTTCCAGCTGGTTCGACTTCCACATACGGTTTGGTCAAGTTGTCAACTTCGACATCATCCACGTCAACATCACTTGCAGCAACTCCATCTGCAGTTAAGTCTGCATATGATCTCGCTGCTGGAAAGTCTACGGTTTCATTTACACAAACGATGACATCTGGATCTGAAGTCGGCACCCTGACAATCGATGGAACAGCGGTAACTCTGTATGCGCCTGCAGGAACTGGTAATGACCGTGTTATGCAACAACTGAAGAGCGACAACAAAATGTATCCACTGTTGTTCTCTGTGTTTGAAACATCAAATACATCAGCATCTCCTGCAGCTGATTTTGCAAACAGAAACAATTCCATTTATGTGAATCCATCAACAGGAACATTGACTGCAACGAATTTCCTTGGTACTGTCAATGGGTTTACAATCGGAAAAACGGTTCCCGCGGATGCTGTATTTACAGATACGACTTACACATTTGCCGAAGGTTCTACAAATGGTGCATTCACCGTGACACCAGCTGGCGGATCTGCAAAAACGATCTCTATTCACGGACTCGGATCCGCAGCATATGAAGCTACAACGGCATTTGTTCCTGCAAAACCAGATGGAACTGTCGACTTCCTGGATTCCGGTCTGGTTGTCAACTCAAAGTATCTTCCGTCGTATGTTGACGATACCGTCGAAGTACTTTATGATGCCACGACCGGAAAGATTTATGATCCCGATTCCCCAACAACCGAACTTACACCGGAAAAGGGTAAGATCTATGTCGATGTCAGTACACCAACAAAAGCAGATGGTCCGACATATCGTTGGAGTGGTTCTGCATGGATTTCACTGAAGTCTCCATCTGTCGATGCATTGTCGGATGTGATTTATAAATCTAACGGTGTTATTACGAGAAAATACACAAATGCTGCGGACGCAGATCTGACAATCTATACACATCCAACGACTGCAGGAAATAAACACATTCCAACTGGTGGTGGTGATGATTCATCTGGCGTCTTGACAGCATATGCTTCTGGGTCATATGCAGGATTTGCCGTATTGATGTATGGGGGTTCATCCGGTACTGCAAAATGGGGTCAGCTGAACAACTTTACTGGTGCAACGGCTTCTGCTGCTGGAACACGTGGTATCGTACCAGCACCTGCAGCGGATACATATAATGCAAACGGAAATCGACATTATCTCCGAAGCGATGGTGCATGGAGTGATGATCCGGTTACAACAGCGGATACACTCGTACTTCATGTCGTAGCAGGTTCATGAAACAAGATGTAATACGCGGGGCTTGACCCCGCGTATTACATCATTATATTCGGAAAACGCTAAGGTAATCTTTACTAAATAAGGAGGAGATAATGTGAGTGAGAAACATTTCTATGGAGCAATTATTCCCGTTGAATTGAAACCATGGACTGGTGATTCATCAGATATAGATTGGACACATGAGATACAAGGACCGAATCTCAATCACACAGAAGATTTGGCAATCGGTCTTGGAAAAATTCACTCCTGGTATGAAAATTTTTCACCATGGGTTTTCTCATTACCTTCAATATCGAGATCATCTTCAGGTGGTTTTATCTCAGACATTTCTATTGAAAATGGGAATATTGTATTGACAACAGGGACTCCAACTGATACAAAGGTGACTCAGAACATAACAACCGTAAATGCAGAAGTCCCTTTGCTTCTTTCATATTACACAGCATCACAAACAGGAACTACTGCACAGACTGTAAACCGATCAAATCTGCTGACATTTAATCCGAGTAACGGAATATTCCGTATGAATCGAAAAGGTTCATACATTTACACCAAGGATCGAGGCGACTCTACCAATCCAGATGGTTATGAATTTTCATTAATATCATATAATACTTCAAACCTATGGATTGGAAAATCACAACGAGCAACACACGACCACATCGGTGAAACATATATCAGTACTGGATACAATCCCACTACGGGAACCGGTAATAAATCTGTTCTGATTTCTGTCCCAAACGATGCCAACACAAATGACAGTATTTATTCCATACTGCATACTGGTAATACATATTACTTGACAACATCGAATGATGCCACATGGGAAGCAATGGGTATCACTGGTTCGGGTCATGCGTTATATGTAATCAGAGGAAATACAGCTGCAACAACGCCGCCATATCTTGCGGGTAATTATTCAGCAGGATTGGTGTACGGTGGCGGCGATGTTAAGTGCTTCATGTCAAGTGCATATGATACAGAAAAAATTACATTCGGTGGTGGTCAGCGAACTGCAAGTGAACTTTCACCGCGGTGGTATTTTTCTCTAACCGGTACAAATGCAACGACATATAATCTTGATGATTTCGCATTGGCTGATGATTATTTACCACTTGCAGGTGGTAAAATGGATACCGGTGCAATTATATCGATATACAGCGATGCATCGGAGTCGCAAGGTGTCCAGTATAAATCAACAGGTCAAGTATACAAAGTCTCTTCATTGTATGGATGGGGCCGATCTGTCACCGCCTATAAAGATGATTTTTCTGGCACAGCCCTCGGTTCATATGGAATGTTCGGCAATGCAGAAACATCAGCCAACAATATGATGGGATATTTCTTTATTGGAAAGGCTTACAATAATCAATGGTATGAATTTGCATACGGGGAACACTCGATTGTCGATAATGATTTACATGGATGGCTGCTTCGATACAGGTACCCATGGTCCGCAAGCGGCACCTCGGGTACATTCGAAGGTGCTTTCATTGGTCTGTACCCATATGATCGATATGGATACTGTTTGTGTATCGGTGAAGGCAGCGGTGGATTGACAATCATTGGTGGTGGTGAAGCTGGACACAATCTGCGTACGACTGTTACCGATGCTGATACAACACCGTATAGTTCCGCCATGACATATGGTTCAGAATCTGTTATGATTGGTGCAGACAGTGATGTGTACTTCGTATCAGGAGCGAATTCACTTACCGATACAACGCATGAAGAAGGTACAAACTTAAAGACGTTTATCTGGTCTTCAGCCGGAACATTACGTCCGTGGAATGATGATATGTACTCAGTCGGTGCTGCATCAAAACGATGGAACTATGGATACTTCACAAACATATCTGGAAAGTTAATCGGAACCATCGATGGATCTACAACAGGTGTGACACAGGATGTAAAACCGCGTAATGCGGATTCATCTACAAAGATTGCAACAACATCATTTGCATGGCAATTAAAACACCGCTCTGGTTGGTTTTATAATTCGAATACCGCATATGCAACAAATTGTTGGGCAAAAGTTGCTGAATTCACTTCCACAACTGCAAATACCTACAGAGCGACGACTTTTATCGTATCAGCAAACTATACATCGCATACAGGTATTGGTATATTATATGTAGTCATTAATGCAAACGGATCAACGGGAGTCATAAATGGATCAACCGTTAAATGGCTCGTAACAGATGGACAGATTCATGACAAAGTTGTTGTAACAACAAATGTATCAACAACATCACCAACCCATGTTACATTTCAAATTTGGGTGAAATGTGAAAAAGCCAGATATGAATCTATTTCTGTCGCACCTATTTTCGAAGCTGGATTAAATGGCTACTCACTAAACTCTGGATGGGAAGTAATCAATAATGCCGGTAACGGTTCGTCGACATACGAAGGAACCGCATTGACCATGGACTATGCTGATATTATCCATCCAAAAAATACTAATCCTGCTTCAGCAACGACATATCAGATTCCATTCATGGCACAATCAGATTCAGATTTAATTGGTGTGGATCCATTGAAGAATGATGGTTTAAAGTATCGAACGGTCGAAGGTACGTCAAGTACCGCTGGATATGGTTTGATTGAATTGGGTAATACTATACCAACCGGCACCGCTGGTAATAAGCGTGGTTATTGTAGAATATGTGGTGCAGGTGCATATTATTCACAAATCATGTCGAATGTTTCTGGCGAAAATCGAACATTATATTTGCCAAATGAAAATGGAAACATCATGATTCGCAAAGCTTCAGGGCAATCATTGTTATATGAAGCATCATCTTCATCCACGACATCCGCGCAATGTAGTGTTACCAATCTATTTACAAACTGGAAAGTCGTGTATGTATGCATCCAGAATTCAACTTGGACGTCATCAAACACGAATGCGACAAATTACAATTTCCTTGTACCGCTTGAATACGTGAAATCGAAATCAAATTACAATGCAGCGATTAGTTCATCGAATCCTGGATATTATGCCGGTGAAGGATATAACCCATCAAATACAGGTTCATCCAGTGCAACAAGAATGCTTGTGCAATGGAAAGACGACAACACGATTGTGTTTACACATGCAAGCAATGCAAAGGTTGGTATCATCCGTATTTACGGAATTTATTAAGGAGGGAAATCAAATGATTCTTAGACTCGATAATGATTACAACATCATTGAAGCAATCACTGTCGGTGGTAATCCGAATGATGAAGGGTGTTGTGAGGTACAAGCTGTTCCACCAGATATCATGGAAGACATCTTCTCATACAGATATTTTGATGGGCAATTTGTACTTCGTACTGATGCAGATGCGGAACATATTCGCGAAGCAAAACATCACAAGCTCGCATTCATTTCAGCAACATGCCACACTGTGATTGAATCGGGTATTCAGATTGGTGAAGACCATTATTCTCTGGACGCAACAGACCAGATGAATCTGTCCAAGCTTGCAACACAAGCTGCAATGATGCCGGAAATGCCACTGTTCTATCATGCTGACGGAAAGCTGTGTCGGCAATATACCCCACAGGAGATTCTTCAAATTTCTCAAATTGGCGTTGCATGGGTTACATACCATACAACATACAACAACTTTGCGAAAGCATATATCGAATCACTGCGAGACTTTGACAAAATCAAGAATTTCAAATATGGCTCACCAATCGACGATCCTGATTTGAATCAACAAATGCAAAGGATCATCGAGACAACGCAGATTCATTTCGAGACAACAATCGATGACCCATTCGATTATGACACGATTGTGCATCCACAACGGGAGTTTGTGAATGACACGCTTCCAGATTTTATGACTTAAGGAGGTCTATATCATGAGAGAAGAAATCCAAACACGTATGTCAGAGAATGTATCAGATCTGCAAAATCAGTACGTCATTTTCGACCGTGTTATCTCAACAATCGAGAGCACTTTGAATTTGACGTCAGAGCAGGCTGGTGAAATGACGTACAGAATCGAAACCGAACTCGCGGATTACATTGTGATTCTGAATGAAGGCCTTGCTGGTGGAACTGTTGTTATTGCCATCAACGCAAACGACATCTCCGGCATGGGTGCTTCACGTGTTGCGACAATGACGATCACATCACGACTCGCAACCCAAGAAGTTATTAATAACATTCAGAATCCAAATCTGCATGCAGCAATCGTCAATGTATTCTCAGTAATCTTCGATACAATCAAAACCGCAACTGATATTGTTTTGGAGGGTGATCAAAATGAAAACAGCCCAAACAGTGATGAAATGGATGTTACGTGAATCGGTATTATTTCTAATCGGAGGCATTATATACGCAATGATCGAAATCGCGATGCGCGGATTCACGCACTGGACGATGTTCATTGTTGGCGGACTCTGTTTCGTCATCATCGGTTTGTTGAATGAATGGTACACATGGGATATTCCTTTTCCATTGCAAATGTTCTATGGGGCATTTGTGATCACGGCATTGGAATTAATCTCCGGATATTTCATCAATATTCGACTTGGATGGAATGTATGGGACTACACCGGTCGGTTTTTGAATCTGAAAGGGCAAATCTGTCTTGCAAATTCCTGTTTATGGTTCATATTATCCGGGGTTGCAGTTGTTCTTGATGATTGTATCCGATGGGCCTGGTTCAATGAGGAGCGTCCACGTTACATTCTTTTCAAGAAGAAACCAAGATAAAAAAAAATGGAATGTGGGGGCGAAAGCCCCCACACCATTACTCGCCGTCATCACGAATATATTTGTCATAATCGACGAATTGGATCATATCTGCTGCGCTAAAATCGAGATACACATTTTCATCATTGATGTATTTCATTAACATGACATCGAAAGCATCTCTGTCAAGCGATTGTGTTATGACACCGCCATTATTGAATTTCACATACGAGATGTCATTGGATCTTTTCACAAAAAGATCACGTGTTGATATATATGAATCTACATACTCGATGCCGATCTCGCGGAAATTAACGATGATCCCATCTTCAGTTTCGTGATACATAGTTCTGTGAGATGAGATTTCTTCAATTTTCGCTTTGATTTCTTTGCAGCACTTTACGAAGTCTTCAAACGTGTCATTGATATCTTCACAATAGAATTGAGTTGCGACGACTCGCATTGAAGAGCACTGATGCTTCGTATCTGTCTGAATCTCAAATATACTTGAGAGGATGACTTCATGCAACTCGCTTTGATGCACAGTAATCTTTGTTCTGTCACCGTATTCATTATGCTCGATACGGATTTTGAACATGTCTTCAGAGAACAACATGTTCAGGTTTTGTCTGATGATAGTTTCAAGCAGACGATCTTCGATAATCATAATTAATTAATTCCTCACTTTCTGAAACAATAATGAAATGGGGAGATGCGGACACATCTCCCTATTAAAAAGATCAGCGAACAAAGCACCCCGATGTATGTTTCGGGATAACCGTCGCGATCTTTTCGATCATCGCATGGAACGATTCTCTCGAATCGCCACATGCAACAATCGTTGCGCATTCTGACTGTGCTTTGGATGCTCTCTCATCTCTGGCAGTCAGAATCCGACTTATTTCATGACGCATGGTTCTTCACTCCTTTCATGTATTTTTAATTATGATTGCACCATGATGTCATTTTAATTATATACATATGAACGTTCGAAAAAGTGGGGCTTCATGCCCCACGAAACCGAACGATAATCTTGATTCTATAAAGGAGGAAAGAATATGGCTCAGCCTACATCATCTACCGCACAGGTTGGAAAACAACGTATTCTTGCGGCGGATATTAATGAATTCAACAAAGCATTGTTGGAAGGTATGTTCGCATCATATTTTGATCGAACGACAAACTCCCAGAAATCTTCGGCATTCAATGCAAATGATCATATCAAGTTGACAAAATCTGAATATCAATATGTGACCGAGGAGATCGAGACAACACTCGGACTCCTGTTCATGAATCGATACCTATTGGAATATACTGGTATCATACAACATCTTGGATACTGGAATACACCTTTGGATTCAAAGGGTTTGAAGAAGTTAAACATCTTCGTGAACAACCTTGTTATTACCGGTGTCATTGACACGAAAATTCTTGGAAAGTTTGTCGATCGTCGTGACAAACTCGGATTCCAATGTGCGGCATTTCTTTCATCATCGATTTCACCATCGCTTGTTCGCCCGATGCATAATGTACAACAATTGAAATTGCAATTGTTGGAGAAATACAAAGATGATTTACATTCATCCGATCCAACGAAACAACTGATTGCATCAAATGCTATGGAAAAGGAACTCATGACTCTTGTCCGTCAGAATCTTAAGAACGATTATGGTTATGACATGTATGCATCAGGAGATGGTAATCTTGACAATAATTACAAGACAATCAATGTCATGCGTGGCGCAGTTTTCAATGGTCTGACCGGAAAGTTTGATGTATGTGAATCATCATTGATGGATGGTATTAAAGTCAAAGATATCCCATCATTTGCAAATTCGGTTGTTGCAGGTGCATATCCGTCTGCAATTGGTACTGCCGATGCAGGTTACATGGCAAAAATCATTCTCGCATTATTGCAATCTGTCAACATTGATCCGAATCCAAATTCAGATTGTGGAACTACGCAAACAATTCCGCTGACAATTACAGACAACAATAAACAGTACGTATTGTATCGATACATTAATGAGGGTGGTAAGAAAGTTCTTACTACACTTGATAACATTGGTCAGTACGTTGGTAAGACTGTCAATCTGTATTCCCCGCAATGTTGTAAGCACGAATCCATTTGTGGAAAGTGTGCAGGACGCGTATTCCATAATTTGGAAGTCACACAGATCGGTTTGTTGGTTACATCTATTACACAGAAACTTCTGAACCTAAAATTGAAATCCAAACACGACCTTTCACAGTCTGCATCAGTTATCGACAAGAAGTGGTTGTTCGAACAGCCGAACAATTACTTTGACATTCGGGAAGGTTTTATCGTGAACAAAATCCCAATGAAAATTTTTATTCCGAGAATGTTCGAAGAGTTTAAAGGTTTCTCATTGGAAGCAACGACATGCTCATCATTCGGTGTTGTTCCTGTCAAGTTCTATGATAATTCTGGACGTGAAGTATTGTCAACACGCATGACGGTACCTGCGACATTGGACTTCCATATCTACGACGATGTACAAGAAGATCCAGACTACTACATTCTACAATATGAGCCGGATTCTAATATCTGCTCCGTAGCGATTCGGCAATCCGTCAAGAATGTCGAATATTATATCAACCAAATATATTTGCATTCAAAAACGGCACAAATTCCATACAACATGATGACAGAAATGATGTTCCGTTGTTTGGAAATCAACAAGATCGACTTGACCGGTCCGTCCATCACATATGAAATTATGGCACGTCGTGTGTGTCGTTCAGGTGGAAAGTCATTCGCATTGCGATATGGTCAAGGTGGTGTTGATCCAATGTCATACGACAAGGAGCCATTCCGCGTTGCAGTTCAACGTGCCGGTATCCTCCAAGGATTATTATTCCAAGATATCTCAACTGCAATTAATGTTGGTTTGTCACAGAATATCGACGGTATTACACCAACAACAACACCTCTTGAAAAGGTTGTAAAAGCTTGATATGTTGACAATTACATGATGTCAAAGTATCATGCATCGTGTAATATGTTTCATGTGAAAATATACATAACGGGAAACTCAAACAGGTTATGTTTAAAAAAATGAAAACGCCCTGTTTTATATATGATTCATGTGGACATATGAATTCGGTAAATGATGGCCATCTCCGTGATCACGCACACGGATCCGGAACATGACGCATGATGCAATGGTTTCGTGTAATTTATACATATACTTTATTCATGATCCACAATTGAAGGGCTAATTGGCAATGACATTGATGGTCATGGAAACCTCTGAAATGGATTCAGAATTTTGACATTATTCTGAATCGTCACAGCCGATCGATTTTGTCGAAGTCAGTTTCTGTACAGGATCCTGATTTTCGGTCGGTAATGTCAAAAGAAAGCAGTGTGTGAGTCCCGCCTCGATTCGAGCTATGAGGCGGGACATACACATCTACTTTACAAAAAAAAATCAGTACATGAGTATGTGGGGGCAAAGCCCCCACATTTCATTTCATTTTATTGTGATCCGCGAATATATTATCCGGACTCTGGAAACCGGCAGCATGAACATGACCACCACCACCATAACTCTTGCAAATGGCGGATACATCAGCGCCGTCTTCTTTTGAATACATGGAGTACATCCAGAGACCCTTGTCTCCTTCATAGTTGAACAGACAACATGCCGGATAATCATTGATCTGATCGCCAAACACTGTGGAATTGCCGTCTGCATTCAAGCACAAGATCGTCTCGCCAGACGGAAGTGTATATTCAAAAGCATGCTTCATCATTCTCTTGTACTGCTTTGTGTTGTATTCAAGAATGGTTGCACCTGGTCTTATAAATCTATCATGCAGAATCATTTCATTGTTCGTATAGAAATAATCTGCCCAGAATTTATTCTCTGGAAGTTTATCTTCTACAAGACCAAATCCAGCATTGAATTCCCTTGTCCCGTCGAGTGCATGACGCCATACATCCCAATCATCAATCCAACGAATGATCATCGGGACTCTGATGACTCTTTCATTCCGTTTACCCAGATTAAAGCCGACATGTGAAAAATTCTCAGTAAAGTCAAATGTATCGCGAGACCCCACAGGAATTGTGTCATCATCCATCCGATTACGATCATCTTCCAACATGCATGCATATACCCAGCATAACATGGATGCAGAAATACCATTCCGATAGAACTTCCGGACATTCTTCATGGTTTCCCGTTGTTCATCATTCATGTCGTCCATGAAATCGAATGTCGTCTTGTGATGATCGATATGTACGATCTTGACGGTCGGATTGATATTCTGAATACGCTGAATGGTGCTGAAAATGACCTGATCCAATGCGAGATCCACAATGTAGACGGTGTCATTATCGTGGAACTCATCTGCGGGAACTGTAGGCATTTTCATTCCATGAGAATACTCAATGAATGTTGGCTTTGATTCCGCGCAGAGTTCATTATAAATGATCGCGGCAGAACACCGACCATCATCATCATTATGATGAAAAATAAATGGCATTGTATTTTCCTCCGTTATCACGTTCAATCAAATACGGACAGTCTTCATCGGCTGTCCGTATTTGATCATTATCGTGTTTTTCATAGAACCGTTTGAGAAGAATTGCTGCTACAGTAGCAATTGTAACTCCAATCAGCAGCTTCTTCATAACGATTACTCCTCACTCACAACTTCAGCCTGAACAGTTTCCGGTTCAGCTTCTTTCTCTGCAGCAACCCGCTGTTCATACATATCAGCGACCTGCTTCCGTGTTGCAACCGCGATCGTTGCAGTGATCATCTGCTGATGAATCTCGAGAACATCGATCAGCTGTGCAATCAGCACATCCCGTTCGGTTGTGATACCGTTATCAGTAAACATACTGTAGTCGATGTTCAACCGATTGCTCTCATGGAATTTCTGGAGTTCTTCGGTTGCGAGTTCGATGATATTCTTCTGAATCGTCTCACCTTCGCTGCCGTCTTCGTTCGCTTTCTTGATCTCAACCGTTTCTTTTGTGAGCAATGCCACAATCAAGTTACGGGTATGATCCATCACATATTGCATTTCATGAATGCGTTTGATGTTGTTCTCCCAGTCAACCGCTGCAGCAGGTGTCGTCAGTACAGAACCATTCAGCAGACGATAGTAGATCTTATCACCGTCATCATAGTCACGTCCATCAGCAGCCATTTCGCCGACACCGATCTGGACAACACGCATGGCATCCAGCTTGACATCATCCGGAAGCTGAAGTTCCCCGGTATACAGCTGACGGACCATATCGTTTGTGATTTCGGTCAGTGAACCGAAGTTTGCATCCGGATACAGTGTGAACATATAAATGTTCGCCGGATTTGCTTTGGACGGAAAATAGAGCTCGATCTTCAGTGTTTTCGACTCTTCGTCCATCAATTCACGCAGATGCACGCTCTCAGTGATTTGTTGGGTTCCCTCCGGGAACGGCGGGTTGATCATTTGGAATTCAGTCTTCATGGGTTGTATCCTCCTGTGTAAATGAATTTAAACAATCCGCGATGGATTTGTTCACATTGAATACCGCAATTTCCTTCAAAAGCAGATTCATAATTTCCAATGCATCGATGCAGTACATCTGTGCAATATCATAATGATCCGCTTCCGGAAAAGTTGCTGTATATTTAGGTGTACAGCCAAATCCTGTTACAATATCCTTGACAACAGTATTAGCAAATTCAGTATCTGATTCCGTGACACCATCACGACTCAGAAACAGATTCAACAATTGCTGCCGAACAACAAACATATTCTGCTGAATGACTTCCTCATTTGCAGCAGTCTGTTCCCAGTCGATCAATGTTCTGTCGATCAGATAATGATGTCCATCCATGGAATGGAAAACGAAAGCATTATCCGGCACTTCCTGATACAATGGTATCTCGGTATCCGGCGCTGTTGCCTCGTCATGATCCATGACAGCTTCTGATACATCTCTGTCATCGGTGATATCTTCATAATTTGTCATTGGGGTTCTCATCCTTTCTGGTTACTTTATTTCTGAAAACGGGTTGAATTGGTTCTTCATTCACAACCTTTTCCCGTTGATCAGATCGATGTGTTTTCTGTTTCCGTGACATTCTCCATATCTTAGTACCCGGATTTGTCACTTTCCTTCTGGGTATTCGCATACATTTCCTCCAATCAAATACGTTGTAATAATACCACATCCGACTCCTGTGGTATCATGTCAAGAATATATATTTAAGGAGTGAAAATCATGACTGATCTGAATGCTCTCAGCATCCCGACGATTGTCGCATTTGTTTTTATTCTCAATGAGGCAACGAAAGGAATTGCGAAATCTCTCGGCAAGGATATCAATCGTTTCATTCCCATTTTCTCAGTCGCGTTTGGACTTATCCTTGGAGTCGGCGGATACTTCATTCCGTCTATGAAAATGGGTGATAACATTATCACCGCAATCATCACCGGTATTGCATCCGGTCTGGCTGCAACAGGTGGTCATCAGGTTGGACATCAGTTGACAAAACCAAATGTGCAAGTCACTGCGATCGATCCATCTGTCATTGAAGAGCTGCTTCTCTCAGACGATGATGAAGCTGATGATGAATGCGATGAAGACGTCGACGACCCGGAAGAACCCGGCACCGATGAAAACGGTGAGAATGATTGATGTAAAAGGTGGGCGCTTCGGCGCCCACCTGTTTATGAATCTTTCTTTTTCGGATATACCTGTTCTCCGAATTTTGTAATGATGAAGTTTTCATCGAGAACATCGGCGTTAAATTCCATCCGAACTCTCTCGAGAAAATCCTTCGCATTGTAATGTTCGAATATATCCCGCTGTGTTCTTGTGAGAGTAAAACGGGAAACCTGTTGTTTTTTGTCAATGACATACGCCGTAGTACCACCTGATGTAATCTCGATCGTAATAAATTTAACGCCTTTCTTCATATAACCCTCCTAAAAGATATAGTTTAACCGTAACGGTTAACGTGTTTGTTTCATAGAAAACTCAAATGTAAGTGGAACTAGACATCTACTTTTACATCACACTTATCATTTTTATTTTTAAAGAAACGAGGTTATCAGACATGGAATCAATTAACGCTCTTGCAGTTCTCATCGGTACGATCGGTGGTGGTACAGGCATCGCTGCCACACTAACCGCTATTTTCCAATATAGAAAATATAAAGCCGAAGCGGATGCTGCCCGCGTTGCAAATGAACAGACTGAGATGGAATACATCAAGAAGTCGTTCAAAGAATTGAATGAAGATACGAAAAAGCAATTCAGTGAGTTCCGGGAATCGGCGAAAATCGAGATTCAATCTCTCCATGAAGAGATCGACAAACTCAAAGAATCCAATTCTGTATTGGATGCCGCCGTCAAGGACCTGAACCACAAGTTGTCTTCTCTTATGTCGTGGGTCGAGGGAGACAACAGACGATATCGTGAATGGCTCGAGAATAAGCTCCAAGAGCTTGATCCTTCGATTCGATTCCCGGATACTTCAGACCCGCCGAATGTCTATGCTGATGACAAAACTGACACTCCAGTAGAATGAGTGTATATTAACAGTGGGGCTTTTGCCCCACTGTTAATCATTCTTACGTTCTTCTTCTATCATGATTTTGCCCATTTCTCTGACAATATCCAAGATACGATTATCTGTATAAAGTTTCCCTTCCAAAACAAGCTTTGCAAATTCATGATTTTCTTCGTCGCGCAGTTTGTTATAGTCAAGAATATCTGACAACGATTTCTTTTTCAGATAATGCGTCATCCATTTCCAGATAATCATATATGCGAGTAACACGATCAATGATTTCTCGATACCATGATTATTCATAAATGAACCATACATGATATCGAGAATCATATATAATATCCATGGGATTGCCATAAAAAGCATCACCGCATGCAATCGTGTCAAATAACGCATCGTAATTTTAGTTATTGACTTGATCGGTGTCATGTGAGTCCTCCTCAACCCATGCAATATGAGAATATTTCGTCGTCATCGCTTCTAGTGTTCGTTTGCGGGAACTCCACCAATGTCGATCCATTGGAACAGATACATCTACGATGTCATAGTAATGACACGGTTTCGGAATGTATCGAATACGCCACAAAACCTGCTTCACAACAATTTTCGAAACGATCGGCGAACAATTAATGATGTCCGTGATTCCTTTGATGTCTGAACCTGTTCCGAGTGATTGTACAGTAGTGACAATCACATCTGCAGAGCGTTTGTTGTATTCATTCTCTGATTTGGAATTGTGAGAATTCACTGTCCTAACGTCGAGCGAATATTCGAACGATGGATCATTGCTCAATTCCATATTTAGGAAATATGCACAGTCTGTACACAAATCAATCAGAGGCATGAATATGATCACTTTCGCACTTGGTTCGTTCTCATAGATAGTCTTCAAAATATCACGACACACTTTGAAGTGTGTTTGTTTTTTATCACGTTGAATAACCCATTTGCCATACGATACAGCTGACATGCCCCGACCACCATTTACGCGATACTTGTAAACACTGGTTGGACATTTTGTATTGATATCAACCGTGATATATTCAACCCATTTGTCTGGATGTGATTTTTCATCTGAAACGGATATCTTTCGATAAAAGACTGCTTTAGAGAAAGCATGCCGGAAAATAGCATCTTCATCTTTTGATGAGCGACCATCTGTTGCCGTCAAGTACACATTACGTTTCACATTGAACAAGAAATCCATCAACAATGTGTCTCTGAAATATAGGTGAGCCTCGTCGATGATCTTCAATCCAATATGAAGATTCTTTGTGATGTTATGAATCTTCTCACAATCACGAATTCGGTTACATGCTGCTTGGAATGTTGCATGTGTCATTAGATAGATATCATAATCTAATTCTAGTTGCCCATTTGCGATCGCTTCCAATTCACCTGACGATGTTAATTCGTGTACTTCCTTCGATGAATATCCATTTAGATCATATAGCGAATTGACCCATTGTGAACGAAGACTATCACGGTGCATGATAATCAATGTCTTCATTCCGAGTTCACCCATTGCATATCCTGCACAGAACGATTTGCCGAACCCTCCCACCTTTACCAAGAATATCTGCGATTCTTTCATATTTTCATGATATGGTGGTTTACCGGATAAGAATTTGATAACATCTTCTTGGTCTTCATTCTTGGGTGGGAATGCTTCTTCGAATTGATAATTCATTTCTTTGTATGAGTCATATGGATCATATGCGAACTCAACATCACTTAGCAATCTGCGAAGATAATCAATGTCAACACCTTTGTGCAGATACAATACATCATGAGTCTCGTCCAACATATACCCCAGTACCTTTGTTGTCTGTTGGTATTCGTCTTCATACTCATGCATATCCAATAACGGTGCTAACGGGAGTAATGATTCTTGTCCCGGTTGCACCGTTATGGACGTCGCACGAATTGTCACCTTAAATGACAATTACATCACTTCCTCGTGAATTTGATACCCTTCTCGTTGATGGCTTTGTTCAACTCGAGCTGTTGTGCTTCTGTCAATAAGATAGCACCTAACAGCTCATCTTCGTTTTCAGTTGAACGGATTGCATACATTTTGAAATCCGCAGTCTTTGTCAACACACTGTGACCTGCCGAATCTGTGTTGATCTTTGATCTTGGCATTTTCTTTCCGAATCTGAAGGGGTTTCTCATTGTTCCTCATCCTTTCACGATAATGTTGCGCGTATCACTCTTACACCTGGGACATGTTTGGGTTTTGCTGGAGGCGTATTCATCGTGACTGGATCCATGGTATCGATATTCACGGATGAGATTCGACCGTCTTCATGATATAACGTCACCGTCTGATCTTTATCCGTGCAGAATACGGCAATCAGATCGTCCTGTGCAGAGAGTTTGATGATCGGTTTCATTCCTCCGAATTTCTTGGTAGCAACAAGGAAGCGACTGTTGTTCAACCGAACCCTTCCGAGCTTTGTAGCATAGAAAATGTACGGTTTATTCGGATTGAGTACAAAGATACCAGCGACATCACAATCCTTCACAATGAACTGTCCTTGCGCATCAGGAGAATTTACAGAGTTCAAATCTGTTACGGAGAAACGTTTGCCAAAACCATCAGACGTGTATACGAGAAGGTCTTCGGAAGAACCATCGACATTCAAAATAGATACCAGATATTCGCCATTGTTCAACGGAATCAATGGCTTTCTAGATTGATTTGATGGAATCTTCTCGATTGGCATCAGTTTAATACGCCCCTTATTTGTGAGCATGACAATGGATCTTGAAGATCTGGGAATTACTGCGATGCACGCACCCATCGGTTCTTTCCCGATTGCTGTTAATGCAATTGGACTGTCATGCGGAACCTTATTCACATTCACCCACAATGTCTTACCATATTGATCAATCAGACAAACTTCATCGCCATTGATCGGAGTTACATCAGACGCGAAATGATTCGGATTTTCTGTTTCAGAGAACAGGACTGTGCCGTCCTTCAGAATCTGGCATGTTGAGATATTCGCTGTCATTCCGTCCTTCAAATTCAGAATCTTAGAACGACGCGGATGACCAAACTTCTCTCGAATCATCTTAATGTCTTCAATGACTTTATCGCGAATACATTCCGGACTGTTCACGATTGCTTTCAGACTTGTGATCTGTTCATCAAGTTCTTCAATCTTAGCCACAGTCTTTTTGTATTCGCCGTTGGTCAATTTGGACATTCTCAAACCCGATACGAAGTTTGCTTGTGAAGTGGAAACTTTACCATTGTACGCTTGTACCAACGCTTGAACGATCTCATTCTCATCTTCACATTTGCGGAATACTTTAATCGTCTTATTCAGATTCTCGGGTGACAACATAAACCGTTTGCCTTCCATCATGTTATACATCGTCTGGACATGAACAAGCTTGCGCAGGAACCATGAGCGTTTTTCTTTCAAACGGTTGGCAATCCACGCTAACAGGATTTGACGCTCATTGTAGTATTGCGTCCTGAATTGTGGATCAATCACAGAACAGTTTCGTGTAGATACCGTGATTCTGAATCCAGGGACACGTCGGAACAATGTCTCGATGACTTGATACAGATTACACGGTTTACAACGAATCACATACTTGAAGATGTCCTCAGTGAGTTCACACTCATTATCCGGAGAGATAATCTCTTTGATTGGATTCGGTGAATCCTGAATTGCACGCAAAGCTTTATCAATCACATGGATATATTCACCAGGTGGGGTGTTCATAATCGATATCGTGTAATTCACGGTATCAATATCGTATGTTGATTGGAAAACAAATGTGGTATCATCACGCTTGATAACATCACAGCATGTTGGTGAATCTGGTATCAGATGCACTTTGGCTTCTGGATTCTTCAACAGTTTGATGGTAGCATCAGCGACTTCGTTGATATTATACGGGAGAATATTGGATGACATGGAATATGCAATTCCATTCGATCCATTCAGAAGGATCACTGGAAAACGTGCGGGAAATGTGATAGGTTCTTTATATTTTCCGTCATATGAATCTTTCATATTTACTGAGGAATCGAATTCTTTGAAGAATACTTCTTTAGCAAACGGGGAGATTCCTGCTTCCCAGTATCTCGCAGCAGCAACATCAACACCCATAATGGAAGAACCAAAACCGGAGTCTGCCGTCATGAGTGGTACATTATTCGAGAACGGTTGGACCAAACCTGCAATCGTGAAACGCGTGTTCAATTCAGAGTGTGGCGAATAACGCATCGTCAAACCCTGAATCTCTGCAACTTTCATCTTGTCTCCACCGTTCTTCTCATACAATGCCCACATGATTCTTCGGTGCAACGGTTTCAAACCGTCAGTAAGCATCGGGATTGCTCTTTGCAGGATGATGTTCCATCCATATAAACACATATATCGCTTTGATATGTCTCCGAGTTCAATACTCTCAATATCGTCAAAGTATTCGTCTGTCATAAAGGCATCCTTCCTTTCTTTATTTTGTATCACATGTATCAAGGAACTGGAAATACTCCGATACGGTTGGAAGACTAAACCAGTTATTCATCAATGAACACGGATTTCCATTCTTGAATGCATTGATAATCGGTCCGGACATATCTTCCGGATGTGGTTTGTTCTTTGAATCATACCATTCATATACCTGACACAAAGAACGATTCGTACACTCACCGTTTTGGAACCGATCATTCATGATGATACATTTGTACAACAATGACATCGGATCCATGTTCATACCCATCTTTGTGGACGGATAATATGATGCAGCATCAGCATCCAACGCTCCGAATATGATGTTGTTATGGTTCTTACCATTTAAGATCAAACCCGTCGGTGCATTCTTTTCAGGCGGTGCAACAAATGCGCCTTTGAATGCGGTGTCACGGTCCTTATCAACAATCAGACGACAAGCTTGTACTTTCTTGGAAAACTTCCGATAGTAATATTCGCGTGCATTCCGAACGATATGTGTCTCTTGGAAACATTTCGGATATGCTGTTGCAAAGTTGAATGAACGGGATACGAGTGTCTGTGTATCATGTGTCGTTTCACCAATTGCATACTGCACAACCACGTCACGGAAGTTATATAAGAGAAACTTGATATAGTCGGTATATGCGAACACACGGAATGAGCCAGATTTCGTATCGGTTAACTTTACGATTCCACACATTTCAGAACCAACCGAGTTCAATGAATATGACCGTCGTTCTTGTTGCGATTTTCTGATCGCTGCAAACAATCTCATCTGGCAGATATAGATTGAATATGTAGATGTATGGAACCAGTCACGTGAATTTTTCATCTGGAAGTTACCAGATTGGTCTTCCTGATAGAACAGTCGTTTCGTTTTGAATTCCTTTGGAATCATAATGTCGATTGGATCATATCCGAGATATTCAATGCGATGCCACAGTCTTGGATGGTCAAACTTGCCGTTCCATGATTCAACAAACATCGGACGATATTTATTGATATAATCAAACACAGTCTTGATCAGTTTGATTTCATCATCAAACTCAAACATGTGTACCCGAATATCAAACCCTTCCAGATATTTCATATTATCCGGATCATCTTCGCGTAACATTCGTTTGAATTCATCCATATGGGAAATGACCCATTCATATTCTTTTTGCTGCATTTCCAACAGACCCCAGAATTTCTTGTCGATCTTGTGCTTTGGTCTCGGGCCCAATGCAAGCAATACCGCGATTTTAACATGTGGAAGAATCAATGTTACTGCATTCACAGGATGCGGTGAATTGAAGATATCTTTCATGTTGATTTCGCGGTCAATGACATCGGTCTCAATATCCAGATAGCTGTCAGATACTTTTGTCAAGTCGATCTGTTTTCCATACTGCTCGAACCATCGCAGTCTATAATAAACAGGTGGTTCAAAGTCTGCAGCAAACACCCATGGGCATTCACACATATGACGCTGGACATCATTTCGTGGGTATTGGTCTTTATTATGTTGATACCAATCTGCCCATTCGCCACCGATCTCCTGTGCAATAACTGCCGCTACCTGCGATGGCCTACAATAGAATGGATAACATTTATCCATGTCTACTTGTGCAATCTGATACTTATTATTTCGGAATTCCGGTTTCAAAAACCAGATATCAATGATTGGATCCTCATAATCAACCTCGAGTGTTTGTGTCACCGGATTCCATGTGATGATTTCAAAACATTCTGCATTATCCTTGCTCCGCCGATAATATCGCACATCAAAGAGTAATGTATCCGGTGCAAATTTCATCGGACGTGGAGGTTGTGATTTGATTAGCTCGGCCATATCATAGTCCTCACTTTCAATATTTTTGATAAACCCAATATGGATTGTTAGATAGTTTTTGGGTCATCGCGCAAATAATATGTGTACGCAAAATCATTATTTTCGTATATATATCATTATTATGAGTACCTCCGACAACGTACTCAAGAAAAATAAAAAGGAGACTAAAAAAGATGAAGAACAAAGAAACATTAGAGATCCCTTTCATTCCCGTATCAATTATGGGGATGACATGCGTGATCCGTGGCAACCGGATCACGTTTATAAATGGATCCATTCGTGAACGAATGGATTTTTGTAACGGAAACTGGGTATACACAAACGGGGATCGTATCCGTGTCATCGTCGACACCGCTGAGATGGATGCAATTCTGATCGGTTGGTATACTCAGTTCGATCATTCGGGAACAGGTCTCTGTGTAATTTCTATCCGCGCACTGCGTGATGGAGATATCACAGAGATTACATACCGAAACTGATGCGATGAATGGGGTGGCGTACAGCCACCCCATTTCATTTATTTTTTGATCAAATTCAATGCCTTAACGGCAGCAGTCACATTTTTCCCATCCGAAGAAATCACGACACGATCTCCGTTGACACGAAGAACGGTATATTCCTTCTCGTAAACATGGAATGAACCACCTTCATATGTAGGAGCAGTTCCATCTTTACTTATGACAGACACTTTATCACCGGGATGAATCGTATTGTCAACAGGCTGAGTAGTATCGGATCCCAGACGAACCCATCCTGCACCCGATTTCAACTTACCATACTTAGCACCATTCAGAACAGTCTCTTCGACAATTGTATATGCCGTCGAAATCATGATTTGTCCTTTCAGATTCAGAGTATTGATGTCATAGATATTTGTGCCAGCAGCAAGCTTTGTCAAGTATGGCATGAATTTTGTTTCCGGTTGTGCAGATGCGTTCTGGACAACGGTGAGATTCTTGGTTGAAACCGGTGAATTGATATTGGAATTTCCAGCTTCATTCTTGCCAAGTACAGCACGATCACCAGATACTGATGTTACGTACCATCTTTGTTTTGTGACCCAGTCAGGGATCTTTGCACCATTGTAATAGCTTGCACCTGTTTTCACAGATACCAGCACACCAGGTTTGATTTGAACCGGCACTGGTTCAGGATCCGGTTCAGGTGTTGGTTCAGGCATTTCAGCCAACTTCGCGTTGACTTCATCGCAAATCTGTTGTGCACGTGAATAAATGTACTCACCAGGGCAGTTACCTGTCAGAGTCGTCATTCCATGCTGACGCATCAGGAAGCATCCGGACTTGACGGTTACACATGCAACATCGACGTCATCAGTTGTGCGAGCTTCCTTTGTCGATACCTGACGATATCCATTCTTCACATACAATGAATTCGTTTCGGGATCAAATTCCGTTCCACGTCCATTCAAAGCACAGATTGCTTGAACGATATCGATATTCGTCATTGAATTAGATGTGTACCGACGGGTCCATCCTGTACGCACATGAGATGTTGCCTTGTAGATGAAATACGAGAACTGTGTTGGATTCATCTCCAACCATTTCCAGTTGAAATCGCTTCCTGACAAATAGGAGATGCAAAGATTCCATGCTCTCGGATCAGTGACAACGAATCTAACAGGACCCAGGTCGTCTTGTTCTCGTGTGAATGAATACTCGAGATTCTTCAGAAGCCCGTCCATATATCCAACCTGTTGTTCGGATATATATGCGAATTCGAGTGTATGGAATTCATCATCATACATTCCAACTCGTTGCATCTCGAGCAGGAATATCATTTGTGATGATGTGATATCCATGCCTTTGGCGTCATAGATACCTGCTTCAGGAATATTCAGCATCTGTCCTTCTGCGACCTTCTGATACTCGTTCAGATGATATCCACTACCACCTTCCACGGAATACAGAATACGATGATCTTTTGTGATATCCATGCCACGAAGATTGAATATGGTATCCTTATGAACAGGAACCATGTTCTCAACCTTGTCGAACCGGATTGAGAAATCTTGTGGCGATACCGTTGCAATCACATCACCGATCTGTACATCCCGAATTGGAACCCAACCGGTCGGTGTCAGCACTTCTGTTGTATCGATCGGAACACAACCTGTTGGCGCGAACCATCTGTGGAAACAGAGGGATCCTTCCTTGTCACCAGTATATGTGAGCTTCGGAATATTGTTGCGCTTGCAGATATCTGCGCACAACGCAATCATCGAATCCCATGCTTTTTTGGAGATCGGCCATGGTTCACCAAGCTTGGAATTTGATACTTCGATTGCGATGCCACGGTTATCCACCCATGCAGAAGAAGAACACCAGCATCTGTCTTCTTCAGGGCAATACAGACCAATCCGTCCATCATTACCGATTGCATAGTTCGCAGACATCTCGCGTCCAGGTGTTGTGACAATTGTACCGAATGATTCAACTGATGCAACACCTGCCATATGGTGAATGATGATCTTTGAGATCGGCTGGTTTCTTGGAGAGTTCTTAAATGGTGACAGCTTTGTGTATGTCACCAGGGGCGAATTGGTAAATCCACCAGCACCAACACCTTCCGGCGTTGCATCGAGGTCTTCATCATCACCCTTTCCGGACGTCGTTTCCTCTTCCATATCCGGATTCATCCACTTGATGACCTCATCAGGGTTTTCCGTCTTTCTCGGTTTTGCCATGTGTTATTCCTCCTTTATATGATTAATTTCACTTCGCGGGCATGGGTGTGTGTTTCCATCTGTTGAGATCCTTGCGTATTTTGTTTTCCCATCCATCATATACCGGATGAGTGTAGCTATTAATGAATGGCATATGGAACGTTGGATGTGTATCATTTTTGAAATTATCATCTTTGAGTACATCTTGAACAGCGTTCCAATTGATGTTCCATATCATCTCCCAGCCTTCAAGACAACGCGAAGCCATCTCAACGATGTTAGACAATACTGTGATGACGTCTTTCAAATACATTAATAATTCTCCTTGCGACATACCAGCCTGTCCCGGAACGCCGGCAGAATTAAATGTATCATATTCATCGTTAATTTTTTTAATGAGTTGATTGATAGCATCGCACGACTTCTTTGATTCTTTTACATCATTTTCAAAGATTTGCTTCATCTGTTCAAATACTTTGACAACCTCACCAAACGTAACGTATATTGTTTTACCAATTATACGATTATTGATGATATAGTCGACGGTGTCCAACCAGTTTTCATGAATTTCTTCAAGAACGGTGGCATACTTTCTCTTTGCTTGATTAGAATATCCGTTTGATTTTAATTCATCAAATCCATTAATCAATGGATCCGCATATATCTTCATCGCAGCAGCTTGAGAATTCTCCATTCTATTGTCGCCGGACATGCTTGTTCCAAAGAATGTTGTGTGCTGGATTTCAATCTTAACATCCTCAAATTTTGTTTTCTTGCGAGGTGGACCGCCGAGTTCTTCGAGAAGATCATCAATCAATCCAGGATTTTTCTTATCAATTTTCTCAACCGTTTCTGGTGTAATTGATTTAAATACCGGACCATCGTCATTTATCATCTTCCCAAGTTCTTCCAATGCTTTTGAATTGCCGAAAGGATCATTGATGGATCTTGTGTAACTGTGCAGATCATCCATTTTTGGCTGAAATGCCTTTTCACTGTCACGAATGTATTCCCGAAGTTGTTCATGCCGTTTGTCGATGGAATCCATGACAGCGTCCCGTTTCGATTTGAAATCGCGTTCAGATTGTGCAACTGCTTGTGATGAAGCTTTTGCTGCTTCATTGATTTTGTTCGCAAGATTCTTAGCTTGTTCTTCGGACAATTGTTCGGGAACAACTGTTTGTGATTGCTTTTTCAGATTATCAACATCTTTATCCATTTTCTGTTCAAAAGACTTATTCTTCGTAAACAATTTACGAATCAAAGCAACAAGCTTTTGAATCAGTCTCGGAATAATCATCAGCAGTCTCTTGGCAAGACCCTCACCCTTTTTTCCGAATACGGGAGCTTTCGTGTCTTCCTTGAACTTATCCCAATTTTCACCTTCCTGGAAAATGTCAAACGCGGATAAATCTGTATCATCAGAAGCCTCTGTGATGATCGTAATCGATTTGTCATAGGATTGAATCAACGATTCAATGACATCGATTTCTGCATCAGCAACAGACTGATCTATCTGATCAATGTATTGGAGCAATCCCTCCATTTAAATTCACCTCAATCCGGTTTATTTTCATCAGACTTCACATAGTCTCTGATGAATTCATCATATTTTTTGTCAACGATCTTGATATAATGGATATTCGTTTTGCGTTCTTCATCATGAAGACGTTTATCTTTGAGCGCTTCCATTTCGCGCTCATGTTCCATTCTCGGATGTTGGTTGTCAGATTCTTTGATCTCAACCTCCAATGACAGAGACGGAATATAGAAATCCGGAATGTAAAGATGTGTGGTACCATCTTTCCATTTGTACCAATAATTGTTTGGAGATGGTGCAATTACATCATTCGGTGACCAACCAATTGATTTCAATTTACGTAAGAAATCTTCTTCGTAGGTTCCGATGATTCTGAACTTGTGTTGATCATCCCAGACAAAATCTTTGGCATTGTGATGATTGTATATCATCTTCCGTTGCATGTCTGCGTCATTGAGTAAATGTTCTTGCCCGTGTACTTTCACCATGCGGGCTTTCATGATTCTGACATATTCATCTTTACATGCGGGATTGTCACAGATTCTGTCATATTTCAACGTTTCATTATTGAAATTGACAGGATTCTTTCTACAAATCACACACTGTCTTCCAGTTGGTTTATGAACAAGAAGTGAATATGCAAATTCCAAAGGTTGTTGATCTTCCGGAATCTGATCATTATGTTGCATTGCAACGTGATGACAGAACTTGTGTTTGTCATCAAATATCTTACTGCAGAACGGACAACGAGTGTTGCGCATAGAATATGCAACCTCCTTTCTACAAATTGATTCGGTGTTATACATCTATATTGGAATAGATTAAAATTTTGTCAAACCGACCTATTGATGTATCGTTTCATTTTATTTATTCAGGAAATAATAAAAATGATGTGAACGAAGTGAACGTCAAATTTTTATTATTTCCAACAGAATGAAATTCTTGATTTCATTCTGTTATTTTCCCTGCTATCGGGATATCAAAAATTAAAAAATATCCCCACTAAAAATGACGTCATGCGACATTCAAGATGTCGAAGAGCAATGTAATTTTTTTTATAATGAATACGAAATAACATTTCGAAGGAATGTTATATATTTCAAAAATTAAAAAAATTTCTGAAGAAATAATACCATTTATATTACTCGAAAACGAAGAGTTAAACCTCTCGTATGAAAGAGAGTTTTGACCCAAATTTTTTGAAAAGGAGATTAAATGCCATGACTGAAAAAAGTACAACGGCCGTTGTTGATATCAACAAGCCGGATGGAAAACCAGTCGTTGAATTCTCTCCCGAGTTCCTGCAATCATTTGATGCTTCCATTACATCATATGATTCAGCATTGGACCAACTCCAATCACTTGTGAATGGTTCGGGATATGAGGATGAATACGGCATCTGCAATTGCAGATATGAAATGCGGTATATCACACCGAATGACATTTCAACATACATCAATGATCTGTTCAAGGCGATTTCCATGAAGCTGATCACGTGTGATGTTGCTGATTTGGAAAAGTTCTCTGTGGAGATGGCCAAGAGATTCATCGAAAAGAACACGGGTAATGAGATTGATCCGGAAAACATCTTTGCGATGTCAAGATACTCGGATCCTCGTGTTCAAACTCTGATGGAACTTCTCGTTGAGACAGAGAATACATTCTTTGACCGCAGTGTGTATTCCAAGTTCGAAATGAAGAAACGTGCGGCTGATATGAAGCCTGATTACAAGAAGATCAATGACATGCATTTCGGACCCAGCATGAAAGCAGTCGTAAAAGCTCTGCCGGAGATCATCAAGAAGTGTATGAAGGAATCCATGCTCGATGGTCTCGTATGCTGCAACTGCGATGTTGTCATGACGTACATCGAAACGTTTATTCTGTTTGCATGCGGTATGAATACTTGTATGCTGACACAGATGATCGGTTACTGCGAACCCATGACAACTTATCTGCGGAAAGAAAATGCAACGATTACACAAGAGAGCGTTTCTACTCGTGGCAGTAAACCGGTGTTCGTTGTCCTGATCTCCGGAACAAACATCGTGTCTAACACGATTAAGAAGTTCACGAACTCCAAGTGGTCACATGCAGCAATTTCATTCGATCCTGATCTGGAACATCTGTATTCCTATACATTTGCAACCACGGAATATGCACCTGCATCCCAGGGTCTGCGTCGGGAATCCATTAAGATGCTGAACAACATTGGTGGTGAGGTTTGTGTCTATGGATTCTATGCTCCGAATAAAACCGTGAAGGATATGCGAGAATCTATCAATGAACGCATTCAGTCCGGTAAAACCAAGTATGATCTCGGTCTGTTGGTGAAGAAGGCGTTTAATGACGCGGCGGAAGAGAATGCTGATAAGAACAAGAAGATTTGTTCTGCATTCGTGAATTCCATTATCAAAGAATTCGTCGGAAAGATTTCTGATAAGAATTCTCCTTCACCGGATGATATGTTCAAAGCATTGGAAACGATGCCTGCAAATGAATTCACAAAGCTGTATGAAGGACCATGCACGATGTATGATTCAGATGCAGTTGTCACACATCTGAAGAAATTCGCGAAGGAAGCGGATACGAAGCGTGCATTCACGGAGTATGTGTCTGAATTCTGCCTGGTCAAGACGAATGACATCAACATTCGCGCACGCATTCCGTTTGATTTCAACATGCGGAATATCGTTCTACAGGATTGCACGCCGAATTTCAAAGATACCAGAAGCGCAATTCATTTCATGCTGACAGACAATCGTTCTCCAATTCATGCAATGTTGATCGAATCTGCAACGGAAAAGCGGATTCCGTCTCGAGTTGGATGCAATGCAACGTTGCAATTGTTTGAGCCATACTTCAGACCCGACTGCCATGGAAATGGTCCGTTTGAGTTTGATTATGACAGAGCCGGATTCCAAACGGATGTCAATTGGCTGGACAAGATTGCATATGGCAACAACTTCCTGGATGGTAATTATCGCATGGATGCTGTTGGTAATGACAATCGTCATCCAATCTATCTGACGCTTCAAACGTTGCATCGGATGTACTGCGGCTGCTCTCTGAAGACCAATAGTGAGCTTGCTGATAATATTCTGAAGATTGCTGGTGTGATGCGTGCTGTGATCGATGAACAACCGTGGTCCTGCTACAACAAGGATCTCGTAAGAGATATTCTTGCAGTACTCGGTGAATGCTTCACACGTAATGTGATTAAGTTGTATAACAATCACTGTACGATTGTGACATATTCCGATGACATGAAGGATACCATGATTCCGGGTTACACATATTGCGAAGCATTTGTGTATATGGAAGAAACACAGCCTGGTGAGAAAGCTGCTCCTCCGAAAGTCACATTCCAAGATCAGAATGGACAGGAAATCAAGACTGGTCCGAAGAATGCTGCATTGAATAAACTGACGTCTACAATGCGTCAATTCGCGCAGTGGATTACAAACAAGCTGGCTCAGATTCCGGCATTGTTTGAAAAGATCAATGGTGCAAAAGCAAACTATGTTGCGAAGCATGCACAACTCAACCAAGAGATTGCGAATGCAATCGGCACAACGTTCAAACCTGTACTGAATAATTTCCCACGGTATAGTATTCCGCTCAAAGACATCGTTAACAAGGCTGATGGAGCGAAGAATGCTCTTGATGAGTATCTTCGTAACCCAGATACACCACTCAATATCGAAAAGATTAAGACGGAAATCTACCCTGGCAATCAACAGATAGCTGCTGAGATTGCCGCATTGAATGATCCGAAAAAGGAAGCTGAAGCAATCCAAAAATATGTCCTGTTCAACGCCAGACCACAGCAAAACCCTGTATATGTGAATGGTCCTATGGGTGCTGAAATGTGGAAAGACATGTGTGACGACCTTTCCAATTCTGCTAGACTTGTTCAGGACGCTACGAAAGCAATGGTCAAGTCTCTCGAGTCTGGTATGAAAGCACTTGAGTCTATTCGTAAGAAGGAAGAAGCTGAAGCCAACAAACCGAAACCAACTCAAGAAGCGGAACAACCACAACAGCAGGGTACAAATGCTGAACAACTGTTCAAGCTGTTCCAGCAGATTGCTCAGACATATCAGATCAATGTGATCAATGCAATCACAAATACGTTCTTCAATACGTATTATTCCGCATACAGAGACATTGTCGCAGCATATCAGTCTCAGAGTAAGACACAAAGCAACCTGACAGAGAAAGCGGATGCTGCAGCACAATCTGCAACCAATGCAGTCAATAATGGACAGCCGGCGGCTGCTGCCCAAACTCCGGCCCCGGCAACTCAGACAGGAGGTGTGTAATAATGACACCGAACGAAATGGGAGCACCGAATGTAACCCGTCAAGGTAATTCCATTGCTCCGACAAAAGAAGCTGTTGAATCAGCAATCAACAAGTCTAAAACGCTTGTTGAAGCATTGGAGTCTGTCGCAGCGATGTACCAGATTCCTGCTGAAAACATCGTTGTTGATGATCGTGTCAATGGTATTCGTGTCATGGGTGATTGTATCATGGCACCCGACAAACCGAATCCATCAGCAAATACAAAAGCAATTGTATGTGCAATCGGCGCTGTGTTGGATAATATCTCTCAACGGATTAATTCCAAGCTGAACACATATCAGAATACGCAGATTCAACAGAATCGTGCAATTGCAAATCAGAGACAAGCTGACCCGTCTAAAGGTGATGTGGTTGGTCGGTTCTTTGATGCAAACGGCGGTGAGATCATTGCATATTCTTCCGGACTGGTCGATATGGATAACACCCCTGCTGCAAATGCAAAAGTAAACGAACTCCGGGCATCAAAACAGATCCCGGATTTCGTTTCTGAACCGGACAAACCAACAACATCATCTTACTTCTCTGCAGAAGAAGATGACATCATGCATGGCGTGACGACCAATGACAACATCAAGATGGATATTGACAAACAAGCACACGACATTTCACAGAAGATCAATGAGTCTGCGTACTTCATGGATCTTGTTGACCAATACAATGGAACGTCAACGCTCGGATATGATATGTTGCATCCATCGTTTGATTTCGTTCAACCAACATCTGGAATGATTCAGGAAGCAGAAGATGCTTCATCTGCACCGACATCAAAAGACCTGAAACATATGCGCTTTGATAATACACAACTCATGAAAGCGGTTGAGTTATTCAATGCTGCGCGTGTATCTTTGCTGGATGAAAATCCAACATTGAAAGATATCTGCCGAAATGAAAAATTCAAGGAAGGTATCAAATGCATCGAGAAACAGTTTGATTGTCATTTGGCAATTCGTTTCTTTGATTTCAAGGATGATAAGGGCAAGGAAGTCACGGATGGATATGTTTCGACATTTAATGACATCCAACAGCCGATCACCGTTTCAAAGGCAAAAGGTTTCCAACTGCACGGAACCCCGGTTGATATCGATTTCGGCGGAAAGATTCTCCAGATCAATCCGGCATCCAAAGATCGTGAGCTCTTTGGGCAAACTGTTCTCGGTATCATACTGCACGAGATTTGGCATCAGATCTCATGCTCTCTTGAAAAAGAGAATGGACAATTCGTATTCACAGTTTCATCAGCAATGGCGCTTGCTTCGTCGACAGATAACATGCATAACAGACGTGTCATCATGTCAAACTGCGTAAATACGTTGGCAGCAACTTCTGGGCAGAAGATGAATGCACTTACAAAGCGCGTCATCGTCAAGAAGCTGATGACAATTGCATCAACGAAGTATGAACAGAGACGTATCGAATCATTGAAGGCGGAAGCAGCTGATTCAACGGATCTTGCTGCACTTGATAAGTATATCGCCGCAATGGAGAAATACATTGACAAGAATGATCCATCCAAGAAGACTGTTAAGCAGAAGAAGCATGTCGGACTTGGCAGAAAGATTGGTGGCACAGCATTGTTTGTCATCGGTGCGTTGCTGGCAATCACTCACGTCTTTACACCAATCGGCATCGGTATGATGATTGGCGGCACTGCAATGGGTACAATTGGTGGCACTGAGAAGGCTGTCAATGAACTCTATGCAGATGAGCTTAAGAAGTGGCTGAACACAACTAACAAGGAAGAATACTATGCTGACCTGTTTGCAGCGATGTATGGTCTTCCGAATGTGTGGAGTGTTGGTCCTGCTTCTAAGTACATTACTGCGAATCAGGTTGACAAAGATCGTCTGCAGAAAATCGTAAATCTGGAACGTGAGGTTGGCAAACTGATGTTTGATCCGCATCCGTCTCCGGAGGAAAGATCATATGCTGCGATGACTTGTGCAAAGAAGATTCTTGCATCTGGTGAAAAGCTCGATCCTGCAATCAAGAAATATTGTGAATGGATTGTTGCAAATTACTCGTCCCTTGAGGATACGAACTTGAAGGAAGTATATGCTTCTAACATTTTCGATCCAAAGGAAGCTGAAGATCTTGACGCGCATCTCCAGAGCATTGTTGACCACAACAACATTCAAGTTACCGAGTCTGCTCATTAAAAAAAAGAATATCGTGGGGCGTAATGCCCCACGATATTTTTCTTACTTATCATCATCGGTATCGTTCCATGCATCAACAGGATCAATGCCATCAAAGAACTCATCGATGATTTCAGATTTGATTCTGTCGAATAAATCATCATCGTCATCATCTGGTTCATCTTCGTCATCAGAACCTTTGGATTCATTGATTGCTTGAATCACTGCCATGGGAATATCAGTTTGTGCCAACAATGCTTCCCCGTTTTCGCAGTCTTCAATCAATTCATCTGTCGCCGGAACAAACTTGTCATTGTAAAGTTTATCGATGTATTCCTGTTTCTCAGGATCCATCTGCTCATACATTTCGACAAGTTTATCAGACCCTTCATCAGATGCACAATCCGACACAAATTTGATGATAGATGAATAACCGAATGCATGCGCGATTTTTCTGACGATGACAAACGACTTGATCGCCTTTGGGACGATCGTTACTATAGTGAGCTTTCTGCATCGCTCGACGATCTTCTTAACAAGCGATACATTTTTGTCATAGAATTCTTGTTTGTCCATAAATTGTTTTCCTTCCTTTCTATTCCTTATGGAATCAATGGATTTAGAACGAGATCTTGATTTCCCATTCGTATTAATTATATACATATGACGTATCAGAAAAATGAAACGTTTCGGTAACTTTACACAGGAAAGGAGTGTAAGTATGAATGACAAACGTAAGAAAGTCCAGGATCTGATTGACAAAGTGCTTCGGGCGATTGACATATCTGGAAAGAATGCAGAGAAATACCGAAACATGTTCCAAGTTATGTCCGATCAGCAATTTGATCAATGGATCAAAGGATTTTTAGCAGATCCCAAATCCAATATCCGTGTTGATATTGAAGAGTTTGGTCCGGATTCAAGACGACTCCGTTTTGAGAATATCGAAAAAGCTGCTGATATTCTCGGAATAAAATTATTCGAGTATGTATATATGCCGCATCTGTCGTCTGATCCCAACCGACCTGTAAGAACCAAGGAGCCTGTCCTTGTGGGATATCTCAACATCAAGCGTCCGCAACAGATGGTCATGAAAAAGACGGGACTGACCATTACGGATACGGACCGTGATGAAAACACTGGTGCTGTGAAAGGTGATTCCAAAGCCGGCACAACCACTGGTGTTGAAAATGAGCTTCTCGCAGGTGCTGGTGCCGATGTGATTCTTTCTGAAATATCTGGAGCCCGCGGAGATAATGTTGTCGAGTATGATAATATGCTCGAGGAAATATCCCGAAGTGGTTCTGTCCGTTTGGAAGACATCAAGACTGGTGTCTACGACAAACCTACATTGCTGCAAACCGATCTGTTCTTGGCAGCAATGGGAATAAAAACGGATCTGATTTCAGAATCATACTATAGTATTGAAAGACTTCATGCGAACATGAAGGATATCAATCGTGAATCTCCATAAGAAAGGATGAAATACCATGAAAGTTAATGTACTCGGACGTGGATTTGTACAGGGCGTTGGACTCCTCCCTCAAAGAAACATTGAGCTGGGTGAAATGTCTGTTCGCCGTCTGTTCAACTTCCGCAATTGCAAGGTATATCTCGCTTCTACCGGTGAACTTTTGACACCGGCTTACTTTGACAAAAAGAAGGCTGAAGCTACCAAGGCTGCTGAAGCAAAGAAGACTGCTGTTCCCACAACTCCGGTTGTAGCTCCTAAGGCTGAAATTGTTGAACCCAAGCCATATACTGCACCGGAAGTCGTCGTCGAAGAAAAGGTTGAAGAGCCTGCCATCGACGAAACGCCTGTTGCTGAGGAAATCGTTGAGGTTCCGGTCGAAGAGGCACCTGTTTTCACTGAGGAAGTGGAAGCACCTGCAATCGAAGAGCCGGCTGAGGAAGTTGCTGAGATCACCGAGATCGCTGATGAAGCTGATTCTGCTGAAAAGGATGAGAAGCCGCATTACAACGGCGGAAAGAAGAAGAACAGACATCGTTGATGAAAGGAAGGATCCTGTATGTTTATCATGGAGCAACCTTTCTTGACGGAAGAAGAAGCATTCCATATGGTACAGGAAGCATTCAATGATGCCGGTCGTATTGAAGTCCAAGAGAAACTGCTGGATCCAGTCATCAATGTTCTGAAGACAAAATCCGGATTGAAAAAGTATTTGGATTTGGGAAATGAGTTTATTGATCTGAATGCGGAAATGTTGGCAAAACAGTATCCGACATCAAAGGTCATCTTTCCCAGAAAATACGTCGATGATGTGTTGGCGTTGTTCGGTTTCACAAAATCCGATATGCAGAAACTCATCAAAGAAATTCTTCAGAAGTATATCAATTCTTCCGACTGGAATTCAATTGTCGCATATCCGACAAATATCATTCATGTAATGGCTCTGATTTATTCCGATGCAATTACACATCATGATGCGGATTCTCCAGCAATTGATATGAAAGATGGGCGGAATCGTTTGCGTGATTCCGCTCGTCAGCAATATGGACTGACATCATACGACATGTCATTCAGAATGTCATTTCCAACGCCTCCAATCCCGTCTATTATGGAATACACATACATGCATCTTGATCGATCATGGAATATCGTCAAAGACGAAAACATGGTAACATGGATCGGTGAATCGATTGAGACATGTTATGCATTCTACCGAACCAAGATCGGTCTTGGTTTGACTCCTCAGATTCTTGCGGACATGTTGAACCGTGTTCGGAACACGTTCCGTCAGAATATGAGAACGTTGGCGAATCGATATTACGCCGACAAAGATGCTGGTAATTCGGTATCTGAAGATACAGATGATAGCACAACGATCGAAACGCTCGAGCTTACGAAGATTCGTACGAACTTGATGCGTTTGATCAATAATGGTGATGATCTGTATCATAAGATGAATTCGACTTACAAAGCGATCGCAAATTTGAAAGCGATCAAACAACCTGAGCAGTTGTTCAATTTTGCTCAAAAAGTTTCGAAGAAAGATATCTCAAACATTATTGATTTGATTCTGTTTGTGTTTATCACAAAAGAAGAGAACAAGTTGACGGACATCAATTCATCGAAATACATCGCGCGCATCACCAAATTCCCAACAGCAATCGACAGAGCGATCCCAGGCAAACCTGTCATTCTGCCAATGTGCCGTGTATACAAGGAACCGAATGACACTCTTGTCAAAGCATACATCTGTTTTGTTGCAACATACATCATGCAACGTGTAAATGATGTCGTCGATAAGCTGCTGAATAATACTGATTAAGGAGGTTAAGAATATGCCATTGAAGAGTACACAGACAAACAAATACGAAACCGCGTGCTTTGTTCAGGAAGCTCCTGTCGAATGTGGCTTGGAGAGTTACAAGACAAACCCGCGCGGCTTCAAACAGTTTCGTTCTGTCAATGGACATGCATATGTTGAGTTTGATGCAACTGTACAAACATTTGGATGCTATAACCGGATGAAGCGTCGGTATGATCCAATCAACTATTGCGGCGTTGTCGACAATGATGAACGTATCTCCGAGCTGAAACGTAAGAATGACTGGCGTGGAGAACTCAATCATCCGAATCCCGATATTCGGGGTCAACAGCTTACTGACATCCGTATGACAATCCCGGAACCAACACGGTGTTCCCATATGCTCCGCCATAATCGCCGCGAAGGTGACAAGTACAAAGCGATCATCACCACTGATCCGGGGTGTGCTTGTGGACAACAGGTTGCTGAAGAGATCATTGATCTCGGCATGGTTCCGTCATTCTCTGTCAGACTGCTCGGTACAATGATTCCGAATGCACCATATAATGCACCGAACATGCGTGTCACGAAAGTCATTACATATGACATGGTCGACTATCCATCTCATGAAGGTGCTGACGGTGATATTTCACCAATCATTCATCAGGAAAGTGCGATTGTGACACCTCCCGATGAAGGTTATGTCATATTCCTGAAGGAACTCGGCAAATATTGTGCTGAAGAGTCTGAAGATATGAGGGCTATCTGCGAGTCTTTCCAGATTTCTCCGTCAGAGATCATGGGTATGCAAAACGAATCTATCTGCATCGAACAGGCTGATGGTTGCAAAATGCGTATTCCGCTTCGTGGAGAGATTCGTCGCGAAGCTCTGGACATCCTGAAGAACTACGGCAAATAATTCGATCGAGGTGAGACATATGCTGGATCCAAAAGGCATTTATCTTGCAGAGGTTGATCATAAGTATCCGAGGGTTTTACAGACCCTCGGATATGATGTATTGCTTGATACGGATGAAATGAACAAACCTAAGGTGATATCAACATTTCAGATGTGTGTAAATGCAATTCTGATGTTGTTGAAAATGAAACCTGGACAATTTCCTTCGATCCCCGAATTGGGGATCGATATTGAGCAATATCTGCACGAGTATAACGACGATGAAACAATCCCGAATACGATCAAAAGCAAATTGGATAACCAGCTGAACGTTTTGGGATATGTCGGGATCACGGTTGATGTGACAACTGACATGACTTCGGATGGATATCCGGCGATGATTATCAGAGTCTCTGGTACGGAACGTTTGACATATCACACGAATATGCCATCTGTTGTTATTGGCATCACATATAATCAATTGGGTCGGATGTATACCCGAATCAAATACATCGATTCTTATTCATGAAAGGAGTGTTGATTCATGTATGACGAGTTATTGAAATACGTTGACGATGTTGACGTGGCTACAATCGATGCAGAAATCAGTGTGATCGAATCGTTGATTGACTCATACGAGAAATCACTCATGATTCTCGAAAGTTATACTGGTGATGATATCAGTGCATTTGCGATTTTCCAGGAAGGTGAAAAGTGGGATAAGTTCAAGGAAGACACAAACGCTCCGATCCTTGGCAATGAAGGCGAGAGTGTTGGTAAGCGGATTGCGATGATTATCCCACGTTTGATTGCAGCAATCATTCGGTTGTGTAAAAAGCTTTTCGTGAAAAATAAGAAAATTACACAGCGGATGGAAGCTGATGTCGCTGAGATGAAACGAGATATTCAACAGGTATCGACGACTTCACCGGCAACACAAGAAACACCACCTGTGGAACAACCCAAAACCGATAAGACTAAGGAAATTCCCAAAGACACAACCGAAGACGAGATCAATCAATCATTTGCCGATCTTCGGAATAATGCACCAACTCGTCGATCTGCGACTGGAGACGTATACAAATCGATTCAATCGATTTTGTTTGCTCATGATTCTTCTGGTGATATTGATCGAGTCTTTCTCGAGAAAGATTGGTTTGCCGGTTGTAAATCGGAACTGAAAAATGCTTTTGATGCAGGAACGGATAATGTTGCAGCACTACAAAAGCATTTGAACACAATTACTGAGTGGGTGAAACATCTCAAAAGTCCATATAGCGATCTGCAGACACGGTATCACAATGGCGGAGTCTCCATTCAGATCAAGGATTCCGAGTTTGTTGCAAAGATGGAACAGTTCGAGAAGATGAACAAAGATGACATCGATGCATGTAACATGCTGATCGCATTCGTTCAGGAGAATATTCAGAAATTACAGAATATCAAAAAGCCTGAAGAACCGACAGATGAATCCCAGTTGATCGGCAAAATCCTGCGTCAATACAATCGTTTCCTCAAGATGCTGAACGCATATGTGACGACGATATGGCAAGCTTGGGAACATGATAGAGGAGCCCGTGATCAAGCTCGAATTATATCAACTTGATTTATGAAAATACTATAGAAAGGAGTGATTATCACGATGCAGATTGTTATCAGTAAAACATACTTTGACAATATCAAAGTTGCAATTGATGCGATGAACAACTTCTTTGCATCTAACTTCAAGACGAAATCATTTCCGGTCGTGAACAATGATTTTGAATTGGACCGTATTCTGACAAGAACTATGTCGTGGTTGAACAATGTTGAACCATCTTGGATCGAGAATCCGAACAATGCTGTTCAAGCATTGGATACATTGAAACAGGCGGTGACTGCTGAACAGACTGTACCAAGTGTACAGACTGAGAGTGCTCAATTTGTTCAGGAGTTTACATTGCTTGAAATGATCGCGACATGTGCAGCTGTTGGAGTAGCATCGAGTCTGACCAGTATGCTTGTCAGACATTACAGGGACAAGAAAGCATATGAGAAGCAGACATTTGAAAAAGCAATGTTTGAACAGCTCAAGGTTGTTGCAAAGTTGATCGAATCTACAAAAGATTTCGCAATCATGAAGTCTGATTGGAATTTTGATGGTCCAAAGGATGATGATCATGATTGGTATAATGATCAACTCGACTTCAAAGCGCATTGTGATAAGGTTGTTGCCGAACTTGCACAGCTTGGAGACTGCCTGAAGAAGTGCGAAGAGAAAAAGACTGCGTTGTACCTTGTAATTCCGAAAGAGACAAGGGAGTTCTCGAACTTCATTTGGGAAACGATCGATCCATTCACACTTGGAAAGATTAATTATGACAAAAAGAAGTTCTACACACATGAGGACATTGATCCAATTAAGACAGCATGTGATGAGTTTGAAACTACGACACGAGAATTCGCAGAACGTTACAAGCAAATTTTCACCGATATCGTGAACGAGGCGGTTGAGGAAGTCCCAGCAGATCCGTCAAATCCATGGGTCAAAATCATATCCGGTGAAAACAAAGCGGCATCTGATGTGTTCCATGCGTTCATCGGGTTCAAGGTTCTTCAATATATTACGAATAACTTTGACAAGTATGAGCAGTTGATGAACGGCATCTATTCGTTTGAGTTGTTCACAACTCCATCAAAGTATCGTGAAGCAATTACTGTGTTTACCACAGCAATTCCAATGCCTGAGTTGGATGCAATTGCGAAACTGCCTGGTGACTATAAGTTGTTTGATGCATCTGATTATGTCAACAGCATCTTCGATAATGACCAGATCAAACTTCCGGAGACTATGCAACCTGACACAGAGATTCAGAGATTCCAATCATTTGGTGATCTTCAGGATTGTGAGATTATCATCAATGATGCAGTACAAGAAGCTGCTGCGATTGATTATTTCACGTCAGGTTCCGAGAATATCAAATATTCCAATGGTAAATGGAAAGTTTCAAAGTCATTTGAATCTGCGGTTGATACATTGATCAAGAAGCTTCGTGAATGCAATACAACTGAAGATCTTGTGGCGATGCTTCAGAAAATCAAGATCAATGGCGCTGTATTTGCGAACACGGTTGTTCCAGCAATCTTGGTTCGGGTTCTGACGAATCCCAGGAAGTATCCGGTCGATCAATCAGAAGCATTCACCAACTACACAAAGTCGTATCTTTCGATTGTCAAGAAGAATGGTGGAGCGAAAAGATTCGAACGAATCGATCTGTTCTCTACATTCAAGACCGACAAAGAGGGTACAATCCAATTCCTGGAAGACTTTTTGAAGTTGAATCTTGTCAACAATTCAAACGCGGTGATTTCAAACAACACACTGTTGAGTGTGTTCAACATCTTCGACTCTCACATCTATCTCTCATTGATGTACAAAGCAATGGGTGATGATAAGGAACCGCTGGACGGATTCATCAAACGAATCCGGGCTCGTATCAATCAGAACTCGCATTCAGCGAATCCGTATCAAACACGGAAGAATGTGACCAACACAATTGAAGGTTCTTCACAAGTCGTTGAGTCGGTTATGTCCACAATGAAAGAACTTGGAAATCTTTCAATTGCGGATATGCAATATTGCGAATCATTCGCTGGAGCTGTTTACGACGATATCGAAACCATTGGCGATGCGATGTATAATAATGGTATGTCTGCAATCACTGTCGACAGAGCGATCGGGAATTCTCACAGTGTTATTGCTGCAATTGTGCAGGAAGCCGCGGAGAATGGTGAGATGCCACGATATATTCAGAGCAGACTCGGTCTGTCTGATAAACCAAAAGAGGCCGAAGAAGAAGCAAAACAAAAGGCAAAGAAAAAACGGGTACAACCCGAGGATGACGATGATGATATTGATGATGAAATGCCCGTGCCGGATTACATGAAGAACCGCATGGATTCGGAAGGTGACATTGATACGTCAATCGTTGACATTCAATTACCTCCGGATGTTCCGGCGAATAAACCGGAGGAATTAGCAAGTTCTATCAATGCGAGGTTAACAACTGATGCAACCTCACTTGGAGACATGCTTGGAGCGGATTACAAGGGTCAAATCAAACCTGCAAACCATGGTGGACCTGGCTCGGTGGTATACAATATCACCAACAACTACTCGAATGCCCATAATACCACGACACATAACGATCTTTCTCAGAAAAGTAACGTGTCGAATATTACAACGACAAACAATGATTTGTCTCAAAATAAACGTACAAATTCGGGGGCTAAAACAAAGCCTACAAACAATTATGATAATACCAGACCTTCTTCAATTTCTAAGGAATCGGATACTTTTTCTAATGGAAAGAGCGTCCAAGAAGTGTTCGCACTTCTACATTCCGAAGAGCCCCTAATTGTAGAATCGGTTTCTGGCAACCCTCCAAAGGGAGATATGTTGACAGCCGCTATGGATGTCGACAAAGCTACGCTGCCTGCGCAGCAAAAGCTGAAACGCGGTGTACAATACGTGAAGAACACCGGTGAAGCGATTAAGAAACCGATACGTCGGACGAAGGATTGGCTGAGAACAACGGTTGATTCTTTCATCAAGAGAGATGAAGAACGTGTCAAGGCTGATCTCGTTGAAAACCCATCGTATCGCTCTGCTCTTTACAAGATATCCCGATTGGCAATTAAGACTGGAAAGTTCGCATTGTTCTTCTCGGTCTCACCATGGCTCGGGGCATTAGACCTCGCTGCTGAAGGTGCAAAAGCGCTTGATCGTGATAGACTTCGTAAGGAAGCTGAAAGTGAAATCAACACTGAGATTCAGATTGTAGATGAAAAGATCGAAGAACTGAAGCATGGTGGAAGATGGGGATCAAAGCAATCTGCTGAGGATCGTCAAGAGCTGTACAGATTGATGCGTATGCGTCAAAAGCTCGTTGATATGTCCACGAGTGCGCATAAACAACGATTCGCGAATCCGAAGTCGGTTTACTAATGAAAGAGGTGATTGTTCAGAATGGAAAAGAGCTTGTTCGATATTGTTATGGAAGCTGATGGAGATCTGCTCGAACCGTTTACACCATCGGAAGAGCCTCAGGCGGAAGTTTCAGATCAGCAAGGTCAAACTAACGAACAACCACCGGCTGACATGGGAGCTGCTGATCTTCCACCAGACCCAGGTGGTGGAATGGAAGATTTAGGCTTCGATGAAACCGGAGGTGACATGGAAAACCAGGATGAGAATCAAGAAAACCAGAATGGCGATATGGAGAGTCAGCAACTGGCACAGAAATCTGATGATATTCTGAATCAGAATCTGTATCAGCAATGGTTGATCACCAACGACAATATGGATACTCTGATTCAAAACATCCAGGCTATTATTCCAGCCCTTCCGTGTGAGACTGTCGATCAGATCGACAAATCAATCAACCGATTGAACCGTGCGTTTGATTATTCAAAGGACTATGTTTTGAACAAGTTCGTGAATATGTCGTACGGTGAGAATCTGATGCAATATCAGAAACTCGTTACGTTGTACACCTTGCTTCAGAATGAAATCGATTCGGTGTTGAAGAAGTTTCAGAACGATTCTGAATAGGTTTACACACGATGCAAAGCATCAATAAATAATAAAAAAGGAGTGTTTTAATATGGCATTCAGTCGTAATGCTGGTACCCACAATTCATGGTTCCAGGAACAGACTAGCCTGGTCAACAGCGCAAGTGAAACCGAACTTCGTGGCCTTCGCGACGGATTCGATAACCATTTCGAAGATGTCTGTGGCACCATGAAGAGCACGATGAGCACTGACGTCATGAAGGATGTCAAGCGTATGCTCGATTCTCCGGAAGTCATGCAGGAGTATAAGACTCTCATGTTTGAGCCAATCCTGGAAGATCTGCAGAAAGCAGCTGATGACACCAAAGACCCTGCTGAGAAATATCACCTCGAGTGTGTTGCTGAGCAGCTCAGCGAAGCATGGGATACTTCTGTGAAGTCTTTCATGGTTCAGGAGTCTTATAATGTCGCAAACTATCTGCCGCTGTCCACTCTGGACTTCCCGGCTCTGATCAAGCAGTACATCCGCTTTCTCGGTAAGGATCTGATTCCGGTTCAGACCGCTTCCTCGGTGAACATCGAGCAGCGTATCTTCATCAAGTACCTGGTCAACAACCAGACTGGTGAAGAGTATGAGACCCCGGCAATCTACTTCCAGAAGGATGAAGACGGCCAGCCTCTGTGGAAGAAGCTGTGGAACGCTGGTAAGGGTCTGCGTCTCAATGATAAGGACGTTCTGACTCTCGCTACGATTCAGGCTGCTCCGAACAAGAAGTATTCTCTGTTCGACTGGCTGCTTGATGACAACGGCGATGCATATGTTCTGCCGGCAGATAAGAGAACGATCCGTACCCGTATGTCATATGACTTCGGTATTCAGTACGTTCAGATCGACGGCAAGAAGGTTAAGCTTCCGCACGGTGGTATCCAGATCGATATCCAGACCGGTGGTGTGTTCCTGAACGGTGGTATCACCGAGGACATGAAGCTTCCGGTTATCGGCGCTGACGGCAAGGCAACTGGTGAGACTGTCACTGGTGTTGCAGATCGTCTCTCTGGTGTTATCGACTTCATCAAGGGTACGATCACTGCTACTTCCTGCGGTACCATTACTGGTATCTATGTCAACGGTCACGTTTCCAACGAGACCAACCTGAGAACCATCGGCTTCCGCGAGTATCCGGAAATCCGTAAGTTCCAGATCTCTGACGGCGTTCGCTTCCAGCTTCCGTTCACCGTGGAAGACTTTGCTGAAGCAAACTCCTCTCTGAACTTCAACCTGTACAACAGACTCGTTCAGGAGCTTGTTACTGCACAGGAGATGTTCGAGGATGAGTACATCCTGCAGTTCCTGGATGAAGAGTTCGACAAGTATGACGGATATGATTCCGACATCTGGAGTCTCGAGTCCTATACTGCAACCGAGTATGTCGATCTGATGCCTACCGCGATCTCGCCAAACTTTGCTGGTGATCCGTGGGAGTACAGAACCAATGCTATCCACAATGGTCTCGCATCTCTGATCTATGAGCTGTGTGATCGTGGTAAGCTGGACAACCTCGGCTTCGTTATCTATGCAAACCCGAAGGCAGCACGTCTGCTGCAGAAGTTCGTCACCTGGACTGTCAAGAAGTCTACCGAAATCGGCGGCGTCATGATGAACCACGCTTTCGGTGTCATGACTGATACCGACATTCCGATTCGTGTCGTTGCTTCCAACCGTGTCGATGCTTATATCAACATCGAACCGTATCAGACCGGCGCGCAGGAAGGCGATGTTTCTCGTGAGTACTTCTACAAGATCGTCGCTTATCCGATGGATAAGTTCCACATCAGCTACAAGCACCTCCGCTTTGCTCGTCACCTGACCAACAGCCCGGAGAATGCAGCGTATGCAGATGCAAACAACCCTGGCGGTCAGGCTGTTCTGGTTACCACTTCCAGCCAGTACAAGACCATCGCTATCCAGGGTATCCAGGCTCGCCTGATCTGCAAGCACACCAAGGAGTGCGTGCCGGATTCCAACGCTGGTCTGGTATCTGGTGGAGAGACCCCGACCCCGACTCCGACGCCGGGTCCGACTGAGGGTTACACTGTGATCGGTTCTCAGCCGGCTGACTGGACTTCTGCTTGGACCACCAATTATCAGAACAAGGTCTACAAGCTGAACGCAGCTGGTACTGCAAT